>Ga0335397_10001599_pt1 | contig 30921 bp, 28 predicted proteins | sample MAT04_FD_205740 | JGI IMG/M metagenome (GOLD analysis project Ga0335397, IMG submission 205740) | Freshwater microbial communities from Lake Fryxell liftoff mats and glacier meltwater in Antarctica - MAT-04 (spades assembly) (version 2) ... | reverse complement strand
CGCCAGGCGCGACAACCGAGAATACTCTCTGTATTTTAGGCAGGAGCAACGCAGCGGGCGGGAGTGCATCGGCGTGGGATGGCCAGGTTATTTGTGCTCTGGCCCAGAGCATATCGTGGTCGCCCGCGGCGTGAGCGCTCAGCGCACCCCAACGATGTTCGCACCGACCGCCGTGAAAGGCAGGCCCGCGGACCAAGCGTCCGCCATTCGGATATCGCCCGCACAGTCGTGACCCGAAATCACGGTGCCGTCGCCATCGACGCACGAGACGACGACGGCTTGGCAGCCGGCGGGCCCGGTGTCGTCGACGACGTAGGACTCGAGCCCATCGCCGTCGAGGTCGACGTCGGGCTGCGACGGTCCGACGCGGATGGGACCGATTCGCGCTCCTGCGATCAGCGCATCGCTCAAGTTCGACGTGATCACGCTCGCGTCGCATGACGGAGGTGGCGTACCGCCGCCGAACGTGGCGAAGATATTGGGCATGGACGCGAACGACGCGACGGGGATCGCGCCGCACAGCAGTCCGCTCGAGACGCCGGTGACGTCGCTGGCGACGGCGGTGAGCATGCCGCTTATACGGCCTCGACGTAGCTCGAGGGGGAAGAGGCCGGCGATGGGCAGCGTGAGGTCCTCGGGGCCTCCGGAGAGGACGCTCGCGACGATGGATGAGCCGAAGGACTTGAGCGGGTCGCCGCTCATTGTGTTGATCGAGGCAGTGTTGGCGTAGAAGTCGGCCGCACCGGAGAAGTTGTTCGTCGAATCCGCGTCGGCGTCCGCTCCGTTGATCCAGCCGACTCGCACGTTCGAGTCGTTCACCGGCGCATCGAGCCCGATCATCGAGAGCAGGAGAATGAGCTGGCCATCCACGAGCGAGTTCTCGAGCTGTCCGTTGAGGAGGCCCAGCGCGCCGCCGAACGCCGCGCCAAACGCATTGTCGGCCACTCCGTCACCGGTGTAATCGCAGCCTTCTACGCGGTCGATGCTCAGTGCATTGATGATCAGCGACTGCTGCGTGTAGCAATCCGACTGACACGCATCGTCATCCCAGGAGCCCGCAGGCGACATCGCCGGTGTCGGATCGCACTGCTCGCCTGGGTCGAGTGTGCCATTTCCGCAGCGCGTGATCGCGTCGCACGATGCAGGGAGACACGGCGCCGTGCCCGGCGCACAGAGGCACCCCGGCGTCCGGTCGCAGCGCTCGTCGATGTCGCGCACACCATTGCCACACGCCTCCATCTGGCAGCTACCGCTGCAGCCGTCACCGGAGAAGTGCTCACCGTCGTCGCAGCCCTCGCCGACGTCGACCACACCGTCACCACATGCAGGGACGCGCATGTCGAGCGCCATGTCCGCGGGCACGGTCGCGTCGAATCCCGCATCCATCGTCGAGCCGCCGTCGAGGCCCGCATCGTCGTCGCCAGAGTCCGGTGCGGTCCCCGCGTCGTCGGCGTTGGCGTCTACGTCAGCGTCACCCGACCCAGCGTCGTCGGGGCCTGCGTCCTCGGCGCCAGAACCGTCGGGTCCGCCATCGATCACATCCGCGTCGACGGCGGCGTCGATGCCTGCATCCATCCCGGCATCTGGCAGCCCCGCGTCGTCGGCGCGAACGCAGAGGTCGCTGAGACACGTCAGCCCTGGATCACAGGTTCCGTTGCCATAGCAAGCGCCGCCCTCGGAGCCCTCTGACGATCCACAAGCAGCAAGGAGCAGGAGAACGAAGGAGACACAACCGACTGACGAGATTCGCATCGGCGAAGAGTACAGAAACGCGCTGACTCGCACAACGGCCGCCCGGCGGTGCGGGCGCGGGCTCGATCTACGCGCACTCTGGGAGCCCAACGCAGCTTCGGTCTGCGCAGTCGGTGCGCCCATCGCAGTCGTCGTCGAGGCCGTTGTCGCAGGCGCCGCGCTCAGAGAGCCGGCAGTGGCTGCACTCGCGTGCTCGCCAGCAGTCCGAGTCGGCGCAGTCGATGATTCCGTCGCAGTCGTCGTCGCGGCCATTGGCGCAGTCGTACGTCTCGACCCCTCTGCGGCACACGAGCGCGCAGCGCGCGAGGTGGGCACACTCGCTGTCGGCGCAATCGACCTCTGGGTCGCAGTCGTCGTTGATGCCATTGCCGCAGATCTCGCGCAACCAGCAGGATGCGGGACAGGCCGCGTCGACTCCGGCGCAGTCGCGATCGAAGCAGTCGATGGCGCCGTCGCAGTCGTCGTCTTCGCCACCAGTGCATGCGCCTGCTTCGCTCGCCGCGCAGCCGAGGCATGCCGGATCACCTGCGCAGTCGGGGTCGAAGCAGCTCACTGGTCCATCGCAGTCGTCGTCGACGTGGTCGTCGCAACGTCCGACCTCGCTCGACGCGCACACGACGCATTGGTCTCTGCAGTCGCGATCGGCGCAGTCGATGAGCCCGTCGGCATCTTCGTCGATGCCGTTCGTGCAGGCGTCCCGAGCGCCTCCGTCCGTCTCGCGCCGTTCGAGTGGCGGCGCGCACCACGGTCCGAGTACGCAGTCTTCGTCGAGGCAGTCGGCGGCGCCGTCACAGTCGTCGTCGGCGCCGTTTTCGCAGAGCGTCGGGTACTCGCTTGCGGTGCAACCAGGCGCGCACGGCGGAGTCGTGGCGCAGGTGGGATCGGCGCAGTCGACGAGTCCGTCGCAGTCCTGATCGAGGCCGTCGTAGCAGTGCTCCTCTCCGGGGAAGCAAGACGAGCCGCCGATGTCGGGCAAAGCGAGGTCGCGGGCCACGGCGGAGAGGTCGAGCACGGCGGCGGCGTCGCGCTCGAGCGGACGCGCAGCGTCGAGCGGCATCGCGGCGTCGCGCGGTTGCGTCGGACTGCCGGCGTCGCGCGTATGACCCGCATCGCGCGGGGTAGACGGTGTGAACGCATCCGCCGCGCCAGCTTCGTGGCTGGGCGTGCACGCCGCGAGGAGCAGACTCGCTACGACGAAGATCGTCCACTCGATGCGCAGCACCATGTGCTCAGGGTACGCGATCGCGGGGAGAAGCGAAAATGCGCATGGATCGCGCTCTCCATGAGACGCGCTGCGCTCAGTGCTCCAAGACGAGCAGTACGCCGACGCCGAGGAGCACGAGCGCGACGGACATCACGAGACCGATGGCGCCGAAGACGATCGCGCCGAGCGCCATGCCGCGACCGCCATGGGGCGACTCGCCGGCGTCGATCTTGGAGAGCTCGATCTGTCCGAGCACGACTCCGACCAGTCCTAGCGGAAAGCACAGCAGTCCGCCGAGGATGCCGAAGCCGAGCGCCACGGCCGCTTGGCGCGAATAGGGCGCCGCGTGCGGGAGCCGCGCATAGCAGGCTTGGCAGAAGGGCAGATAGTCGTAGCTCGTCGCGCAGGCCGCGCAGGCGAACGCGCCACAGCGGCTGCACGTCACGGCGGCCTCGTCAGTGGGATGGACCGCGCAGCGCGCACCGCGGAGCGACGAATCCACCGCGACAAGTTATCACGACTGCGGGTACATTCGTGGCATGGAAAACCAGGAATGGCTCGCCGCCGGAGACACCGCGCAACCGCCGCCACCCGAAGCGCCGGAGCCGGAGCCGATGGAGTTCTCCGACTCCTTCAACCTGAGTCGCGGCCTCTCGAGCGGATGGTCTGGCGTGAGGAAGGCGTGGTTCGCCCTCTGGCTCGGGGGCGCCATCCTGTCGATCACCGACTCGAACTGCGGCAACCAGACGGGCAACAGCAGGTCATCGTCGGATCGGCAGGACCACGTCAGACTCGCGCCCTCAATCGCGTCCGACCCGTTGTCCGCTGCTTGGCAGCAGCCGGGACCCAGCTTTCCGGACAGCCCGCTTCCCGGCGGACTCGGCAGCATGGAGTTCGTAGCTGCGGTCATCGGCGTAATGCTCTGCTTCGGTGCCATCAAGCTCCTGCTGTTCTTGGCGAGCAGCTGGATTACGACGGGCTGGTTTCGGCTCCACCACCACATCTTGCAGACTGGCGAGCAAGCGTTTCAGCCACTCTTCTCCGGCGGCGATCGATTCTTCGACATGGTCCTGCATCGGCTCCTCTGCGGGCTGGCGGTGCTCGTGGCGGCGACGCCGCTGATCGCAGGAATCGCAGCGATGTACGCCTCCGCCTTCGCCTTCGGCGCTTTTGGAAGCGCAGGGTCGGACGCGGCCTCCATCGGGACCGTAGCGGCGATGGTCGTGAGCGGCGTTCTGATGGTGATCGGCCTGATCACGCTGCTCTACGTGTATCTCGGCACGTGGTTGGGTCCGCACGCGCTGGTACTCGAGAACCTCAAGCCTGTCGACGCGTTCAAGCGGAGCTGGCAGCTGACGGCGGGCAATCGCTGGTGGATCCTCTGGTGGTCATTCGTCGTGGGCGTGTGCAAGGTCGGCGCGGTGCTCCTTGGGCTCCTGATGCTCTGCGTCGGAGTGTTGGTCACCGTGCCGCTCATGCACGGCATCGCGGAGTTCGGCAAGACCGAGTCGTTCCTCCTGCTGACACGCGGTCGCACCATCAGTCACCACTGGCGGCTGTGGGAGCTGCGCGCCAGCGGCGCAGCGTGAGGCGTACGGGTTCTTCTTCGGGACAGGCGCTGAGGCGGTTGGATAGGTGTATTCCGCCGGCTGCGTCCAGTGCGTGGGTGTCCGGGCGTCGCGCGCGTCCGTGAGCTGGACATCGGGCGGACCGTGCGTAGTTGGCGCAACGGAGCTGCACCAATGCGCCAGCACATCGAACGGTGGCTCGGGCTTCTCGCCAGTGGGGTGCTCGAGAATTGGGAGGACGCCGAGGCGGTCGACGCCGCGATCGAGATCGTCGGCGAGGCGCGACTCTCCGACCTGCGCGAGTGGGTCGCGCACCAGTCTCACGCGACGATCCAGGGGCTCGACGCGACGGCGATCGAGGTCTGCATCTGGATGGCGCGCGCAGACGGCGTGGTCTCCGAGGCGGAGCGCCTACACATCGAAGAGCTCATCACGGCGAGCCACCTCGACGCGGACACGGACGCTCGCGTCCGCGAGGCGTGGGAGCGACGGCCCAACCTGGTCGGGCTCGCGGATCGGCTCCCGCACCCCGTCTTGCGCGAGCTCTTGCTCGTGCTGGCGTGGCAGACGGCCTTCGCGGACGGGCGTCTGGATCGCGTCGAGCAGGGCGGCGAGCTGCTCCTCTCGACACTGCTCGCGGTGCCGGACGAGCGCGCCTACGCGCTGCGGCGCGCCCTCGGCTCGATGTCGCGCCTGCCGCCCGCGCCGTCGCAGCAGAAGCCGCCGAGCATCGCGCCGAAGCGCCCGTAGGGCGACCCGCGTCGTCGTCAGACGCTCGCTGCCGCCCGCGGAGGTCGGCAGCGCGTCAGGTGTCCTCGAGCTCGGCGAACAGGTCCGCCACCTCTGGGCGCCCGCGCAGCGGCTCACAGAAACGCGTGGCGACGCCGAGCAGCGACTGCTCGAGCCGTGCGACCTCGGCGCCCTTCGTCGCGAGATCGGCGTCCGCGGCAGCGCGCGCCTGTTCCGTCTGCTCGACCTGCGTGGCGAGCTTCTCGCGCAGGGCGCTCAGCTGAAAGTCGAGATCCGCGAGCTCGCGCTGCTTCGCCGCGAGCCGCTCGACGAGCAGCCTCGTCGCCTCGCGCGCGTGCGAGAGATCCTCGCCGAGCACTTGCACCGCGTGTCCGAGCTGATCGCGCGCGACGAGGTCGCTCGCGTCGAGCTGCTCGAGCTGCCGCTCTCGGCGCAGCCCGGTCGTGCGCAGCGAGGCAATCCGCCCGAGCACCTCGCGCACCTCCGCGAGCGCGGCGAGCGCCGCGGCAGGCGGCGTCGTGTCGGGGTAGGCCCTGCGCAGCATCTGCTCGAAGACGACGCTGCGCCGTCCCCAGCGCTCGAGCGTCACCGCGGGCAGCGCCGAGCGCGACATCCGCGGCGCCATCGACTCCCTCGGCCGCGCCGCAGCGTCGACCCCCGAGAGCGTCTCGAGGACACGCACGATCCGGTGCGCGTCGACGGGACGGTGCTCGGGCTGCTTCTCGAGCAGCGCCGCGATCGTCGCGCCGAGCAGCAGCGGGCAGCCGTCCACGAACTCGCCGATGTCGTGCGGGGCGTCCTCGAGGTGCGCGAGCAGCACCCCGCCGATGTCCGTCGCGTCGAAGGGGAGGCGCCCCGCGAGCATCTCGAAGAGCACGACGCCGAGCGAGTACAGGTCGGACGCTGCGCCTGCGTCTTTGCCCTTGATCCGCTCGGGCGCGATGTACTGCGGGGTGCCAACGACCTCGCCGGCGAGCGTCAGCCGGCTTTCTCCGCGCGACCGCGCGATACCGAAGTCGACGAGCTTCAGCAGCGGCGGGCCGGAGTCCGTCCGCACGATGAAGATGTTCTCGGGCTTCAGGTCGCGGTGGACGACGCCGAGGTCGTGCGCGCGCGCGAGCCCTCGGCTCATCTGCAGCGCGAGCTGGAGGAACTCCGCGAGCGGCAACGCGCCGCGCGCGACTAGCTCGCGCAGCGACTCGCCGTCGAGCAGCTCCATCACGATGTAGGGGAGCCCTTCGGCGGTCTCGCCCGAGTCGTAGATGGTCACGACGTTCTCGTGCGCGATCGCGGCGGCGCTGCGCGCCTCGCGGCGGAAGCGCTCTCGGAGCTGCTCGTCGCCGCCGAGACGCGCGTGCAAGATCTTCACGGCGACGGGCCGATCGACAAGCGTGTGCCGCGCACGATAGACGACGGCCATCCCGCCCTCGCCGAGCACGGACTCGATGAGATAGCGGCCCGCGATCAGCGTCCCGACGCGCGGGTCCTCGTGCTCCTCGAGCGTGGCTCCGTCGAGCACGCAGGTGGTGCGCGCCTCGTGGTATTCGAGCCTGCAAACTGGGCAAACGCGCATCTCGGCTCTCCTCTGTGACTGCGCCTCGACGTCGGAGCCGCTGAGAACTCAGCCTTCGAGCGCGTCCTCCAGCCGATCGCAGACCGTCTCGAGCACGTGGAGCCGCGCGTTGTACTTGTCGTTGGCCGAGACGATCGTCCACGGCGCGATCTCGGTCGAGGTGCGCTCGAACATGTCACACGCGGCGACCTCGTAGTCGCTCCACTTCTTGCGGTTGCGCCAGTCTTCCGCAGTGATCTTGAAGCGCTTGAACCCGGTGGCCTTGCGCTCCTCGAAGCGGCGGAGCTGCTCCTCTTTGCTGATGTGCAGCCAGAACTTCGCCACGACCGCACCGTGCCGCGTGAGCTGCTCCTCGAGGTCGTTGATCTCGGTGTACGCGCGCTGCCAATCGTGCGACCGGCAGAAGCCCTCGACGCGCTCGACCAGCACACGCCCGTACCAGCTGCGATCGAAGATGCCGACGTGCCCGAGGGCCGGCATGCGCCGCCAGAAGCGCCAGAGATACGGCTGCGCGCGCTCCTCGTCGCTCGGCGCGGCCACCGGGTTCACGGTGTACTGGCGCGCATCGAGCGCGCGCGTGACACGACGGATCGCGCCGCCCTTGCCCGCCGCGTCGGGCCCCTCGAACACGAGGACCACCGAGCGCTTCTGAAACGCCTTGCGGCGGCTGAGCTTGTTCAGCCGCGCCTGCAGCACCTCGTAGCGGTCCTCGTAAGCCTTCTTCGTGATCGTCGGCGGCACCTCGAGCGAGCGCAGCAGATCGGCGCCGACCTTCGACGCAAAGGGAGGAAGCGATGGAGCGCTCACCGTCTTGCTGGGCTTCTTCGCGCCGCCTTCCGCCGCGAGCCGCCCGCGAATCGCCTCGAGCAGGAGCGTGCCGGCGGTGAAGCCGCGATAGCGCGCGTCGAGCCCCTCGATCGCGTGCCACGGCGCCTCGGCCGTGCTGGTCCGACGCAGCGAGCGCTCCGAGACCGCGCGGAACGTGTCGTAGAGCGCGAAGTGCTTCCAGTCGGTCTCGGTCACGCGCCAGCGCGTGCGCTTGTCGGCTGACAGCGCCGCGAGCCGCTTCTCCTGCTGCTTCTTCGAGAGATGGAACCAGAGCTTGACGATGAGCGCGCCCTCGTCGTGCAGCATGTGCTCGAAGCGCACGATCTCTTCGAGCGACTGGTCGAGCTCGGCGCTCTTCGTCTGACCGTACACGCGCTGCACGATGGGCAGCGTGTACCAGGAGCCAAAGAAGACGCCGATCTTGCCCCGCGGCGGCAGCGCGCTCCAGAAGCGCTTCCAGCGCGGATAGCGCCGCTCGTCGTCGCTCGGTGCGCCGAGCGCGTGCGTGTGCACGTGTCGCGGGTCCATCCACTCGTTGAGGAGATTGACCGTCTCACCCTTGCCTGCGCCATCCACGCCGCCGACGAGCACCACCGTCGCGAAGCGCCCGCGGCCACCGCCGCCAGCATCGAGCAGGTCGTACTGCGCCTCGAGCAGCGCCTCGCGCAGCTGCGGGACCTTGCGGTCCCAGGTCTTCTTGTCGAGCGTGTGGCCGAGCTCTGCGGACTCGAACATGGTCTCCATCCTCTCTTGCTGGGTAAATGCTCGAATGGGCCGTCAGACGATCTGCGAAGGACGCCCGGTGCTGGCTTCGGTGGCCGCAGCGGCGGCGCGCAAGCGCGCGATCAGCGTGCGGATGATGCCCTCCGCGATCTCCACCTGCTCGTGCAGCACTTCGTAGAATTCGTCGCTCCCGATGCGTAGGAGTTCGGTGTCCTCCGTGGCGGTCGCGCTCGCGCTCCGCGGCGAGCCGTCGAGCGCCGCCATCTCACCGAAGGGCTCGCCCGGCCCGAGCGTGGCGAGCTCATCGTCACCGCGGTGGATCCGCACGCGGCCGCGAATGATCACGTAGAGCGCGTCGGCCGTGTCGTGCTCGGCGAACGCAGACTCGCCGGGCGCGAGCGCCACGTGGTCCGCGATGCGCGCGAGCGGCGCGAGATCCTCGCCCTCGATTCCGCTGAAGACCGGGCTTGCGCGCAACAGCACGAGCTTTTCGAGCGTCGAGTACACGTCGTTATCCTCCTCGCTGCGTCCCTCGCGCACCGCGCGGAGCGCCCGCGCGACCACGGGATCGGAATCGTTCTCGGGCAGCCCGAGCGGGCTCGAGCCGTGACAGCGCTGCACTGCGAACACGGCCGCTTCGCGCACGAGCGGCTCGCGGCTGCCGAGCGCGTGGCGCGCCTCGACGAGCGCGAGCTCAGTGAGCACGAGATCCTTCGCCGAGCGCGACAACGCGTCGAGGGCGACAGCGCCCACGTAGGGATTCAGATGCCGGCACTGCATCGACAGGAACGCCTCCGGCGTCGCGATCTTCCCTGCATCGAGGCCGCAGCGTGCGACGCGCTCGAGCACCGGGCCGTCGTCGAACCAGGGCATCACGACTCTGCGGATGGCCGGTTCGAGCAGCGTGTCGAGCACCTCGAGCGCATTCGCGCGGCGAGCGCCGTCCGAGAGACGTTCGCGCACGAGGTGCAGCGGCGCCGCGTCGTAGCGCAGCTCGAGAATGCGCAGGATGCGCCGTGTGCCACGCTCGGCGCGAAACGCGACCGCCTCCTCGAGGAGCTGGGACGAAGCACGCGCGCGCGCCCCTTCCCAGCCCGCTGCCATGCGTGCCGTGTGTAGCATCTCGTGTGCGAGCCACTCCCGCACGACGCTCGCCGGCTCGGGCGCGCGGCCCATCGCGCGGCGAACCCCCGCCATGCTCGCGAGGAGGCGCAAACGGAGATGCGAGTCGCTCACCGCAAGCCGCGCGCGGAGGGCATCGTAGGAGGCCTCGGTGGGAATTCCCTTGAGCACGCGCGGCAGGATCAAGCGCGTTGCCCGCGAGCGACTCTCATCGTCGAGGGCGGCGACGATGGCCGGGACCGCGGCCGGTCCAGCCGCTGCGAGCGCCGCAGCCGCCGCCCGGGAGGCCTTGGCATCGTCGAGCAGCGGCAGCAACAGCGGAACGAGGCGCACGTCCTTCACCTTGGCGGCGGCGCGCGCGGCGGCAGCGCGCACCGCGGCATCGGCATCGCCGAGGAGCGCGCGCAGACGCCGGTGACCGCTCCTGCCGAGATGTCCGAGCGCGCTCGCGGCGTCGGTGCGGTCCGAAGCGTGTGGCGAGGCGAGCAGCGTGCCGATGCGCGCGCCACCGACGAGCGCGCCCTCGAAGCCGCCGTGCGCGAGCAGACTGGAGAGCGTCTCGGCGCGCACCTCGCGCGAGGGGTCGTCGAGCAGCGGCGTCAGCGCATCGACCGCGTCGTCCGCGGCCACGCGCGCCCATGCGTGCGAAGCCGCCGCGCGCACCTCGGGCACGGCATCTCGCAGCCCCGGCGCCACGAGCTCCTCCGCGCGCTCGAGCGAGAGCCCCGTCGTCTCGAGTCGCTCGAGCGATGCCACGCGAATCGCCGGATCCGCGTGGGTCACGAGCCGCTCACAGGTCGCGCGAGCCGCTTCCCCGCCTGCCGCACCCAACTCCTGCACCGCGACGAGCGCAACACGCGCGTCGTCGGAGTCGAGTGAGCGGTGCAGCGCTTGGACCGCGCCCGCGTCGAGCACGGGCTCGTCCGCGAACGCGGCTGCACCACGCGCCGAGAGCGTGTGCGAGAGCGCGGCGAGGTAGCGCGCGCGAACGATCGGGATGAGCGCGAGCCAAGGAACCGTCACGGCGACGGCGACGTACGAGAGCCGCACCGGACCGAGCGTGCTCGCGAGCGCGACGAGGACGAGCCCACCGATTCCGTAGGAGAGTGGCTTGACCACCGCGTCGAGGAACGCGCGCGTGCGGGCCTTCGTCGCCGCCGGAAACGGCACGTAGAGCGCCTGCATGGTGGTGTCGTGCACGGTGTACTGAAAGCCGTTGTCGGCGAACTTCATCGCCGTCGCGACACCCAGATGCGGTACCGCGAGCAGCAGCGCCGACGCCGCGCCGAACATGGCGGGCATGACGCTCATGCCAGCGCCGACCCCGAAGCGCGACAGCAAACGCGGCGTGAGAAAAATCTGGAAGGCGAACGAGGCGATGCCCGTGCCCGCGTAGAAGAAGCTGAAGAAGCGCGCGAGTTCGTCGCCTCGATACGCCTGCCGTGCGATCGCCTTGAACTGGTAGTCGCCGATGGTGAGCGCCGTGAACGCGCAGAGCAGCATCAGCGAGAGACCGGCGACGTGCGCATTCGAGAGCACGCCGGGCGCCTTCTTCGCGGCGATGCCGCGCGCCTTCGGCACCGCGGGGCGCGGCTCCTTGCCGATCACCAGCGCGAGCACGCCGATGGCGACGAGCAGCCCGGAGAGCACGAAGAGGAGCTGCTCGGTGCCGATCGCCCTCACGATCCAGCCCGTCGCGAGGCCCACGATGACCACGCCGAGGACGCGCGCCGAGCCGATCGTCCCGAGCAATCGCTTCTGAGAGCGCGCGTCGAGCAGGTCGTTGCTCTGGGTCCAGAACTGCGAGATGAGCAGGTTCGCGAAGACCTCGGACCAGACGTAGAAGACGGGCAGGACGATCGTCGAGCCTGCTTTCACGGCGCCCCACGTCGAGAGGTAGCTGGCGATGCCGAGCACCGACCAAGCGACGATGGCCTTGTCGCGCGGAAGCTTGTCCGCGACGCGGCTGTACACGACGACGGTGAGCGCGGAGGCGACCCCGTAGAGGACGAACATCCACGGCAGCGCGCTGATCGAGTAGCGCGACAGAAAGAGCGTGTCGCGCACCGTGCGGCCCATCACGAAGACGGCCGACGCCAGCATCAGGTGCACGAACAGCAGCGAGGTGCGGCGCCCCTCCCCTGGCCGGATGAGCAGAGCGCTGGCAAGCCGCCGCAAGAGCGGCTGCGTCGCGTTCGTGAGGGTGGCGCCGACCACGGTCGAGCATCTACGCGCGGGTCGCGGGATTGCAACAGCGGTGTGACTGAGGACCTTGACGTGTAGGTTGCCGTCGCCGATGTGGCCGAACCGGCAGGCCTCGAAGTCCGGCCAGCGCGCGGCGAAGGTCCTTTGGGCCCTCGCGAACGTGCGCGCCCGCCTGGCTGCTGAGCGCGGGCACGCCCTCCATGGGAAACTTGTCCGGCACCGCGCGGAGCTGTCGAAGGGGCTCGAGACTCGGGGCGAGGAGAAGCGGCCGGTGAGTAAGCCTCACTGATCGACACAAACGACGTCGATATCGGTGCCAGTGATCTCGATGGGGCCAAAGCCGCCGGCGTGGCCCATGGACTCGCAGAAGGACCAGCTTGCGACAGAGCACGTCACCGGATCGGCGACGCAGCGTGTGGCGAAGGCGCTGACGGCGGCAACGGTTGTACGCACGAGGGTGGCTGTCGGCAGGCAGGTGACGGTGAGGTCGTCGCCCGCAGCGTCGCCCGGGCCAAAGCCGGTGACGGCGCCAGTCGAGATGCAGTAGCGGCTGATGGCAGTGGTGCAGGCCTGTCCGCCGCGTTCGGTGATTCCGTCGCAGGCAGGCACGAAGGCGGCGAGTGCGGTGTACGTCGTCGCGCGGACATCGCCACTCACGCACATCACGGACTCGACGCGGGGCGCGTGGCCGGATGGCAGGAATCCGCTGTCGAAGCAGTCGAGTGCGGCGCAGTGCGCGTGCGCGGCTTGGTTGCAGGCGAGGCTGCCGGCGGCGTCCCAGCTGTTGCAAGCGGGGCGCAGCGCGGTGAGCTGCTCCACTGTGATGGGCTGTGCGGAGACACGCGGACACGCGCACTCTCCGGCGACGCAGACACCGCCGACGGAACATGCGTTGGTGCAAGTGCCGCACTGGGCGGCGCTGGTCTGCAGATCGACGCAGCGTTCGTCGCAGCCAGTCAATCCCGCGACACAGCCACACACGCCGGAGCGACAAGGGTCTTCACCGGCACAGGCGATGTCGCAGGCGCCGCAGTGATCGGCATTCCAGGTCACGTCGACACACGCATCGCCGCAGAGCGACGACCCTTCGAGGCAGCGCACGCGCGGAGCGATCGCGCATAGCGCTGCGGCGGTCTCGGCGGCGAGGCCGAGCGGCGCGGGCTCAGACACGCGCGGCACCCGACCGGTGAGCGCTTGTGCGATGACGCAGGCCGAGAGCAGCGTGCCGGCGGCGGTGGGATGACTGCCATCGACATCGTGCAGCTCGACCTCGGGGAGCTCGGCGCGCGCGATCTGCCACGCAGCGCCAACGCGCGCGACGACGTCGTCATCGACCGCTGCGGCGGCCGCATATCCGCGCTCGAGCGCACTCGTCATGATTTCGGGATTTCCAAGACCGAAGTCGATATAGGATGGATCGCCCGCGCGGCGCGCCCAGGTCGCATACCAGACTCCGTCTGCGCCAGACGCGCTCACAGCATCAGAGAGCAGCCCTGCATAGCCGGCGAAGGTCTTGCCATCGAGCATCGGCTCGAGGCTCTGGCCCTGGATGACGACGGCGTCGAACGCGCCAGTCTCGATGCGCTCGCGTGCGCCGGTCGACATCCAATGATCCATGAGCGCCGCGCCGGCGACGGTGACGGACTCGACGTCGACGGCGCCGCCGGGAGTTGCCTCGCCAAGCGCGCGAACGACAGCGGGCAGATCGTTGTAATACGTGTAGCTGTTGCCGACGAACAGCACGCGCAGCGGCACGCCGGGGCCGCCATCGGGCAGCGTTGCGGCATCGACGCCGGCGTCGACCTCGGCGTCCGGCGTAGCGGCGTCGCGCATCGACGCATCGACCTCGGCAGCGCCTGGAGCGTCGCCACAGGCGGCGGCCGTTGCGACGAGCAAAATGACGGTCGCGAGTTCCCGAGCTCGAGCCAGAAAGCTATTCATCGTCGCCTCCGCGGAAAGAAGGAGAAGATGACCGCGGGGCGGGGCGGCGCAATGTGGCGCAGTGATACGAGGTGGCGGCGTCTGGCCGGCGGACGCGATCGCATGACACAGCGTTTGCACACCGACGCACGCCAATCGTAGTCTCCGCCGCCATGGCTCTGCGTTGCGCTCGCTGTCAGACGAACGAGATGGTGCTCGAGACGTTCGGCGTGTTCCGCTGCGCGAGCTGTGGGCGCGTCGATGCGGACGGCAAGCTGCTCGACAGCGCGGCACTGCCGCTGCCGGTGCCGCGGGTGATCGCGGACCTGCCGCCATCGGTCGCCGCGCGCCAGACGCCCCCGCGTGAGGTCGTGTCGGAGCCGTCGCAACGCTTCACGCCGCCACCACCGAGCACGACCGCGGGCGCCGCGGCGGTGGAGCCCGTCGGGAAGAATGGACCACCGGCGATCTTCTTCGCGGGGATCGGCATGATGTTGCTTGGCACGGTGTTCGTCGTCGTCGCGACGCATCAATGGTGCGGGCTGGTCCTTGAGGTGATCGTGCTCACCGCGCTCGCCTCCGGCAGGCCTTGGTCGCGATTCTTGTCGATCATGTTCACGGCGCTTGAGCTCGTCGTCATCGCGCTGATGCTGCTGGCGGGACGCCACCTGCTCAGTCCGCTTGGCATCTTCGCGTTCGCGCTGCAGGCGGTCGTCGACGGCGTATGGCTCTACGCGCTCTTTCATCGCGACACGGTCCGGTACTTTCATCCGGGCACGTGAAGCGGCTATGGCAGAGTCGTGCCCTCGCCGATCGTCGCGCGCGCGCTGCCATCGGCGGCCGCGAACACACGCACGTTGTCGCCGATCTGCACGGCGACGGCGTCTCCGACTGGCACCATCGCGTGGATTCGCTCGGTGGCGCTGAGCGGCGTGCTGAAGCGGCGCACTCCGTCGGCCGTGGCGAAGGCGGTGAGCATCGAATGGGGATTGCCGCTAGTCTCGTAGCCGATGAGCAGTGTATCGCCGATCATCGCGACGTGGCGCGGGCCGCCGGTGTCGGCGTCGAGCGGATTGCTGACCGGGACCTCACTCTTCCACACGAAGTTCGTGCCGCGTCCGAGTCGGCCGACCATCGGGACGTAGGCGCCTGGCTGACGCACACCGAACACGAGCCAGCCGCCATCGATGCGCCACATGCGATGTCCGACCATCCCGGCGAGCTGGTCCGAGCGGACGTGTGCGCGTGCATTGCACTGATCGGGAACACTGAAGTTCGCACTGCCCATCACGCGGACTCCGCCGCACTGAATGGCCTCGATACCGGGAGGCGCGCTGTAGTCGCGTCGATCGCGCGGATCGCCTTGGCCCGCGCCGCGGGCGAGCAATGTCGCGCAGGGCTCCCGCGTCTCGGTCTGGCGGCCGGTGGTGAGATCGACCAACAGGCGACGTTCGTCGTCGGACTCCACATGGAGCGCGTCAGGAGTGCGGGTGTCGCAGATCGCCGTGACGCGATCGCCGAGCGTCGTCGTCCACTGCTGATCGCCGCTGACTAGGTCGTAGGCAGTGAGCTGTCCGCGAGAACCGGCGAGCACCAAGCGGCCGCCGCGCGCTGCCGCGAGCTGAGCAGAGAGATCGTCGAGGGCGGGAGTCCGCGCGCGCTCCGCACCAGTGCGCGGATCGAAGACGGCAAAGTGTTCGGTGGTGGTGTCGCCGAGCGTCGAGCGGATGGCGACGATGAGCTCGGGCTGCTGGTTGCCGTCGACGTCGGAGACGAGCGGTGTGACGCCTTGGACCGCCTTGGTGATGGGGCGCGGCGGTGTAGGCGCGGTGACCGGCAGCGGTATGGTGGCTGGTGGCGCTGGCGCCAGTTCGACCATCGATGGATTTGGCGTCGGTGTGGGCGGCACGGGCGGCGCGGCAGTGAGCATGATCGCTCCCGCAGCACCGCCAGCCGCGACCATTGCGACGGCGAATATCGCGATGATCAGGCTGGCGCCGCCTGCCCTCGGCGCGGCGACGACTCCGCCGCCGCGCGGCGACGTCGCGAACGACTTGGTGCCGCAATACGTACACAGCGCGCTCGCCTGCGCGTCATCGAGCGCGACTGGCGCACCACACTTGGGACAGAGGATCGTTCGCAGCATCGCGGCGAGAGGATACACGCACTGGCGCGGCGTTCGGCGGACGAGGCGCGTCGGCGCTGCGAGGCGTGGGTCAGCGTAGTGCGCGCTCAGTCTTTGGTCGTCTCTTCCCAGTCGACCCAGTCGACCGGGTGGCGGCTGAGGAACGTTTTGACGGCGACTCCGAGCGTCGGGAAGAAGAACTCTCGGCCGATGCGCTTCTCGATTCCGTATCGTTGAAGTCGGTCCTTCACTGGGTCCTTCAGCTCGGCGAAGGCGAGCTCGGCGCCACGCGCGGCGAGCTCGATATCGAGCTCTTCGAGCGCTTCGGCGGCGGTCGTGTCGACGTCGGTGATCGGCTCGGCCGCGACGACGACCCACTTCACGGGCGCTGCGGCGACGTCGACGGCGCCGAGGATGCGCGCGCGAAACGTCTCGGCGTTGGCGAAGAAGAGCGGCGCATCCCAGCGGAAGAGCAGCAGTCCGGGGATCTGCTTCGCGTCGGGATAGCGGCGCAGATCGTGATAGCCCTTCACGCCAGCCGCGCGACCGAGGATCGCATCGTGCGGGCGCCAAGCGCGGCGCACGACGTCGAGCAGTGAGACCGCGACCGCGATGCCGATCCCGTTGAGTACGCCGAGCGCCGCAACGGCGAAGAACGCGACCATCGACAAGATGAAGTCGGCGCGGCGAACGCGATAGAAGACGCGCAGCGCGCCGAAGTCGAACATGCGCAGCGCAGCGGTGATGACGACCGCGGCGAGCGCGGTGGTCGGGAGATTGCGCACCAGCCGAGGCGCCGCGACGAGCAATACCGCGATGATGACTGCGCTCACCAAACCGGTGAGCTGCGTGCGCGAGCCGGCGGCCTCGGCGACCGGCGTGCGCGAAGAGCTGCTGCTCGTCGGGAAGCCGCGAAACAGGCCTGACGCGAGGTTGGCGAGGCCGAGGCCGAGCAGCTCGCGGTTGGGATCGACGCGCGTGCGTGCGCGCGCCGCCAGCGTCCGCGACAGCACGCTGGTGTCGGCAAAGGCGACCAGCGCGATGCCGGCTGCGGCGATGAATAGCTCGTCGAGATCGTCGAGACGCACCAGCGGAAACGCAGGCAGCGGGAGGCCGCGCGGCACGACGCCGACGACGGCGAGCTGCGCGCCGAGGCCGAGTCGGCCGTTGAGATCGAGCACGGTGACCGCAAGCGTGGCGAGCACGACGGCGACGAGCACGCCCGGCGCGCGCGGCGCGATGGTGCGGCCAACGACGATGAGCGCGATGCAGCCGCCGCCGATCGCGACCGCCGCGAGCTTGGTCTCGCCGGCGAGCACGGCGCGCACGAAGCCGTAGGCGCCGTGGGTGACGTCGGAGGCCGCGACGGAGAAGCCGAACAGCTTCGGCAGCTGCGTCACGATGATGGTGAGCGCGATGCCGTTCAGGTAGCCGACGCGCACCGGCTTCGACAGGAGATCGGTGATGAAGCCCGCCTTCGCGAACGCGGCCCCCGCGCAGAGCACACCGGTCATGATGGCGAGCACAGACGAGAGCGCGACGGCGCGCGCCGGATCGCCTGCCGCCTTGCCGACCACCGCGGCGGCGATCATCGCGGCGAGCGCGGAGTCCGGGCCGAGCACGAGGATGCGCGACGGCCCAAACACCGCGTACGCGACGAGCCCGGCGATCGTCGCGTACAGGCCGTTCACCGCGGGCAGGCCCGAGGCCTGCGCGTAGCCCATGCCGGCGGGTACGAGCAGCGCCGTGAGCACGAGGCCAGCCACGAGGTCCTGCGCGAGCCAGGCGCGCTGATAGTGCCGCAGCACCCAGAGCCCGGGCAGCCAGGAGGCGAGCCCGCGGGTCGGGATCGGCGGGATGCCTGCAGACATTCGCGGGACCGTACTCGATCGCGCGAAAGTTGATGCCGCGACCGGGCCGTGTTACTCCTGGTCAGCGCTGAACGGACGACACTGAACATCCGCAGGTGTGCATGAAAAGGAGCAGCGATGAGCGAGCGCGAAGCGACGACGATGGACCCGATCTCAGCATCCGTGAGCCAAGTGCTCTCGACGTTCCGTGAGGCGCTCGCCGAGGTGCGCTTCCCGGAGGTCGACCGCGCCGCCCTCGAGGCGCTCGCGGAAGACGTGCGCGCGCACGCAGCCAGCGTCGCGCTCGCGAAGGTGACGCTCGCCGGCGCTCTCGAAGCGCTCGACGACGCGCAGCGCCGGCTCGGGCGGCGCGCCGAGCTCGCGCTCGCATACGCGCGTGTCTACGCGGAGAGCGCTGACGATCCCGCTCTGAGCGAGCGGCTCGCGTCGATCCCGCTCGGCAAGACGGCGAAGGTCGAGCGGCGCGCACCGGCACCCACAGCGCCGCGACGCACACGCAAGCACGGCGCCGTCCTCACCGAGGTCGGCGAAGAAACGCTACCGCAGCTCGCGCTCGATGACGCCGCGGCGGAGTGAACGGAGTCTCAGCGGCCACGGCGTAAATCGGAACGTCCGGCGCGGCGGAGTAATTCCCGCACGAACGCTCAGTGCTGCGTGGCTCCAGCCGCCTCAGCCGCGCGAAACGCGTAGTAGTAGCGGAGCACGTTCTGCACGTAGCGGCGCGTCTCGTCGTAGGGCGGCACGCCGCCGTAGCGCATCACGGCGCCTTCACCGGCGTTGTATGCGGCGATCGTCAGCACGAGGTCGCCGTTGAAGCCATTCGCGAGCACGCGCAGATAGCGCACGCCGCCGAGGATGTTCTCGCGCGCGTCGAACGGGTCGCGCACGCCCATGCCGGCGGCGGTGCCCGGCATCAGCTGCATCAGGCCCATCGCGCCGACGCGTGAGACGACGTTCGGGTCGAAGTCGCTCTCGACGCGCATGACTGCGCGGATGAACGCCTCGGGCAGCTGGTAGAGGCGCGCGGCCTCGCGGATGTGTCCGTCGAAGCGCGAGTAGCGATCCGGCGAGCGATCGCGCGCGGGGACGCGATCGCGCACAGCGCTACGGCGATCCGGGCCATCGTGTCCGCCCGTCACGACGACGCGCACGTTGCGCACGCCGCGCGGGCGCACGTTGGTGTAGTGCGTCACGCCCTCGGCATCGACCCACTGGTAGATGTCGGCGCGCACCGGACGCACATCGAACATCAGCGCGAACGCGACGACAGCGGCAGCGACAGCAGCGAGCGCAGTTCGAGTCGGGGAGCAGACGTTCATGGAGGGCGGAAGGCGATCGTATCGCCCCGCGAGCGAACGCGCCAAAAGCGTGTCGGTATTCCCCTGAGGCGTGCCCCGAGCGCGGGCGCGCGCGGGCTCGAGCTTGTCGTTCGTGCTGGGCTAGGCGTGCTTGACGAGCCGCGGCGCCTCACCACGCACGAGCACCGTGTCGCCGGCCCACGCGGGCTCGGTGTTCGGGTGATCGATGGTGTAGTGCAGGCCGCGGCTCTCTTTGCGGAAAGACGCGGACGCGACGATGGTCTCGGCGACGTCGGCGAGGTTGCGCAGCTCGAGCAGATCGCGCGTCACCAGGTGCCGCCAGTAATACGCGCGGATCTCTTCCTGCAGCAGCGCGATGCGGCGTGAGGCGCGGCGCAGGCGCTTCTCGCTGCGCACGATGCCGACGTAGTTCCACATGAAGCGGCGGATCTCGTCCCAGTTTTGCGTGACCAGCACGGCCTCGTCGCTCGGCGCGGCGCTGCCGACGTCCCACTCGGGCGGATCGGCGAGCGCGCCGTCGTACGACTTCTGGCCGAGCGCGTCGGCCGCGCGGTGGCCGTAGACGAGGCCCTCGAGCAGCGAGTTCGACGCCAGCCGATTGGCGCCGTGCAGGCCCGAGCACGACACCTCGCCGATCGCCCACAGGCCGGGGATCGAGCTGCGTCCATCCGCATCGACGACGACGCCGCCGCAGGTGTAGTGCGCAGCGGGAACCACCGGGATCGCCTGCTTCGTCAGATCGATGCCGAACTTCAGGCACTCGGCGGCGATGTTTGGGAAGCGCTCGCGCAGGTACTCCGGCGTGCACGCGCTCATGTCGAGGTACACGCAGTCGTCGCCGGTGCGCTTCATCTCGAAGTCGATGGCGCGCGCGACGACGTCACGCGGCGCGAGATCTTTTTGCGGATGGTGGCGCTCCATGAACGCGGTGCCATCGGCGAGGCGCAGCACGCCGCCCTCACCGCGCAGCGCCTCGCTGATCAGGAAGCTCTTCGCCTGCGGGTGATAGAGCACAGTCGGGTGAAACTGGAAGAACTCCATGTTCGCGATTTGCGCGCCAGCGCGATACGCCATCGCGATGCCATCGCCGGAGGCGACGTCGGGATTCGACGTGTAGAGGTAGACCTTGCCGGCGCCGCCCGTCGCGAGGATCGTCGCGCGCGCGACGTACGTGTTCACCACGCCGCTGCGCACATCGAGCACGTACGCACCCGCCACCGCACGCACGCCGCCGAAGCGCGACAGCTCGACGAGATCGACGCCCATCGCCTCTTCGACGATGGTGATGCGCGGATTGGTGCGCACGGCGTTCACCAGCGCGCGCTCGACCTCGCGGCCGGTGATGTCCCCCGCGTGCACGACGCGGCGCGCGCTGTGTCCGCCCTCGCGCGTCAGGTCGAGGCGCGACGAGGCCGTGCCGTGCTCTTCGACGTCAGGCTTGTCGACGGCAGGCTTCTCGTGCGACTCGTCGAACGGCACGCCGCGCGCGAGCAGCTCCTCGATGCGCGCGGGCGCATCACGCACGACGCGCTCGACGACCTCGCGGTGCGAGAGACCGCCGCCGGTCGTCAGCGTGTCCTCGATGTGTGCGTCGAACGAGTCGTGCGGATCGAGCACCGCGGCGATGCCGCCCTGCGCCCAGGTCGTCGCCGCATCGCTGACGCCGCGCTTGGTGACGACCACCACCTCACCGTGACGCGCGGCCTCGAGCGCGAAGGTGAGCCCCGCAATGCCGCTGCCGAGCACGAGATAGTCGGTGACGATTCGCATGTAGGCCGACTCTAGGTCTGCGCTCCGCGTTTCGCCATGGCGCCGTTCTACTACGCTCCGCGTTTCGCCGCGGCGCACGTCACTGTCGGTCGTGGCTCGCTACTTCACGATGCGCCACACGCGATGGATCTCACGGTTGCGGTAGTCGTCGGGCACCGTCTCGGCGGTGCGCTCTTCGACGTCGCGCGCGCGCAGGCCGTCGAGATCGGGGATGAAGCGCTGGTGGCTGGTGGCGAACCACAACACCCCGCCCGGCTCGAGGACCGCGAGCGTCTCGACGACCAGCGCGCGGTGATCGCGCAGCACGTCGAGCGGCTCGCCTTCCGGGCCGAGGCGCACGGAGAAGCTCGAGGTGTCGAGCACGGCGAGGTCCCAGCGCTCGACCGCCGCACCGGCGTCGCCGAGAAAGGCGCGCACGTCGTCGCGCAGCAGCGGATGTTGCGCGGCGTCGACGGCGTTGAGCGCGTAGTTCTCGGCGGCCCAATCGAGGTGCAGCTGCGACGGATCGATCGACGTCACCTCGTCTGCGCCGCGCAGCACCGCCGACACGCCGAAGGTGCCGGTGTACGCAAACAGATCGAGCACGCGCTTGCCCGCGCTCTCCGCCGCAGCGAGCGCGCGCAGGATGCGCAGATGCGGAAAGAGCCCAGTGTCCGCGTCGCTGCCGAGCCGCACGGCGAACTTTGCGGCGCGCTCCCGCACCACGAGGCGCGTCGCGGGCGCACCATGCGCTACGCTGCGCGCACCACGGGCCGCGCGCGCGTGTCGACGACGCGCATGGACGTGAGTCTCCGGCAGACCGAGCGCCGCGCCGAGCACGCGCGCCAAAGACGGCAGATACGTCTCACCCGTCTGCTCACGCTCGTACTCCGCGACGACGACGTGTCCGTCGTACCAGTCGACGACCGCGCGCACCTCGGGGATGTCGCGATCGTAGAGGCGATACGCGCCGAGCCCTTCGCGGCTCATCCGCGCGCCGAGCTTGCGCTGGGTCTTCTTCACGCGATTGGCCAACATCTCCGCGTGGCGCGCGACGGTGGCGTCGTCGAAGGTGCCGCTCAGCTCGCCGCGGCGTGAGCGCTCACCGCTGCGATCTTGCGGCTGCGCGTCGAGCAAATCGAGTCCGTCGCGCGGCGCAGCAATCGCCTCGTTCGCCGCGTGCACATCGCGCTTGGTCCAGCCAGTGCGCTTGTTCGACTCGCTCTCGTTCGTCACCGCCGGACCATGCGGGAGCGACTGCGCCGATTCAACTGCCGAGTGCGCATGGCCGCCAGACGCGACGCGGGCCGAGACGGAAGCGCCGCGCGGGCGCGTGCCCTCAGCTCTCGGCGCCGTGCCAGCGGAACTCGCCGCGCGTCGAGCGTGCCCCGTCGGAAACGAACTTCACGTCATAGAGCGCGAGGCCGGCGAGCTGCATGATGCCGGTGCCGCTGCCTTCGATGATGTGCTGCCAGGCGATCGACGTCGCCATCGCCTCGCAGTCGACGATGCGCACGCTCGCGCCACATGGGCGGACCTCATCGATGACGAACTCGCCGGCGTCACGAAACGCGGCTTGCCAGATCTGCGGGCCGATGCGCAGCAAGCTCGCCGGATCGGTGCGGAACGAGCGGACCCAGCTGCGTAGCAGGTTCGGAAACAGCCCGCCCATCGTGCTCTCTTGAGTGCGCAGCACACCGAGCGCGCGCACGCCGTCGAGCCCGAGCACCTCTGCTGCCGCCTCGACCAGCGCGATGTGCGCGGACAGCCCCAGCCACTCCGAGCGCCGCGCTCCCTCGATCAGCACGGCGGCGTCGAGATCGCGACGCTCGAGGGCCGCGCGCACGGCGCCCCACTGCCCGCGCTCGAGCAGCGTGGCGCGCAGCCCGATCGGCATCGACGCCAAGACGCGTGGCCCGATCAGCGTCTTAGATGACGACGCTCCGTGCACGAGACCCTGCCAGCCCATCGTCAGCGTTCCTCCCCCAGCGGCATCATACGACAGGTCGGCCACAACGCTGAGGGGGACGATCAGATCGTCGCGTCGGCCTGCGCCTCGAGGTGTTTCGTCAGCGCGTCGCTCACGCCGGTGAGGTTCGGCGTGATCTGCCGCACCAAGAACTGCTCGACCTTGCGGCCGAGCGAGCCCGCGAGAAATGCCGGCACGGCGCGCAAGCGCGACAGATCGATCGACAGCTCCGCGCGAATCTCGAGCCGCGTGCGGTCGCCCGCGAGCTCGACGAAGCGCGTCGTTCCATCGCAGTGGACGGCCTCGCTGAGCGCGTGCGTCTCGATGCGCCACTCGCACACCCAGTCGCTCGCGACCCAGGTCGCGTAGTCGGTCCACGAGAACAAATCGCCCTTGACGACCGAGCGCAGACCCGCCGGCATCTCACCGCCGCCGTGCCAGATGTTGCGCAGCCGCACGACGTCGCCGGTGTCGGTGCGCTCCTCGACGTCGATGCCCTGGATGTTCGGCAGATAGCGCACGAACTGGGACATCTCATCGCGGTACGCAGCGAAGGTCCGTGCGCGCGCGAACGGCACGATGGAGTCGGCTTCGATCCTCACGTCGAGGGCGCTCTAGCACGCGCGGCTTCGGATGCCGCTCGCAGGACGCCGCGGAGCTTCGAGCCGTGGCGCAGCAGCGACTCGAAGGCCGATCGGAGCTCGGAGAAATCGAGCGACTCGGTCGGCACCTCGACCGTGAGCACCACGTCGCCGTCGTCGTCGATGCCGAATTTCGCCTGAAACATGTCCCGATTCTGCCGCAGCAACCAGCGACACAGCTCGAACGAGTTGCCGCCGCGGGTCTGCAAAAACGGGACGATCGAGCCGATCACCCAGTTCTCGGTGAGCCGGACAAACACGTTGAGATCCCCCTCGGGCGTCGCGTGGACGCAGCGCCAGGTGCGCTCGCCGTGCGGCTCCGCGTTCCATCCGAGTGCACCCAGGTGGCGCACCAGTGCGGCCTCGTCCAGCATGGCCAGCATAGAAGCGGCACGCAGGGCGGACTGTCAAGCATCACCGCCGGAAGGAGGCGCGACGTGAAGGTACGCGGCGTCGTCAAGAAGCTCGGCATCGAAGGCGGATTGCTCACGCTGGTCACAGACGACGGGCGCGCCGTCGAGCTGATCGATGCGCCCGCATCGCTGCGCGAGGGGATGCGCGTGGAGGTGAGCGGCGACCGCGAAGGCGCGGAGATGACCATCGGGATGGTCGGCGACGCGATGGTCGTGCGGACGTACAAAGCGCTCTGAGCCGCGCTGCATCGATCGGCGCGCGCTACACCGCGGTCAGCACCACGCGGATGATCGCGGCGCGCTACGCGGCGGTCATCACCACGCGGATGATGGCTGCGCCGTCGACACCCGCGGCCTCGATGCGTGCGCCCATCGCGCGCGCGAGCAGGCCGGCGGCGTAGAGCCCGAGCGAGCGGCCATAGCGACCGTCGGAGCGCTCTTTGAGGCGCATCTGACCGGCGGCGGTGAACGCGACGTCACGCAGCTCCGCGGCGATCGCGCGACCTGCGTCTTGCATCTCCACCACGATCTCGTCGCCGACCCGCTGCGCACGGAGCTCCACCGGCTTGCCAGCGGCGTGTTGTCCAGCGTTGGCGAGCAACACCTCGATCAGCCGTGGCAGCGCCTGCGCCCCGTGCGCACGCAGCGCGCCCTCGGAGAGCGACAGCCGCAGCGGCGTCGACCGCTCGCGCGCGGTCACGGAACGCAGCGCGTCAGCGACGTTGCCGTCTGGCGCGGCGACCGCGGGCTCGCTCGCGATGTCGCGCGCGATGAACGCGAGGTGGTCGAGCCCGGCCATCAGGTCCTGCAGCGCCGTGGTCGAATCACCGAGCGCTTCTTGCGCCTCGCGATCGAGCGCGTCGCCGGCGACCTCCGACACGTAGCTCAGGTTCGCGCCAATGGTGGCGACCGGGTTGCGCAGATCGTGCACGAGCAGGGCGATCAGCTGCGAGAGCGCCGTCGAGTCGTCGGAGGTCATCGGAGAGGGACCTTTCGGTGGCGAGGGCGCCGACGGTTCCAGGCGATCGAGAATATCCGCCGGACGTCACGGGAACGCCAGGACCGCGACCTCGCCGTAGGCATCGAGGTGCGCGGCGACGCGCGAGAGCAGCGCCTCGCGGCGATCGAACAGCGCGCGAATCTGCGGGTCGTCGAGCAGCGTCGTCCCCGCGGCGACGGCGGGATCGGCAGCGAGCGACGCGCGCAGACGCGACTCGTCGAGCGAGCGCAGCGCGAGGACGAAGCTGCGCGAAAAGCGCTCGACGCGGCGCACGTGGCCGAGCACGCGCTGGTGCTGTGCGCGCGGCAGCGGCGAGAGGAACGCGAGGTTGTGATCGCGAATGACGACGCGACGCCCGCTGCGATCGGCGCGTAGGTTGCCGCCGCTCCAGCGATCGACGTTGGCGATCAGGTAGTCGAAGCACAGCATTGTCGCGAGGTCACCGGCGAGCGAGGCCTCGTCGGCCGAGACGACGCCGGCATCGTGCGCGAGCCAGCGCGACCAGGTCGCGATGCCGCGAGGCGTGTCGAGCTCCAGATCGCGGAGGCCGGGCACCCAATAGACGAGCGCTCCCCAGACGATGTCGCCGCGGCCCATCATCTGCTCGTCGAGCGCCGGCCAGTCCTCGCTGAAGTCGGCGTGCAGATGCGACTCGAGCTCCGAGCGCGAGAACGCGCGCGAGACGGCCGGCGGCACTTGGTCCATGTCGAGCGCCCGCGCGATGCGATACGCCGCGACCTCGCTGGTCCAGCCGCGCGAGTGCGTGCGCGTGCGCGGCCGAAACGCCGCCTCGACGCCGCCAGTGAAGGTCGTCTTGAAGACGAGCGACGACGTACCGACGGGCTTGAAGCGCGTCGACTGCGCGGTGCGCATCCGCGCGATCCACGCGTCGTCGTCGACGTCGAGCGAGATGAAGCGCGCCGGCGCGGCGCTCGGCGCGCTCGTCGTCGGCACATCCGCGGACGCGTCCGCGCGCACGTCCGCATCGACGTCATCCGCGCCGATGCTGGCGTCGTCGTCGTCAGGCGGCGTGCGCGGAGGCGACGTGGGCGAAGGCGGCGTGGTGCGCGGCGCGGTGCTCACGTCGTTCGCGGCGCGTCGTTCGGCGGCGCCCGGCGCGCGCGCATTCGGATCGCAAGCGACGAAGCCGCTCAGCACGCTGCTGACGACGAGCGCCGCCCCGACGATGCGCCGCCGCGACGTCACCGCTTGCCAGCGAAGATGTTGCGCGCGATCACGACCCGCTGAATCTGCGAGGTGCCCTCGTAGATCTGTAGGATCTTCGCGTCGCGCATCAGCTTCTCGACGGGATAGTCCTTCATGTAGCCGTTGCCGCCGAAGATCTGCACGGCGTCGGTCGCGACCTGCATCGCGCTGTCGGCGCCGAACGCCTTGCCGTACGCGCTGAGCAGCGCGCTGAACTGGCCATTGTCCATCAGCCACGCGGCCTTCTGCACGAGCAGGCGCGTCGCTTCGTACTTCATCGCCATCTCCGCGATCATGAACTGCACCGCCTGGTGGTTCGCGATCGGCGTGCCGAAGGTCTGCCGCTCCTGCGCGTACGCGACGCTCTCGTCGAGGCAGCGGCGCATCAGGCCACACGCGCCCGCGCCGATGTCGGGGCGCGTGCGATCGAACGTCATCATCGCGAGCTTGAAGCCGTCGCCTTCCTTCGCGAGGACGTTCGCTGAGGGGACCTTCACGTCCTCGAGGATCACCGTCGCGGTGTCGCTCGCGCGCTGGCCCATCTTGTGTTCCTTCTTGCCGATGGACACGCCGGGCGTGTCGCGATCGACGATGAACGCCATGATGCCTTTGTGCTTCTTGGTCGGGTCGACCGTGGCGAAGATCACGTAGAAGCGCGCCCACGAGGCATTGGTGATGAAGCACTTCTGGCCGTTGAGGACCCAGTCGTCGCCGGCCTTGACGGCGCGCGTCTGCATGCCGCCGACATCGCTGCCAGCGCCTGGCTCGGTCGTCGCGTAGGCCGCGAAGATCGGCTCGCTGGTGAGCATGCCGAGGTACTTCTTCTTCTGCGCCTCAGTGCCGCCGAGGATGATCGGCGTCGCGGCGAGGGCGTTGGCCGTCATGCTCGTCTGGATGCCGGTGCAGCCGTAGGCGAGCTCCTCGGTGATGATCGTGTGCTCGAGCTCCGACGAGCCGCCGCCTCCGTATTCCGCGGGGATGTTCGGCGCGACGAAGCCGAGCTGCCAGGCGGCGTCGAAGACGTCTTTCGGGAATTCGCCAGACTCGTCGTATTTCGCGGCGATCGGTACGACGCGCTCTTTGACGAATTTGCGCGCCATCTGCTCGAGCGCCTTCTGCTCTTCGCTCATCCCGAAACTCAGCATGTCCTGCTCCTGCTCGCGTCGTTGATCGCCGTCATCGCCATTCGTTCTGCCCCGCGCGCGCCGTGCGCGCAGCTGCTGCCGTACACGCTGCGGCTACTCGCGCCGCTGCCGCGCGCGCTCCTCGAGCTCCGCGCGTGCCGAGCGCGCGCCGAGCCAGAAGCCGATCCACACGCCGACGATCAGCACTCCCGGAATGAACAGGAGGTGCTCGACCGTCGGGATCATTTGGGCTTCTCCGCTTTCGCCTTCGCCGGCGCTTCGCCCTTCGCCGGCGCGTCGCCCTTCGCCGGCGCGTCGCCCTTCGCCGGCGCGTCGCCGCCACTACGCGCGCGCAGCGCCGCGTCGAGCCGTACGAGCTCCTTGCTCGTCGACGACTGCTGCAGCGCGAGGCGGCCGACATAGGCCGCGAGCAGCAGCAAGATCGCGGCGTAGGCCGAGACCAACAGCACGCCACCGGGGACCGACTCGCGCGCTGGACCAGTCATCGCGACGAACTCGGTCTCGCGCCCCGTGGTGCCCTCGCGCGCGCCTGCATCGGCGTCCTGCGCGTGCGCCGTGCCGGGCACGAGCGCCGCGCCACCGACGGCCGCACCGACCAGAAGGACGACGCGCAGAAAGCCCCCGAGCAGCAAGACGACGCGCAACGCGCCGAATCTTCGCGCCGAACTTTGCGCCGAGAACGCCCGTACCCGATTGCCCGCGACCCTCATGCATCCTCCAAGAGGCCGCGCTCTGCGGCGTCGAGCTCCAGACGGCGGACGGCCTGTTGCGTGCGCTCGGCGCGCGCGCGCACCCAGAGCAGCAGCACGACGAGCGCCGTGAACGCGAGAAAAGCGAGATAGAACGCTGGCTTCATGTCGGCCGAGAGCCCGCCGCCGCGGCCGCTGATTACCTGCGGGTGCTGGCCGCGCCAGCGCTGCACGCTGTAGTGGATGAGTGCCGCGTTGGGCACGCCGAGCAGCGCCAGCGCGGACGCGAAGCGCCGCTCGGCGAGACCACCGCTGCCGAGGCCACGCAGCACGAGATAGGCGAAGAACATCAGGCCGCCGAGCAGCGTCGAGGTCAGCCGCGGATCCCACGTCCAGTAGACGCCCCACGCCTTGCGCGCCCAGAGCGGCCCGGTGACCAGCACGATCGCGCAGAAGATCAGCCCGATCTCTGCGCCCGCGACGGCCCACGCGTCCCACTTGTCGGAGCGCTTCCACAGCCACATCCCGCTCGACACCGCGCAGACGCACCAGCCGACGTACATCGAATACGCGCTCGGCACGTGGAAGTAGAAGATCTTCTGCACGATGCCCATCTGCGCCTCGACCGGCGCGACGGCGAAGATCAGGTAGAGCGCGCCGATCAGCAGCAGCGCCGTCGCAGCGGCGAGGATCGGCACGACGCGTGAAGCGCGATCGCTGAGCGGCGCGGTCTGGGCGGCGTCGGCGGAGCCGGCACCTCGGGGATCAGGCATGGACGCGGACGTTACGACACGCGCGAGCGCAGCGCGAGTCCGTGGCGCGCAGCCGCGCTTCTCAGGCAAGCGCGCCAGGCTCTGGCGAGGTGGTGCGTGCTATGTGAGCGCGCGATGCGTCCGCCACGCCACGCCGCACTTCCCGATTGTGTGCCGCCGGCCTGGCTCGCGGCGATCGACGCCGTCGCCAGAGAGAGCGGCGCACGTAGCAGCGCGGCGCGTGACGGCGCCGCGCGTGACGGCGCTGCACGGGTCGACCTGCCGGTCGCAGCGCTGATCGTTGAGGTCGCGCAGCTCTCGGCGGCGTACACGCGCGATCGCAGCAGCGCGCGCACGCTCGCCGAGGCGCCGCGCACCGCGGGCGCGCTCGCGGCGCGGCTGCGCTTTTTTTTGCCACGCGATCTGCCGAAGATCGGCGGGCCCCTCGAGGAGCTGCGGCTCGCCGGCGCGCTGCCTCGCGCGGTCGTCGACGGCAAGCGGCGGGTGCGCGTGCTCGACATCGGCGCCGGGCTCGGCGCGACGTGTCTCGGGGCGGCGACACACCTGCACACGCACGGTCTCGCGCACGCAGGGCTCGACGTCGACGCGATCGACTCCGATGCGCGTGCGCTCGCGCTGCTCGGCGCGCTCGCGAAAGAGACCCGCAGCGGCGGGCGGCTCGCGCAGGTCGCGGTGCCGACCGAGGTGCACACGCAGGCGCTCGACGTGACGCGCGCAGAGTCATTGCCGCGCGGCCCGTACGATCTCGTGCTGGTCGGCTTCGCGCTCAACGAGCTGTTCGCGGCGCTGCCGCCGGACGAGGCGAGCGCACGTCGCGCGGAATGGCTGATCGCGCTCAGCGAGCGGCTGTCGGACGACGGCGCGCTGATCGTGCTGGAGCCGGCGCTGCGCGACACCAGCCGCGCGCTGCAGTCGGTGCGCGATCGCATCGCCGCGCGCAGAGCGCCGCCGTACGTGGCCGCGCCGTGTGTGCGCAGTGGGCCGTGCCCGATGTTGCTCGGCGAGCGCGACTGGTGTCACGCCGCGCTGCCGCTCGCGCTGCCCGGCGTGGTCGCCGACATCGCGCGCGGCGCAGGGCTGCGCTTCGAGGGGCTGCGCTACGCGTATCTCGTGCTGCGCCGGCAGCCGGATGCGATGGCGACACGCCTGCGCCCGGCCGGCGCAGGCGTCGCGCTTCGTATCGTAGGTGATACGATCGCGTCCAAGGGCAAGAGCGAGGTGTTCGCCTGCGGTGAGTCAGGGCTGGTCCGGCTGATGTTGCTCGACCGCGAGCAGAGCGACGCCAACGCGGCGTTCGACAGCGTCGCGCGGGGCGCGCTGGTTGCGGTGGAGCCGCTGGAGCTGCGCCCGGTACCGGCGGACGATCCGTTGGGAGTAGCGCGCGCGAGGCTCCACTCGGAGACCATCGTGTCGCCATTGTGAACCATCCCCAGATGGCGCCTTTTTTCCCCATGGGTCTCCAGTCGCACTGGGCCCGGCCGTACGCTCCAACGACGAGGTAGACGATGGGGATTGCGTGGTTCGATGGTGGCTCGGTGGCGATGGACGCAGTGGAGCTGCGCTCCGGCGGGCTGCCGCTCCTCGCGGAGAACGATGTCTGGCCCAGTTGTCCGCGCTGCGATGCGCCGCTGCTGTTCCGCGCGCAGATCCCGCTCGCGATGACCTCGCTCGTCGGCCCGCTCGACGAGCGCATGATGTCGCTGTTCGAGTGCCACGCAGAGACGGAGGGCACGCACTGCGACGGCACGCTCGCGTTGCTCACCTCGGGAGAGCGCGCGCCCCGCCAGCCGCCGACGCCGGTCGCGTTCGACGTGCTGCTCGAGGACGCGGGGCCGAACGCCGAGCAGGTCGCGGCCGTGGTGGCGCGGCTCGGTGGAGATGAGATCGCGCAGCCGCCACTCGCGCCGCAGCAGACGCTGGCGCGCGGCATTCCGGCGACGATGGCCGAGCAGACGATGCGGATCCTCGAAGAGTCGGGCGCGCGCGTGGTGCTGCGCGAGAGCCCACCGACGACGCTCGCCGCGATGGCAGGCGCGGTCCTGGTGCCGTTCGACGACGGCCTACCTGGCGCGTCGCGCACCACGCTGCCGCCGCTCGCCGCGCTGAGCCGCAGCGCCGAGGGTCGACGCATGCGCGGATTTTTGGGCGGCTCGACGCCGGGCAACCGCGAGCACTCGTTCGCGTGCGTCTGCGGCAAGCCGACCCGCACCGTCGCGCGCCTGCTCGGTACACCCGAAGGCGAGCTCGCGCTCGCGCCGTCCGTCGCGCAGCTCTGTCTCAGCTGCGGCCGCGGCCACTACCACCGCACCGGCACGCGCTGACGTCGGCACGCGCTGACGCTGCGCGCTGACGTCGGCACGCGCTGACGCTGCGCGC
>Ga0335397_10001595_pt1 | contig 30949 bp, 25 predicted proteins | sample MAT04_FD_205740 | JGI IMG/M metagenome (GOLD analysis project Ga0335397, IMG submission 205740) | Freshwater microbial communities from Lake Fryxell liftoff mats and glacier meltwater in Antarctica - MAT-04 (spades assembly) (version 2) ... | reverse complement strand
TGAGCGCGAGATCATCAACCACCACATTGTCGCTACCATCAAGATGCTGGAGCAATTGCCCTGGCCCAAGCATCTCAAGAACGTCCCTGAATACGCCGGCGGCCACCACGAGCGCATGGACGGCAAGGGCTACCCGCGCGGCCTAAAACGCGAGCAAATGTCCATACAAGCCCGCGTAATGGGCATCGCCGACATTTTCGAAGCCCTCACCGCGCGAGATCGTCCCTACAAGCCTGGCAAAACTTTGTCCGAATCACTGCATATCCTGGGCAAGTTCAAATTGAACGGTCATATTGACGCGGAGTTGTTCGATATCTTTGTCCGGCAGAAAGTCTTTTTAAGGTATGCCGAGACTTTTCTCGATCCGGAGCAGATCGACGTGGTCGACGAGGCCAACATCCCCGGCTATGATGCCGCCTCAGAGTTGTGACCTATTTCACGCTTTCGATGACGAAATACGTCACTTCCTGCCACCATATCCAGCACCAAAGGCCCGGGAAGTTATTAATTTCAATAATATCAATTAGCTGTATTGATACTTTGCCTGGCACGTCTGTTGCATAATGCTAACCGTGTGTAGAAGGTTAATTAGCCTTCCCGCCATATTTCTCAACTACAAAGGAGAGTCGCATGAAAACGATGCAAAAAGGTTTTACCCTGATCGAACTGATGATCGTGGTCGCGATTATCGGTATTTTGGCCGCCATCGCTTTGCCGGCGTACCAGGACTACACGGTTCGCGCGAAAGTTTCTGAAGTTATATTGGCGGCTTCTTCTGGCAAGGTGCCGGTCGCAGAATTTTTCCAGACCAAAAGCGCCCTCCCCTCGGCGGGCTCGGTAGTCCTTACTTCGCAGACATCGACTTACGTTTCGGCCTTGTCATGGAATGGCACAGCGATTGTGGCAACCGCCACCAACCTCGGCGCCACCGATGCCACCGGCACCGTCACGATGACGCCTGCGGATGCAGGCGGCGGCGTTCTGAACTGGACTTGCGCTGGTACGTTACCCAAGAAATACCGCCCCGCGAGTTGCAAGTAATCAAGGGCTTCCCCCTTGGAAAGGCGTCCTGTGTTGCAGGGCGCCTTTTTTATTCGATGATATTCTTACTCGCTATTGATGCGCCACCGGCTTTCCCCGATTTTGGTCGGCCAGATGAAGAATTCCCGGGGAATTTACGCATGCCCTCCCTTTGCAACAAGTAAGTGGTCGTGGCTTACTTCCGGCATTACTTTCATAAATGCGCGTTGCCCCTGCTGATCGTCGCAGTAATGGCGGTCGCGGTTTACTGGCCCGGCCTTCAGGGAGATTTTTTTTTCGACGATGAACCGAACATCCTGAATTCCAAGGCCTTGGCTCTGACCAACTTGAATGCGGAATCGATTCGCGAAGTCCTTGCCAGCGGCATTTCTAGTCCCTCCGGGCGCCCCGTTGCCCAACTCAGTTTCGCCCTAAATTACTACTTCAGCGGATTCGCCCCATTTCCGTTCAAGGCTAGCAATCTGGCGATACATGTTTGTTGTGGAATGCTGGCGTTCCTTCTGGCCTTGCGCCTATTAAAGGCATACCACCCACTGCATAGCGGGGACCCGGGTATCCCTGCGTTGCTCGTTACGGCGGCTTGGCTACTCCATCCCATACAGCTCACGCCAGTGCTGTATGTCGTGCAACGCATGACCAGCCTGTCGGCATTGTTTTTGTTTGCGGCGCTGCTGTCGCATGTTGTTGGGCGCGAACGAGGCGGTCGTGCCGGACTCGTCTATCTGTTACTCGCTTGGAGCCTTTTCTGGCCGCTGTCTATCCTTAGCAAGGAGACAGGCGTTCTGTTTCCTCTTTTCGTGCTGGCCTGGGAATTGATTCTGCGCCGAAGCCAACTCGGACGTCTCGATCTCTTCGGCCGCGTGTTTGCTGTGCTGATCGGGCTGACGTTGTTGGCCGTAGCAATCTACGGTGTTTCGCCTCCCGGACAGTGGCTATGGGTCGGCTATAATTTCCGTGCGTTTTCGATGTTTGAACGTGTGCTGACCGAAGGGCGGGTGCTCTGGACTTACCTGGACTTGATCTTTTTCCCGCGCTTTGAGGCCTTTGGCCTTTATCACGATGACATACCACTATCCACCGCTTTGTTCAAACCTTGGACAACGCTGCCAGCATGGATGGGCCTTGCCGGTTTGGCCTGGTTAGGTTGGCGTATACGCATAAAGGCGCCACTAGTCTCATTTGGGATCGCTTGGTTTTTTATTGGGCACTTGCTTGAATCCACCTTACTCCCCCTGGAAATTGCCTACGAACACCGGAACTATGTGCCGTTTTTTGGTGTTCTGCTGGCGGCATGCGCCGCCCTAACACGCATGCTGGCGGCAGGTGGCAGACAAAGGACGGTTGCAATCACTCTCGTTGTGGGGGGGCTAGCCTATTATGTCTTCCTCAGCGCCATGCGCGCACACGAGTTCGGCGACGAATTTCGTCGCACCCAGATCGAAACACAGCACCATCCGGATTCGGCGCATGCGCACTATGACGCGGGGAGGGCGCTAGCCATGGTGGAGTCTTCCACTGACCCACGGTCACCGCTCTATTTCATGGCGAAATCGCATTTTCTTAAAGCCGGTGAACTTGACAAGACATTCAAGTTTGGCTGGCTTGGGTTGATCTATCTCCAATGCAAAGGCGGCCAGAAGGCGGAGCCATCATCGGTGGAAGAACTGGTCAGGCGCCTTGGAGCGACTCCTCTCGGCCCAGGCGACTACAGTATGATGTATACAGTGAAAGAAATGGCCATTGCCGGTACGTTATGTCTTGAACGTACGGAGATTGAGAGACTGTTTGTCGCAGCCGGCAATAATCCAACCGCGTCGCCGGCGTTTCGATCCATGTTGCATTCGTGGCTGGCCGATTATCTGACGCTGCATGCGCGCGATCTGCCCTCTGCAATGGTCGAGTTGGATCTTTCACTTGCTATTTCTCCTGATAGCGCCAGCAACCGACTGAAGCGTGCGCAATTGGCATTTTTGCTTGGCGAGAATGATAATGCGCATCGGATGCTCGTTCAGCTTAGGGATGCGTTACTTACGTCCGCAGAACGAAAAACGCTGGAGCAATTGGTAGGTTGCCTGAAGAATTCGAATCTTTCTTACGTTTGTCATGCGAGGTAGGCCGATGCGTTCTGAATGTCGTTTGTCCGTCATCATGCCGGCGAGGAACGAATCAGCGGCCTTGCAAGTGCTACTTCCGCGTCTGGTGGCAGTGGCGCCGGGGGCGGAAATTATCGTCGTGGACGATGGTTCCACTGACGATACGGCGACCCTTGCGGGCGGCTTTGGCGCGCGCGTGATTTCTCATCGTTATGCCAAAGGCAATGGCGCTGCCATAAAGACCGGTGCGCGAGCGGCGACGGGCGAAATTCTGGTTTTCATGGATGCCGATGGTCAGCATGTCCCGGAGGACGTTCCACAGCTGCTGGCCAAGATTGAAGAAGGCTACGATATGGCTGTCGGTGCGCGGTGCATGAAAGATCATGCCGGGGCGCACCGTGGGTTTGCAAATCGCGTTTTCAATTGGCTGGCGAGCTGGATGGTGAATCATCGTGTCGAGGATCTCACCTCGGGCTTCCGCGCCGTGCGAGCCGAACGCTTCCACCGATTTCTGTATTTGTTGCCCAACAGCTTTTCCTATCCAACCACGCTCACCATGAGCTTTTTCAGAGCCGGCTTTAGTGTCATCTACGTTCCGGTTGCGATGCCACCGCGTATCGGCCATAGCCACATCCGCCCCCTACAAGATGGTGTACGCTTTTTGCTCATAATCATCAAGATAGGTACGCTTTACTCACCATTGAAGTTGTTTTTGCCTATTTCTGGTGCGTTTTTTGCAACCGGCCTTGGTTATTATTTTTACACCTACACCATCATGCATCGTTTCACCAATATGACGGCGCTGCTCTTCATCACGTCGGTCCTGGTGTTTCTCGTGGGGATCGTCTCCGAGCAGGTCTCAGCGCTACTTTATAAAGACTCCGATTACGCTGATTCAGGCGATTCAGCCCGGTAAGTGCCTCCATGCAGGTTCTGGTAGTGAGTAGCTCTTATCCCAGCACAGCCGAAGACTGGCGGGGACGTTTCATCGCCGATATGGTCGCAGCTCTCCCCAGCGAGAATGTCAGCGTGCGTCTTTGGGCTCCGCCCGGGCCAGTATCTGCCGACGTCACGGTCGCGACAACCGAGGCGGATAGAGAATGGCTGGATAAGCTGGCTGAGGCAGGCGGCATTGCTAGCCGCCTGCGGGCAGGTCCGGTGGCTGCTGTGTCATCATCCCTGGGGTTGCTACTGCGGCTGCGGCAGGCTTACCGCCGCGAGCGGGCCGATGTATTGCATGTGAATTGGCTGCAAAATGCCTTGCCGCTTTGGGGTACTCCTCATCCCGCAGTGGTGGGCGTTCTCGGTGCGGATTTTGGCCTGCTTCGTTTACCGGGTATGGCAGCGCTTTTAAGGACAGTCCTGGCAAGACGGCGCGTTATCCTTGCCCCCAATGCGCCCTGGATGGCGCCGCATCTGACCTCGCTCTTCGGCGATGTGGCGACTATCAAGCCGCTGCCATTCGGTGTTGCATCTGACTGGTACTTGATTGAGCGCCGGCCCGCCGTTAATCGCGCGCCGTGGCTTGCTGTTACCCGCATTACCCGCGCCAAGCTTGGTGAACTCGTGCAATGGGGCGCTGGTCTTTTTGATCAAAATAGGCCGCTCGTTTTACTCGGCCCCATGCAGGAAAATCTTTCATTGCCATCGTGGATCGATTATCGCGGCCCAACCTACCCTAAGGCTTTGCGATGCGAGTGGTTTCCGCAGGCGGCCGGCCTTGTGACATTGAGTCGTCATGACGAGGGTAGACCACAGGTGATGATTGAAGCCATGGCGGCGGGATTGCCGATCATCGCTACGGCGCTACCCGCTCACCGCGATCTTGTATTGGACGGCGGGAACGGCTGGCTTACAGAATCGCGCGAGGCATTGTCGGAAGCCCTCGACGATCTTACGAATCCGCAACGGAATCGCGCGGCAGGCAAGGAATCGCGTGACAAGGCGCTGCGAGAAATTGGCGACTGGAAGACTGCGGCTGAACGCTTTCGCGCCGCCTATCGTGAGGTGTGCACTTCGTGAGCGGGGCAGATGTTCTTATCATCGGCGGAGGCTTTCTTGGACGTGCCTTGGCGCTTCGTTTGGTTGCGGATAAATGTCGCGTCGTGGTGCTCACGCCACATGCAGAAGCCACTGCCTGGCCGCAGGGAATAGCCATTGTGCGCGGCCGCCAGGAAGACAAGGAACTTGTCAGCAAGCTGTTATCTGGATGTCGCACAGTCGTCCATGCGGCTTGGGGCACAACCCCCGCCTCCAGCGAGAGTCGCCCCTCGGTGGAGGCAGTGGGGGGGCTGACGCCTTTTTTGGCATTTTTAGAAACATTGCAGCGCTTTCCCGAAACGCGGCTGCTATTTTTGTCATCTGGTGGGACTGTTTATGGAGATCCCGATCACTTACCTGTGACCGAGGATGCTCCCTTTAGGCCACGTTCCTGTCATGGGACTGGCAAGGTGGCTGCGGAACTGTTCCTAGGAATTTCAGGCTTACGTAGTGCGATATTGAGGCCGTCAAATATTTACGGCCCAGGACAGGTATTGCGCAGCGGTTTCGGTGTCATCCGGCATCTGCTGTATTGTGCAAGTGCGAATATCCCCTTTCAACTGGTAGGAGATGGATCTCAGTTGCGTGACTACTTATTTGTTGAGGATTTCGTCGATGCGGCGCAGAGATTATTGAAACATGAAAATGTTGTCGGCATTTTTAATGTTGGTAGCGGAGTGGGTGTGTCGCTCTCCGAACTGATAGATCAGGTTGGGCATGTTACCGCGCGGAGTATTCGCGTCGAAATGCAGTCTGCTCGCGTTGGCGATGTTTCACGGATTGTGCTAGACATCACACGAATTAGGGATACCGTGGGTTGGGTACCCGTCACCAATTTGGAAAGCGGAATCGCGAACTTCTGGCGAAGCATCAAGAAAATGCAATAAAGTGGGAAGGGGGTTAGGCTAGTACCGACCAGGACAGATGATGTTTCACCGTCACGCATGTCCTATTTTCTGGTGAAACATTTCAAACAAGGCTTTCTCCAGATTTCGCGAGAATCTGGGTGCATCGAACAGAGGGCTCGCTAGCACCTGATCCCTCAGCCCAAATCGCAACTTTGCTAGTCGAGCCGTGTCTTTCGCATACTGGAGAGCGAGGGCGACATATTCTTCGTTATCCTCTGCTATCCAGTTGTTCAGTCCAGCACACGCAAGGAGGCTGGCGCCTTGCCGGGCAATCATCGTATCTCCTGCTAAAGTTAAGGTTGGCACCCCCATCCACAACGCCTCGCAGGTAGTTGTACCACCTGGGTAGGGAAATGTATCCAGGATGATATCCACCCCAGCGTGTGCAGCCAAATAGGCTTCTCTAGGCGCATTGCCGTGCATTGTTAGCTGCTCTGGCCGAATTCCCACCGCAGCCAGACGTTTCTGGAGATTGGCACGTACGGATGGAACACCAATCTGGGTGTTCTGTAGGCGTAGACGGGCATTCGGCAAGCCCTGGAAAATCCGACCCCACGTAGCCAGCACTTCGTCGTTGAGCTTGGGCAGGTTTTGGAAACTTCCAAAGGTAACGTAGCCATTCTGTATAGCAGGCAAGGGTGTGATAGCTAGGGCATTTTTTACCTGCGGCACCGAAAAGCAAAGACGGGTATCAGGCAAATACCAAGCTGATTCAGTAAATCTTTCCTGGTGTTGCGCCGGCAGTGAGATTCGATCAGCGATCAGAAAGTCGATTTCTGCGACTCCCGTCGTTGCGAAATACCCGAGCCATGTGACTTGAATCGGTGCGGGCTTCCAGGCAAAGAGCGGCAGGCGGTTATGGGCGGTATGCCCAGATAGATCAATCAGTACATCGATACAGTCGTCGTGTATCTGCCGCGCAGCGACTTCGTTTGTCAGGCCATACAGTGGCTTCCATTCGGCAAATAGCCCTTTGATGCGTCCTGTAAGTTCGTCTTCATGCGGTTGCGTGGGATAGGAAACCAGCTCGAGAAGGTCAGGATTGAGGTGTTCAAGGATACTTTCTAAAAAATATCCCACCGGATGGTTGCGGAAATCGCCGGAAACGAGTCCAACCCTTAGTGGGCGCTGGACAGAATGCTGGATGTGTTTGGAATGGGAATAGGGCTTTGCCAAGGAGGTGAGCGTGTGCCCGTAGCGACGTGCCTCAACAAGGTATTCGTCGGGGGGGCACTCGGTCCGAAAATTTAAGGTGAAGAGCAGATTGCTATGAGCTTCTATGCATTCATGTTTGACGGCGAGAGCGTTACGGAAACATTCACTTGCTTCCTCCATCTTTCCCTGCCACATAAGGGCTGTGCCCAAGTTGTTGTAAGCCTCCGGACTATCGGGTTTCAAAGAGAACGCGTGTTTGTAGCACTGCATGGCCTCATCTAGCCGGCCTTGTGCCTGAAGTGCACTACCCAGATTGATGTGCGCATCAACGAAATCCGGATTGATGGTAAGCGCCCGTTTGTAGTAAATGATCGCATCATCCACTTTGCCTTGCGCCTTAAAAGCAAGCCCCAAATTATGATTTGCCAATTCGGATTCTGGATCGTGGACAAGGGCGCATTGATAACTTTCTATCGCCAAATCCAATCTGCCTTGATCGGCGTGCAAACGGCCCAGTTCAATCGAGACACCGACCATGCTGGGCTTGATGCTATACGCGCGTTGATAGCATTCGATCGCCGCAGCAAGCTTGCCCTGTGCTCTTAGGGTGAGCCCCAGGTTGTAGTGTATTTGTGCCGACTTTGGGTTAATGGAAAGCGCATGCTCGAACTTCTCAATCGCCTCTTCCAGTTTGCCTTGGCCCGTGAGCGCCAAGCCTAGGCCGGAGAGCGCATCTGGGTAGTTCGGCACCAAAGAAAGTGCTTTGTTGAAGCTGGCAATGGCTTCGCCAAATGCTCGATCGATAATGAGGAGATTTCCAAGATAGCAGTGAAAGCTTGCCGAATCTGAATTCAGGGCTAGTCCCTTCGTAACCGCCCTTTTTGCTTCTTCCAACTTATTGGACTCGAAAAGGGCACGGCACAAGCCACCATAGGCGTCTTCGAAGTCTGGCCTTACCACGGTTGCCCTGTTAAAGCGCGAAGCGGCTAATTCCGGCTCGCCTCTTTCCAGAGCGATGCTGCCCAGCATGTAGTTGACATCGGCGTTATCGGGATCAATTCTTAACGCTTGCTCGAGCTCGCGCTCGGCATCGAGGTAGCGCTCCTGCACTAAAAAGACGTAGCCCAAGTTAACTCTGGCGTCGACGTTGTGCGGATCGCTTAATAGGGCTGCCGCATAGCATTCGTTTGCTTCTGCGAGCTTGCCGTTGTCCAGCAATGCGTTGCCTTCGGCTATCCGTGATTTGGTGTCACCAGCTGAGGGGCGTGTCGTAGCCCGATCATCCTCTTCGGAGGAAATATATGCTCCAGCCGGTTTCTCTGGTGCTTGAATGACCTGCTTCAGCCAATTATTGAATCTCGTCGAAAGAGATGGCATAGAAGACGCTAAGTCACATTTTCAATGTGTAGGTTTGGGTGAGCCGGTAAATAAAGAAGGGGCTTGGCTTTTTTTATTCATTGCTACCATGCGCCCGCTGTTCTTGGAGGCCAGAGTTCGGGGACGCCTTGGCTTGCAGAAGATGGTAAAAGATACTTTTTGGCTCATATCCATCCAGTTTTGCTCGCGCTCAAGTGACCGTAGCGGGTTCAGAATTTAAGGAGCAAACTTCGTGTCAACTCATCAGCAAAGTCGGGGTCGTAACCAGCTTCCACAAGTGCCCATCTGAAGGCGTTACCAAATTGCGCTTTTTTGAAAAAATTCATTTTGTGGTCAAGCTTAAATTTCTCAATCTGTTGAACAAGTTTGTTTAGTACTTCAACATTTTTTCCAGGGCGTTTTTTCTTCTTACCCAAGTCCTCAAGAGGAATTCTATCGATATAAAACTTGGCCAGGGAAGCGCCAAAATGCTTTGCTTCCCTAGCATCGAACCAAGCGAGCATCATTTTGACGTACCCGATTTGAAGAGAAGTAACCAAAATGGCATGGGATTAGGTGACAATGACCTGCAGCAATTTGGAAGAATTCTGCCATAACCCCTATCGTGCCGAGCGCTTTTTTCTGCATTAATTATGCCAGTTATTGACGGGACGGACACAATGGCAGGTCCGCAGTGTCTTGAAGAGGATATTGAGGCTCATTGATGACATTCCGACAGCACATTCCCACTGGACTGAAACGTCTTGCACGGATTATGGCGTACACCGCGCTAGACACTTGGGACACCATCGCGGGCCATAGGGAACCGATGGTTCCTCCACGTATGACCTCCCTCGTTGTCGGCTCGGGTGACTTCAAAAGGACCGGCGAGGAATTTTTGAGCTACTTCATACGGCACGCCCACCTGGAGCCGGAACACCGGGTGCTTGAGATAGGTGCCGGTTACGGTCGTATGGCAGTCGGACTGACAAGCTATATTGTCCCGCCTGGCAGTTACGACGGCGTCGAAATAATTGACAAGGCTGTCAAGTGGTGCGAAGAAGAAATTAGCAAAAGATTTCCGCATTTTCTTTTCCATCACGCGGATATTCGCAACCCCTATTCGAATCCGGACGGGAGGGGCAGCGCCACAAAGTATCTTCTCCCGTTCCCTGACAGCACATTTAATTTTATTTTTCTAACCTCCGTATTCAGCCACATGCCTCCGCCTGAGATAGATGCGTATCTTGGCGAAATCAGTCGCGTCCTAAAACCAAATGGACGCTGCTTTATTACGTACTATCTCCTAAACGACTATGCGCTTGAACAATTACGCCTCCGTCGCGCATCGCAGCCTTTTTATTACTCATTTAACGGATTTCTTGCGACCAGTCGTCATACGCCGGAGAACACAATTGCGGTACCAGAGGAAACAATACTGGAATTGTACTTGCGTCACAGGCTGACGATTACAGAGCCGATCTTATATGGGGCATGGCCAGGGCGAGAGCACTATTTGACCTACCAAGACGTGATCATTGCACAACGGACATGATGATTGGTTGCAAGCTTCCCAGTGACGAGTTCTGAATTTCTTGAGGGCATGCTTTTGTGAAGCGAATCGCTTGGGTCTGGATAATTTTCATCGCGTCGTGCGACTTTCGAGCATTCCAGAAAAAGGATTAGCCGGAAATGGAAATGGAAATGGAAAGGGTATGACACTGGGCAAAGAGAATGACTCTGCCGCCATTTCCGAGATATCGGTTTGCATTGCCAACTATAATGGCGTGAACCTGCTTGATGCCTGCATCGAATCAGTCAACTCGCAGAATTTCGACGTTTCCGTGGAAATCATCGTCCACGACGACGATTCAAGTGACGGATCTGCGGAACATATGCGAACTCGGTATCCGGACGTGCGCTTGATCCAAAGCAAGCGGAACGTCGGCTTCTGCGTCGCCAACAACCGCATGGCGGCGATTGCGCAGGGAAAATATCTGCTGCTGCTCAACAACGACGCGACATTACTGCCCGATGCTTTAGCTGTGCTGCAGGCAGAAGCGGAGCGGCTTGCCCGCCCGGCCATCCTCACGCTGCCGCAATACGATGCTGAATCGGGAGCGCTGCTGGATATTGGCAGCTTGCTCGACCCCTTTTGCAACCCTGTGCCGAATCGTGATGCCGCGTGCAACGATGTGGCGATGGTCATGGGGGCCTGTCTATGGCTGCCCAAATCGCTGTGGGAGGATCTCGGTGGCTTTCCGGATTGGTTCGGTTCCATAGGCGAGGATCTCTACTTGTGCTGCCGTGCTCGGCTTGCGGGGCATCCGGTGCGGGCACTGAGCATATCCGGCTATCACCATCGTGTCGGGCAGAGTTTTGGTGGCGGAAAGGCGCTTGAAGGCCGCCTGGTTACCACCTATCGCCGCCGCGCCCTATCAGAGCGGAATAAGACTTTTGTTATGGCGCTGTGTTATCCAGCGGCACCGCTACTTCTGTTACTACCCTTGCATATCGTGTTACTCCTCATTGAGGGCTTGGTATTGTGCGTGCTGCGAAGGGAGTGGCAGCCGCTTTTGGACATTTATCTTCCCGTGCTCGCGGCTTGCTGGCGACGGCGGAAGAGCCTGCGTACTTTGCGTGGCGACGTGCAGGCGGGAAGACGCAGCAGCCTACGCGTCTTTTTCTCCGTTTTCCGCATCCTGCCGCATAAGCTGTCCCTGCTTTTCAAACACGGCCTGCCGCGACTCACTTAACCAGCAGGTCTATGGCAATACTGCCCCAGTTGCGGGCGTGGCGAGTGTAGCGACCGGCTGTGATTTCACGCCAGACGCTAGGCAGGCGCCGCCAGCGCGCATTGGGTAAGCTGGCGCGGGTTTCCAGATGGGTAATCTTTTCTGTTAGCGTCAACTTTGCCGATGGGGAGACGTGTAGTGTCGCCAGTCGTTCTGCCAGCGCCCGCCAGCACCTGATCTCGTCTCGATACCAAATTGATCTATCTAAGGATAGCGCCGTCCAGGCTTCTCGCCAGTGCGTTTGCCTGCGGCCGCCGACGACATTGTTTTCGTGTTGTCGGTAATCAATAAGGGCTTCGTTTACCGCGACCAGGCGGCCTTCCGCCGCCGCAATCAGAGCTAGCCACGCATCGTGGGGCCAGCCTGAAGGAATCGGCAGCGCACCTTGGCGCAGTGTGGCCTTGAAGGCCAGCGTCGCGCCGGTGACGACTTGGTGCTTGAGCAGTACTTCGAACGCATATCCCTGGGTCGTGCGTTGTTGTTCACTTTTCTTGAAGCAAACACGCTTCCAAATGGTGTAACCAAGCCCATCAAGGTTTTCCGCGACAACATTGGCGTCGGAGAAAGCGGCCACGACTGCCGACACTGCAAGCGCTTCCGACAGGCGTGCCAGCTTGTTGGTATGCCAGACGTCGTCTTGATCGGCGAGCGCGATGTAATTGCCGTTGCAGGCCGCGATGGCCCGGCTGAAATTTTCCACGACGCCCAGCCGCGTCGGGTTGCGATGGATGCGGACAGGAAAGAGCGCGCGCACGGCAAAGGATTCCAGTATGGCCACTGTGCCATCATCCGAGGCATCGTCGCAGGCGACAATCTCGAATGGGGGCAGCTGCTGCGTGGCGAGGCTTTCGAGCAGTTCCGGCAGAAAGCGAGCGCCGTTGCAGGTAGCGAGTGCGATGGAGAAACGCATGCTCATGTTCTTACCGGAACTGGCAGGCCGTGATCGAGGGCGAGATTCGGATTGCCCACCGGATCGCGCGCAAGCTGCGCCGGCCAGCGGCGCAGCATGTGACCGGTGGCGTCGTCGGCACCACTTGCAATCATGCTGGGCAATTCTTTCAGACGCAGCGTGACATGCGGCGTCCACACATTGCGTAGCCCTATTTCATGCAGTTTCAGGCACAAGTCAATATCCGCATAGCAACCCGCCGCTTCGTCAAATCCGCCTATCTGTTCGAAATAGGATTTGCTGACCACCATACAGGCTGCGGAAACCGCCGAGATGTTCTGCTGTAGAAGGGCGCGATTCATCAGGCCGGGAAACGTTGCTGGAGCGCCGCAATAAGGGGCGACGACAACCCTTTCGCTGTCTAGCCAGTAGCCTGCGTGCCAGACACGGCCATCGGGCCGAAGCAAGCGGGCTCCGACGGCCCCGACTTCAGGCTGCAACGACTGGGCGATGAGTTCTGTCAGCCATTCCGAATTGGGAATTTCACAGGCGCCGTTTACGAAGCAGAGGAACATTCCGTTCGCGCGAGAGGCTGCTTGATTGAGATCGCGCAGGGGGAGTTCCGGTCCAAAGTGGGGAGCGCTCTCTGCAAGGCCGCGCTGGTCTACCGATACACCAGGCGCAAGTCCACCGGCAACCAGTACTTCGTAGTCCGGATAGTGGGTGAGGTGCTCCAGCGATTCGAGGCAGCGCAACGTGGTCGCCCCTTGCTTTGTCGGATTGAGAATGATGGAAACGCGTGGCGGTGGATCAGGCAGGACGCGACGGATGCGTAAGTGTCCGAAGTCGAGCAACTCGGCCACGGCTTTTTCGCCGCGGCGTTCGAGATGGTCCTGCACCGCCCGGCAACCGGCGCCAAGAGCATAGTCCTTGGCGCTGTCCGAACGGGCGGTGGAGCCAGGCACGGTGCGCCAATGGTAGAGGATATAGGGGAGATGCCGAATGCAATTTGCGTTTTCGCTGACGCGCAAGGCAATATCCCAGTCTTGCGCCCCCTCCAGTCCCAGCCTGAAGCCGCCGACAGCTTGTAGCGTCTGTGCACGATAGACCGCCAAGTGGCAGATGTAATTTTGCGTACGTAGGAGTTCGGGGTTCCAATCGGGTTTGAAATGAGGGTCGTAGCGCCGTCCATCAGTGCCGATCTTGTCCTCATCGCTGTAGATCAATTCGACATCAGGGTGCAGGTTAATTTCCGCCGCGACCCGATACAGGGCCAGCGGGTGCAGTTCGTCGTCATGATCGAGCAGTGCAATGAATTCGCCTTCTGCCAGTTCCAGCGCGGTTGCCGAGGCAAGGCTGATATGCCCTGGGCTTGCACGGAAGCGCAAGCGTATGCGCTCGTCAGACGCGGCGAAGGATTCGAGCAGTGGTCGCACGTGTGGGGCGGTGGAAGCATCGTCGGCAATACACAGTTGCCAATGCGGATAAAGCTGCCCGCGCACGGAATCGATGGCACGGCGAAGCCACAGCTCCGGTGTGTTGTGAGTCGGCATCAGAATCGAGATTAGAGGGCGATTCGCCATGCCGTCAATGTTCGCAAGGACAGTTCGCCGGCTGGCATCGTCGAGCCTGTCGTGTGACAACAGCCATAGGTCGTAACCGTGGGTCTGGTGCCAGAACAACCGCAGGCGCCAGCGTATGCCGGCTAGTCCGGCCCGCTTCCAAAGACGGAGCGCTTTCGGCGCCAATAGCGGCAGTTGGGCAAGCAAACGGAAAGGACTGAGGATGGACATGTCAGGCAATTTTTCGGAGGACGCCGATGGTTGCAACGCCGTATTGAAAGATACACTCAACGAATACATAACTGGAGCCGGGATTCCATGGCACTACCTTAAGTCATGACAGACGGGATGACGTTAATTTGGTTGGAGAAATCGAAGGCTGAGAGCCTCGCTTTGTTAAGATTGTGGTGTCTGAAATCACAGTCGATAACAAAGGAGGATCAGCCATGTGTGAAGATACCAAAAAAACGCCTGAGCCAGGCGGTTTCACGGTTTCGGCAGCAGTTCGGTGATCAGCCGACGCGGGCGATGCGCGAGGTGTTGCCAGCCGATGTTCTGATGGCGGCAGTGGAAGAGGAAGTCGGTGCATTTCGGGATCGGGTCTATCCACCGATGACGACCTTGGGATTGTTTATTGGACAAGCCTTGAGTCCCGATGGGGCCTGCCAGGATGCCGTTGCCCGCCACCTGAGCGAACGACACGCACTTGGCGAAGGGGGCTGTAGCCTGAGCGCGGGCCCGTACTGCAAGGCGAGGCAACGGCTGCCGTTGAGCTTGATCAGCAGGCTCGGTGTCGCGGTCGGCGAAACCCTGGAACGAGCGAGTCCGCAGGGTTGGAAGTGGCGGGGTCGGTCGGTGAAGCTCATGGACGGCACGACCATTTCGATGCCCGACACACCGGCCAATCAAGCGGTGTATCCGCAAAGTGGGGTGCAGAAACCAGAGCTGGGTTTCCCGCTGGCGATGCTGGTGGTGCTGATTTCGCTGTCCACCGGCGCAGTATTGCGCTGGGCGCTGGGACCTTGCCGTGGCAAACACACGGGTGAGCAGGCGCTGTTCCGCACGCTGATGCCACACCAGGATGCCGGAGACATGGTGCTGGCCGACCGCTATCACTGCAATTACTTCACGCTCGCTTTGCTGGTCGAACGTGGGGTTGATTTGGTGACGCGGCAGCATCAGCGTCGCATCACCGATTTCCGCTGGGGAAAGCGTTTGGGACGGCACGATCAACTCATTGACTGGCAGCGCCCACAGCGTCCGAGTTGGATGGATGCCGAAACCTATGCATGCATGCCAGAACGGTTGGCGCTATGCCAGGTCGAGGTTGCGGGGCGCATCCTGGTCACCACGCTTACGGACGCGCGCGCGGTCAGTGCGCAGGAACTTGATCACCTCTACAACAGACGTTGGCAAGTGGAGGTGGGCCTGCGCTCGATCAAGACCCAGATGGGCATGGACATCCTGCGCGCCAAATCCCCAGAGATGTTCGATAAGGAGATTGCAGCCTATCTACTTGCCGGCGGATTCAAGTCTAAAGTGCAACGGCGTTATGACGAGAGTGTAGTTGCTTCATAAAGACCTCGTGGGGTGATAGAAGGACATACGCTCTCGCCGCACAGGAATTCCACTGGGTCGATGATTTTGGCGCCGGCCCTGTTGGTGATGCTGACGAGCCGCTCTTTGATCTGGCTTGGTTTTGCGCGGAAAGCTTGCTTGCTTGTGCCGGAATCATCGACGGCGAAGGAACCCAGCCTTCCCAAATCGCGCTTGACGATTCCCCTCGGATCAAGCTTGGAACCATTCGGATGAGGGAGGACATGCTGTAGGTTCCTCAGCCGCATGGCAGCCTGCTGTCCGTCGGAGGCGAGTTGGAAGTCTTAGAGGAATGTTCCGGCGGGGTGATTCTCCGACCGCGGACGAAACAGCGCTCTCCTAAGGGCACCGCCACATGCAGGATGCCACGTGGTCGCAATACACGTAGCCATTGGACAACGTGCCTAGTAGGGGGCGACGGCATGCGGTAGCACGTGGTTGGCAATGACGAAATCCTGGCTAACGTCGGCCACGTATTGCAGGCGGAAGCCATTGGCGAGGAAGTTCGTCGCGACTATGGAGGCGTTTTGAACATCGGGCCGCAAGGTTCGCAACTCGACAGGCAGGGACTTGTCGACATACAAGGAGCACACACCGGGCGGCAACGGAAGTGGACAATGCAGGGCGCCGATCTCCAGCCCGAGCCGGCCGATTCGCAGGAGCGGTTCGGCCATGCCGCAGCCGATCAGCAGCGCGCGCGCCGCCTGCCAGAGGGCATTTGGCGATGCCGCCTCAGAGGACATCGTTTCCCAGCGTGTCGCGTATGAGCTGGCGCCAATCTGCCAAATAGCGGTCGATATGAAAGATGCGGATGGCCGTTTCCCTGCTGGCACAACCGATACGCCGGGCTAGGTCGGGACGCGCAATCAACTGACCGAGCTGCGCCGCCAGTTCTTCCGCCGAGCTTGAAATGAAGCCATTGACGCCGTTTTCGAGGAAAAGGTTGGCATCGTGGCTGTCGGCGTTGACGGTGGCGAGGCCGCAGAGCATGGCTTCGCCACGCGAGCGCGGCATTGGCGAGTGCAGGGTAGGGTTGAAATAGATGTCGAACGCATGCAGTGCCGCCACGTAGTGGGCGAACTTGGCTCGCGCATAGGTGTTGCCATTCAGTAGAAGATTGGGCTCTGCTACATGCAAATGTTCCATCGGCGTGTTCAGCGCATCCGTCACTCGGTCGAGAAGGTCTAGGCCTCGGTAGAGTGGGCGCTCGGCCAGTGCGTTGCGGGGCAGGGTCAGGATTCGCATCGGGCTGTTCGGTGGGCCGGGGCGGGCGGGAAACTCCACTGGGTCGAAGCCGTGCCAGATGACGCGAGACTGCTGGAACACCCATTCGGCCTGCGCTTGATGGGAATTGACGACTACCGGGACGCCCGCCAGCAATTCGACCAGCGCCGTCCGACTTGCCTCGGCCTGCTGCGGGGCATCCTCACCCGAAAAACGATCCGCCGCCTGGGGCGTGCCGTGACACACGGCTACTTGTGGAATCGTCAGGTGCTGCCGCAGGAAACGGAAAGTTTTCCCCCAGTCGGCACCGACCGCAGACGTATCCGCTGTTGGGTTCAGCACATTTTCATCGAAATGCAGAATGGCGATATCGAACTCTCGTTGATTGATGTTCCGCCAGTGCGCGAAGCGGGCATTGGGGGGCAGCGGGCGCTGACCGAGATCCCACCAGCGACAACTGCCCTCGCCGAGATCGGTGATGAGCGTGAATTCAGCCCCTAGCTTGAACAACTCGTACTGATGGGGGACATGCCAGCGATAGGTGAGCACCCGCAGGGGTCGGCCTTTCACCACCTGCCGGACCCGCTGGGGTGCAGGAAGGCCATGGAACAACGGGACCTCGGAGAGTTCAATCGTGTTTGCGCCTGCCACCGGTTGTGCTTGCTCAGAGCAGGCCTCCTTGAGCGGAACATCTTCCAGAGGGACTACCTCGTTCGCCGAGAGCCAGGCGCAAGCGATGCCGCGTCGGTTCAGGTTTAGCAGGCAGGCTTGGCCATCGGCGTCCGCCTCGATCCCGCAGAGTACAACTACCCTGTCCGCCTTTGGCGCGACGACATCACCAGGGTAGGCCAACTGCAGTTGGCCGGCCGCCGCCTTGGTCAGCAGGAATTGCCTAACTTGCTCGTCGTCTAAGGTACTGGCGGACGCCAGAAGTATGGTTGTGTCGCCCCGGAAATCGCCAAGAATCTCCTCGATATTTTCGATGGATGTGGCGCGACGGCGGAAGTCCTCCACGCTGCCGAACTGCCGCTGCAAGGCATTCATGAAGCGGCGTTTCGTCGGCATGCGCCAAGCCGTCCTCCAACCGCAATCCTGCGCAGGTGAGGGGCTGTCAATCATAAGCGTATTTATGACGAATCGGTGACTTCGGCATGCGTCGATACTGGCGGTGATCACGGCGCGAAGTACAGTCACGAAGCTGCGTGCGGCAACCAGTTGGTGGAGCTTGTTCAGCCCGTGTAGCATGAGGACATTCACTATGACATCGAGGCCGGCGCGCCATGGCGCCGCCACAAGCCGAACATGAATAGTGGCCACAAACGCGTTGCCTCGTCGTCGTCCCCGTTGAGAAATTTCTGCCGGCATTGCTCGACCATCGCAATATCTAGCGGCGACATGCAACTCGGGTCGCGCAGGACGTCGTCCATTAGTGGTCGGAAAGGACCACGCATCCATTCGGCCATTGGAATGCCGAAACCCATCTTGCGTCGATAAACGAATTGCTTTGGAAAGTAACGTTCGGCCAGCTTCTTGAGTAGGTACTTGCCCGTCCCGCTCCTGACCTTGCATGCGACAGGCAGGCGGGCGCAGAACTCGATCAGTTCGTGGTCTAGCAGCGGGGAGCGCGCCTCGAGTCCGCAATGCATGGCAGCGATGTCCATTTTTGGCAGCAGATCCCCGGGAAGATACGTGTGATTGTCCAGCCACAGCATGCTGTCCACAGGGTTGTTTGTAGCTAGCCGCGCTAGCTTAAGTAAATGCGCTCGCCACTCGGGTAAATTGTACTCAAACGCGTCTGTCTGAAGTAGGGCGCGCCGAGCTTCGTCATCCCAGCTACTGCCATAAATGACGAAGGGTCCGGCATCCGGCAGCAGGTGCTGGAGAACCAGCCGGCGAATTTTTTTCCAGGGAAATTGTCCGCGGCTTCCTAGCCACCGGGCCGGATATCGTAGGGGAAGGGGATAACCTCGGCGACCCCAAGCTGCTATGCGCAAAGCCATATCCGAGAGCGAATAGCGCGGATAGCCACCCAATAGTTCATCGCCACCATCGCCGTTCATGACGACTTTCAATTCCTGCCGTGCGGCGGCGCAGACGGCAAAGGAGGGCAGGGCGGAAGGATCGCCATAGGGTTCACCGTACCGGCGCACGATTGTCGGTAATAGGCCGAGATCCGGCGCAGCCAATTGGGACGGCCGGTGGAGTGTGCCGCACACTTCTGCGGCCTGCCGTGCATAGGCGGACTCATCAAACTTACCCTGTGGGAAGCCGAGGCTGAAGGTCCGCACCGGCGTTGCAGAGAACTTCGCCATGAGCGCCACCACCACGCTGGAATCGACCCCGCCGGAGAGGAGCGCCCCGACCGGCACGTCGGCCACCATGCGCAGTTGCACCGCCTCCCCGAGCTTTTCCTCGAAGGCGTCGAGAGCCTCCGCCTCACTCAGAACCAGTTTGTCCAGGTAGTCAGGTTCCCAGTAGGAGGCGATGCGTAAGCCCGACGCATCGAACAGGCCGAAATGAGCGGGCGGCAGCTTGCGTATTCCCCGGTAGATGCTGAGTGGAGCGGGGATGTATTGGAGGTGTAGAAAGAAATCGAGAGCCTGGACATCTAGCTGACGGTCCGTCCACGGGTGGCGAGCCAGCGGGTCGATTTCGGAACAGAAGGTGAAGCCTTGCGGAGATACAGCATAGTTGAAGGGCTTCTTCCCGAGCCGGTCGCGCGCAAAGAAGAGCCGTTGCTGCTTTTCGTCCCAGATGGCGAAGGCGAACATGCCGCGCAGGAAACGCAGGCAGTCGACGCCATGTTTGCGGTACAGCGCGAGTATTATCTCGGTGTCTGAATGGGAGCGGAATCGGTAGCCGTCAGTCTCGCACTCCTTGCGCAAAGCAGCGAAGTTATATATCTCACCGTTGAAGACGATCACGTTGCCCGAGGTTTCGTCCAGCATTGGCTGGTGGCCCGCAGTCGATAGATCAAGAATAGCCAGCCGCGTATGTCCGAGGGCGCATGTCCGGTACGGGGACAGATAATCGCCGCGGTCGTCCGGCCCGCGATGGATGATGCCATCTACCAGTCCGGCCAGCGCGCCCTGATCTGTTATCGGTTGCTTTGCGACGATTCCCGCGATTCCGCACATGTTAGAACTCCGTGCGTTCTAAAAAACGACTATGTGGTTGGTACCACCATGGCGGCGGCTTTCTAATCGGCGTGGCGATCACTTTTTCCAGCAAGGACTCAAACCGACTGACCTGGCGCTTATAGTCATGATGTGCGAGGGCGAAACGGTGGAAAGTCAGTGCGTGTCGTTCGGCGAGGGCCGCATCAAACCACAGAGATCGGACGTCTCGTTCCAGAGTTTCAAGGCTTCCATTCGCAAACAGGCCGCAGCCTTGTGACAGGATACCTTCCGGATCTACTGCAAGCGATGCGACGGGAACGCCGGCAACGGCACATTGCAGGAAAGTGTTAGGAAAACCCTCGTACGCCGAGGTGCTGATAAAAACGCGGGCGCGCCGGTAGTAGTCCCAAATTTCTTCGTGCGGCACTCGTTCGATAATCATCAGGTTCGTTGGACGCTCAGCCTGTAGAGTTTCAAATACGTTGGCATGCGTCTGGTTGACGATCATCAAGAATGGGATGTCGGGGCAGCGCCTTGCTAGTTCGAGGAACAGAAGAGGGCGTTTGTGGAAAGTGTCCGAGCGGCCGATCCAGAGAACGATGTCTCGGGTATCGCGGGAAGGCCAGCCTACCGGATCATCCGTCGCGATATGCACAGGATTGCGGATGAGTTCCCCGCCACGTTCGAAACGATCTTCCAGCGCCAGCAATTGATGCTCGGTTTGAACGAAAACATGGTCAGCTTTTTTTAACGCGTAATATGCCATCCATTTCGGGGTGGCATAGTCGTTGAGGCTGCGATCTTCAGGACGATAGTCGGGTGCCAAGTCACTATCGGCTGCAATGCAGAGTATCGTCTTTATGCCTAGGCGACAACAGTCCGCTATGACTTGGGCCGATATTGCATTGTTGCCGAAGCAGCATACCATCTGAGACCGCCTCGTCCGCCAGAACATGGGGTAGAGCCAGCCGGGCAGTAGCCTGTATAGGGCCAAGAGAGGTGCTTGCCAGAGTAATTCCAGATCGTGCCTATCCAGATTTAGGATAGGGAACCACTTGTGTTTGGCAAAACGTGGATTGACATTTTCTGCTATGCGTCGCTGTGTCGGTTGATAGATATAGAACTCGATGCCCTCATAGCTAGTCCGGTCCGGCTGACCAAAATCATCGACAATGAAATTTACATCCCATCTTTTCGTACTGGCCAGCCCGCGTGCGAACATCGCTGCACGCGTCTCCATACCGCCAATTAGATTTGCAAGCGATTCGGCGAATAATGGATATACGTTTCCGCAGACAAAGGTAATGCTTGAATTTCGATGTAAACCACTCATTCAACATTGGCCTTCGTGAACAAAAACTCCGTATTGGCCTCCCCAGTTTTCATGCGCACCAGCGTCATACCAGCCTCTCTTGCGACGAAATCCACCACGTCCGCGTCGCGGCAAAATTCCATGGGCCAACCGCCTAGCCAATCCCGTACATCCGTCATGAAATTCATGCCCCTGCTTTTCTTATAGCGCCACGCATGTACAAATAGTTCAGGCAATCTCCATGGTTTGCGATGCAGGAGGAAGCGCCACACATAGGCTCCTTCCATCAATCTCCTGCGTGCAGGCCTAGCTGCAACGTAGCGTTTTTTTACGTCGAGCCAATAATTGGGAGGGGGATCAATATGCATGTTTGCGGAATAAAGTGCCAAGTAGAAAAGGCCGCCAGGAGCCACTCTGCCGCAAGCGAGGCGAATGGCGTTCCAAACGTCGCCCGTATGATGTAGGACGCCCCACGAGTAGACCAGATCCGCCTTATCGAGCCCCCCCATGAATACTGTGTCGAGGACAGATCCTTGGGAAACTTTCCAGGCCGAGGGCGACTTTGCAAGCTGGTGTAGGGCGCGCGTGGTTGCAACGGATTGCTGATCATAGTCAAAACTGTGGATGCATCGGGCTCCGGACTGCAAGGCAGCGAGCGAATGCAAGCCGCTACCACAGCCAATATCGAGAAAGCTGAGCCCATCGAGCGATTCTTTTCCAACAAAATTCAGCAGGTGATGGCGAGAAATGTCCACGCGTTCCTGGCTGAAGTGCTTGTCTACGAAGCCAGCCCAGTTGGCGCCGAATTCAAACCGGTTTTTTTCGTCGGTAGTCATATCAATTGCTCCAATTTTGCCTATTTCTGCTATCTCGAATATCGGCTTAGATGGCCCCACCAAGGCAGTTTTCGGGGCTTCGGGCCGGTTGCCGCTATATGCGCTATGCAAGCCTCTAGCGCCGCCACACGCTCGCTTACCTCGTGCTGCTCAAGGACATAACGATGACTGGCCGCCGCCAAAGCTTCGGCCTGTATAGCGTCGCCCCATAAGCGCAGCACGGCTTGCCGCAGATTGTTAGGGTCACCTTCGGCCGATACCCCGCAACCGTGGCGGGCCAGGAAACCGTCAGGGTCAACTTCCAGGGAGACAATCGGCACACCCATTACCGCACATTGCAGGAATGTGTTGGGGAAACCTTCATAGAGCGACGTATTGACGAATACACGGGCAAGGGACAGATATTCCCAGATTTCCGATGGGCGTACGTGTTCGACGATGCGCAGATTGTCAGGGCAGGCAGCCTGCAAGGCATGAAAGATTGTTTCATTCGTTCGGTTGGCGATCATCAGGAAATGCAAGTCCGGACATCTCCTCGCCAACTCTATGAAGGCCATGGGGCGTTTGTTGAAATCATCCGCGCGTCCGATCCACAGAACGAACTCGCGGCTGTTCCGCGGTAACCAGCGTTTAGGGTCGTCTGGCGAAATATGAACCGGATTGCGAATCAGTATTGAAGGCAAGCCGAAATGCTGTTGCAATGCCTTCCCTTGGGATTCTGTTTGGACAACAAGACAATCAGCGGTGGTCAGAGCGTAGTGTCCCTTCCACTTTGGCATACCGTAATTGTTTAGGGTTCGGTTCCCCGGGCGATAGTTGGGAGAAACGTCTTCCTCCGAAGCTAGGCAGAGGATGGTTCCGACGCCGAGTCGCCGGCAGTCTGCGATGATTTCGGCAGACAAGGCGTTATTGCCGAAGCAACAGACCACCTTCGGACGCAGACGTCGCCAGAAACGTGGGAAAAAAAAAGCCGGCACGGCGAGAAAGGCTGTTATCAGTGGAATTTGCCACAATAAGAAAAAATCGCGCCTATCCAGATTGAGTGCGGGAAACCAGCGCCGCTTGCGAAGCCGAGGGAAGACGTTCCTGCCGGCGCGTCGATATTCAGGCTGGTAGATATGGAAATCTATAGCTTCGTGACGAACCTGAAAAGGTTGGCCGAAATCGCCGACGACAAACTTTACCTGCCAGCGCCCAGTCGCAGCAAGGCCCCGGCCGAAAAGGGCCGCTCGTGTTTCCATGCCGCCAGTCACGGTTTCCGCGCAGAGATAGAAATGCGGATAGACGTTACTGCAAACCAATGCAACTACTGGCGTTGTGCCAGGTGGTTTCGCATCAACTTTTGAATCAAAGACACGTTTGGACACAATCACCGACAGGCGATTTTCGTCCTCAGGAAAAGTGCCTAGTTCAATGGTGGATGCAATTTGATTGCTGACGGCTATCGCCTCACCATGCCAGGCACCAGTAGCAATCCAAGCGCTCATTTGATCGCTCGTAGGACAAACCAGGGCCGGTTTCTCCAATAGTCCCAGCCTCGAGGGTGCGTTGCGGGCTTCGTTTTTACGGTAATCGCGGGACACACTAGGCGGTTTAGCTTGTTGCTGTCGGGCATCGTCGAGCGCTAATAGAGCAATCCTGTAGTCATCGTCAATGCGCGAAAGCATTTGCCAAAGAGGGCGGACAAGTGGCATGAGGAAGCGATGCTTGTGTCCGTGAAGGGAGGCCTTCGCGTAAATGTCTTGGAATGACTGCTCATAGTCATGCAGACCAACCTTGCATCGCGACTGGTGGCTGGGATAACCCAGGTTGGCCATAGCAAGGATCATATCCGTCTCCGGTCGGAGACTGTTTCCACTTGGAATGAGTGTCAGAGCTCGCTCCATCAAGTAAGTGCGATAGAGATGGTTGCCGGCGGCGCGAGGTGCCGCTAGCAGCTTGTCGAAGACCAGACCCTGGATTTCGAAAAAACCAATAGGCAATTGTCGGGCTTCCTGGAGGAGTTTTTGAAGTTCAGGTAACGGGAGGACGTCCGCATCTATGCAAAGCGTCCAGGGTTTGTTCTCCGTCAAACCTTTTTCCAACGACAGCCTCAGTGTAGTGCTGAAAGGACGAGCGGAGATTCGATAAATTACTTGGCCGGGGAAAAGTCGTTGCAACATCGTAACGCAAGCGTCAGCAGTGCGCTCTCCGCATTCTCGCACTATCAGCGTTACGTCGTCATGCGAGGCCGCCATATTTGTTCAGTGACCTAAAGACGGTTTTCGGAAGACAAAAAAGTAACCGGTCGTGCCGTCTTTCATTGGAAGAAATCGGTCGAGTGACTCAAGCCCTAACGCGAGCGCGAGCATAAAAGGCACTCGCAGCAAGGTTTTCCCTTTGATAGGTGCATCAAGGGCAAGGCGTCGGTAGATCAGGACCGCTACGGCAGCGAAGTAGCCATTACGTTCGCGTAGTGAGGCTTCTTCGAAGTCCGAAAAAAGCCATCGAAGCCCATGGCGGGTGAAGCGGTAGTAGTCGTTCGGAGGGTCGTGTATCCCGAGCAGGAAGGGCGTGGAACCGACAAGCAGGCCACCCGGGCGCAGCACTCGTCGGATTTCGGCGGCTGCGACCTCCGGTTGGCTGACGTGTTCCAGCACCTCGATGCAGAATACGGCATCCACTGAAGCGTCGTTTATCTGGCCCATAGACTCGACGCTGGCGACAATATCCGGATGCCGCGTCGGGTCGACGTCCAGCGACCGGGCTTTGATGCCGAGTTCAATGAGCAGCGCAGCCACTTCTCCGCCCGCCCCGATATTGAGGAGCTCACCAGCGTTCCGAATGGCGTCCGTCCGCACTGCGTCGGCCAACCAGGTGTAAAGGTTTTGCCGCGACTTCCGCTTTGACAGGCGATAAAGCCAATCTGCAATCATGCTGGGGATGGCTGGTGTAGTGACCGGCCGGCGATTGATGAAGCGTCCATGCGTCAATTAAAGGTGCGGTCTAATGTTAGCATCCTGTCCCTCATGGCCGGATGCCGCTCGAATTGCCTAATCCGCCGCCTGGCGGGCTGCTTCGCCGCGCGTAGAGACGGCTTCCCCGGCAATCCAGCGTCTGGCCCAAAGTTCTGCCGTCAGCAGCAGCCACTGGGTCCTCTGTCCGACGAGGGGTTGTGTGGTTTGCAGTGCGGCAAGGCGCTGCGGCCAGTCCGGTCGCAGAACGCCTGATTGCATTAGGATGCCCCCGTCCATTCGGCTGCGTATCCAGGGGTCGAGGCGCGCATCGACCCACTTGCCCATCGGGCTACTAAACCCTTTCTTGCGCGTGGTGACCAACTGACGTGGCAGGAATTGCGCCGTGATTTGTTTGAGCAGCGCTTTGCGTTCGCCGCGTCGATAGTGCATATGCAGCGGAATCTGGAAGGCGAGCTTTACCAGTTCCGGATCCAGAAACGGTACTCGCGTTTCTACGCCGTGAGCCATGGAGGCCCTATCTACTTTGCAGAGGATGTGATCGACAAGATAGACATGCATGTCCATGACCTGGGCAGCGGCGACGGCAGGCAGTTCCGGCCGGTGATGGCGCCGCATCACTTCTTCAGCCTCGTCGTTGATCTGGCGGGCGAAGCGTTCGTCCAGCAGCTTGCGTTGGGCGGCATCCGTCAGGCAGCCTTCATAGCGAAAATAGCGATCAATGTCGCCCGGCGACGATTTTCGGGCACCGAGCAGGCCGCAGCGCCGCAAGCCACGCCACAGATCCGTAGGTCGGCCGGTCGGGAGCCAGTCCGGGCGGTCGAAGTCGTCGTAGCGTAGATAGCCGGCAAACATTTCATCCGCGCCATCTCCTCCGAGTGCGACGACCGTATCATGTTTGCGCGCTAGTCGCGCTACCTCCAGAAAGGGTAGGGGGCCATTTGGATCGAAGGGTTCGTCAAAGAATTCCTGCATGTCGCAAAGGCTGTTTTGGAAATTCTGCCGCACGGCCACGCTTTCGAAATGCCTTGTGCCGAAATGCGCAGCGACAAGCCGGGCATTTGCCCTCTCGTCGCTGCCAGTTTCTTCGAAGCCTACCGTGAAAGTCCGTAGCTCGGATAAATGAGGCCGCGCGAGGCCGACGAGCAGGCTGGAATCAATGCCGCCGCTCAGAAAGCAGCCCACCGGCACATCTGAGACCAGTTGCGAATGTACGGCGTCGGTAAGCCCGTCACGCAAGCGGACCAACGCCTCGCGTGGATCGCCGACTGTGGGAAGATAGTCTAGCTGCCAGTAGCGGTGAAGTTCCAACTTTTTTTTTGACAGTGTTGCCGTGTGCCCCGCAGGTAGTTTGGACATGCCCGAGAAGGCGCTACGATCATGGGGAATGTACCCAAAGGCCAGGTAATCGCGAAAACCGTGAGGGTCAATTTCACGTTTGAATGAAGGGTCCGCCAGGATAGCCTTCGGCTGGGATGCGAACGTGAAACGACCGGCGTAACTGGCGTAATACAGCGGTTTGACCCCCAGGGGGTCGCGAGCGAGAAAAAGCGCTTTCCTCCTTCCATCCCAAATACCGAAGGCGAATATGCCGCGCAAACGGGACACGCACTCCGTCCCCCACTCTTCATAGGCGTGCACGATGACTTCGGAGTCTGAACGCGAGCAAAAGCGATGGCCTAGCAACGCCAACTCTTCGCGTAAGGCGAGAAAGTTGTAAATCTCGCCGTTGAAGGTCAACCAGACAGTCCTGTCTTCGTTGCAGATGGGTTGGGCCCCGTCGGGGCTGAGATCAATGATGGCAAGCCGGCGATGTCCCAGCAGGACCGTGCCATTCTCGAACGACTGCACGCCCCTTCCGTCCGGGCCTCGATGAGCTAGGGTGTCGAGCATGTGCCCAAACCTCGTCTCGTCGATGAGGGCTGAACTAGAAATTGTTCCAAGTATTCCGCACATATAAGTTAACCGGTCTGGACAACAGGGCTGCGCTTGACGATGAATCCCTGTCCGGTAGGCAGATGTACGACTGACTGTTCGATTGTGTTGGCTGCGAAATCATCGAAAGCTTTCCGGGCTCCCGGGCAGGTGTGGTAGCCATAATCGTCGCAGAGCAATATTCCGCCGGGGACCATACGCGGGTAGAAAAACTCCAGAGAATCCCGGGTGGGTTGATACAGATCGACATCTATGTGCACGAACGAGAAGCGATGTTCCGACACCGCCGTGAATCGAGTCGGAATCCATCCCTTGTGGTAGCGGATGTTGTCGAATCTACTCAGTTTTGTTGTGGCCTCCTCCAATGAAACCGCCAGGTCACCCGGCACCCAACGGAATGCAAATGCGCTGGTTGGACGGTCTTCATCGGCCGGGAGCGAAAGTCCCTCGAACGAATCGAAGGCATGATGTTGTACCGGGCCGACATCTTGGCGCGCGCTGCAAATTAGGTAGCTCGATGCTCCGTCAAGGACGCCACATTCCGCGGTGTCGCCCCCCAGATTACGGGTGCTACGAGCCATTGACCAAAGGACGAACTTGCGGTCCGGACGCTGCCTGTTCAAGTATGACGATGCCTTCCATGTTTCCCAGAATTCAGCTTCGTCCAGCCACATTAGGTTCTTGTTATAGACTTCAAGGCCGCAACGCGCCGCCCTCTGGCACAAGTACTCGAACTGTGCGTCGAAATTTTTAATCGGGTCGACAATGTTGTCCATTTCAACCAGTCTGCGCATTTCGACAAGCGTGTCCTGGCGGGCAGTCAACCCCAAGGTGACGCCCGTTCGAAGCTTAGAGATAACTCTGTTCAGTTTCACGAACATTTGGTGTGGTCTTCAGGATCTGGTGCGACAGATCGCCAGCTGGCAGGAATACCAGTCAGGAGGCCAGCCGAGGGCACACAACAGCCTTCCATACGCCATTTTCGTCGATGAAACGCGTTGTTGGGGAAGCAAAAGGTGATCGATTACCTCCAGCCCCCGGCTATCAAGGTAGCGTCTAAATTCATCCATCGCCCACTCTCGCACATGCATCGGATGCGGGCTGTGGATGCAGTGAGCGCCTCGCAGGGCATTCCGCTCCGGGGTCGAGATCAGCAATAGACCGTGCGGACTAAGATGTCTTCGCATAAAGTTGAGGCAGGGGTCCGGATCGGCCAGGTGTTCGATCACGTCGGCACACAGAATCAGGTCGAAAACGATCCCGATTTCGGGGCAGTCGCCTTCAAGGTTCGCAGCGAGGAATTTTGCGCTGGGCAGAAGTTCCGCAGCATGGCGGGCAGTGTTGGGTTGATCGACAAGATGGATATCTACTCCGGGAGGCATCAACTCCCTGAGCTTGAGCGGGGGGCCGCTACCTACGTCAAGGAGCGTGGCAGCTTTTCGGGCCGTTACCATGCTAGCCGCCATTTTATATACGTCATACTGGTAAGCGGTTGCACTTTTCAGTCGTTCGGCGTTCCAATAGCTTGGGTCTCCTGAGGCATCGAATGTTGCCTGCACGAGATTGGGCTGGTAATCCTGTCGGATGCAGTAATGGGTGGAGTTGATCGTCATTCGAATCAGGCTATCTCCCAGTCACCCTGGCATACATAGATGCCATTGTCGCCGGAAAGATTTAACGCGGTTTCGTCCTTGAGTAAGACGCTGAATTCTGCGGCCCGCTGCCAGGTGTCGAGACGAATATTCTTTCCAACCGCAACCGCGTTTATGTGGTAGCGGCCTGTCGTCAGTTGGCAGCGTGGCATATTGAATGCGATCCTATGCCTGCCATGAAAGCATTTCTCCTCAGTCAGGCCGATTGTAGAAATCATGGCAATTAATTCAGTGGCGGAGCAGAGTTCAAAGCGAATGCGAACATTATCGAGTGGATATTCCGCTCTCATATCGGCGACGATGCGTAAGCTCGCGTTGGTTCGGTAGGATCCATCGGCGGTATCCGAGGCACCCTCGATGAACACTTGCTCGAAATGGAGGTCATGTGTTCCATCGCGATGCTCCATGGCAGTTATCGGCACTGGCGCCATATCCTGATGCACGAGTTCTCGATATAACGAGAGCGTTTCCCGTGCGGGTCGCAACGGGGATAGGCTGCCCTTGCGCATCACTGCTGCACGATGGCACAGGCGTTCGATCTGGTAAGGGTTATGCGAGACCACGATGATCGAGACGCCCCTCGATTGCAGCTGGTATATCCGGTCGAAGCATTTCTGCTGAAAAATGGCGTCGCCGACCGCCAGAACTTCGTCGATCAAAAGGATGTCCGGCTCGACGTGCACCGCGACGGAAAAGGCAAGGCGCACGAACATTCCGCTCGAATAGGTCCTGACTGGCTGGTCGATGAATTCGCCGATGTCGGCGAAGGTGGCAATAGCATCGAAGCGGGGTTCCATTTCTGCCTTGCTCAATCCCATGATCGCGCCCTGGAAGTACACGTTCTCCCGCCCGGTGAATTCCGGATTGAAGCCTGCGCCAAGTTCCAGCAGGGCTGAGACACGTCCATTAGCCGTGACGGATCCAGAGGTGGGCTTGAGAATCCCGCTAATCAGCTGTAGTAAGGTGCTCTTGCCTGAGCCATTGCGGCCGACGATGCCGATGGTTTCGCCCCGTCCGATGTCGAAGGAAACGCCCTGAAGAGCCGTAAACTCACGGTGGTATCGCCGTAGCCCAAGAGCAAAAAATTGCTTGATCCGATCGTTTGGATGCCCAAAAAGACGATAGGTCTTGGTGACGTTGCGCGCCGAAATGGCTATGTCATCAGAGCGCATCGGCAAACTCGTCGCGGCTGTGTTGAAAAAAGGCATGGCCGAGGGTGGCTACAAGGGTGCCCAACGCAAGTGAAGCGGCCCAGGCGAGCCAGGGTACTGAGGTTCCTACCACTGTGGAACGCACCGCCTCGATCACTGAACCGAGCGGGTTAACGTTGTAGATCGGGCGCAAGGCTTCCGGTACTGCGTTGGCCGGATAGAACACCGGAGAGAGAAACATGAGCATTTGAACCAAGAGCGGAACCACCTGCGTCAGGTCCTTGATGAAAACGCCCCATGCGGCAAGGAACCACGCTGCGCCGACACCGAGCAGCACGACCGGCAGGAGCAGTAGAGGAAAGAGTAGGATGCCAGGGGAGAGATTGCCCGTCCAGGCTGCAGCTGCGAATAAGATGAGGAAGTTGAAGAAGGCATGAACCAGCGCCGAGCCGAGCGGCACCAGCGGCAGAATGTCCAGTGGGAAGATGATCTTCTTGACGTAGCTGGGAAAGCTGCGCACCGAAGTCGTGGCGCGCGATACCGTTTCGCCGAAGATGTTGAAGACGATCAGACCGCAGTAGAGCATGAGCCAGAAGGGCAGGCCTTCCCGCTGTTCAGGCCAACGCGCCTGGAAGATGTGGCCGAAGACGAAGGCGAAGATAGCCAGCATGAGCAGCGGGCTTAAGAAAATCCACAGCACACCGAACATGGCGCCGCGGTAGCGCAACAGCACGTCGCGCTTGATGAGCTGCCCCAGCAGGTAGCGATGGTGAATCAAGCTCGCCACTGCGGGATACGGGTTAAGAACCTCAAGTCTCACGAATGCGTTGATCCAAAATTGTTGAGCCGACAGCAGTGTCGAATAAGCATCGAGTAGTCGTGGGGGATTTTACTGTAAGCGGCAGCGGCGGTTATATGGTCCGACGGGCGGCCATATTTGCCGCCAAGGCGGTCAAACAAGGTCGGGTCCCAGCGTTGCTCGTAGCACAATGTCACCATCTCGCCAGCCCAGCCACCAAATCGCTCCTTTCTTTATCGTCCAATCCGCTTGCTTACTTGAGAGTAATAAGGCTGCTACTTGCCCCAGCGTCGGTTGGTGACCGACGAGGATGACGGTGCCGCCGCCTTGGTCAGAACCTTCGGGCCAGTTGGCGGCGGTGAGGAGGTTGTCGGAGCTGGCGGCGGTGGAGAGGAGGCTGGACTCTTCAAAGGGCAGGCCCAGCGCTTGCGCGGTTTGGATGCAGCGGAGAGCCGGGCTGCTGAGAATACGAACATCATCCGGCAAGCGCTCTTTGAGCCAATGAGCCATGCGCTTCGCCTGCTTTTCGCCG
>Ga0335397_10001592_pt1 | contig 30964 bp, 27 predicted proteins | sample MAT04_FD_205740 | JGI IMG/M metagenome (GOLD analysis project Ga0335397, IMG submission 205740) | Freshwater microbial communities from Lake Fryxell liftoff mats and glacier meltwater in Antarctica - MAT-04 (spades assembly) (version 2) ... | reverse complement strand
AATTCGAGGCGCACCCGCAGCACCTTCTCAATTTCTCCCCGGTTGACTGCCAGCACCTGGTGCGGGCGCAGTCGGTCCACCCGGCCCTCGAACGCATAATATACCGCATAGACCTGGCGCTCGTCGGCAGCGGATTCGATTTTCTCTGTGCGCAGTATGCCCCACTGCATCGCCTTGGCGCGCGTGGCCTGGCGCACATCGCTATGATCACTGACAATCTCGGCCACGATATCGCGCGCGCCCTGCAGTGCTTCTTCCACCGTCGGCACAGCCGCGCTCAATGAAGAGCGCGCCACCGATTCCGCGCTGGTCCGCACAAGTTCCTGTTTAAGAATAGTATCGGCCAGGCCTTGCAGCCCTTTTTCTCGGGCAATCCCGGCCCGGGTTCGCCGTTTGGGGCGGTAGGGCTGGTAGAGATCCTCCAAAACCGTCAGACTGGCTGCCTTTAGAATCAACCCGCGCAGTTCATCCGTCATTTTGCCCTGTTCCTCAATCGAGGCCAGCACCGTCTCCCGTCGTTCAGTGAGTGCCCGCAGTTTTTCAAGGCTGACGCTGATCTGACGTAGCTGCTCTTCATCCAAAACCCCCGTACGTTCTTTGCGGTAGCGCGCAATAAACGGGATGGTATTTCCTTCATCCAGCAGTTCGATTGCGGCAGACACTTGTTCAACACGCACCCCCAGGTCGGGGGCTATCATTCGAGCGTAATCAGTCATAATTGTTTCTCTTATATCAAATCTCAGAATAAATATTCTACCATACATGCCAATTGTTGACCCGTAAAGTGTAATGGACTCAGGTCTGTTGCCGGGGCTTCCGCTCATTCCATTTCAAGGCTGCAGCGTAAAAAAATCCCGGTTGGGTCGGGTATAATAGCATAAATCTGAGGATTTCTACATGGTGGAAAATATCGAACCTAAAAACCTGCGGTTTAATTACACGGTTAATCTATTGGATGGAGCTTTTTTTGGTCTTGGAATTGGCTTTGCTTCATTTTCAACCATCATTCCTTTATTTTTTTCGAGCCTGACCGATTCAGCGCTGATCATTGGCCTGATCCCTGCCATTCACAATGCCTGCGTTATGCTGCCGCAGCTTTTTTCAGCACGCTGGCTGCACCGCACGATTGCCTTTAAACCAGCCGCCATGAAAGGTACCATTCACGAACGTCTGCCTTTTATCGGGCTTGCTCTGGTTTCGTGGTTCATCCCAGTCATCGGAAAACCTCTGGCGCTGGTGATCGCGATTCTCATGCTCATCTGGCAGGGCCTGGGCGCCGGGTTTACCGGCAATCCCTGGCAAAACATGCTGGGCCGTGTGATTCCCTCTAACATGCTGGCAACCTTTCTGGGTCTGCAGGCGGCTGCCGCCAACTTGTTAGCCAGCGGTTCGGCCATTGTTGCGGGCATCATCCTGGACCGGCTGGACTCACCCCTGGATTTTTCACTCACTTTTAGCATTTGTTTCGGCGTGATGATGATTTCGTACTATTGTCTCGGCCTCACCCGCGAACCGGACCGGGATATCGAATCGCTGCCGCATGCCGATACCTCGCTCAGCAAAAGCATTCTGGATATTTTGCGGCGCGACCGGCCCTTTCGCTGGTTCATTATCACCCGCAACCTTTTCCAGTTCGGCTCCATGGCATTTGCCTTCTATATCGTGTATGCCGTCCGCCGCCATGGCATGGGCGAAGCCACCGCCGGCATCATGACCGGTGTCCTGCTCATTTCTCAAACGATCGCCAACCCGCTGCTCGGCTGGCTGGCCGACCGCATGGGGCGCCGTAAGGTTTTCATCGGCGGCGCCAGTGCTGCCTGTCTGTCGGCGCTGTTGGCTTTCCTTCTGCCCAACCTCAATTTATTCTTCATCGTGTTCATTCTGGCTGCTTTTGCCAATACCACCTTCTGGACCATTGGCATGGCCTATACGCTTGATTTTGGCACCGAGAGTGAGCGCCCCACCTATGTGGGCATGGCCAATACGCTGATCGCTCCCAGTGCCATCCTGGCGCCGCTGGTTGGCGGCTGGATTGCCGACGGCCTCGGTTACCAGGCTACCTTCCTATTTGCGTCTGTGTGCAGCGTACTCACCGTGCTGGTGCTGCGCTTCTTTGTCACCGAACCGCGCGCGGCGCAGTTAGCCTGAAAACACAACGACCGTGTTTTAATTCGGTCGTTGCGTTTATCAGGTCATTTTCTGCTCAGCGCAGTAGTTCTCGGCCAGCCGCCAGCGCGGCCTGGTACACTTCCAAAAAAGCAACCCCCGTTTGCTCCGCCAACTGCAGGCAAATTTCATACTCCGGCACAGCCTGGCGCACCTGCCCATCTAAAATCTTTAGTTTCACGTCCACCCGGCCATAAGGGGTCTGCACCGCGCGCATTTCTCGCTGAGCCTCATACCGCCCAATCGGCTGAACCCGCATACCAAAGGTGGTGGTCTCCTCCAACAAAATTTTGGCAAGGGTGGGTTCGTGCAGGCGCGGCGTGATCACGCTCAGCATGGTCGCGGGCCGGTTCTTTTTCATGAAAATCGGGGTGAAGTACACATCCAGCGCGCCCGCGGCAAACAGGCGCCCCATCACCTGCCCAAAACCCTGTGCCGTCATATCGTCAATATTGGTCTCCATCAACACCAGTTCCCCATGCCCCGCGGCCCCGCCGGCCTCCCCAATCACCAGGCGCAGGATGTTCGGCCAGGGCATATCGCGCTTGCCTGCGCCGGTACCCAGGCCGGCGATGCGCATGGCCGGTTGTTCAAAGGTCGCCAGGGTGGCCAATATCGCGGCCCCGGTGGGGGTAACCAGTTCCTTTTGAGCCGGCGAGGGCACCACCGGAATTTGCGCCTGGCGCATTAATTCCAGCGTGGCTGGGGCAGGCAGGGGCAGCAGGCCGTGTTGGCTGCGAACCTTGCCGCTGCCCAGCGGCAAGGCAGACGCATACAGCCGCTCAATTCCCAGCGCTTCCAACCCCACCGCTGCCCCGACAATATCCAGTATCGAATCTACCGCGCCCACCTCATGAAAATGCACCTCCTCCGCCGGCTGCCCGTGAATTTTGCCTTCGGCGGCCGCCAAACGGTTAAAAATTGCCAGGCTGGTGCTCTTTACCTGCACTGAGAGCGTGCTGTCCGCGATCAATTCTGCAATATCTCGCAGGCTGCGCTGATGAGCGGATGGCTGCGCATGGTTGTGATCGGGGGCATGCGAGTGGCCTTGTTCGTGAGCATGAGAGTGGCCTTGTTCGTGTTCATGAGCATGATCATGTTCGTGATTGGGTTTCGGGTCTGCTCTGGCATCCGCGGAGGTGCCGGACTCACCTGTTGTGCCAGGCACAGCCGTATGCTGGTGCGCTTGTATAACTTCATCGATTTCAATCTGTACCAGGCAGGCCGAGATCGCCCCTTTTTGAACGGTGGTCGCGGAAATTTGGTAGGCTTCCGGCAACCGCAACCGCGCCAGTTCGGCGGTTAAAGTCTCCAACGGCAGCCCGGCATCGATCAATGCCCCCAAAAACATATCGCCACTGATCCCTGAAAAACAATCGCAGTATGCTATTTTCATTTCAATACCTCATCCATGCTCCCGCTGCGGTACCCTTCCAGATCTACCGCCACGTATTTAAAACCCAGTTCTTTCATCTTTTCCAATACGGCCGCGCGCATCCCCACCAGGCGTGCCATCTCTGCCGGCACCACTTCGATCCGCACCAGACTCTCCGCATAACGGGCTCGCAGCGGCTGGAATCCCAACCCGGCCAGATAAGCCTCGGCCAGCCCAATCTGCTGCAGCCCCGCCAGGGTGATGGGCGTGCCGTAAGGAAACCGCGTGGCCAGGCAGGGCGCGCTGGGCCGGTCCCACACTCGCAGCCCCCTGGCTCGGGCCACCGTCCGAATTTCAGCCTTGCTGAAACCTGCTTCTTGCAGGGGGCTGCGCACGCCCAGTTCCTGCACGGCGCGGCTCCCCGGGCGGTAACTGCCCCGGTCATCCGCGTTGGAACCTTCCAATGCCATCGGGAAACCCAATGAACTTCCCAGTTCCTGTAGGGCTCTGAGGCGCACCTTTTTACAGAAATAACAGCGGTCCGCGGGGTTGCGCACAAAATCCGGGTTGTCCAGGTCGTTCATCTCGACCACCCGGTGTGCAAAACCCACCTGTTTTGCCAATGCCGCGGCGGCATCCTGGTCGCCGGGCGGGTCTACCGGGCTGTGAATGGTCACTGCCAGCATCCGCTCTCCCAACGCCGCATAAGCAGCCGCGGCCAGCAGCCCGCTATCCACGCCGCCCGAAAAAGCCACGATCACTGCCCCCATTTCGCGAATTTGTTCCACCAGTTTTTGCCATTTGGCTTCGATTTCAGGGCTCAATATTTCGTCCATACCTTACCTATATCCCGTTTAAAACCGCGGTCTGTGATTTACCGCCGTTTGCCACCTGGCGGTTGATCATTCCTGCCAGATAACCAGCGCCAAAACCGTTATCGATATTAACCACCGACATGCCATTGGCACAGGAATTTAACATCGAAAGCAGCGCAGCCAGGCCTTGAAAACTGGCACCGTAGCCCACACTGGTGGGTACGGCAATCACCGGCACCGCCACCAACCCGGTGATCACACTGGCCAAGGCCCCTTCCATACCTGCTACCGCGATAATCACCCGCGCTTGCTGCAGCCGGTCGTTCTGGCTGAGCAGGCGGTGCAAACCGGCCACACCCACATCATAAACCCGTTCCACGCCACTCCCCATTAATTCGGCGGTGATTGCGGCTTCTTCCGCCACCGGCATATCCGCGGTGCCCGCGGTAGCCACCAGCACGCCGGGAATTTTTTCTTCCTTCGAACGATCCACCATTAACAATCTGGGCAGCGCATGATAGGTGGCCCCAGGCAGTTGCGCTCCAATTTCCGCGTACATTTCAGCGGAAACGCGCGTGGCCAGCACGCGTTCGTTACGCTCTTCAAGCCGTTGAAAAATACGTACCACCTGCTCTGGCGTCTTGCCCTGTGCAAAAATCACCTCGGGGAATCCCCTCCGCAGCGCGCGGTGGTGATCCAGGCGGGCAAAATCGCCCACTGTCTCAAACGAAAGCTCGCGCAGCCGTCCGACGGCCGCGTCGGTCGTCACCACCCCGTTGCGTACATCATCCAATAACCTGCGAATCACTGCTTCTTCCATGTTTCTCCTGTTCATTTCCCGAATTGGGGCAATTATACCGTTTTTTGTCTAACCAAAAACCGGGCAGAACATCTGCCCGGTTTGAAGGCATGATGATTATTTCGCTAACGGTCGTAACGGCAGAGTTGCTCAACCGTTTGCATATACCAGCGCATCCGGCCTACACCGGTACCCGCCGATAACGACCCGGCTGTCGTTACATTCAAACCACCGCCAGCGCCCGCTTTGTTAAAATCTGCCAGCACCCGCTCCGCAATCTGCTGCGGAGTGCCGTTTCTCACCAGCATGGGCGGGGTTTGTCCATTGATCAGTGCCCGCGGCATCTTTTCGCGAATTATCCCGGCATCGACCTCCGGGCCATAATTCACCGAGTTGATGCCCAACTCGCGCTGAAATTCCAGCAGGTGGCTCATCGAACTATCGGAGTGCTGGTAACGGTTGGTGGTTTCGCCGGGAGCCAACGCCTTCAGCACACGCGCCAAGACCGGAACGCAGTACTCGCGGTACAGCTTGCGATTAAACAAAGCGCAGTTATCGTCCGTGATCCACCAGCCCAGGGAGTTATTTCCACTGAATTCGCGCAAAATGGTATTTAATTCCACCATTTTTTCAGCCAGAATATCCCGAAAACGCTGCATCAGATCCGGATGATCATAAAACCAGAAGAACAGCGACTCGGTATGGATCACCGAGCTCATAATCGTCGCCGGGCCGCGGCTGCCGGTTCCTAGAAAGGGCAGCGGTTTTCCATCCGCCCTACGTTGTTCCCACTCTGCTAAAAAGGGCTCAGGCAAGGCCCATTGTTTCAGATCCGTGCGTTCAGCTTCATCCAATATTTTCGCAAATTCGACCGGGTCATCGGTAAAGGGGGTCAACCAGGGTGTGCCGCCTTCGATATAGGTAAATTCGCAGCGGAATAAATTTTCAATCCGCTTGGGGCTTTGTTCCCAGGTATCCTCATCAAAAAAAGCTGCGCCCACCGTCTCACGCGTAATCTGGTTGGTTTCATGATGCAGCCGGTCGCGGTAGGGTTTATCTTGAAAATAACGCAGGGTAGATGGAACCGCCATAAACTCAATCAACCAGTGATCATCTGGTGAAAAAGATAGCGAACAGCGCTTCTTATCGGCTCTAAAACCCTGACACAGCGCATTCTCCTCCCAAAACCGCTGCACATCTAGGTTGCGGGTCAGCTCCATGAATTCAGGTTCAACAATCGGCATCGCATCCTCAAATCTTTTCGAAAATAGTACGTTCTCTGATATTATACCTGCTGTGTTACACTAAACAGGTTTAAACGACGACCAAACCAAGGATTCACAGCATGCAAGTATTAACGAATAAGCCGGAATTTATCAACCGCTCAGCCGCCGCGCTGGCCAACACCTCCTTGATCTGCCCCGACTGCGGGCGGGAGCACCGTGTGCCCTACCAGCATATTCTGGTTGGGCCGGGCGTGCTGCGGCAGGTGCCGGCACTTGTGCAAAGCGCCCTGAGACACCCCGCCCGGCGCGTCGGGGTCATTTATGATCAGGCCATCGCGGAGATAATTGATCGCGAATTTTTAGTGCCTTTCGCCGCCGCGGGCCTGATGGTGCAGCCAATCCCGCTCGGACAGCCCGAACTGTGGTTGGACTCCAGCCGCGAGGTTGGGGATGCCGCCGCCGCCGTGGTGCCAGCGCAGGTGGAAATGTTGATCGCGGCGGGTTCAGGCGTGATCTGTGATCTGACCAAATGGATTGCCACATACGCCCACAAACCCTTCATTTTGTGCGGCACGGCTCCATCGATGAACGGCTACACCTCCATCACAGCGGTGATTGCCGAACACGATATCAAACTCACCAAGTTTGTCGATATCCCATACGCTGTGGTGTTGGATACTACCATCATGGCGCAGGCGCCGCTTGCCATGATCCATGCCGGCGTGGGCGACCTGGCCGCGCGGGCCATCTGCAATGCCGATTGGAAACTGGCGCAGTTTTTGCACGGCAGCTTTTTCTGCCCGGTGCCCTATCAGATGACCGTCGCATCCGAAACCAGTTATCTGGCCGCGGCGGCCGAAATTGGCCGGGCAGAACCGCAAGCTGTCGAGAAGTTAGCCGAAGCCATCGCCATTTCCGGCCTGTCCATGTCCATCCTTAACGGCGAAACCTCGCCCTCCAGCGGCGGCGAGCATGTCATCTCGCATTATTGGGACCTGATGAGCCACCTGGAAAATGCGCCGCGCAACCTGCACGGGGCCCAGGTGGGCATCGGCACCCTGATCATGTTGGCTGCTTTTGAATATTTCCATGATTTTAACCCCGCCAACCTGAACCCGGAACGCCTGGTGCGCAACCGTATGACCCTGGAGCAGATTTGGGCGATGAACAATGCCCGTTTTGGCGCGGCTGCCGCCCCACTCAATGAAACCTCCCGCCAGAAATACCTATCGGACGAAAAATTCAGTGCGCTCATTCACCGCGCAGTGGATCAATGGGACGGTCTATGGGCCGCCGTTCGCCCCTATATGGCGCCGCTGGCAGATATTCGCGCGCGCCTGCAAATGGCCGGGGTTCCGCTGCAGTTGAGCGCCGTGCAGCGCACACGGCGCCAGGCTGTGGATGCCATGCTGTTTGGCTGCCGCTACCGTCCGCGTTACACGCTGCTCGACCTGGCCTGGGACCTGGGCTTATTCCCCGCTGCCGCCGATGAAATCATCGATCGCGCCGGCATAGACCGAGAATAACAAGATGCCCTCAGCCACTCCCCTTCCCATTGACGGATTCATCTTCGACCTGGACGGCACCGTATACCTGGGTGAAGCTGCCCTACCGCAAGCGGTAGAAACTATCACAGAACTGCGCCGGCGCGGTAAACAGGTTTTGTTCGTCAGCAATAAACCGCTCCAACCCCGCCAGGTGTATGCAGAAAAGTTGACCCACATGGGTATTCCCACCCAGACGGAGGAAGTGATTACCTCTGCCTATGTTTTGGGATACTACCTTGCTCACCATCACCCCGGGTTGAACTATTATGTCATCGGTGAAACCCCGCTCAAAAACGAACTGCGCGGTTTTGGGTTAAAAATCCAGGATGAACTGCTCGCCCAGGACCCGCTGGAAGTGATTGATCCCACCGGGATAGATGCCGTAGTGGTGGCTTTTGACCGCACTCTCGATTACCGCAAACTAAACACCGCTTATCAAGCGCTGCTAAATGGAGCGCGTTTCTTTGCCACCAATGCCGATCTGTCCTGCCCCATGCCCGGCGGCGCCATTCCGGATGCCGGAGCCACCATCGCCGCGCTGGAACAAATTACAAAACGCAAGCTGGAACTGCTGGCTGGAAAACCTTCCACGCTCATTCTGGAAACCGCCGCCGCGCGCCTGGGACTGATTCCCGCGCGCTGTCTGGTCACCGGGGATCGCCTGGAAACCGATATTGTCATGGGCAAGCGCGCCGGCATGGCTACTGCCGTCACATTGACCGGCGTCACTCGCCTACCAGATCTGCGCCCCGGACCTGATGCCCCTGATCTGGTCATCGAAAATCTGGGCGACCTCTTAACTCTCACCGTGTAACCACACTCTGCAGAACCCACCACAACATAAAAGCGCCCCAAATGAGGCGCTTTTATGTTGTGGTTAAGGCTGAGGGCAAAGGAGTCGAACCTCTACAGGCACATCCAGAGTGTGCAGTCCTGCCATTAGACGAGCCCCCAGTGCTTCAACGCAGCTAGTTTACCACTACCCGGCAGCTTTGTCCAGAGCCGGTCCTTTTTAAACCGCCTACTGCGCCAGCAGAACAATGGCCTGTTTCAATTGAGACAACACTTTATCACGGCCCATAATTTCCATGCTTTCAAACAAAGGCGGGCTGACTTTCTGCCCTGTAATGGCTACGCGCAAAATGCCAAAAACCTGACCGGCAGTGAATCCCAATTCCTCCACCAGGCTGCGCAAGGGTGGCTCGGCAGCGGCACAAGAAAATTCAGGCAGCAGTTCTAAAATTGTCTGGCAGTGTTTTACCACTTTGGCCGACTGTTGCGCCGTCAATCCCTTGGCCACCAGGTCCTCTGGCGCGGGCACAATCGCATCGCGAAAAAAGAAACCTGCCAGTTCCACGGCCTCATCCAGCGTGGCCATACGCTCCTGAATTAATGGCGCCATTCGCAGCAGGGTTGCATCGTCTGCCGGCAATCCTTGCGCCGCGAAGAAAGGCTTCACCCGCCTGGCCAAATCTTCCAGCGCCAGGCTGCGAATATGCAGCCCGTTAAAATAATCAAACTTGGTAAAATTAATTGCCGCCGGAGCCGGGTTTAAACGCTCCAGGTTGAACTTTTCCATCAAATCGGCCATCTTGAAAAATTCAGTGTGGTCGTCATAGCTCCAGCCCATCAGCGCGATCCAGTTGACCACGGCTTCTGGCAGATATCCCAATCCTTCCAGCTCTTTGATAAAGATGGAATGCCCATCTTTAATCAAATCGGCGGCCTCGCGTTTGCTCATTTTTCCTTTGCCGCTGGGCTTCAGGAACACCGATAAATGCGTCCAGACCGGTTCGGTCCAACCAAATGCCCGGATGATCAGCGCGTGCAGCGAAAAAGATGGCAACCACTCCGCCCCGCGGATGACATGCGTGATCTCCATTTCGTGGTCGTCCACCATCGCCGCGAGATGATAAAGCGCCAACCCATCCGATTTAACCAGTACATAATCATCAATATTGCGGTTCTCTACCGTAATATCTCCGCGCAGCAGGTCACGCGCGGTGGTAACACCCTCGCGCGGGGTCTTGAACCGCACCACATACCGTTCTCCGGCTGCAATCCGGCGGTCGGCTTCTTCCAACGGAATATCACGGCAGGTGCCATCGTAATGCATAGGCTCTTTAAACTCCATCTGGTGCTTGCGCACCCCATCCAACCGCTCCGGTGTGCAGAAGCAGGCATAGGCGCTGCCCATTTCCACCAACTGGCGCGCATATTTCTGATAGAGTTGCTTGCGTTCGGACTGCCGGTAAGGTGCGTGCGGACCGCCAATATCCGGACCCTCATCCCAACTCAAGCCCATCCAGTGCATTCCGTCAATCAACTCCTGTTCAGCCCCCTGCACCAGACGCTTTTGATCGGTATCCTCAATCCGCAGGATAAACGTCCCGCCAGTTTTACGAGCGATCAGGTAATTGTATAAGGCCGTTCGGGCGCTGCCCAGGTGCATACTCCCGGTCGGCGACGGGGCAAACCGCACACGTATGGGTTTCAATGTGTCGCTCATAGCTCTCCTATCCATCCTCTTATCACCCAACCACGGGTTGAGCAGACCGCACCCGCTAAAAATCCAGCGTCTTGTGACGCGATACCACGCTTTCCACCAGGCCAATCCCCAGGCCCAGGGTCAGCAGCGAGCTGCCCCCATAACTGATAAAAGGCAACGTAAGCCCGGTCACCGGAATCACCGATAAATTGACCCCAATATTAACCGCAGTCTGGAAGAAAAGCAATACACCAAACCCATACGCGATGTAGGCCCCATAGGCATCACTTGCCAGCCGGGCTGCCCTAAAACAGCGAAAGATCACAAATACCAGCAGGCTGATAATTAAAATGGTTCCCACAAAACCAAACTCGGCCGCCATCGCCGAAAAGATAAAATCGGTGTGGCGCACTTTAAGAAAACGCAGCTGCACCTGGCTGCTGTGCCCATACCCCTGACCAATCAACCCGCCCGAACCAATCGTCACCAGTGCCTGGTCGACATTGTAGCTGTTACCATGGCGCGCATTGGGATCTTTGATCACAAAGTCCAGGATGCGCTGCTGCTGGTACGGTTCCAGAAATGGAAACGCGGCCGCGCCTAACACAATCGCGACCAGCCCAAACGTAACCAGAAACTTCGTGGGCAGGCCGCTCAACCATAACATTGCAAACCACAGCACAAAAATGACAATGGAATTGCTTAAATTGGGCTGCAGCCAAATCCAAATCACCACGCTGGCCGTCAGGATAAAACTGCGCGCCACCCAACGCAAGTTTTTTTCTTCATCACGGTGGCGCGCAAAGAAATCCGCCAGGATCAAAATCATCAGCACTTTGGCCAGTTCGGCCGGCTGGATAAAGAAAAACCCGGTATCCAGCCAGCGTTTGGCACCAAAAGACACCTTGCCAACTAAAAATATGATCGCCAGCAAAATCGCCGTCGCCAGATACAACGGGCGCGAAAGCGCCGCATAATAATGGTAGTCAACCAGGCCAACCACCAGAATCACACCAATCGTCACCCCCGTCCAAATCATCTGGCGAGATACCAGGTCGCCAAGGACTTCATTTCCGGCCACTGCGGAACGGATCATCGCGATGCCAAAAATGCACAAAACTACGACCGTTCCAAACAGCCAGAAGTCAAAGTGCTTCCAGGCTTCACTTTTCATTTTATACCGCTATTAGTTCCCTTTACGGCGCACGGCAGTCTTTAAAGCAATATCAGCCACCAGGCGCTGTTCTCGTCCTTCTTGCATCATAGTAATATTGACAGAACTTGGATCAATCTCGATGTATTTTGAGATCACCTGCAGTAGTTCGTTTTTCATCTTTTCGAGTTGGCCAGGGGCAAAGTCGGTCCGATCATGAATCAGAACCAGCTTCAACCGCTGTTTTGCCTGGTCGGCACTGTGCTGCTTTTGCCCCAAGATGCGGTCCAACCAATCAAACATATTAATTTCCTCCCGCGCGTAGCATCCTCGATAAGCGGTTAAAGAAACCATCTTTCTCTTCCAGATCCATGAAGGGCACTTTTTCGCCGCGCAGCCGCCGGGCAATATTCTGGAAGGCCTGCCCCGCGCGCGACTTGGCATCCAACACAATCGGTTGCCCGCGGTTGGTGCTCATCACCACATGGTCATCTTCCGGCACAATCCCAATCAATTCAATCGCCAGCAATTCCAAAACATCCTGCGGGGTGAGCATTTCTCCGCGCCTTACCAACACCGGGTTGAGCCGGTTCAAAATCAGGCGTGCCGGCCCCTTTTCTTCGGCTTCCACCAATCCGATAATGCGGTCCGCATCGCGCACCGCTGAAACTTCCGGGTTGGTCACCACCAGCACCGTATCGGCAGGCGCCAGCGCGTTGCGAAATCCGCGTTCAATTCCGGCCGGGCTGTCAATGATGATCCAATCAAAATCCGGGCGCAGTTCATCACACAGCCGCACCATATCACTGGGCGAGACCGCCGATTTATCGCGTGTTTGTGCCGCCGGGATTAAATACAACTCAGGTACGCGCTTATCTCGGATCATCGCCTGGCGCAGTCGACAGCGGCCTTCCACTACATCCACCAGATCGTACACAATCCGGTTCTCAAGGCCCATCACCACATCCAGGTTACGCAAACCAATATCACCATCGATGCAAACCACTTTCTGCCCATTGGAAGCCAGGGCGACCGCCAAATTGGCAGTGGTGGTGGTTTTGCCTACCCCGCCCTTGCCCGAACTGACCGTTACAACAGTAGCACTCATCTTCCTCCCTCTTTGGTATCCCACGGATCGGCCACTACCAGGCCATCTTCTATACGTGCTATTTCTGGCTGTGCCTTTCCACGCCGTTCGGGTGTCACAGATGCAACGCTGGCAATGCGCAGTTGCATTGGGTGCAGATCCAGCGCGCCAACGACAGCCTTTTCATCACCTTCAGCTCCGGCATGCACCACACCGCGCAGCCTGCCCCAAACCAGCACACTGCCACTGGCAATAATTTCGGCACCGGGGTTCACATCCCCTAATACAATCACATTGCCCTGAAAGGTAACCCGCATACCAGAACGCAGCGTGCGCCGCACCAGCAGCGCCGGCTCACCATCCGCATGTGCTGCACTGGCTGGTTTTATGGTTCGCTCTGGCCGAGGGGTAAACATGCGTGTCGCCAGGCCTAATATCTGTGCTGTTTGTTCTGTGGTCGGCGAATTACTGAGCACCGCCCACAAACTAATGCCCATTTCAGACAGTTGATCGCGCAGGTTGCCCATCTCGGCTGCGTGCAGAATATGGTTTCCCACATCCAGCGCCAGGCGCGCGCCCTGAAAAAAGCTGGCGCGTTCCTGAATGTGCGCCAATAATGCGGTTTGCAGTTCGCCCCATTCCCCTTCGCCCAGGGTCACCAGCAGCCCGTCGCGCACACCTTTGATTTGTACCAACACTCGTTTTTCATTGACCATGCATGCTCACCATTTGCGAATTCGCTTATTATAGCATGGCATCGCTTGATCTACTTGGGCGCGGCCTGACTGGCTGCATCCAACGCTTTCAACCCAAAATACGCTTCCATCACCTGGCGCACAATCGGTCCAGAGGTGGTGGAACCCTCGGTACCGTTATATACGAACGCCAGCACCGCGATTTCTGGATCGTCATACGGCGCATAACCGATATACCAGGCGTGCGAAGGCCAGCTGCCAGAGATGCATCGATTATTCGACTGCGCTACATTATCACAATATTCCGCGCTCCCGGTTTTTCCAGCCGCCGGGATCGGGAAACCCTGAAAAATCCCCGATCCTGTTCCATCCACAACCACCTTGCGCAGCCCCTCTTTCAGGATTTTTATCGCCGCCGGTTCTACCACCTTCTTGACCCCGGTAGGGAAATTGCTTGCATCAAACGTATCGATCACAGGGGTTTGAGTAATATCCACTTTGAGCTTCGGGGTGAACGGCTTGATCACATTACCCTCCGAATCCAGCACATCCTTCACCAGCGTAGGTTGCATCTGCTTGCCGTCATTCGCCACCGTGGCAATCGACATCAAGACCTGCATCGGGGTCGATGTCACATAGCCCTGTCCAATTGCCGCGATATAAGTATCACCCGTGGACCAGTTCTCGCCCTGATTGATCCGTTTCCAATCGGGGTCTGGCGATACGCCCGTCGTTTCACCCAGTAGTTCAATATCACTGATGTTGCCGTACCCCAAAGCCAGGGCATACTGCTTCATACGTTGGATGCCCAATCCCTCCTTCACCTCAGGGGTAAAACCACCGGCGACCTTGTAGAAATACACATCGCACGACTGGGCAATTCCGGTCAGAAAGTCCACTTTGCCGTGGCCGGCACCCGTCGATTTATAGGTATAACAGACATAATCGCGCGGTCTGCCTGGGAAATTGGGTGAAAATGTCTCGAGCAATGTAATCCGGCCGGGGTCGTCCACCAGTTGGTCGGGGCTGATCGTGTGCTCGTTAAGAATCCCAAGTGAAGTCACAAGCTTATACACCGAACCCGGCGGATATTCAGCCGAAATAACGTGATTCAACAAGGGCTTGGTGGGGTCATTTGCCAATTGGTCGTAATAGTAGGCTGGAATCTGGCGCGCCATGCGATTGTTTTCATAATTGGGCACCGAAACCATGGATAGAATTTCGCCCGTTTTTGGGTTCATGGCAATGACCACACCCGTATTTAACCCCAGCGTTGGAGCTTTGAGGTTCAGCGCCGTCATCTGGTTGGTGAGCGCCGAGCGGGCTGCCGCCTGCAGGCGGACGTCAATCGTCAGGCGCACATTGTTTCCTGGAACCGGATTCACCGGTGGTGCCAGGTCCCGCAAGATCTGCCCGGCGACATCCTGTTCTACGATCCGCGTGCCATTTTTACCGATAAGAATATCATCGTTAAGGGTTGCCTCTACACCCGCGAACCCCACCTTATCGCGGTTGGCCACAAAACCCAGCGCGGTGTAGTACTTTTCCGATTGGGCAGTGATCGGTCCCAAAAAGCCAATAATCTCAGCGGTCATGCTGCCGGTCGGGTATTCACGCACCGGCACAATATCGACATCTACCCCGATTAAATCAGTTGCGCGTTCTTTTACCGTCATGGCCAGCTTTTGATCGACATTGCACTTCACAGCCACCGGATTGTAAGGGGCGTTGGTATCCGCGATATACACAATCTGGGTGATTCCCAGGTCGTTATTACATGGTTTAAAGGCCTTTACCGTATCATCATCGGTATTTCCCTGGCTCACCGGCACACCCACCAATACAGACAGTTGCCGGTAAATTTCCTGGATTGCGCCTTCATCTGTGGGCAAGTTCGCCGGTGTGATGGTGATATTATACGATGCGACATTGCGCGCCAGCACCACCCCGTTGCGGTCATAAATGATTCCACGCTGGGTGGGCACGCTGATTTCAGTGGTACGGTTGTACTCAGAGCGTGCCAGATAGTCCGCACCATTCAACACCTGCAGTTGAAACAAGCGCAGAATGAAAAAGCCAAATATTAAGGCGATGATGACATAAATAACGGCCAGCCGCCACCTTTCAAAGAGCCCCCGGGTTGGAAATGAACGGTTCATATTTGTACCTCAACCGGATAAACCCATCTGGCCAGTTCATTGATCAGCGCGTACATCGGTATCGCAAACAGTAAATTCAACAACACGCTGGGCAAGGTGACCAGAACAATACTTTGACTGAATGGGAACGATCGTCCATCCACAAACAAAACCACAATCTCACTGAAATGCTGAAAAAACGTCGCCACGATGGTGGCTAACAACATTCCCAATATCGGAAACTCCAACATGCGCCGATTTACCAGGCGCACGCCCAGCACAATCACCAGATAGATGATCAGCGGAGCGCCAAACGGCATCGCGGAAATAATACTCACCAGCGCACCGCCGACCAGCGCCCAAAACCAGGCGTTGCTGCTGCGTTCGTGCAGAGACCAGGCCAACAGCGCCAATAAGACCAGGTCACTGGTGCCATAGAGCAGCGGCATTTGGCTGAAGACAGCCAGTTGCAACATTAAAACAACCACCAATACCGGCACACTGAGTAAATAGGCCACGGTTACCTGACCGGTGTGGGAACCAGGGGTTTAATATCCACCGGGTTAAAATTCGTAATGATCAGCACTGCCCGCAGTGCCGGTAGATTGGCAGCGGGCTGGATAGAGGCGGTTTGGAACAGGTCGGTTTCGCGCTTGCGCACACTGGCCACCTGCCCCACCACAATATCCGCCGGGTAGCTGCCGCCCAAACCAGAGGTCAGCACCAGGCCTCCCGGTTTTATCGAGATATTCTGGGGGATCATCTCCAGGGTCAGCTCGCCGGTTACCGAACCAGAAAGCATCACATCGGTTTGAGTGGAAGATAAACGTACATTCACCGCCGAAACTGAATCGGTGATTAACTGCACCCGCGCCGCCCCCGCGGTAACCGCATCGATGCGCCCGATCAGCCCCTGCTCGCTGACCACCGGCATCCCCCGCCGGATACCGTCATCGGAGCCTTTGTCGATTTGGATGAAGCGTAAAAAGGGGACCGGGTCACGGCCAATCACCGCCGCCGCCACATACTTGTTTTGCGGACGGGCACGCGCAAAATCCAACAGGGCATAGAGCACCTGCTGTTCACTTAACTGTTGCTGTAACTGCACAATTTGGGTCTCAAGGCTCGACACCTTGTTATCCAACTCAACATTGCGCTGACGCAGGGTGGCCACATCTCGCGGCACGGTCACAAATTCCACAATCGCCAGGTAGCGGCTAGACAACCACTGCTGCACCGCGACAAACGGATCCAATGCCACCCGCAATATAGGGCTCAGATACCCCCCAAGAGCCAATAATAAAACACCGCCGATGACCAGGAGCAGCACGGCTGTCTGCCAGTAGCTGGGGGAGATTCTTTTCATGGTTGAGTACAGTTGTCAGGCTTCGCTTGATTAACCTTTCGCTGCACAGGATCAGCGAATTCCACTGCGATCCAGTGGCACCAGTAAATGCCGGTACTGATCGAGATTTTCGAGCACCATCGTGGCGCCGCGCACCACACAGGTCATGGGGTCTTCCGCGACCCACACTCTCAAGTTTAATTCATCCGAAAGACGATCCACCAGACCCTGCAGCTGCGAGCCGCCCCCCGCCAGGCAGATACCCGATTCAATTAAATCGGCCACAATTTCAGGCGGCGCTTCGTCCAACGCATCCTTGATCGTATCCACAATCACCTGAATGGAGCCGGAAACCGCTTCTCGAATTTCAACCGACGATATTTCAATCGATTCGGGCAGACCTGAGACCAGGTTGCGCCCACGCACCGAGGTGGTTTTTTCTTGCGGCAGGGAATAAGCCGAACCGATCGTCATTTTAACCGTTTCTGCCATCCGTTCGCCGATAAATAAGTTATATTTGTTGCGGATATAGGTGATGATATCCTGATCCAACTCATCACCTGCCACCCGCAGCGAGCGAGAAACCACAATACCGGCCATGGAAAGGATCGCCACTTCGGTCGTACCGCCGCCGATATCCACCACCATACTGCCGCGCACATCCAGAATGGGCAGACCCGCCCCCAGCGCAGCGGCGCAGGGCTCTTCCACCAGGTGCGCTTCACGCGCGCCGGCCGACATAGCCGCGTCAAATACCGCCCGTTTTTCAACCTCAGTAGCTCCGGAGGGAATGCCAATCACCACCCGCGGCCTGGGCATGGGAACAATCGTCTGCTGGTGCGCCTTGCCAATGAAATATTCGAGCATCCCGCGGGTGATTTCAAATTCAGAAATCACCCCATCTCGGATTGGCCTGATCGCCAGAATATTGGCAGGGGTGCGGCCAGCCCACTCCTTGGCCTGGGCCCCAATCGCACGCGGTTGGCGTGTCCGCTTATCAATTGCGACCCACGAAGGCTCGTTAATCACAATCCCTTTTCCGCGAACGCTGACCAGTGTGTTTGCTGTACCCAGATCTATGCCAATATCGAGCGAGAATAGACCCCATAACCAATTGAGTGGATTGAAAGCCAAGCGCTGCTCCTGGTAGCCCACAAAAATTCGATGAATCTTCTTAATTATACCATGGAGGCGCGGGCATAAATGTCTCGCGGATCAGGCGGTTGTAAAATATTACTATTTTTTAATTATTGCGGTATATTAACAGCGTTGAGCAAATTGCGGGCGTAAGTCAGTGGTAGACCGCGTGCTTCCCAAGCAACGAAAAACGTAAATCCCCTCCGCTAGACCGCATATCTACCCTAAAACACCCAGATACGATGCCTAAAAATAAGAAAAACTGACTTATAGCCGATTTGCTGGCCAGCTTATCTGTGTGTTGACAATTCCTAAAGAATACACAGTCGAGCAAGAATACGCAGTTTTGCAAAGGTGAAATTCATGGGTACGGATAACCGGCATGAAATTCTCTGTTGCGCTCGAAGGTTTTCGTTTGGCCAAGATGGCCGATGGGTTCAGCCCAGATACGATCAATATATACGGAAGGATGCTCAAGCACGTCCTGAACAGGATGGGGGATATTGAGATGTCCGATTTCACAGAAGCCAATCTGCAAGCCTTCTGGATTTGGTTTCGAAATGATTACGTCCCGAATAGATCAAACGGAGATAAGTCCCCACTGACAGGCCGAAGCCTCGATAGCTGCTGGATTGCGACGCGATCTTTCTTCAGATGGGCAGTAGAGGAGAAGCTGATCCCCTCAAGACCCGACCTGCGCGTCAAGAGGCCCAAGTACACCTCGCCAGTCGAGGAACCGTTCACCCAGGATGAACTCAGACGGCTGATTGTCGCAGTCAAAAAACTTCAGTGAGGGCGAAGGTCAAGGCGGACGAGCATTACACCCGGCGAACCTGCCAGCGAGACGTGTGTATTTTTACGCTCCTACTGGATACCGGTTTGCGCATCAGCGAAGCTTGCCGGCTGCGAGTGAAAGATGTCAACCTTGAGACCGGAGAAATTCATGTGATGCCATTCGGTTCCGGGCAAAAGACCAAGAGCCGGACCGTTTATCTCAGCCGGACAAGATTGTAAAGCACGGGTTCATTTTCCACATCACGCATTGCTGAGGACAGCGAAAGGGCAGACCACTCCTGTTTCTCCTGCAACTCGGCCTTCATCGATAAATATTGTACAAAGTCGAACAACTCTTCTTGAAAAGAAAGCGGTAATTTTTGTGCGTATTGCTGGATTTTTTCATCAAGTGTCATGGCTTCTCACTCCATTGATCTGAAAATGATCAAATCTGCTTTCATTTTACCCCAAGACAGCATGAACTTCCAGAATAATGAGCGGCGAGCAGGTAATTGATGCGGAATGTTGGGAACAGGTTCAGTTGGTGGAGGAGTTGTGAATAAGGAAATCCTCACTGGCGTAGAAGGGTCATCAGTACCTAATGTATGATGTGTTGGGGCGGTTATGATGATGCTTCGGTGCTGTCTCGTTCTCAATTATGGAGAACTAAAAACTTCGAAAGAATAAGATTATGGGGCTGGGTATGCTGGTAGCTGAGTTTTTGTTGCTTCAGGAGTAGGTATTAAAGTGATTAAAGCATTTCCCTTTTCATCAACAAACTGTCGGTTGTTGATATCAAAATAAAAAACGGTCCCCTTTTCGGAGTTAAAAATAATCCGGTTGCTCTCAAAACCATAGGTCTTCAATAGGCCAGATTTTGTTGGGGTGTAGTATTTTTCGACTTGTCTATTCGACGCATGAAAAACATATACTACTCCCTGTTCTTTATTTGCCTTCAAAACACCACCTAAGAACCACAACGAATCTTTTTCTGATGGTTCAACCCACGCGGAATAAAATTCCGCATCCTTAATATATATAAAACTCGGATCATAATGGATGCCGCGAGCAGGTAACGGGTTCGCTGTTATGTTCTGAATTGCAGAAGGATTTTTGGTTTCCTGTGCTATTGCAGTTAATTTAATATCTAATTGGCCCTCTTTGGGTTGCGCTAATACAATTGCTCGTTCAGTAGCTTTTTGTTCGGCAAACTTTAAATTAGCCTCGACAATTTCCCTACTTTCAGCAGAAAGAACAGGATTATTTAAATCTTGACGATATTGTTCAATTTCCGTTTGATATTGTTTTTCAACCGGATCTACATCTACAGAAGGGGTTGGAGTTGCTGGTAGTAGGATTTTGGTTGCAGATGCATTACTGTTCTTCAAGAATAAATAACCTAATAAACACAAACCGGTAATTAATGCTATCAAACTTGCAGTTCTCTTGAGGTTCATCTTCTTTTCCTTTTGCCCTTCCAATTATGGAGCGGGAATCCAATGCATATCAGTTGACCAAGGTAAAGGTGATTGAGTTTGAGTCTTCGGAAATGTGTTCAATGCTGAATTCAGCTTTGTGTATCCCTCTTCTGGAGTGGCGCACAGGTCGTCTGATAAAGGAATCCCACGATCGTTGCAGGCAGTCATTTCTGTTGTAGAGCCACTGAATACCAATTTATACCCATATCTATCAAAATTAAACATCGCTAATCCTTGCCATTGAGCAGCATGAAGCCATCCTGCAGTGGTTGAATAAACTGGTTCGTCATGAGCATAAATCATCGGCATCAACTTGCTACCGGGACGGTTAGCCAGGTAAACGACATCCATGGCCGTCCAACCGGGTTGTTCTACTGCGCCACAAGCTTCATACCAATATGCCTGATTTGGTGCATATTCTGTTGGGTCTTCAGGACACCCTGTTGCATCGCCAATATCAAATAAATTAGCAAGAACACCTGCTGACCCTGGTTCATAAACGCTTGAAATATATCCGTCAACCCAAGCCCTTGTATCAAGGGGAGCATTCCAACCCAACTCCATATCACTTGCTCCCGCAACAGTAATTTGGTTGCGTTGTGCACTGGTCAAATCAGCTTGGACATCTAAGACCAAATTTCCCCATGCTGCGCCGTGAGCATATGTCACATACTCCTCTGGGTTAGCTTGATTATCCCAATTATTTGTTCCAATTGCAATCGTGACGTGGGAAGAATTATCAGTGTTTGAGCAGAAGTAATAACCTTCCGAATATCCTAAAACGGCTTGATGAATTTCGGAAAGAGAGTGAAATGTGGTTGAGTTTATTTCTTGAACGCCTATGATAATTGCTCCCGAACCATCTGTGATGCTTTTGGGTATGCCAAAATCCAAAAATACAAAGGAGTTTTGCGTTCCAGGGAAATTAAGATCCCTAGTTCCCAACTCACAACCAAATTGGTACAGACGAGAATAAGTATAGTCAACTGAGCTGGCCATGTACAAACTAATTGACGCCAAGGGTGGGGTAACCGGAATCACTCGCCATTTAAATGGCGAAGAAATTTGGGGCAGAAAAACATCGTATGGTGAGCTTGTCAACAACCTAACTGGAGGGCTACCTACTGGATTCATGGCTTCTGCACTTATTGCTATGAGAAATATAAAGATGATACTGGGACAAGCTATGAGCGCAATTTTCCTAAATATTCGAACCATCTTGTATCCCCTCGATTATTTTTTTACTACCTGAATTATTATACCCGTTTAAATTTCCCTAGAGCAACGAACCAATTACCAGTTCACTTGGTTTGACCTGCCTTTAGAGAAGCTATTTTCAAAAAGCCGACAATAAAAATGCAATATCAATTTATTCAGCCTTACCTACCGTTTTCACCCCACATAATTCATCCCTCCAAAAAACTGCCTTACGGCAAATGAAATCATCTCCAGATTTCCATCGCGGAAATAAGGCCATCCTCCCTCCAGACCGTGGTTAGGTACATAGGGAACTGTTCTATAAGGGTGCCGGCACGCAACACTAGATCGGTTCTTGAGGCTGAGCGGTAAGTTTCTACTGCTCGCCGCTCAAGTGAACCGGAGCGGAAGTGGTAGGGAGATGCTCTTTTGAAAGCAGAGGTTGGCGCTGTCAATCTCGCAATACCAGGGCCGGATTACCCGGCCCGTTCAACCAACTTTCGCAGAAATGCGTGGATTGCAACCTGAAGGTTTCAGGTCCGACACCGGAACACGAGACCTATTTTCATTTTAGGAGGAATTGACTATGGATAAACCCAATCCGCAAGACGTAGGCTATGTGATTGCCGGCGCCACCCTGGTCGCCATGTTCCTGGTCGGCCTGCTGCAGGCCGCGAAATGGAACAAACGTTCTCCGCCAGCGCCTGGAGTGGTACAATCTTTGAATGCAGATCCTGCTGGGGAAGAAGAGATTATCTAAGAGCAAAGGCGTCGTCTACATCACCTGCGATGGTTACTTTACCACCGCACTCAAGCTGGACGACGACCGCTCTGAAAACGTACCCGCCGCGATCCTATGCATGTACATTGAACCCAAGGTCATCCCGGTGAAAGCCCTGGCGGCAGCCGAGACCATCTTTGTCATCGACATCGACTGCCGTGAGCTGCTCACCAACCTGGCGCTGATCACCAACACCCGCATCGAGGATAAGATCTACACCGCACGGCAGTACGCCGGTCTCATGCCGTACTTTGAGATCAAAAAGTACGACATGCGCACCACCCCGTATTCAGCCATCTACGAGCGCTACGGGCTGCAAAACTGCCTTGCGGAGGCAACTCAAGCCAGAGGAGAAGAACAGATCTATAAGATAATAAACAGCCGTACAATAAGATTTACAAAACGATCCCAATGAGGATCGCTTTTGATTTCGGAGGATCATGAATATTACCTGCCTGTGCGGCCCAAGTGGGGCTGGAAAGACCCACTATTACAGAAACAACTTATCGAACCAGAAGATGTTTGATATCGCCGATGTTTACCGCGACTATCCCGGCATCGATTACCAGGACGCCTTCGCCGAACTGCTCAACCGAATTCAGATCCATATTTCCGACACCGGAACAACACCACTTCTCGTCAAACTGTCCCGCAACTGTTACGCCAGCATGTCGCTCGCAGCCACAGGATGGCACCAGGCGAACGTATGTTCTAGAGCGGTGTATATTGACACCTGTTGACAGGGAAGTGGGCCGCTGTGTCCGTCCTGGTATAAATCGACCTGTTTTTCGATATTCAGCTCGCCGCCAAAACTGCCTTGCGGCAGCGCAATTCGAACCTTAAAGAACCTTGCGCTTTTTTCGAGCCGTGGTATATTTATGAAATCGCTTTTGCAAGACAGCGTATTCAGGTTTTGGAGAAACGTAGAAAATGGTCAAAGTAGACAGCGTATCTAGGTAAAAACAGGTAGATACACTGGCGGGCGTAGGTCAGTGGTAGACCGCGTGCTTCCCAAGCACGATGTCGTGAGTTCGATCCTCATCGCCCGCTCTACATGATTGTGGCAGCCGATTGGTTAGCCACAATTTTTTTATCCCAGAGCATTTCTTACCCTTCAGGGGTGGCAGTACCCTGGGCGGGTACAATTATCCTGGTACCCACCAGGTATAACCCCACTGCGGCCACACAGGCCCCAGCCAGCACAAAAAAGAGAGTCCGGTAACCAATATTACCTGACTTATGGCATGGCGTCGATCTTTCCTCCGCTTTGCGGATATATGTCGGCTACCAATCTGAGATTAAAAAAGAGAACCGGGGTTCTTATTCCAGCGCAATGTGGGTAGAATGGAATAATTAACCCCAAAAGAAGCCGCACGCACGCTGTGGACTACGCAAAAAATGATCTTTCTTGCCACTTCGGCCACCCAAAGGGATGCTTCGTGACCTCCGTGACTACCGCTTCGCAGCGCTTAGATGCCACTTGCCCGCGTTGAAGCGGACCACACAGATTGAGTTTTCCTCTGAGTCTCTGTGCCTGGTAAAGTCAAAAAAAGGGGAGGCATGGTATCTTTCACCAACCATCACACACCCATTTAAATGGGTGTACAATTTTCAGATCACCATCCGCGGAGTTCCGGGGGTTTGCATTTCTCTGCACTGAAAAAAATCGCTCACCAGCATGGTTGAATCAGGAACAAAAAAATGGAAACACCAATCTCTCGCTTCAAATATAAATGGGCCCTGGGTGGTTTGCTCATCCTGGCATCTCTCATCTCTCTGGGGTTGTCGCTGGTACACACCCGCCTAAATGGCACCGAAAGTTATTCTTTTCTCGCCCCAAATCTGGTACTGGCGTGGATTCCCTTTGCCGCGGCGGTCGCAGCCTATCTGGCTGCGCGCAACCGCATCACCCTTTTTCTGATTATGCCGGTCTGCGCCCTGGTCTGGTTCATTTTCTTCCCCAATGCGCCCTACTTGCTGACCGATTTCCAACACCTGGCCCTACCCAATACCAGGTCACCCCTCTGGTTTGATGTGATCCTGCTGATCTGGTTTGCCTGGACGGGACTGCTGCTGGGATTGGCATCGCTTTACCTGATGCAGGAAATTGTTACTCGTATGTTTACACCCAGCATTGGCTGGATTTTTGCGATCGCCGCCACCACCTTGAGCAGCTTTGGGGTCTACCTGGGCCGTTTTTTACGCTGGAACAGTTGGGATATTCTGCAAGACCCCCTGCCCATCGCCAAAGATATGTACGATATTATCCGCCACCCAATGTCGAACCTGCCAACCTATATTTTTACCATTCTTTTCGCCCTGCTGTTCCTTTTTATCTATCTGACCATCCACCTATTCGCGGGTGTCATTCGCGAAGGAAAGAATAAGTAAGGCACCAGAGGGCTTTTCGGTTAGTCAGGTGAAGGGATAAATGCTTCAACCCGTGCCCAAAGTTCACGAATATTAATCGGCTTCGACATGTACACATCGCAACCAGCCGCAAGCGCTTTCTCAGCATCTCCCTTCAACGCATTGGCAGTAATTGCAATGATAGGGACATAAGCTAAAGCGTGTTTGGAACTGTGCCTGAGCCTGCGTGCCACTTCATAGCCATCGATATCAGGCAAATTAATATCCAACAGGATTAAATCGACATCGTGATTCTCAGCTAAGGCGATCCCAGCCAGTCCAGTTACAGCTTGATAAAGGGTATAACCTCGGGCTTCCAGGACCCGTTTAACTAGAGTCATATTGTCTGGATTATCTTCAACGTATAAAACTCGATTACCCAAAATTGCCCTCCATAATTAACCTTTTTATTGAAACCATCAATAACCTGCTCCACTAACTTTCGTGAAGGCAGCCAAAGCTTCAACATCCATCACAGATTCTATTTTACCGCCATATTACCCACTAAGATTCCACAAATACGGATAAGATTTACCCGGTTGACTGTCATTCCGGATCATGCCCTTACCAATATCTCGATGGGTTCAATAATCCTGGATTCCCGAGGCAATTCAACATAAAATACTGAGCCTTCGCCAGAAATACCCGTGCTTTCAGCCCACATGCGGCCACCGTGCATCTCAACCAGGCGGCGGCTAATCGGTAACCCCAAACCGGTGCCACCCGCTACACGCGTTGACGATGTGTCAACTTGCGAGAATTCCTGGAAAATTGTTTCCAGGAGCTCACTCGGAATACCAATCCCGGTGTCTCTTACAGAAATCAAGATTTGACTATCTCCCAGCGGGTCCACCCGGATCGATATCTGACCCTTTTCTGTAAATTTAATGGAATTGTTGACCAGATTGATCATCACCTGGCGCAAGCGCGTGATATCAGCGAGTATTTCAATTTCCTTATCCGAATTGGATTCGATATATAGCGCCAGGTTTTTCTCGCTTGCAAGCGTGGATGTAATGCTGGTGGCTTCGTCCAAAACCTCATGCACCTTGAATTTCTCAGGATGTAAGTTCATCCGCCCCGATTCAATCTTCGCCATGTCGAGCACATCATTAATCAGATGTAACAGGTGTTGACCATTTTTCTGAATGAGACGCAGGTCATTTTGCATGTTATCAGTCAATGGTCCATCAATTTCCTCGAGCATAACATCTGAAAAGCCGAGAATAGAGTTTAGCGGTGTGCGCAATTCATGGCTCATGTTCGCGAGGAAGGACGATTTCAGGCGGTCCAGTTCCTGCAATTCGGAAGCGCGCTTTTGCAGTTCTTCGGTCAGGCGTAAGGTTTCAAGATGGATGCTGGCCTGTGCAGCAATGGCAGCCAGTAAATCTGCGGTTTCCGGGGAAACATTCTCCAACCCGGTTACTGCCAACTGGCCGATCGCTTCACCACGCACAACAAGCGGCTGAGATAAGCTGGTATTGAGCGCAGCTTCGCTGAATGCTGTGACCTGGTTTAAGTCATACATAAAGCCAAGCGCTGCGTCATCTTTATCTTTTGCATATGCTTTCCAGCTATCGCGCGTGAGGCGCCGGGTGGCTTCTTCGGCGGCAGCGCGGGCGCGTGAAGCATCTGCCAGAAGGCGCAAGTTTTCAACTTGTTGCCCAACCTGATGCGCGACAGCAGACACCAGCGCCCGATCTTCTACGCTCAAAGGCTGCGTCTGGTTGGTTTTTATCAACATTCTGCCAACCTGCTCATCCAGAACATTCACCGTTTCCTGGTAATTGATATCAGCGGGGTCTGGGTCGATGCATGACTCAACAGCATTCAAGTCATAAGCATACCCAATGCGCTCGTTTTGATGGATGCCATCCAGATAGTTATCCCAACTCTCATGCGTGAAGCGCCGGGTAGCAGCCTGAGCTTCAGCCCGGGCACGCTCGGCGCCAGCCAGCAAACGCAGATTTTGGATTTGCAAGGAGGCTTGTTGGGCTACCGCTTCAGCCAGGATTTTATCATCCGAGGACCAGGGATGCTCTGGATCCGATTCGATAAACATCTCCCCCACGGCTTTGCCGGTTTCAGTGAGTGGGGTAAATATAGCATTCGACACATCCTGTTCAGTGAAGACGGAAACCGGCAGTGTTTCGAATGTGCTTCCGCTATAGGCATATCCAACCTGTTCTTTTTCGTACAAGCCGGGCTGCGCGGCAGCCAATCCATCAATGACATCGACAGCCGCTGGGGCTTCAGGCGTGGAAGTCCGCTTTTCCTCTTGCAGAAATTGCGTACCCATTTCTTGGATTCTGGCGCGCATCCCTTCAATTTCTTGGCGCACAGTCACGCCATCGGCAGCCGGATGCGCATCTGGGCATTCGATATCTGCGAACAGGGCGAGAAGTCGGGTGTCGAATTTTTGTTTAGGCATAGGTCAGGCTCTCCAGAATGGATACGGGCTTACTTCTTGTCCCTGATGCTCAGTTGGGCAATCGTGCGCGGTGCACCCAGGGCCTGACCCAATTCACGCGCCGCGATTTGAAGCACGGCTTCCACCGTCGTTGCGCCCTGGATCTTCTGGCTGATGATGTTCAGCGTGGTTTCGCGTTTCGCCTGTTTTTGCGCGCGTTCAAACTGGCGCCGGTTTTCCAACACGGTAGCTACCTGCGGAGCCATGGCAACGAACAGGCGCGTGTTCGCCGCTGTGAAATTATAAACTTGCTCTGATTCCAGAATTAATACACCAATTTGCCGGGCGCCAATATACAGGGGCAGGACTGCCATGGCGCGAATATTTTGTTGTTTAACAATCTGCAGCGAGATCCCGGTGATGCGCTCATCATTGAATGTATCATGCGCGAACACGGGTGTGGTGCTGGTGAAGTAGGGCAGGGCATTCAGCGTTTCAAGCGTGTACCGCCGTCCAATTTCGGAAGGCTCGTGACCACTGCCGTTCCACCAATTGGCTCCAATGACCATTTCTTCCAACTCATTGGCCGCGTTGTAATTGAAGACGCCCAGAACCGAACGATTAATCGCTGAAATCGCCAGGGTTTCATCAATCACTTTCAGCACTTCTTGCATATCTGCCGCCTGGGCCAGACGTAAACTGGCACCCGATAGCTTTTCCGTCTGCGACAGGGCTAATTGGGTTTGATCTTGCTGACGCAAGCTTTCGATATGCGCTCCCAGGCGTTCTGCAACCGCGTTAACCAGATCAAGCGACTCACGATCGTCAGATTTTAGCCCCAGCACCGAAAGTTTGCCCACCGCTTCATCGCGGACTTTGAGGGGCAGGCTGAAACCTGAATCTTCCATCGGTTGATCTGCACCTGGTTGAAAGGGCCGGACTTCATTCAAATCATACATGTAGCTCAAATGCTTACCGGCATTGGCCTCCGCGAAGTCTTTCCAGCCTTCGCGCGTGAGGCGGCGCGCGGATTGTTCCGCTTCAAAGCGGAAACGCTCGGCACTCTCCAGCAGGCGCAGGCTTTCGATCTGCTGCCCCACCTGGCGAGCGACTGCATTGACCAATTCGTGGGTGCGGGTGATGGGCGATTGCCCTGCAAACTCGACCACCAAATTTCCCAGCGCTGCGCCGGTGACCGCGATGGGTGCAACCAGTGCGCTGCTATTTTCTGCAGTTTGCGATTTTTCGGCCTGCGATAATAGGGCAATTTTGTTCTGTTCAAACATGAAGCCGATCTCTTCAGGCTTGTGGATGGCATCCATGTAATCATCCCAGTTTCTCCGCGTCTGGCGCCGCGCCTGAGCTTCAATGTCTGCGCGGGCCTGTTCAACCTGCGCCAGGAAGTTTGAGTTCTGAATGGCAATGGCCAGTTGTCCTGCCAAAGCCTCGAAAGCTGGCAGAACACCCTGGTTTAATTGACCGACATTTTGGCTCTGCAGATCCAACACCCCCACCACAGTTTCGCCGATGATTAGCGGTACAGCTATTTCAGAACGGGTATTGGGCAAAAGCGGATTAGGACTGAAGGTGGCGCTGGCGGTTGTATCGTCCACCACAACCGAGCGTTTTTCCAGGGCGGCGCGCCCATTAATGGAAGCTCGATTCAACAGCAAACGGTGGTTGCGACCCACCAATGCTGCGCCGACCGCGCCAGTACCTGATTGCAGGATCAGGTTTGTCTGGCTGGGATCCGTCAGGTAGAATTGAACGTAATACAGATCAAAGCGTGAACGGATCAGGTCGGCGGCATCTTTCAACATGACATCCAGAGCGCGCACCCGAGATACGGAACGGCTGACTTCTGCCGCCAGTTCCAGGCTTTGCGTGCGTTCTTCCACGCGCTGCTCCAGGGAACCAATCATCTCGCGCAGTTGGGAGGTCATGCTGTTGAATGTTGTTGCCAGGGTACCCACCTCGTCGCGGGTTTCAACTTTTGCCTGGGCTGTGATGTCGCCACCCGCGATTTTTTGGGCGACGGTATTCAGGCGGATAATTGGATCGGAGATCAAACGCGCCAGGCCTACAGCGGCGATAATCGCCGCAATTAAAATTGCGAAACCAATGATTAGGGCATTGCGGGTCTGGGTGGTAAGGGGTTCCAACGCTTCCGCCTCATCCTGAAGGGTGACCACGCGCCAATTTAGATTCTTGATTAATTCGGTATCTTCTCCAGTGTCGCCCACTGGGATAACGCTGGCAGAACTGGCCAGGGTCGAAATGCCGTTAAGAGAAATAATTTGGTACGTGGAGCTGGTTTGGGGCAGCTCCAGCAGCTCGGGCAGCGCTTTCTCCTCAATCAATTCGTAGGTTCCGCCGCTGGTTTTATTCAATCGAAGCTGTTGGCCACTTGGCAGCAGGATGATTGTGCGCCCGGTCTGCCCGAATGTGCCTGCTTCGAGCGTATTGGCCAGGGTAGTGATGTTCACAGTAGTACGCACTACGCCCAGGATATCGCCTTCCCCATTTTCCTCGATCGCATACGCGATGTTCGTGGCGATGGTCTTGGCGCTTGGGTCATATTCCGGTTGGCCTACATACTTGCCATCACGATAGGCAATCTGCCACCATTCTTCGTCTGACTGATTATAGTCAGAGGTGCGGTTGGTGGATGCGATGCTAACGCCCTGGTTGCCGGTGACGAATAATTCGACGTGCTGCTCAAACTGACTTTGAAATACTTTCAATTGGGCAGATGTCTCATTGTTAAGGACTCCTGCGACCAGTGGATCTGAGTTGTTATTCGCCGCGTCGGCTGCAACCCATTGTTTGTCGAGGCGATCAACGTCTGCCTGGCTCAATGGGGTGGCATGATCGGCCACCCGGGCCGCGTTCTGGAGCCCCACACTCAGGGACAGAGTATGCAAAATATCTTTTTCACGATCGAGGGTGGTCGCGACTTCAATCCCGCGGGTGCGGGCCTGGTCTGTTAATTTATTGCCGATATCCAGGGTCAGGCTGGAACTGAGCCATTGTTGAGCTGAGAATGCCACAACTCCAACGGAAAAAACTGCAACTCCGATAAAAGCTGCCAGCAGTTTCGTGCGTAAGTTGCCACTCATGGCCTGGCGCACAGAGAAAGCCAGAAGACCTAACACGCCTAAGAAAATAATCACCGTGGTAAAACCGCTAATTCCAGTGTTAATCCGAAAATTAGGATTCCATAATTCAAACCCAATATTAAGCAGGATTGCGGTGACGGAGGCAGCAATGGCCAGACGTCTAGAATTTCTTGGTAATACCTGGGCAATCATGACCGAGGCCATCAAAACAATGTAAACAATGGCAACGGGCAGGATTTCTTTTAGCAGGATGGTCAACATGGTCGGTGGGATCAGCACCACCATTAAGAAGAGCAGGCCTGTTCCCAGGGCGTGCCGATCTCGTTGGATCAACCTGTAGCTGATAACGCTGATAAAAATCATCATGACTGTCGTGATCATCATCACCGTATCCGATAAATCGAACCGGCCTTGCTGTTGAGCCACGACTACATAAAAAGAGTATATAAAGAAAATTATGCTAAAGACGGTGAAAACGCGAGCCGCCCACAGGCTGACCAGCTTATGTCTATCGTTCACGGCGGGTGTGGCTTTGTTTTGTTCACTCATGGCAAACCTCGTTTCTCTCGCTCAACAATGAATCCACTGTTTGTATGCTTAATTGCGGCTGGCTTCAAAACCGTCATTCAGGCGATTGGTTCCAATACTGGCGCTAACGCGGGATGCACCCAACGCCAGCCCAATTTCACGGATGGCGGTTTGCAGGGTGTCATCCACCGTGGTGGCGCGCTGAATCTTCTGCCCAATCGCATTGACCAGTGATTGCAAATCGGCTTGCGATTTGGATTGTTCAAACGAACGCACATTTTGAATGGAGGTAGCCAC
>Ga0335397_10001591_pt1 | contig 30972 bp, 27 predicted proteins | sample MAT04_FD_205740 | JGI IMG/M metagenome (GOLD analysis project Ga0335397, IMG submission 205740) | Freshwater microbial communities from Lake Fryxell liftoff mats and glacier meltwater in Antarctica - MAT-04 (spades assembly) (version 2) ... | reverse complement strand
CTTCGTCTCGGCAAGGACGGCGCGGGCCTCGCCGAGCTCGGTGCATCCTGCAACGATTGTCCGCTCCAGCCGCAATGCACCACGTCAAAGGCTGGCCGCTGGCCAATGAATTTCCACAAGGGACCGACCGCGCAGCGCCGCTGCTCCTGCGCTCACCGGCGCCAGCTCGGGATCCACTCTCGTAACACTTCCATCGGCACGCACTTGTTCTTCGCACGCTTTACGCGCGCGCTTTCTCGTCGCCCCGTGCCCGTGCCCGTGCCCGTGCCCGATCTCCTCTCGTCTCCCCGCGACTTCGCTACCCGAAGCGCTTCGGCGATTGCCAGCCGCCCATCGCTGTCTCCAGCGCCATCGCCACCGCGATCGATAGGTGGTCCTGCTTGCGCGGCGCGACGACCTGGACGCCCAGCGGCAACCCCCGCGCATCCAGGCCGAGCGGCACCTGCGTCGACGGCATCTCCATCACGTTGAAGATCGCCGTGTACGCGAACTGGAACGGCGCCAGCAGCGGCGTGCGGTGGCGCGGCGCGATGCGCGGGAACGACGGATAGAGGAGCACGCCCTTGTCGCCGAGCACGTCCGCGAGCTCGGCGGAGAGGTCCTTCCCGAGCGCGAGGATGCGCCGCGTGCGCGAGGCGAACTTCGCGGGGAGCTCCTCGAGGACCGAGAGGAGGAGCCCCGGCAGCGTGTACTGCGAGCGCCCGAACGGGAACCGCGCGAGCTCGCGCCAGGGACGAAACTCGCTGCCGTGAGCCATGAGATCACGGAAGCGACTGTCGCCCCCGCGCCCCTCGTCGAGCATCGCCGACCAGATCTCGAGCGAGCGCGAGAGCCCGCGGATCTCGCGGCGCTCCACCTTCGCGCCACGCGCCTCGAGCGCATCGGCGGCGCGACGCTGCGCATCGACGAGCACTCCCTGTACGGAGCCCGGGCCCTTCTCGACGGAGAACACGTCGAGCGACCGCACGTCGACCGCCGCCGGATCACCGAGCTCGCACGGCATGCATCGCTCCTCGATGCCGTCCGGCCCCGCCACGATGCGGAGCACCGGCATGAGGTCCTCGGCGCGGCGCACGATGGGCCCGCACGTGACGAAGCGCTGCACCGCGTTGTGGGCCGGCGGGTAGCTCCCGGTGCTCGGCACGATGCCGCCCGTCGCCTTGTGACCGAACACGCCGTTGAAGAACGACGGCATGCGGATCGACCCGCCGACGTCCGAGCCGATGCCGATGGGCGACGCGCCGGCGCCCACGATGGCGCCCTCCCCGCCCGAGCTGCCGCCGGCCGTGCGACCTGCGTCGTACGCGCAGCTCGTGCGACCCCACACCTTGTTCTGGCTCTCGAACCACATGCACAGCTCGGAGATGTTCGTGACGCCGAGCGGGATCGCGCCGGCCGCCCGCATTCGCTTCACGACCGTCGCGTCCTCGGTGGCCACGACGTCACGACGGGCCCAGAGCCCAGCCGTGTTGGGCATCCCCTCGAAGGCGAAGGCCTCCTTGATGGTGCACGGCACACCGTGGAGCGGCGGCAGGTCGTCGCGATGCACGCTCGAGGTTCGCTCGTCGGCCTCGCCGGCCTCACGCAGCGCCGCTTCGTAGCGATCACGAACGATCGCGTTGAGCCCAGGATTCACGAGGCGCGCGCGATCGACGTGAGCCTGGACGACCGCACGGGAGGTCACGCGGCGATCGCGGATGGCGCGGGCCAAGGCGACTCCGGATGCCGAAAGGATCTCGCGATCTTGCATGGAGTCCACTGCTAGCATAGGCGGCGATGGGCGAGCGCACGCGCGTCACCTCCGGCGACGCCGACCCGACGGCCACCACCCTCGTGGCGCCGCTCGACACGGCCACGCGCGAGGGCGAGCTGCGCATCGGAAGCACCACGTCGAGCGAGGACGCCCCGACGCTCGTGGCCAATCGCTACGAGATCCTCGGGATGCTCGGCTCCGGCGGGATGGGGACCGTCTACCGCGCACGCGATCGCGAGCTCGAGGAGATCGTCGCGCTCAAGGTCCTCAAGAAGGAGCTCGCCTCCAGCTCCGGAATGCTCGAGCGCTTTCGTCGCGAGGTGAAGCTCGCCCGCCGCGTGACGCACAAGAACGTCGCCCGCACGTTCGACATCGGCGAGCACGAGGGCGATCGCTTCCTCACGATGGAGCTCATCGCCGGCGAGATGCTCGGCGCGCAGCTCGCGCGCCGTGGGCCCATGCCGGTACGCCACGTCATCGCGATCGCGCGCGACGTCTGCGCCGGGCTCGCCGCCGCGCACGCCGCGGACGTCCTCCATCGCGATCTCAAGCCCGAGAACGTCATCCTCGCGCTCGACGGCCGAGCGGTGATCACCGACTTCGGGATCGCCCGGGCGCTCGCCCAGGCCGAGGCCGCGCGCACGGCGCCCGGCATCATCGGGACACCGACGTACATGGCACCGGAGCAGGTCGAAGGGGTCGCCGACCTCGACGGTCGCGCCGACCTCTACGCGCTCGGTGCGATGCTCTTCGAGCTGCTCACCGGCAAGCCCGCGTGGCCCGGCGACTCCGTGATCGCGATCGCGGCCGCACGCATCCTGAGGCCGCCGCCCGACGTTCGTTCCCTGAATCCGGACCTCCCCGCGGACATCGCCGAGCTCGTGCTCGAGCTGATGGCTCGCTCGCGAGACGATCGCTTCGCGACCGCCGAGGAGGCCGGCTCCGCGCTCGCGGCGCTGGCGAGCTCGGAGCTCCCGTCCGCACGATCGCTCGCGCCGCCGAGCCTGGCGTCCGCCCCGCGCGCGGGAGCGAAGCGCAAGACAGTGGCCGTACTGCCGTTCGTGAACCTCGGCGGCGAGGAGGACGCGCACCTCGCGCAGATCGTCACCGAGGACCTCGTCGACCTCCTCAGCGTCGTCCCCGATCTACGCGTTCGTCCGCGCGGCGAGAGCGCCCAGATCGACACTCGCCGACGCGACGTTCGCGACGCGGGGCGCGACCTCGGGGTCGACGTCGTCGTCGACGGGTCGCTGCGGCGTCTCGACAATCTCGTGCGGATCACCGTCCGCGTCATCACCGTCGAGGACGGGTTCCAGCTGTGGGCGCGCCGCTTCGACCGCTCCCCGGGCCAGGTCCTCGCCGTCGCAGACGATGCGGCCTCCGCCATCGCGCTCGCGCTCGCGACCGAGCGCACCGCGGAGGCGAGGCCGGCGGTGGGCGACTCGGTCGCGCAGGAGCTGTATCTCCGCGGGCGCTCCCTCCTCCACCGCGGATGGATCTCCGTGTCCCTCGAGGGCGTCGACCTCCTGCGTCAGGCCCACGAGCGGGCTCCGCAGGACGCACGCATCGCGGGCGCGTACGCGCTCGCGATCGCGCGCGTGCTCACCGTGGGAGAATGCGACCGCACAGGCACCGCCGGGGCCCGTGTTCTCGCCGAGAAGACCGTCGAGCTCGATCCGGCGCAGCCCGAGGCGCGCGTCGCGCTCGCGATCTTCCATCTCGGGGAATCGGAGTGGGCCGCGGCCTCGGTGCAGCTCCAGCGGGCGCTGGCCGTCGCGCCGAACTCGCTCGAGGCGCTCGACGCCACCGCGCGGATCCTCGTCGAGATCGGCCGCACCGACACCGCGCTCCGTATCCTCGAGAAGGTGCTCGCAATCGACCCCACGATGCTGCTCGCGAAGCACACCATCGTCCGCGCCCACGCTCTTCTCGGTGACATCGAGCTCGCGCGCGAGCGGCTCGGCCCGCCGCCGGAGGACCCGAACGACTTCGCCCCTCACATGCTGCTGCGCGCGCGGATGGCGCTGTGGCGCCGCGACATCGCCGAGGCGCAGGAGATCACGCGCATCGTCGCGGCCTCCAGGACGGCCTCCCCGTTCACGAGGCGAAGCGTGCTCGGCATCGCCGAGGTGACGAGGACGGGCACGCTCCCGCCCGACCTCCGGGCCGACCTCGAGGGTGGCCTCGCCTTCGATCCACGCTTTTTGCCACGCCGCCTCAGCTTCCACGCGCAGTACCGTGCGGAGGTGAAGCTCGGGGGTGGCGACGTCGAGGGCGCGCTGCAGGATCTGCGGGTCGGTGACGCCAATGGCTTCCTCGACCTGCTCTGGCTCGATCGCAATCCGCTCCTCGACGGACTGCGTGACCGTCCCGAGCTCGTCGCGATCCGGGCGAGCACCGCGGCGCGCGCAGAGCGTGTCGCGCGCATCCTCGACCCCTGAGGGCGTCGTTCAGCCGCCGGGCCGGTGCGTCGCGTAGACCTCGTCGACGAGGAGCGGCACGGAGGCCTTGGTGCCCGGCGGGCGCGGGCGCGCCTTCAGCCGGAGCAGGACCTCGCCGAGCACCGGGACGAAAGGCCATAGAGCGTGCGCATGCCGTGGACGAGTATACTCGGCCCGTGACCGATCTCGTCCTCGACCCCGCCCGAAGCCGCGTTCGCCTGCAGACCTTCGCCGAGGGCCTGCTCGCGCGTCTCGCGCACGACCTCGAGCTCGCCTGCGGCGACCTCTCCGGCACCGCCTCACGCGCCGACGGCGGAAGCACGACGACCGGGACCGCGTCAATCGAGGCGCCCATCCGCGCCATCGCGATCGCCGGCGTCCTCGGCAAGGACGGACGCGTCGACGAGCGTGGCCTGTCGACGAGCGAGAAGAGCGACGCCGCCACCAAGATGCGGCACGACGTGTTCCACGCGGGTCACGACGGTGTGGTGCGTGTCGAGGTCGAGCTCGAAGGAACGTCGGCGCGCGTCCGCGTGGCGCCGCCGCGCGGCAAGGCGGTCGAGGTCATCGTGCGCCCCGAGGTCCGCGCCGAAGGCGACGCCCTCCGCGCGACCGGCACCTTCGATCTCTCGCTCTCCGCGCTCGGCTCGGACGTCGTGAAGGGGCCGATGAACGCCTTCCGCGTGAAGGACAAGGTGAAGGTCCTCTTCGACGTCCTCTTCGCGCCCCCGCCGGCGTAGCCCCTATCCCGCGTAGCCCTCTTCGCCGTGCTGCGTGGTGTCGAGGCCCTCGCGCTCGTCGGTGACGGTGACGCGGAGGCCGAGCGTCTTGTCGATCACCTTGAGGATGACCCACGTGACGGCCACCGCGTAGGCCGCGGAGACCGCGCACGCCAGCAGCTGGATGCCGAGCTGCTTCGGGTTCCCTGCAAGGAGGCCGGCCTCGCCGACCGGGTCGGTGGAGCCCGGGAAGGTGCGCTTCAGCGAGAACACGCCGGTGAGGATCGCCCCCGTGAGGCCGCCGACGCCGTGGACGCCGAACGCGTCGAGCGAGTCGTCGTAGCCGTACTTGTACTTCGCCTGGACGGCGTAAAAGCAGACGATCGAGGCGATGAACCCGATCGCGATCGCGCCGAGCGGCGAGACGTAGCCCGCGGCAGGCGTGATGGCGACGAGGCCAGCGACGAGCCCGGAGGCGATGCCGAGCGCAGTGGGCTTGCCGCTGTGCTTCCACTCGATGACCACCCAGCCGAGCGCGCCGCCGGCCGCTCCGAGGTGGGTCGTCATGAACGCCAGCGCCGCGAGCCAGCCGCTCGACAGCGCGCTGCCGGCATTGAAGCCGAACCAGCCGAACCAGAGGACGCCCGCTCCGGTCAGCGTCATCGTGAGATTGTGCGGGAGCGGCCGCTCCTGCGGATACTTGAGGCGCTTGCCGATCATCAGCGCGCAGACGAGCGCCGACGCGCCGGCGGTGAGATGAACGACCGTCCCACCGGCGAAGTCGAGGGCGCCCATCTTGAGCAGCCAGCCCTCGTCGGCCCACACCCAGTGCGCGACAGGGATATAGACGAACGTGGACCACGCGAGCACGAACGCGACGTAGGCCGAGAACTTCATGCGCTCGGCGAACGCGCCCGAGATGAGCGCCGGAGTGATGATGGCGAACATCATCTGGAACGCGACGAACGCGAGCGAGGGGACCGACCCGTGCGCCGCGCTCTCGAGGCCGCGGAGGCCGATGAACGAGAACGAGCCGATGAGCCCGTGGTGGCTGGGCCCGAAGGCGAGGGAGTACCCGTAGAGCACCCACACCATGGTCACGAGCGGGATCGCGCTCAACGAGTGCATGATCGTGGAGAGGACGTTCTTCTTCCGGACCATGCCGCCGTAGAAGAGCGCGAGCGCGGGGGTCATCAGGAGGACGAGCGCGGAGCTCACGAGGAGCCAGGCGGTGTCACCGGTGTTCACGGCGTTCATTCAGCCGTGATCCAACGGCCAATCGTGTTTCGCGACGGTTTCGTGGGCGTTGCGGTTCGGGGCCTGGGCTCAGTCCCGGTCGCGCGGCTTCTCGCGCATCAGGCGCCGCACGCCCACGAAGAACCCCACGTGAAGCGCGACCGTGATCAGGATGACGACGATCCAGAGCGGGTTTGCGAGGAGGAGGCGCACGGGCCCCTGCAGCTTAGCCCCGCCGCGGGCCGTCGAGGGCGTCCTCCTCGCCGGTCAGCTCGTATCCCACGCCGCGGATGGTGCGGATCCGCCGCGCGAGGGTGGGTAGCTTCTTGCGCAGGCGCTTCAGCGTGGTGTCGACGACGCGCTCGGAGGGCGTGTCGTCGGGCCACACGTCGGCCACGATGGTCTCGCGCGCGAGCACGCGCCCGCGGCCGTCGATGAGACGGAGGAGGAGGTCCAGCTCGCGCCGCGTGAGCGGCACCGTCACGCCCTCGGACGTCACACGTCGCGCGCCGCGGTCGACGCGCACCGCGCCCACCGCGAGCAGCTCGGGCATGCTCTTCACGCGCACGCGGCGGAGCAGCGCGCGAACACGGAGGAGGAGCTCCCGCGTGCTGAAGGGCCGGACGACGTAGTCGTCGGCTCCAGCCTCGAACGCCTCCACGCGAGCCGCCTCGTCCGCCGCGGCGCCGATGACGAGCAGGAGCGCGGCCGAGATCGCGCTGTCGCGACGAACCTCCCGGCACACGTCCGCGCCCGCACCGTCCGGCAAGATCGCGTCGAGGATGATGACATCGGGACGCGACGCGCGTGCCAGGTAGGCCCCGCTCGACGCCGTCGCCGCGATCTCCACCTCGTGCGCACCACCGCCGAGCGCGGTGGCGAGCGCAACACGTCGCGCGGCGTCGCCGTCGATCACGAGAACACGTCCCATGGTACCGATTGCGAACCTCCGACTTCACGAACAGATGGTCGCTCGGCAACATCTCGGTAACACTCGCGCCCGCGCAACGTTCTCGCGAACGTCACGAACGCGCCACAAGAGCGGGGTAAAAACGGGCCGTGTCGCTCGATGACTGGGGCAAGCGCGAAGACGACGACGCCGGGCGCGCCCGGCGCCTCGCCGGCTCGTACGTCGCCGCGGCCGTGCTCGTGGCGACGCTGCTCGGCGTCGGGATCGCCTTCGGCGGTCAGATCAAGAAGCAGGTCTTCGACGAGGAGGTGGACGTCAAGTTCGTCCCGCCCGAGCCCGTGAAGGCCGCGCCTCCTCCGCCCCCTCCCCCGCCGCCGCCCAAGATGGCCGCGCGCACGAACGCCGCTCCGGCGCTCGGGCAGAAGCACGACGCACCGCCCACCGAGCTCCCCAAGGAGGCTCCGCGCGAGGGCGACCCCAACGACGCGAAGGCCGAGGGCCCCGCGGGCGATGGCGACCCGAACGGCGTCGCCGGAGGCACCGGGCGTGGCGGTCTCGCGCCGAAGCCCGTCGAGACCGCACCGCCCGCGCCTCCTCCCCCTCCCGCGCCCATCCTCCAGGTCGCGGAGGTCTCCACGCCTCCCGTCCCGCGCTCGAAGGCGATGCCCGCGTACCCCGACGACGCGAGAAAGCAGGGCATCGAGGCCCTCGTCGTCGTGAAGTTCGTCGTGGGCGAGGACGGCGAGGTCTCCGACGTGAAGATCGTGAAGGGCCACCCGCTCTTCGACGAGGTCGTCCTCGCCGCCGTTCGCTCCTGGTCCTTCGAGCCCGCGACGCTCGACGGCAAGCCCGTGCGCATGGCGCGCATGGTGAAGATCCCGTTCCGCCTCAAGCATTCCTGAAGCACGCCCCCCAAAGGAGCACCGTCATGTCGTTCAGTCCGATCCACATCTGGGCAAGCATGGGCCTGATGAGCAAGGTCATCGCCTCGCTCCTGCTCGTCATGGCCACGATGAGCCTTGCGGTCGTCGTCGAGCGCTGGGTCGCGCTCATCCGCGCGAAGGGGGAGACCCGCAGGTTCCTCGGTGCGGTCGTGCCGCTCCTCGGCGCGGAGGAGTATCCGAAGGCCGCCGAGCTCGCCGACGGTCACCGGGCGTCGCCGTTCGCGCGCCTCATCGCTCCCATCTTGCGCAAGCTCTCCTCGAGCGAGGAGAAGAACCTCTCGCGCGTCGAGCTCGCGAGGCGCGAGGCGGAGCGCCAGAAGGAGGCGGTCGGCGAGGAGCTGCGGCGCGGAATGGGCGTGCTCGCTTCGGTCGGCTCGATCGCGCCGTTCGTCGGGCTGCTCGGCACCGTCGTCGGCATCATCAGCGCCTTCCAGGGCATCGCGGCCACCGGGTCGGGCGGCCTCGGCGCCGTCTCTGCAGGCATCTCGGAGGCGCTGGTCGAGACCGCGCTCGGTCTGATGGTCGCCATCCCGGCGGTCCTCTTCTTCAACCAGCTCAACAACAAGATCAACATCGTCGAGACCGAGCTCGCGCGCCGCACCGGCGAGCTCCTCGACGAGCTGGAGAACACGCATGGGAGCCGCGATTCAGGCCGTTGGGCAGCGCAAAAGGCCGCATAAACAGCGCTCGGCGCCCGAGATCAACGTCACGCCGCTCGTCGACGTCGTCCTCGTCCTCCTCATCATCTTCATGGTCATCGCGCCCGCGCTCGAGCACGGCGAGCGCGTGGAGCTCCCAGGCATCATGGCGCCGGACAAGAACCAGAAGGGCAAGCTCGACCCCGTGACCGTCACCGTCGGAAGGAGCGGCGCGATCTACATCGAGAAGACACCCAGCACGATCGAGGCGCTCCCCGCGCAGCTCGCGGACATCCACGCGCGCCAGCCCGACCGCCGCGTCGTCCTCAAGGGCGACGGGATGCTCGACTACCAGAAGGTGCGCGACGTCTTCGCCGTCGTGCAGAACGCGGGCTTCAGCGGCGTCTCCCTGCAGGTGCAGAAGCGGGGCAACGGCAAAGAAGAGCCCGAGGAAGCGAACTAGTCATGGGGATGGCCGTCGGAAGCGCGCAGGGGAAGAAGAGCCGCGCCACCCCGCAGATGAACGTGACGCCGCTCGTCGACGTCGTGCTCGTGCTGCTCATCATCTTCATGGTGGTCGCGCCGCTGCTCTCGAAGCAGTTCTGGCTCCAGCTCCCGAAGCAGGACCAGGCCGCCGCGGAGCCACCCACGGAGAACAAGAGCGTCGTCCTGACCGTCAAGAAGGACGGCGCGCTCGCCATCAACGGGACGGACCTCGCGAAGACCGAGCTCAAGGACAAGATCGCGCGCGTCATGGCGGCACGCACCGACAAGGTCATCTACTTCGACGCCGCCGACGACGCTCCTTACGCGGTCACCGTGGAGGCGATGGATCTCGCACGGCAAGGCGGAGCGAAGACGATCGCGATCCTCACGAACAAGGTCGTCCCCAAGTAGGGCGACACGAGACAACATGCGTCCGAAAACGACGATTGCGCTGCTCCTCGGCGCGCTCGCATGGGCGAGCTCTGCCCGCGCGCAGGAGCCCGAGCCGCAGCAAGAAGCCCAGCCCGAGACCGACACGGTCGTCGAGGCCGCGCCGCCTCCCGATGAGACGCCGGACCCGACGCGCCCCCCGCCGCGGGGAAAAGGCGCGGTCTGGGGTTTCGTGAAGACCCGCGAGGGCGAGACGCTCCTCGAGGCGCTCGTGACCGTGATCGGGCGCAAGGACTACTCGACCTCGGACGTCGAGGGCCGCTACCGCATCGAGCTCCCTCCCGGCACCTACCAGCTCCGCGTGCAGTACGAGCTCCATCGACCGGCGCGCGTGAAGAACGTGCGCGTCGTGGCGGGCCGCCTCTCTCGGGTCGACGTCATCCTCGACCCCGACGTCACCGCTGTCGAGGAGGTCACGGCCGTCGAGGCCGAGGTCGAGCGCGCGAGCTCCGCCACGCAGCTCTTTCTCCGGAAGAACGCGGCGCAGGCCTCCGACTCGGTCGGCGCCCAGGACATCGCGAAGACGCCGGACCGCAACGCCGCCGACGCCGTGAAGCGCGTGGTCGGCACCACGGTGGTCGACGGTCGCTACATCTTCATCCGCGGCCTCGGCGATCGCTACACGAACACGATGCTCAACGGCTCGCCGCTCCCGAGCCCCGAGCCCGATCGCCAGGCCGTGCCCCTCGACATGTTCCCGGCGCTCGTGCTGAGCGATCTCACGGTATCGAAGACGTTCACGCCCGACATGCCCGGCGACTTCGCGGGCGGCTCGCTGAACATCCACACGCGCGATCTACCGAACAAGTTCCTCTTCCAGAGCACGCTCGGCATCGGCGCCAACAGCGAGTCGACCTTCGGCAAGCGCCTCTCCTACCCCGGCGGCAGCCTCGACTGGCTCGGCATCGACGACGGCGGGCGAAAGCTGCCCCCGCAGGTGCCCGCGAGCCGCGTGACCCGCCTCAACCCCGACGGCACGCTCAACACGAGCCTCACCGACGTGGGCCGCGCCGTGAACACGCCGATGGAGACGGACCGCACGCTGAACCTTCCGAACGGCAACCTGGGCGGAGTCATCGGCGACTCGTTCAAGCTCGGCAAGGAGCGCGTGTTCGGCTACATGGGCGGCTTCACGTACACGCGGAAGTTCCAGACCCGCGCCGACGAGATCATCCGCACGTACGGCCTCGACCCGAACAAGCCCGGTCAGCTCGTGCAGCTGAACGACTATCGCGGCGAGACCGGCACGGACACCGTGACCTGGAGCGGCCTCGGCACCGTCACGTACGCGTTCGACAACGACCACAAGATCTCGCTCACCGGCCTCTACAGCCGCAACTCGGAGAAGGAGGGGCGCCTCCTCACCGGCTACAACGACGAGCAGGCGAACGTCATTCGCGACGAGCGAATCCGCTTCGTGAACCGCAACCTCGTCTACGGGCAGCTCCGCGGCGAGCACCGGTTTCGCAAGCTCGAGGCCGCCGAGCTCCAGTGGACGGCGCTCTGGGCGCGCGCGCAGCTCAGCGACCCGAACCTGCGCGAGACGGTCTACGTCGGGGACACGACAAGCGGCTTCGCGTATCGCGAGAGCACGCAGAGCGGCCAGCACTTCTATGCCGCGCAGGGCGAGACGACGCGCTCGGGGAGCCTCGACTGGACGCAGCCTCTGGCCAAGGGAGAAAATGCGACCAAGGTGAAGGCGGGCGGCATGGTCACCCTGCGTGGCCGCAGCTTCAACGCGCGCCGCTTCCGCTTTCTCCAGGTGCCGGGCGCCGACCCCGCGTTCTTCCGCGCGGCGCCCGACCAGCTCTTCACGGACGACAACGTCGGCAAGGCGATCGAGCTCGAGGAATGGACGCGCCCCACCGACGCCTACGCCGCGCAGTACAACGTGTACGCGGGCTACGTCATGACCGACGTGGGCCTCACCTCGCGCCTTCGCTTCGTGGCCGGCGAGCGCATCGAGGTCTCTCGCCAGCGGATCCAGTCGTTCGACCCGTTCTCGCCCGACGCCGAGCGCGTCGAGTCGACCCTGGATCGCACCGATCTGCTCCCCTCCGCGAACCTCATCTACAAGCTGACGAGCGAGGCGAACCTGCGCCTCACGGCGACGCGCACCGTGGCGCGGCCTCAGCTGCGCGAGCTCGCGCCGTTCGTCTTCAGCGACTTCTTCGGGGCGCGCGAGATCCTCGGCAATCCGAACCTCGACCGCACGAACGTCCTGAACCTCGACGCGCGCTTCGAGATCTTCCCGCGCATCGGCGAGGTGCTCGCCGTGAGCCTGTTCCACAAGCGTTTCACGAAGCCGATCGAGCCGATCATCATCCCGACCAGCCGCGGTGTCGTGTCGTTCCAGAACGCGAAGGGCGCAGTGAACACGGGCGTCGAGCTCGAGGCGCGCAAATCGCTCGATCTGTTCACGCCGGCGTTGAAGGAGTTCACGTTCCTCGGCAACGTCACCATCGTGCACTCGCGGGTCGACCTCGACACCGAGCAGACGGGCATCCAGACGTCGAGCAGCCGCCCGCTCGCGGGTCAGTCACCGTTCGTGGTGAACCTGTCGGTCGACTGGAATCACGAGAGGACGAAGACGCGCATCCGCGGTCTCTACAACGTGTTCGGCGCGCGCATCTCCCAGGTCGGGCTCAACGGCATCCCGGACATGTACGAGCAGCCGCGGCACATCGTCGACCTCAGCGCCGCGCAGGGGATCGGCGACCACCTCGACCTCAAGGCAACGCTCGAGAACGCGCTGAACGCGCCCGTGCGCTTCACGCAGGGCGAAGGCGACTCGTTCCTCGCGAATCGCTACCTCACCGGCCAGACCTTCTGGCTGAGCGCGACCTACAACAACTGATTCCGTGCCCACGTCACACGGTCGTTGCGAGCGTGACCCGCAATCCTTCCTCACTCGCCGCGAGTCGTTCACTCCGACCTGCGAGAAAGCACCTGCGCGCTGGGCGATGCGCCCGCGCCCCTCAAGGAGCTTCCTCAATGTCGAGAGTTAACGGTCTGGTCTTCCTCACGCTCGCGCTCGGCGCGGCGGCGCTCGGCGTCACCGCGTGCAGCGACGACGGCAACCTCGGCGGAACGTCGAGCGGACAGTCGAGCGGCACCAGCGGTACCAGCGGAACGAGTGGCACCAGCGGCACCAGCGGCACCAGCGGCACCAGCGGCACCACGACGAAGCCGACCGAGGACTTCACCGGCGACGTGACGGGCGCGAAGACGCTCTCGTCGGCCAAGGACTACCTGATGAAGGGCCTCGTCCGCGTGAAGGCCGGCGCGACGCTCACGATCGAGAAGGGCACCACGATCAAGGGCGAGAGCGGGTCCAAGGCGATCCTCCTCGTCGAGCCCGGCGGCAAGATCATGGCCGAGGGCACGGCGGACGAGCCGATCGTCTTCACGAGCCAGGCCGCGCCCGGCGTGCGCCGCGCCGGTGACTGGGGCGGCATCGTCATTCTCGGCAACGCTCCGGTGAACTACCTGGGCGGAAAGGGGAACATCGAGGGCATCCTCACCACCGCCACCGGGACCCAGTACGGCGGCGCCGACCCGAACGACAACAGCGGCGTGCTTCGCTACATCCGCGTCGAGTACGCGGGCGTCGTCCTCAGCCCCGACAACGAGGTCAACGGCCTCACGTTCGGCGGCGTCGGCCGTGGCACGAAGGTGGACCACATCCAGGTCCGCATGGCCCTCGACGACTGCTTCGAGTTCTTCGGCGGCACCGTCGATGCTCACCACCTCATCTGCCAGTACAACCAGGACGACGGCTTCGACACCGACAACGGCTACTCGGGTCGCCTCCAGTTCCTCGTCCTCCAGCAGGACCCGCTGCACCCCGGCGAGGACAACGGCTTCGAGAGCGACAACGACGCGCAGGGCTCGGCCAACCTCCCGCTCACGAACCCGACCGTCTTCAACGCGACGATGTGCGGCAAGCACGCGGACCCGACGGGCGCACAGTTCGGCGCGCTCATCCGGCGCAACGCTCGCGGCAGCTACAACAACGTCCTCTTCCAGGGCTTCGAGGCGAACCTCGACGTGCGCGATCCGTCGACGGCGCTCGCCGTCACCGGTCCGGGCGCAGGTGAGCCCGCGCTCACCTTCAAGGCCTCGGTCTTCGGCACGGTGATGAACGCCGGCGTCCTGCAGAACGTCGGCTACGCGGAGACGGGCGCGGCAGCCCCCGACAAGGACAACGACAACGGCTTCGACGAGATGGCCTGGGCGCACAACGCGCTCAACGCGAACCTCTTCGCGGACCCCGCGGGCGTCGACTGCTTCAACGCCAAGGCCCCCGCGTTCGGCCCCACGGCCTCTCTCACCACCGGCGCGATCGCGCCGCCGAACGACGGCTTCTTCGACGCGACGGCGACCTACATCGGCGCGTTCAAGGACGCGAACGACAAGTGGGCGACCACCGGCAAGTGGGTCAGCTGGGACAGCCAGTGAACGGCGCCCCGAGCTCGCTGAGCGCTCGGGGAGTCGACGACGCATCGAAAGAACGACACGAACCGCGGGACCCGCGCCATGCCGCAGCATGGTCGCCGGTCCCGCAGGTCTATTTGGCCTGGTTCGCGGCGCCCGGCGTGGGGACGGTGGCGACGAACGCACCCTTCGGGTCGCCGCTCGGGATGCGGCCCCACGAGTCGCTCGAGGGGACGGCGCTGGGCGGGTAGACGACGGTCCCGACGACGTCGCCCTTGTCGTCGAGCAGGTAGATCGTCTCGCCGCTCTTGTTGCTGACGCCGAACTCGGCGTTGAAGCAGTAGCTCTGTCCGCCGTCCGGGCAGGGCTTGCCGCCGCCGTCGAGGCCGCCGCCCTTCACGATGAGGTAGGACTTCGGCGAGAGGATCGTGCCGCTCGGGAACTTCACGGAGTCCGAGAGCTTCGGGCCGCCGCCGTCCTTCTCGGAGTCGGCGACGCGAAAGCCCGAGATGTCGATGGCGGTGGCGCCCGTGCCGACGATCTCGATCCACTCGTCGCTCGGGGAGAGCTCGTTCAGGAGCGCCGGCGAGGCGGTGATGACGGGAGCGTCGGCCTTCGTCGCGGCGTCGGTCGGCGACCCGCCGCCGTCTGCGACGGAGCCGTCCGCGAGGGGCGGCGCGGTGCTCGCGGCGTCGGGGACCACACCGTCGGTGGACTCCGAGCACGAGAAGGACGCGAATGACGCGCTGGCGATCGAGGCGCTGAAGAGGACGAAACCGAGCTTGCGACGCATGAGCTGCTCCTTTGGAGTCCGGACGAGACGAAACACTCAGAAGACGACGCGACCGATGACACGGAGCGCCCAGGAGTCGGATCCGGGCACCTCGGCTTCGGCGCGGTTGGAGGGGATCGAGCGGCTCCCCGCGAGGAAGACCTCGAGCGGGTCGGCGACCCGGTAGCCGGCAGTCAGCCAGACCGTGCTGATGACGTCGGCGGGCGCGGTGCGGACGTCGCGAACGGCGATGTCGACGCGCGCGCCCGCGAGGACACGCGTGATCGGCTCGACGCGGAGAAACGCCGTGCCGAGCGCGGCGTGCTGCGTGCCGTTCTGCCCGACGCCCCACGCGTACGTGAAGAAGGCGCCGGCGCGGACGAGGACGCCCTGCCAGACGAGGCCCGACGTGAGGCGATCGGCGCGCGCGCCGACCGTCCCGAGGGAGCCCGCGTCGTAGGAGAAGAAGACGCCGAGCGGTCGCAAGCCTCCGGCAGGGAGCGGATGCACCTCGATCGCGCCTTCGATCGTCTTGCCGCGATTGAGCTCGCGCCCCGCGTAGCCCTCGCCGTTCGTGACGGCGACGCCTGCCCACCCGTAGTGATCGGGCGCCTCGACGCGGACCTTGGCGCCGAGGTCTGCCGGGGTACCGAGCGCGTTCGCCTCCATGGCGGAAGGGGCGATCGCGCGAAGCATCCACGTGCCGTCGAGCTCGGGGACCGTGAGCGTCGGGATGACGCCGGCGGAGATCTCGACCGGCTCGAAGAGCTTGTAGGCGCCGTACGCCTCGCGGACCCGGACGACGAGACTGTCGCCGGCGACCCCGACGAGCGCCCCCTCGGAGGCGGAACGAACGGCCTCGACGAGAAGGCGACCGCGGAGCCTGTCGTCGTATTCGCCTTCGATGGCGCCGTGGACGCGCGGGACGTCGAAGGTGTGGAACCACGACGACGTGTCGCCCGGGCCTAGGGTGCGACGGTAATTGTACTCTGCAAATATCTCGAGCCCCGCGCGGACCTTCGAGGTGCCTCGCGTCGCCGCCTCGGTGGGCGGGGCAGCGCGGCCGTTCGGCGGAAGCGCGGGCGAGGGCGCGGGCGGCGCGACGGTCACGGGCGCCGGCGGTGCCGGCTCCGGCAGCGGCGGTGCGGGAGGCGCGGGCGGTGCCGGCTCGAGCTGCGGCTGCGGCTGCGCGTCGGGCAAGGGCTCGGCATGCGCCGCGCGCGCGAGCGCAAAGGTCGTGACGAGCGTCGCTACGTGGAGGCGATGGTTCATGGCAGCGGTGGGAGGGGGGACAGGGGGGGCAGGCGCAGCGGAGGCGGTGGAGTGCCGAGGATGGCCGCGAAGTCGGGGCGAGGTGCGTCGCTCGGGTCGCGCGGGACGCCGAGCGAGAGGCCGCGGCGGTCGAGCGATCGCCAGAAGCGCGCGTGGTCAGCGACGGTCTGGGTCGCGTAGGCGACGCCAGCGTCGGCCTGCTCGTCGAGGAAGCCCTCGGGGTCGGTCACGATGCGCGCGAACACGGCGCGCGCGTTGGTCGTGCCATCGCGGCCCGACGTGTGGACGCGTCCCAGGATCGAACCGAGCACCGTGCCGAGCTCGGCGAGCGCCGCGGGAGTACCGCGCGCTCCGACCATGCGCGAGATGCGAATGTTCTTCTGCCCCTGGGTCTCGACGCGGATCTGGCAGGGCAGCCCCACCCACCGGGTCACGCCCCACAGCGGCGCGGCATCGGGCCGAGCCCACGCCTCGCGTGAGGTCTCGACGATGCGCAGGCCGACGTCGTCATGGTGGACGCCGGGCGGATAGAGCCCCGCGATCCCCGAGTCCGCGAGCTCCTTGAGCTCGAGGAGCACGTCGTCGTCGGGCGCGTCGGTCGGGCCACGGACCAGCAGCACGAGCCGCACGCGTGGCCAGCTCGACACGCCGCTCCCCATCTCGCGCACGGCGTCGAGGAGCACGAGCTCCGACTCGGGAGGCGGCGCGAGCAGTGTGCGCCGCCACTCGGCGACGGCCTGCGGCAGTGACGCGTACGCAAAGGGCGCGAGGTCGGCGAAGACGTTCTGCGTGTCCGTCGGGTCGACGACGCCGCGCTTCAGACGACGTGACGTCCCCGACAGGTCGGTCAGGTCGGTCAGGTCACGACGGATTGCCTCATCCCGCTCCGAACGCGAGAATGCATCGGTGAGCAGCGTGCTCCCGGGAGCCGTGGCAGGCGTCACGCGCTCGGGCGGAGCGCCGGCCGCGGCGCGCTCGATCGCGGCGCGGTATCCCACGGCGGTCGCGCGAGCGATGTCGCGAGCCGAGGCCGCGGTGACGGCGCGCGCGGCGGGGTCGTCGTCGTTCGCGGTGAGTGCGCTCAGCGCCATCGACGACACGAGGCGCCGCACATCCCACAGATAGGGAGCGCGGTCGGCGGCGTCGAAGTCGTTCGGCTCGATGGCGAGGGTGCCGTCCGAGGCGCGCAGCACGCCGAAGTTCTCCACGTGCGGGTCGCCGAGGCTCGGGACGAGCGGCACGTCGAGCCCGAAGCGAGAGACCGACAGCTGCGAGGAGCCCGAGCGCGCGTCGTGGCGGTAGAGCGCGAGGGAGCCGCGCATGAACCCGAGGGGCGCCGTGGACATGCGCACGTACTTCCCGGCCGCGAGGGCAGGCCGTGCGCGGATGACGGCGAGGTCCGCCTCGGCGATCACGCCGGCGATCTCGTCCTCCCGCGGGTCGTCCGCGGGGTCGCCGCACGCGACGACCGCCGATACGCCGGGCGCGACGCATGCTGCGAGGAGGAGGGAGACGAGGCGAGGCCGCACGCGACTCGCGAAGTACTCGACGCACACGGCCCGTGCCACGACGCCCGCGCGCGATCGCCGAAACGTCACGGGCCGGATGCCGGGCCGTCATTTCAACGACACCGCCCCGTCACACGCACCGCGGACCGGGGCCGCCTTGACAAATGCGTGAACGTCGTTTACTCTTTGACCATGATTCACGACACGACCAGGACGCCGCGCGCGCGCCGCCACGACGCGAACCTGCTGCGCATCCTCGACGCCGCGATGGAGAGGGTCGCCGCGGGGGGCCTCGAGGCGCTCTCGATGACGAAGCTCGCCGAGGCGGTCGACTACACGCCGGGCGCGCTCTACCGCTACTTCGGCTCGAAGGACGCCCTGCTCTCCAAGCTGGTCGCGCGGGTCCTCGAGGACGTGCGCGGGTCGCTCGACCGGGCCGTCGCGCTCCTTCCCTCCTCCGCCTCGCCGCTCACGCGCGTCTTCGCGCTGGTGCAGGGCTACCGCGTGTTCGCGCAGCTCGAGCCGCACCGCTTCGGCCTCCTCGCGATGACGATGGCCGAGCCTCGCGTGCTCCTCGAGAAGCCGGAGGACGCCGAGCCCGTCATGCACCTCATGCTCGCGACGCTCCAGCCCCTCGCGGGGGCGCTCGCGGAGTCGGCCGCCGCGGAGCAGCTCGACGGCGGCGACTTCACGGAGCGCACGCTCTGCCTGTTCGCGATGCTGCAGGGCCTCTTCCAGATGCAGAAGCACTCGCGCTACGCGCCCGGCGTACTCGACGTCGACCGGCTCACGGTCGCCGGAACACGCAGCTTGCTCCTCGGCTGGGGCGCCAAGCCCAGGACCGTGGAGGCCGCGATCACCCGCGTCGCCGCGCTCGGCGACCTCACCCAACACCTCGGAGGTGCACGATGATTCCCCGCGTCGTCCTGGCTGCCCTGCTCGGCGTCTTCACCTGGACCTTCCTCGAGTACGTGATCCATCGCTGGATGGGTCACGATCGCCGCTTCCGCAAGACGCCGTTCGGCCGCGAGCACGTGCGCCACCACATCGACGGGAACTACTTCGCGCCGACGTGGAAGAAGCTCCTCGTGGCCGCGGCCTTGACGGCGCTGCTCAGCGCGCCCGCCGCCCTGCTCGTCGGGGCGGCACCGGGGCTCGCGTACGTCGCGGGCCTCATGATCTTCTACGGCGTCTACGAGGTGAGCCATCGGCGCGAGCACACGCACCCGGGCTTCGGCGCGTATGGGCGCTGGGCGAGGCGCCATCACTTCCATCATCACTTCGTCGACGGAAGGTCGAACCACGGGGTGACGACGCCGCTCTGGGACGTCGTGTTCGGCACCTACCAGAAGCCCACGACCATCAGGGTCCCGCCGCAGCTCGCGATGTCGTGGCTGCGCGACCCGGGTACGGGAGACGTCCGCCCCGAGTACGCCGACACGTTCACGCTCCGCGGAGCGAGCCGCTAGCTGCGCAGACGATTCACGTACGCGCAGGCGGTGCGCGCGTGGCGCGGTGCGGAGGTTGCGTTTCGTGCGACGAGGCCGCGTGAGCACGACTCTTGCGTCGCGCGCGCAACGTGGCCAGACCCATCATCGAGCCGTTCCGCATCAAGGTCGTCGAACCGATCCGCATGACGACGCCGCGCGAGCGGCGGCGGATGCTCGAGGAGGCGCAGTTCAACCTCTTCGGCCTCAGGGCCGAGGACGTCATCATCGATCTGCTCACCGACTCCGGTACGGGTGCGATGAGCGCCGAGCAATGGGCCGCGATGATGCGCGGCGACGAGTCCTACGCGGGCGCCCGGAGCTGGTTCAGGTTCGAGAAGGTGGCGCACGAGCTGACGGGTATGCCCTTCGTCTTCCCCGCGCATCAGGGCCGCGCGGCCGAGCGGATCCTGTGCGCCGTGAGCGATCTCTCCGGCAAGACGGTCCTCTCGAACGGGCTCTTCGACACCACGCGCGCCAACGTCGAGAGCTCCGGCGCCACGGGGATCGATCTCCCGGTCACCAACACGGAGCTCTTCGGCGGCAACATGGACCTCGACGCGTTCGACGCGAAGCTCGAGGCGCTCGCCGGTCGCGTGGCGCTCGTCGTGATGACGGTCACCAACAACACGGTCGGCGGCCAGGCCGTCTCGATGAGAAACCTCCGCGCCGTCTCGGACCGCTGCCGCGAGGCGAAGGTACCCCTCATCCTCGACGCGTGCCGGTTCGCCGAGAACTCGTTCGCGATCCGGAGAGACGAGCCCTCCGAGCACCAGCGAACGCTGAAGTCGATCGCCCGCGAGATGTTCGACCTCTGCGACGGCTTCACGATGAGCGCGAAGAAGGACGCGATCGTCAACATCGGAGGAATGCTGGGCGTCCGCGACGCTGCGGTCGCCGAGAAGATCCGCGTCGAGCTGATCCGCACCGAGGGCTTCACGACCTACGGCGGCCTCGCCGGTCGCGACCTCGAGGCCATCGCCCAGGGGCTCGACGAGGTGCTGGACGAGAGCTACCTCGCCTATCGCTTCGCCGCGTCCGAGTATCTGGCGCGGGCGTTGACCAAGGTCGGCATCCCCGTGCTCGTGCCCGCGGCGGCCCATGCCGTGTACGTCGACGCCGGCGCGGCCTGCCCGCAGCTCGGTCACGATGAACTGCCGGGGCAGTCGCTCGCGTGCGCGTTCTATCTCGCAGGCGGGATCCGCACCTGCGAGATCGGCGACCTCATGTTCGGCGGCGAGGACCCGAAGCGACGACAGCTCGTGCGCTTTGCGCTTCCGCGGCGCGTCTACACGCAGAGCCACATCGACTACGTCGCGTCGGTGGCCGAGGAGGTCGCCGCGGTACGCGAGCGCCTACCGGCGATGCGGATCACGGCGCAGGCCCCGTCGCTCCGGCACTTCAGCGCCGCGATGGCGCCGGCCGCGCCGTTTCCCGATTTCACGGGCTGACGTTCGGGCGCGGGAGGCGCAGCTGCAGCATGCGGCCGGCGAAGCCATCGACGACGCCGAGCATGCTGAGCGTCATGATGCGCTTCGTGATCGGCAGCCTCACCATGAGCGGCATGGTGAGGTCGCGAAGCGCGCCGAGCCATGCGTCGTCGCCCTGGAAGAACGGCGTCAGCATGCGCGTCGAGAATTGATAGAAGGCGAGATGGTCGGCGCGCGTGCGTGAGTAGCGGTCGAGCGCGAGCGCGAGATCCCTCTCCTCGCCGGCGAGGACGTCGGCGAGGACCATGGCGTCCCAGAGCGCGAGATTGCAGCCTTGCCCGAGCTGCGGGCTCGTCGCGTGCGCGGCGTCGCCCAGGTACACGACGTTACGCGTGGACCATCGGTGCATCACGACGTCGTGATACGCGGCGAAGAGGATCTGCTCGGCGCTCTCGATCTGATCGAGCACGGGCACCGACTCGGGCGCGAGGGCGGCGAGCTCGTCCTTCCACGCGGTGAGGCCGCGTGCGCGCCAGGCGTCGACGCGGTCGCAGCGGATGCTCCAGAAGAGGCTGACGAGGTCGGGACCAGCGGTGCGCCCCGGCCCGCGCCCCGTGGGGAGCATGCCGAGGAAGCGCTGGTTGCCGTCGACGACCTGGCGGAGCGTGTGAGCGCCGTCGCCCCTGGAGTCGCGCGTGTCCTTGCCGACGAACCAGAGGGCGCCCCAAGGGTAAGGAGCGATGCTCTTGCTCGTCCCGGTGTCGTCGCGGAGCTGCGAGCGCGCCCCGTCGGCGACGACCACGAGCTCGTGCGGCCCGTGTCTCGCGCGATGCTTGTCGACGAACCAGCTCGACCGGCCGCCTCCGGGGGCGCGCGCGAGATCGACGATCTCGATGCCGTTGCGAACCGTGATGCTCTCGCGCGCGACCGCGGCGGTGAGCGCCTCGAACAGGACCCCTCGATGGAGGCCGAGCCCGAAGAGATCTTCGCCGATGGTCGCATACGAGAGATCGACGAGCGCTCGACGAGCGGCCGACTCGCAGAACAGGCGATCGATCCGCGCGCCTCGCTCGACGATGTACGGGTAGAGCCCGAGCCGACAGAGCACGTGCAGCCCGGTCGGCTGGATCGTGATCCCGGCGCCGACGGCCTTCGGCTCGGCCACGCGCTCGTAGAGCGTGACGCGATGCCCGGCGCGCGCGAGGAAGATGGCCGCTGCGCTACCCGCGGTCCCGCCCCCGATCACCCCGACGTCGAGCGCGCGCATGCCTATCGCAGCCTAGACGTCTCCCTGGTCGCGAGTGTCGATTTGAAACATCGAGAGCGCCGAGCCCCCGGGGAGCGCCGCAGGCCCCATGAAGCAAGCCATTCCGACACTGGCACGGCACCTGCTGTTCGATGCGTGCAACGCCCCCTCGGGCAGAAGGCAGAACGTTCATGACCATCGATCAAAAGTCGAGCATCGCCGAGATCGTGCTCGAGCACTCCGAGTGCGCAACGGTGCTCGCGGGGCTCCGCCTCGACTTCTGCTGCCGCGGCGAGCGCAGCCTGATGGCCGCGTGCCTGGAGAGGGGCCTCGACGTCGAAACGGTCACTGCCGACCTCGAGCGCGCGGTCGCCGCGCGCAAGGAGCACGACGAGCCCGACCCTCGCGGGATGGCGACCGCCGACCTCATTGCGTTCATCGTGTCGCGCCACCACGCATACCTCTACGAAGCCCTTCGGTTCCTCGAGCCGCTCTCGGCGAAGGTCGCGCGCGTCCACGGCGACCACAATCCGAAGCTGCTCGGGGTGCGCGATACGTTCCACGACCTCGCAGAGTCACTCGAGCCCCACATGCGCGAGGAGGAGCGCGTCCACTTCCCCGCGCTGACGGCGTCGAAGCCCGACCGTCGCCTCGTCGCGAGGGAGCTCGAGGCCATGCAGCTCGAGCACCTGCACGTCGGCGAGCTGCTCGCGCGCCTGCGCATCTTCGCCGAAAACTTCGCCGCGCCCGACTGGGCGTGCGGAAGCTACCGCACGCTGATGCGGGAGCTCGCGGCGCTGGAGCTCGACACGCTCCGCCATGTCCACCTCGAGACCCACGTGCTGATGCCTCGCTTCGCGGGTGCGGTCACGAATGACGCGAGCGCGGTCTCGCCTGGAGCGTAGCGCCGAGCTACGGAGCTACGACGATGTTGCACGCGATCGGAAAGAAGCAGCACAGCGAGGAGCTCGTGGACCTGCTCCTCGCATGTCACGGCCGGATCCGGACCTTCCTCGCGATCGCAATCGCGATCGGCGAGAAGGCGGAGGCTTCCGACGACGACGTTGCCGACGGGAGCGCACGGGTCCAGCGCTACTTCTCGGAGGCGCTCCCCCTCCACGTGGAGGACGAGGAGGAGGGCGTGTTTCCACGTCTCCACGGCCGCTCTCGCGAGGTCGACGCCGCGCTCGACACGATGTGCGAGGAGCACGACCAGCACGAGGCTCCGCTGCGACGCTTGCTCGAGCTCTGTGCACGGCTCCGCTCGACGCCCGGAGATGCGACTGCGCGCGCCGCGCTCGCGGGTGCGGGCCGGCAGCTCCTAGCGGCGCTCGAGCCGCACCTCGAGGCCGAGGAGCGCATCGTGTTCCCGGCGATCCGAGCCCTCCTGAACGCCGAGGAGCAGCTGGCCATCGTCGGCGAGCTGCGCGCGCGGAGGCGACCGCCGTAGGGCCGACTCCCTTCATTTCATTCCTCGATTCTGGTGACGACACGACGACAGGAGAGCCACATGGCAAACGTTCATCTGCATCTTCAGGCTGACCAGCTCTATCCCTTCGACGCGCGCGGCGTGGCGAAGCGCTTCCGCCACGCCGCGATCTTCGGTGCGCTGGACGCTCTGCGACCGGGCGAGACGATGCGCTTCTGCAACGATCACGATCCGCTGCCGCTGCTCGACCAGCTGCAGGCTCGTTACGGCTCGACCGTCGGCATCGCGTACGTCAGTCGCGCCCCCGGAGAGATCGTCATCGATTTCGCGAAGAAGGAGTGAGGAACGGTCGCTAGTGACGGAGCTTCCGCCAGAGCGTGCTGCGGCCGATGCCGAGATGGCGCGCGGCTTCGAGATGCGAGCCGCCGCACGCCTCGACGACGCGTAGCATGTGCTCCCGTTCCACCTCGGCGAGCGAGCGCAGGTCGACGCCCGGGGCGCGCAGGATGGCGCCCGACGCCCCGCCCGCAGCGGGCGTGGTCGCGAGCTCCTCGGGGAGGTGATCGAGGTCGATCGCGCCGTCGTGCGACAGGGCGACCCCGTGCTTCACCGCACTCGAGAGCTCGCGCACGTTTCCCGGCCACGCGTACCGCGCGAGCGCCTTCTTCACGCTCGCGGTGAACGCGAGCTCGGCCTTCCCCTCCTGAGCGAGGAACGCGCGCGCAAGCGGAAGAACGTCCTCCGGTCGATCGCGAAGCGGCGGCACGCGGAGCCTGAGGACGTTGAGGCGGTAGTACAGGTCTTCTCGAAAGAGGCCACGCCCGACGAGCACGGCGAGATCGCGATGCGTCGCGCAGACGATGCGAGCGTCGACGCCGAACGAGTGGGTCTCGCCCACGCGCCTGACCTCGCCGTCCTGCAGGACGCGGAGTAGCTTCGCCTGCAGCGGGAGCGGCATCTCGGCGATCTCGTCGAGGAAGAGCGTCCCGCCGTTCGCGGCCTCGAAGAGCCCCTGCTTCGCCGTCGCGGCGCCCGTGAAGGCACCTCGTGCGTGCCCGAAGAGCTCCGACTCGAGCAGCTCTGCCGGGAGCGCCGCGACGTTGACGGCAACGAACGGTGCGTCCCGGCGCGTGCTGCTCCCGTGGAGGGCTCGCGCGACCACCTCCTTGCCCGTCCCGCTCTCGCCGAGGATGACGACCGGCGCGCTCGTGTCGGCGAAGCGGCGGACCCGGCTCAGCAGCGCTCTCATCACGGCGCTCTGAGCGACGATGCGCGAGGGACGCGTCGGGGAGCCGACCACGGGGTCGAGCCCGCAGACGGCGCAGGTCTCACGCTCGTGTTTCATCATGTTCCACTTTGGAACATAGGCCCACCTGCGGGGCTGACAAGGCGTCGAGCCTCTGGGCTCAGTTGATCCGCTCGAAGAGGCCCGCGGCGCCCATGCCGCCGCCGATGCACATCGAGACGATGCCGTACTTGCCGCCACGTCGACCGAGCTCGTAGAGCAGCTGGGCGGTGAGCTTGGCGCCGGTGCAGCCGAGCGGGTGACCGAGCGCGATCGCGCCGCCGTTCACGTTGAGGCGGTCCGCCGGGATCCCGAGCTCGCGCGTCGTGTAGAACGCCTGGCAGGCGAACGCCTCGTTGACCTCGAAGAGGTCGATATCGGAGATCTTGAGCCCCGTCTTCGCGAGGAGCTTCTGGATCGCGGGAAGCGGCCCGATGCCCATGAGCGCCGGGTCGACACCGACGGTGACGTAGGCGCGGAGGTAGCCGAGCCCCTTCAGGCCGAGCGACTTCGCCTTCTCGCCGCTCATCACGAGCGCCGCGGCGGCGCCGTCGGAGAGCGGCGAGCTGTTGCCGGCCGTGACCGAGCCCTTGGTCGAGAACGCGGGCTTCAGCGACGCGAGGCCCTCGGCCGTCGTGTCGGGACGCGGGAGCTCGTCGACCTTGAACTCGAAGGTCTTCCTCTCGTTGCCGACGTAGCGGATGCCGGTGACGGGAACGATCTCCTTGTCGAAGATCTTCTTCTCGATCGCGTTCGACGCCTTCTTCTGGCTGTCGAGCGCGAAGGCGTCCTGCTGCTCGCGGGTGATGCCGAACTTCGCGGCGACGTTCTCCGCCGTGATGCCCATCGGCGTGTAGACCGAGGCCATGCGCTCCATCGCTTCGGGCGAGACGCTGAGCTTGTTGCCGGTCATCGGCACCATGCTCATCGACTCGAGACCGCCGGCGACGACGATGTCGCTCGAGCCGAAGGCGATCTGGCCGGCCGCGGTCGCGATGGCCTGGAGGCCGCTCGAGCAGAAGCGGTTGATGGTCTGGCCGCCCGTCTCGATCGGGAGGCCGCCGAGGAGCCCGACCACGCGGGCGACGTTGAGCCCCTGCTCGCCCTCCGGCATGGCGCAGCCCATGACGAGGTCATCGACCTCGCTCGGCTTCACCTGGGGAACGCGGGCCATGAGGCCGCGAATGACGTCCCCTGCGAGCTCGTCCGGCCGCTTGTTGGCGAGCGACCCCTTGAGCGCACGACCAACGGCGCTGCGAACGGCTTCGACGATGACGATGTCCTTCATGACTGTGCTCCGGATGCTCGTGGAGGCGAGAGCTTCGCCTACCCGGCTTTGGATGTCGAGGCTCCTTCCCCGGGTGCGCCCGACGGCCCGCTCGTGGCATGCCGCGCGCAAGGCCTGCAGCCGTGGCACCCGACCTGGCGCAGCGCCTGGACGAGGCAAAGGGCGGAGCTCTCCGCCTCTGGGAGGAGCGCGCACGCCGCACCGTGCCGGGAGCGAGCGATCGCGAACATCTCGTCCTGCTGGACGGCCTGCCGGACATGCTGGACGAGCTCGTCCGTTCGCTCGCCCGGGGCGGTCCTGCCGCGGAGGGTGAGGTTAACAGCCACAATGCGTCGCACCTTGGGCGGCAGCGCGCGATCGCCACGGACTTCTCGCTCGACCAGGTGCTCCGCGAATACGAGGTGATGCGCCAGGTGCTCTTCGAGGTGCTGGAGCGCTCCGGCCCCTTGACCCCCGACGAGCGCGAGGCGCTGCAGACACGCATCGAGGTCCGCATCCGCGGGTCGGCGCGCGAGTTCGTCCGTGTCCGCGACGAGGAGCGCGAGGGCTCCAAGCACGCGCTCCAGAGGCTCAACGAGAAGCTCGAGCACGCCGTGGAGGAGCGCACTGCAGAGCTGTCGCGCACGGAGCGGCGCTTCTCGACGCTCGTCGACGGCGTGAAGGACTACGCGATCTATTCGATCGACCCGCGCGGCTTCATCGCGTCGTGGAACGGCGGCGCAGAGCGGATGACGGGCTACAGCGCGGAGGAGGTCCTCGGGGTCCACTACTCGATGCTCTACCCCGAGGAGGCGAGGTTACGCGACGACCCGATGATGCACCTCCGGGCGGCGGCCATCGAGGGACGCTTCCGCGGCGAGGGCCTCCGACGGCGCAAGAACGGCGAGGAGTTCCTCGCGGACGCCCTCATCACGCCGATGTACGAAGGCCACGAGCTGACGGGCTTCTCGAAGGTCGTGCAGGATCTGAGCGAACGAAACATCCTCCTCCAGGAGCGCGACCTCCTCCGGATGGACACCGAGCGCCTGCGGAGCGAGGCCACCTATCGCGAGCGCTTCGTCGCGTCCCTCTCCCACGACCTCCGCTCTCCGCTCTCCGCAGCGAAGACCGGCGCGCAGCTCATCGCCCTCGGCAGCATGTCGGCAGAGAAGACCGTCGAGGTCGCGCAGAGGATCTCGGACAGCACCGACCGCGCCGACCGGATGATCGTCGACCTGCTCGACGCCACTCGCCTCGGCGCCGGCCAGACGCTCCGCCTCGAGCTCGAGGAATGCGATCTTCTCCAGATCGGGCAGCAGGTCACGACCGAGCTCGCGGCGCGCCACGGACCTCGGTTCAAGCTCCTCGCGGAGGGGCCGGCGAAGGGCATGTGGAACGCCGATGCGCTGCGACGCGTCCTCGAGAACCTCCTCTCGAACGCCGTGAAATATGGCACACCAGCGACTCCGATCACGATCCGCCTGCGCCGCAGCACCTCGCGGATGATCTTGCTCGTCCACAACCAGGGCGACATGATCCACATCGCCGACCAGGCGCAGCTGTTCGAGCCGTTCCGTCGGACCGCGGACGCGGAGACGAGCGGACGGGAAGGCTGGGGCCTCGGTCTCGCGCTGGTGCGCGGGATCGTCGAGGCCCTCAGAGGTGAGGTCTCGGTCTCGAGCTACCCGAACGAGGGAACGACGTTCACCGTCGTCCTCCCGCTCGACTCGCGTGCGTGAGGGATCAGTTCCGGAGAGGTTTGTTGTTCATCAGCATGAACTGCATGCGCTCCTGGCTCTTCGGCTCGCCGCAGAGGCTGAGGAACGCTTCGCGCTCGAGGTCGAGGATCTCGTCCTCCGTCACCTCGCGCGACGCGCCGCCGGCGCCGCCGCAGAGGACGACCGCGAGCTTCTTGGCGATCTTCGCGTCGTGCGCGGAGGCGAAGCCGCCGGCGACGAGCGTGTCGACCATCATGCCGAGCGTCGCGATACCGCTCTCGCCCGGGAGGCGATAGGCACGCGGCAGAGCCGGATGATAGTTCGAGCTCGCGAGCCCGATGGCGCGAGCCTTCGCGTCGGTGATCTGGCGCGCGCGGTCGAACGAGACGCCGTCACTACGCCGGAAGTAGCCGAGGGCCTGCGCCTCGACGGCGGACGTCGCGATCTTCACGAGCGCGATGTTCTTGAACGTCTGCGTCACGTTCTCGTAGATGTTCGCGTTCGTGCCCTCGGGGATGCCCTCGAGCGAGCGCCACAGCATGTTGAGCGTGCCGGCGCCGCCGGGGATGAGCCCGACACCGACCTCGACGAGGCCCGAGTAGGTCTCCGCCGCGGCCTGCACCGCGTCCGAGCCCATGCAGAGCTCGAGACCGCCGCCGAGCGTCATGCCGTAGGGAGCCGCGACGACCGGCACGCGCGCGTACTTCATGCGCTGCGTCGCGTACTGGTAGCCCTTCACCATCTCGCCGATCTGGTCGAACTGGCCCTGGCTCGCCGACATGACGACGAGCAGCAGGTTCGCGCCGACGCAGAAGTGCTCGCCCTCGTTGGCGATCACCAGCGCGCGGAACTCGTTCTCCGCCTTCTCGACCGCCTGGCCGATCATCGAGATGACGTCCGGGTCGATGCTGTTCGCCTTCGTCTTGAAGGTGAGCCCGAGCACGCCGTCGCCGAGGTCCCACGCCTCAGCGCCGTCGTTCTTGAGGACGGGTTTGTCGCCCTTCTTGAGGATCGTGAGCGTCGCGTAGCGCGGGTCGGCCTTCTGCGCGACGTACTCGCCCTTGAGGAGGTCGAAGATCTTGCCGTCCTTGGCGTAGAACGCGGTGGCTCCGCTCGCCTTCATCTTGGCGATCGAGGCGGGCAGCTTGTGCCCGGCCTTCTCCATCGCGTCCGCCGTCTCGACGAAGCCGAGCGCGTCCCAGACCTCGAACGGGCCGAGCTCCCAGTTGTAGCCCCACTTCATCGCGTCATCGATCGCGACGACCGAGTCGGCGATCTCGCCGATGCGGCGCGCCGAGTACGACAGGCTGCGGTAGAGCACCTTGCGCGCGAAGTCGCCGGCCTTGCCCTGATCGGCCACGAGCTTCTTCACGCGCTCGCGCGGGTCCTCGATCTTCGACAGGCCCTTGGTGGCCGCCTTGATCGACTCGTCACCGCCCTTGGGGCGGTACTCGAGGGTCTTCGGGTCGAGCGTGGTGATCTGCTTGTCGGCGCCGCGCTTGAAGAAGCCTCCTCGCGTCTTGTCGCCGAGGTACTTCTTCTCGACCATCTTGCGGATGTAGTCGGGCACCTCGAAGACCTTGCGGTCCTCGTCGTCGACGAGCGAGTTGAAGCAGTTGTCGGCGACGTGCGCGAAGGTGTCGAGGCCGACGAGGTCCGCGGTGCGGAAGCTCGCGCTCTTCGGGTGCGCCATCGGCGAGCCGGTGATGTTGTCGACGTCCTCGGGCGCGAGGCCGTCCTCCAGCATCTGGTGGATGGTCGCCATCATGGCGTGCGCGCCGATGCGGTTACCGACGAAGTTCGGCGTGTCCTTGCCGAAGACGACGCCCTTTCCGAGCGTGTCCTCCGCGAAGCGCACGCAGTGCGCGACCACGCCCTTGTCTGCCTCGGGCCCCGAGACGATCTCGAGGAGCTTCATGTAACGAACGGGGTTGAAGAAGTGGAGAACGAGGAAGTGCTTCTTGAAGTTGTCGGAGCGCCCCTTGGTCATCTCCGAGATGCGGAGGCCGGAGGTGTTCGACGCCACGATGCAGTGCTCGGGGACGATCTTCTCGAGCTTCGCGAAGAGCGCCTGCTTCGCCTCGACCTTCTCGATGATCGCCTCGATGACGAGGTCGCAGTCCTTGAGCTTCTCGAGGTCGTCCTCGACGTTGCCGGTCGTGACGAGGCGCGCGGCGTCCTTGTGGAAGAACGCGGCCGGACGCGCCTTGAGGGCCTTCTCGAGGCCGCCCGCGGCGAAGGCGTCACGCTTCTGCTTGTTCCCCTTGTCCGCCTCGGCGAGGTTCGGCGGGACGATGTCGAGGAGGAGGACGTGGAGCCCGGCGTTGGCGAAGTGGGCGGCGATACCGCTGCCCATGACTCCGGCTCCGATGACGGCGGTACGACGAATCGCTTTGTTCATGGCGGCGCGAATCAGACCGCACCGGAAGGAGGCGCGCAAGCGCGAGATTCAGAATGTTTTGCTGGCCCTCGGGGTCGCAGATCCTGCGGGCGGCAGGCTCACTGGAAGCCGCGCGGGTCGATCGCGCGGAGGTAGGTGACGAGGCCGTCCTTCTCGATGTCGTCGACCGTCCACTTGTGCTGCGTGCCGGGCTGCATCGGGATCTTGATGACCGAGGGGCCGGGCTTCACGCCGGTCGTGATGATGATCCCGATCTCCTGGTCCGTCGCGGTGGCAAGCGCGGCCGGTGAGTGGTCGATGGCGAGCCCGTTCACGTGGCAGTTCGCGCACGCGCGGGTCGCGGTCGTCGACGTGTCGCCGTTGTTGTAACGCGCGTCGCCGGCGGCCCAGCGGCTGCTCGCGTAGTCGGAGATCGTCACGGACGCAGTGGTGCTACGCCCCTTGGAGGTCGCGGTCAGCGTGAACGTTCCGGCCTTGAGTGCCGTGAGCATGAAGTACTTGCCGTTGTCGGTGACGCCGTCCGCATTGACCGGGTTCTTCAGCGCGGCCTTCGCGACGGTGAGCGCGCTCGGGTCGCTCGGCGTCACGGCGAGATCAGAGTCCGAGTCGTAGACGGCGAGCGGCACCTTGAAGGAGTGCGTCCCGTCGACGCCGGAGTAGACGTTGTTCGGACGGAAGAGCAGCTGACCCAGGCCCGACTCGGGTGAAGGTGTCGAGTCGTAGACGCTTCCGTCGCGCACGAAGGTCACGCCACTGTCCTTGTCGGTACCGCCGCTCGAGCCGTCGTCGGGGCCGGGAAGGTCGTTCGAGGACGACGAGCAAGCCACGAGAGCGCCGAGGCCGAGCGCGCAAGCTGCACCGAAGAAAGCGATCCGATTCATTGGGTGCGTGCAGGTGGAGCAACGCGCGTGCCGGCTCCTGGCGAGCACGCGCGGCCCAGAAACCACGCGCCCGCGCGCGAGTTGCTGCTTTCCCTACGTTGTTGCCTGGATCGCGCCGTGCCCGGGGTTCGTGGACAGCTGCGCGAAGTGAGCCCGGCGAGGGCTAGAAGACTGGTGTCAAACGAGGTCGTTGTCGCACGACAGCCTGCTCGACCCGCGTGAGGTTCGAGAGTGAGATCGGGCACGGGCACGGGCACGGGCA
>Ga0335397_10001590_pt1 | contig 30980 bp, 25 predicted proteins | sample MAT04_FD_205740 | JGI IMG/M metagenome (GOLD analysis project Ga0335397, IMG submission 205740) | Freshwater microbial communities from Lake Fryxell liftoff mats and glacier meltwater in Antarctica - MAT-04 (spades assembly) (version 2) ... | reverse complement strand
AAGCATCGCTCGAATTACCCGCTGTACTGATGTAAAGCTGCATCAAAGCATTCGGATCTTTTTGATACTTTGGTTCTAGTTCCAAAATAACTTGATACTGGTTACTCGAACCGTAAATCGTGGAAACTTGGTAAGCGCCGTAGGCATTTCTCAGAGTATTTTCGATTTGACTGGCCGTAATTCCTAATGCTGAGGCTTGGTCGCGATTGATGTCAACTTTGATTTGAGAAGTCATCTGCAAATCGCTGTTTATATCCTGAATTTCCGGCATTGCTTTCATTTTGTTAACCAGTTGCGGCACGTATTCTCGCAGCGGTAAAACATCCGAACTTTGCAGCGCCAGTTGGTACAATCCCGTGCTTTGTTGAGTGCCCAGCGGGATTGCTGGAGGATTTTGTAAGAAGACTTGAATGCCGGGAATTTCGGCTAATTGCGATCGCAAACTCTGCACAATTTCATCCGCGCCCATCTGTCGTTGCGATCGCTCTTTGAGCCGAATAAACAAACTGCCAGAATTTCCCGCAACCGCCGCCCCGCCGCCATTTGCACTCGCACCCGCCCCGATATTTGAGTTGACTGCTTCCACGTTTGGATCTTCGCGAATCGCGTTGACAACGGCTTCTTGGTGGCGCGCTAATTCATCAAAGGAGGCATCTTGGGCGGCTTGGGTAATTCCGGTAATTTGTCCCGTATCTTGGCTGGGAATAAAGCCTTTGGGAACTGCGATAAATAATCCGACTGTGGCGAACACCATAACTAATGATAAAATCATCGTGGTGCGGTGATATTTTAATGCTATTTTGAGACTCCAATCGTACAGGCTTAAAATTCGATCGAATACGTACTCGGAAGCTTGATAAAGTTTGCTTTGATTTTCGTGATTTACCGGGCGCAAAAAACGGCTGCACAACATCGGTGTCAAAGTCAAAGAAACAAAGCCGGAGACTAAAATAGAAACCGCAATTGTGACGGCAAATTCATGAAACAAGCGCCCCAATAACTCGCTCATAAATAACATCGGAATAAACACCGCAACCAAGGAAAGCGTCATCGATAAAATCGTAAAACCGATTTCCCTAGAGCCGTTTAGCGCGGCTTCTCGCGGGCTTTCTCCGGCTTCGATGTGGCGGACGATGTTTTCGACCATGACGATCGCATCATCGACTACAAAGCCCACAGATAGCGTCAGGGCCATCATTGACAAGTTATCTAACGAGTAGTCGAACAGGTGCATCACGCCGAAGGTGCCAATCAGCGACACCGGTAGCGCTAAGCTGGGAATGACTGTGGCTGACAGGTTGCGTAAAAATACGAAGATGACTAAGATGACAAGGGCGATCGTCAAAACGAGGGTAAACCGCACATCATCCACCGACTCGCGAATCGATTGAGACGCATCGTACATGACACCAAGCGCGATCGAACTTGGCATCTGGGCTTGCAAACTTGGTAGCAATTTTTGAATCGTATCAACCACTTCGACAGTATTCGTACCCGGCTGTCTCTGGATTGTGAGGATAATTGCGCGATCGTTATTGTACCAACTAGCAAGTTGAGTATTTTCTACACTGTCAATCACTCGCCCTAATTGTTCGAGATAAACAGGCTGTCCGTTTTTATATGTCACAATTAAACGGCGGAATGCAGCAGCATCTTTCAGTTGTCCGTTAGTTTGCACCGCAAAGTTTTTATGACTTCCCGAAAGGCTTCCTGTAGGTAAATTAACATTACCTTGTTGGATAGCAGTTTGCACTTTATCGATGCCAATTTGCCGCGCTGCTAACTGTTGCGGATCGAGTTGAATTCGGGCAGCATATTTTTGAGAACCATAAATCTGCACTTGCGCCACACCGTTGATTGTCGAAAGCTTTTGCGCGAGATAACTTTGCGCGTAGCTATCAACTTCAGAAAGCGGCAAAGTTGGCGAAGTAAGATAAAGGTAAAGAATTGGCCCGTCGGCGGGATTGACTTTGCTGTAAGTCGGGGGATTTGGCAAATCGTTAGGCATTTGTCCCGATGCTGAAGAAATTGCCGATTCGACATCTTGCGCCGCATCATCAATATTATGACTGAGATTGAATTGCAGGGTAATTTGAGTTTTGCCGCTGGTACTGGTAGAAGTCAGCGTATCGAGTCCCGCAATGCTCGAAAATTGCTTTTCTAGCGGGCGCGCCACCGATGCAGCCATCGTTTCTGGGCTAGCGCCGGGGCGGGAAGCGCTAACTTGAATTGTGGGATAATCGACGTTGGGCAAATCGCTAATTGGTAGCAAGCGATAACTCATCCAACCAAAAATTAAAATTGCCGTCATCACCAATGTGGTCATAATTGGACGGCGAATAAATGGTTCTGATAAATTCATTTAGTTATACCTGTTTGAGATGAGAATATAGTTGTAAAATACCCGGCGGTTGAAACCGCGTCGATACAGACAAAACCCGCCTCCGCGGGTTGAAGAACCGACGGTGAAATTGATCTGTTTTCTTGAGTCCGCGGAGGCGGACATTGTTTGTATCGACGCGGTTGAAACCGCCGTGTTATCTTTCTTTCTTGAGTCCGCGGAGGCGGACATTGTTTGTGTAGACGCGGTTTCAACCGCCGTGTTATTTTTGTATCGACGCGGTTTCAACCGCCGTGTTATCTAAGGATTTTTGCGCGATTTACCTGACTTATTTCCCGACGAATGGGAGTCAGCGCCAGATTTTTTATCCCCTGATGTGTCTGACTTATCACCTTTACTAGACTCAGAATTATCTCGATCGTCCTCTGCATCTTTAATCCGAATCTTGCTACCATCAACCAGATTAGCTTGTCCGTCGGTGACAACATCATCACCAGCATCCACACCTTTTTTGATGACACTTAATCCGCCGATCGTATTCCCGACAACTACAGGCACATTATCTACTGTATCGTCGTCTTGGGCGACAAATACAAACTGTCCTTTCGGCCCGGTTTGTACTGCTTGGGAGGGAACTACAATTGCATTTGGTGGTTGAGATAATGTTAAGGTAGTATTGACAAATTGACCTGGAAATAGTTTTTCATCGGCGTTATTAAAATCGCCAATTAGTTGAATAGAGCCTGTGGAATTATCAACCGTATTGTTGACAAATGACAAAATTCCTGATATGGGGCGATTGTTGCCGGCAAAGGTGACATCAACTTTTAACTTGCCGTTGTCTGCGTATTTTTGGATGTCTGGGAGGTTGGATTCTGGAACAGAAAAGGCAACTTGAATAGGATTAATTTTCGAGATTGTGACTAAGGGTTTGTCGGTGCTTGGTTGCACTACATTGCCTTCTGTGACTAGAATATTGCCGGCGCGTCCGTCGATCGGCGCAAACACCTTAGTATAGGATGATTGCACCTGAGCGTTTTGCAAACTACCACCGTCGGCGCTGACACTAGCTTGAGCACCCTCGATCGCCGATCGATCGCCATCCACAACAGACCGAGCATTGTCAATCCCCACCAAATCGCTCTTCACCGCCGCCTGAGCGTTCTCAATTCCCACCAAATCGCTCTTCACCGCAGTTTCAGCATTTGCGATCGCCACCTCGTCACCTTTGACGACAGCCTCCGTATTTGTGATGCCAATGCGATCGCTCTTTACCGCCGTTTCAGCATTGGCGATCGCCTGTTTGTCAAGATCCACCGTTGCCGCCGCGGCTCGACTGCTGGTAGCGTATTGTTGCGCCTGATCTTGACTAATTACTCCTTGTTTGTAGAGCTCTGCGTAACGTTGACTTTGGGCTTCGGCATACTCGGCTTGCGCTCGATCTTTGCTCAAAGTTGCGATCGCCTGTTTAACCGCACCTAAGTCTTTTTCCAAAGTCATTTTCGCCTGTTCAACAACTCCCTTATCTTTCGCCAGAGTCATTTTCGCTTGTTCGACAACACCCAAATCTTTTTCCAGAGTCGCTTTAGCTTGTTCGACAATTCCTCTATCTTTATCAAAAGTCGCCCTAGCTTGTTCGACAATTCCTTCATCTTTAGCAAGATTAGCCGTCGCTTGTTGCACCAGGGCCCGGTCTTTTGCTACGATACCTTGAGCTTGTTGGATCGAAGCATTTTGAGAGCGATCGTCGATCGAGAAAAGCAACTGTCCTTTCTTAACTTCTTGCCCTTTCTTAAAATAAACCCCCGTCACCCGCCCGCTGGCTTGTGCTGTCACCGAAACAGTAGCACCAGATTGCACAGTACCGATCGCCTGTAACTGAATCGGCACAGTTTTTTTAGTCACCGTCGCCACCAGAACCGGAGTTACTTGCATTTTACCACCGCGACGGCTCGCTTTTTCCGGTTTAGGGGCGATCGCCCGTTGCCAAACCAAAAATCCCAAACCACCAAGCAATAACAACCCCAACAAAAACAGCGCAATTCGCCCTTTCGCCAGCACCTTTTGAGGCTTAGGTTCTTTTACTAAAACATTATTTGTAGGCTCGCTTTCCGGCAAATTCGGAGATTCCAGAGCCACTTCAGGAACAGTGTCATTCGGAATTTTATCAACAATTTCAAAATTCTGCGTCGGTTGCTCGTTCAGCTTCAGATTATCCTCAGAAACTTTAGGGCGAGTGCCATTTCGACTGTCACTAATAATTTCTTCTATCATCACAAACCTCTTAACAATAACCCTCATCTCATGTCCGGTATACGAGCGCAAAAAAACTGTTCGTAGTGCGGACTTCAGTCCGCTCTTTAAGTTCGTAGTGCGGACTTCAGTCCGCTCTTTAAGTTCGTAGTGCGGACTTCAGTCCGCTCTTTAAGTTCGTAGTGCGCTCAATCCACCGGACATAAAATCACTCTTAATAGCAGTTATTAGATTTTTAGTAGAAGTCCCTTCCCTGTCTTGAATTCATCTGCGTCAATCGGTGTTAATCTGCCTTAATCTGCGGTTAACATCTTACTCAAATATTTATGAAATTCAAGTTTATTGTAGGGTGCGTCAGACCCCAAAATTAGCAATTACTGAAAACATTTAACCCCTGACACACCCTACAAAAACTGAAAACGCACAAAACTTGTTCTTAGATCATTTACTTAACTTTAGTTCCAGACTGCCCATTTTGCGCGCGAGGATAAGCAGCCTTGAGAATCCCCTTAACTTGGGTTTTTTGGTCAGCACTGAGATTGAGTTCGTTAAGAGCTTTCCGCATCTTTTCGCCTCCCTTGATTTTGGCATCCAACTGTTTCACCTGCTCGGGAGTTAGCACCGCTTCGACTTGCTTGCGAAGTTCCTCGCGTTTCTGGGCGCGTTGAGCAGGAGAAAGCTTAGGTTGTCCTGAAGTTGCTGCATTTGCCGCCACCGCGTTAGATTTGGTGACATTGGAAGCGTTGGATGGCATACAAGCAGACAAACTACCTACCAAGATAGTGCCGGCGAGGATAAATGCTGCTGCGATAGTATTTCTTTTCATGATTCACTGCCTGTAAATTAACCTTCACCCACAAATCTTAGAAGCTTAAACCAGCCAGCGCATCACGCAATACTCCTAATCTAACCAGTCAAAAAGCACATAGCGCTTGTGACTTTTTTCCTAGTCCCCAACCCCAAAATCAGCCACAAAGGCTCTAACGCAATCGATCGCACCTTCGCTAAGCTGTTATGGCAAAAGGGAGAATGGGAGAGCAGAGAATGGCAAAAGGGAGAATGAGAGAGGGGAAAAATCAGGTGCATCTGTGTTTTGCAGCAATGTCAATCAAGGATTCTCTGGTGGGGTGGGGGCGGGTTTATTTAACCTGTCTGCAGGTTTGAGTCCCTCAACGAACCCGCCCCTACAGGCTAGATCAAATCCGGTAGCATCGGAATTATATAGTGCTGTCCCCGAAGAGCGAAGTCGATCGCGAGCTATACGAGCTCGCACTATCAATGATTAAAATAAATAATTCCGATGCTATCGGAAACGATATTATTTATAATGGTGCAAGATGTGAGGTGCATCTGACATCTTGTACCATTATCAATAATCTTGTAGGGGCGGGTTCGCCAACAAACTTAAACGCAGCAGACAGGTGAAATAAACCCGCCCCCACCCATAAAAAAGACCCAAATGAAATTAGTACAAGATGTGAGCTGCATCTGTGTTTTGCATTTGTCGGGCCCTCTATAGCTCGCGTGCTTCGCAAGTGCACGCGAGCAGAACACGCTCAATTAAAAATGCTTTTTACAAAAACGAGATGCTCTCAAATATTCACCTTTAACTTCTTCCTCCCATCCGTTACATCCCGCAGGTTACTCGTTGCCGAACTTCCTTCACCATAAGGGGGATAATATGTTTTTTGACTCCAAAATATCATCTATAATTAAATCAATGCGATTGCTTGAATCGCTTCAGATATTGATGGGAAAAAGTTCTATGATTCGGCTAACCTATCCGTCCTTTCGTTTATTGCTTTATTTGGAGTGGCTGCTGCTAGCGACAGCCGCATTAATAGAAATGCTGCATCAGTTTCAGTCGCTGCATTCGCTGATGTGGCGCGGGGGCGCGATCGCACTTTTCGGCATCATCGGGATGCATTTGCCCACAGTTAACTTACGCAAAAAAGTTTTATTCACCGCCCTCGAATTTGGATTGATTTTCCTGCCAATTGCCCAACAAGGATTATCCAGCCGATCGAGCTTTTTGCTATTTCTCGTCCTGCTGATGCGGAGTTGCCTAATTTTCCGGCAGCCAGGACAGATAGCAGTCTTAAGTTTAGCACTGCTGTCCTATAGTTCGCTGCTGTTGTTCAAACCAATTTTACCAGAAAAAGTCATTTCCACAGTTTGGGAATGGCGGCTAAGCAACGTGTTATTATTTGGGTTGACATTAGTATTTGCCTTGCTATTAATCAATGCCTTAATTGCCGAACGTCAAAGCCGAGAGGAATTAGAAATTGCCCACGACAAACTAGCCGTGACTCACCAGCAACTGCGCCACTACGCGCTGCGAATAGAAGATCAAGCAACATTGCAGGAGCGCAACCGCATTGCTCGCGACATCCACGACGGATTGGGACACACCCTCGCAGCTCAAACAATTCAGCTCAATAACGCCCTATTGTTCTGGAATTCCGAGGATGACAAATCCCTGGAATTTCTGAAACAAGCCAAACAACTCGGTTCAGAAGCATTGTTAGAAATTCGCAAATCTGTTTCTGTATTGCGATCGAATCCTTTGCAGGGATTATCGCTCGAAAGTGCGATCGACAAACTGCTCCAAGACTTTAAGTGCATGACTGGCAGCGAAATTTCCGACTCAATTAACTTACCTGTCAGCTGATCTCAAGAAATGAATATCACACTTTACCGTATTGTGCAAGAATCCCTGACAAATATTCACAAACACGCCCAAGCAACGCTCGTAATAGTTAAATTGCAGCAACACGCCGGACTGATTCATTTGTCGATTTCTGACAACGGCAAAGGCTTCGATCCTGCCCAGAATACTACAGGATTTGGAATGCAAGGAATGCGAGAACGAGTGGCGGCGCTGAGCGGTCAATTTGCCATTTACAGCGAGTCAGAAAACGGTTGCCGAATTTCAGTTTCTTTGCCTTCTCAAAATATTTAGGGTTGATAATTTGATGAGAATATTGTTAGTAGACGATCAGCATATTATTCGTCAAGGACTCAAAAGTATGTTAGAGTCCAATTCAGATATGCAAGTAATCGGTGAAGCAGAAAACGGACAGCGGGCGATCGCCCAAATCCCAATTTTAGCGCCCGACATCGTACTGATGGACATTCGGATGCCCGTGATGGACGGCGTAGCAGCAACCGAGGCGATCGCCAAATCCTATCCCGACACAAAAGTCCTGGTGTTAACCACCTTTGACGACGATGAATATGTCAGCAAAGCAATGCGAATGGGTGCCAAAGGCTACCTGTTAAAAGACACCGAACCCGACGAATTAGCCCTAGCAATTCGCGCTGTTTACAAAGGACACACCCAACTAGGCCCCGGATTGTTTGAAAAAGCCCTCATGATACCTGCTGTAACTAATTCCCCAGCGGTTTTACCGCCAGAATTAGAGCAACTCACTCCCCGAGAATTAGAAGTATTGCGTTTAATAGCTTCAGGTGCAAATAACCGAGAAATTGCTCAAACCTTATTTTTGTCAGAAAATACAGTTAAAAACTATGTAACAAATATTTTGAGTAGGTTGAATTTGCGCGATCGAACTCAAGCGGCGCTATTAGCTCATTCACTATTTAATCCCAAAATCTCATGACAGCTTTATACCCATTTCATAAAGTAGCGCTAGATATTACCCCCCCAACCCCCCCGCGAGTTCGGGGGGGCTAAGACTTCATCAATAGCAGATCTTTAAAAAAATGGTATAACTACTGTTTCTGTGCCGCTGGTAAAAACTCTGGATTTAGGTAGTGGAAGAATCGGAGGAATTACCAATAACTATCTGTGTTGGGGAGCTACCTATACTTATTTTGAAATGACTCGCGGCAACTTAGAATCTATTCGAGTCTTTGCGGAAATAAGTGCAGCCCGAACTTTGCGTTATGGAAACTGGGGCCCCGTGGCAAATCCTGGGGAGATTTAACTCAGGATCAGCTTATATCTGTGGCAAAAGCGATCGCCAAACATACACAATAATCCTCTTACATAAATATTCGATCGACCAGTTAACCGCAGATTTCCAGCGGATAAACACTGATGGACGCAGATAATTTAAAAAAGAACGATCGCCTGAATGCAATTGTGTTTAATGTGTGTTTAATGATTGCATTTAATACTCTCTAATTTCAGGATGGATAAATTGATAACCAGCAGCCTTAATCTTTTGATTCGACACCCTCGTATTATAAGGCCGCACGCTAGGACTTCCATCCCAAGTAGCTTTCGGCAGATTGTGACGTTCAAAAATGCGATCGAGCAATTCGCGACTCGATAGCGATACATCCCCAACTAAATTGTAAATTCCCTGCAATCGATTGTCCAATGCAAAGGTTAATCCCCCAACTATATCATCCCGATGCACCCAATTTGTAGCATCTTCCCCCGCACCGGGACGAGTGGTTCCAGCCCAGCCTCCAAAGATTTTAACTAATTCTCGACCAGGCCCGTAAATGCCACCTAAACGAAGAATGCAGGTGTGAAGATTTGGACTCGATGCTGCTAATAAAATTCGTTCTGTTTCGGCGAGAATTTCACCGTTGGGATTGGCTGGCTGGGCGGGCGATTCTTCGTTTACAAGTTTACCTTGTCGATCGCCATACACAGAATAAGTACCCGTATAAATCACCTGCTTGACTGTCGGTACTTGCTGTAAAACTGATACCAAAGTTGTCGCAGTCTCTAAGTAACTTTCCCGATAAGCACGAGGATTTGGAGCGCCGACGCACAGCATAACAGCATCTTGGTCTTGCAGTAAACTGGCGATCGCACTTGCATCATTTCCCTTAACTACGGCCACCCGCTGGGCGACAGCCTCCAATTCACTGACTCGGCTCGCCGTGGTAGTTGTCGCCGTCACGGTACAATCGGGTTTAGAGCGTAAATGTTGGGCTGTCGCAGTACCCACATAGCCGCAGCCGACGATCGCCACTTTCATAAAAAATTCTCCCTTGTATCATCCCATCTCAAATTATTACCGATTTTGGCGATCGATTCGTCAGTCAGAGCGATCGAACCTGAAGCGATCGCTACAAATTGGATTAGTTGGGATTTTCAGTCTTTAAGCGGCTTACCTTCTCGATTCACAATACGGCTTTCACCATCCTTAGCCGTGACATTTTCATAAACTCCTTCATCCCGCTTCACGTACTTGCTGAAACCCGAATTTTTATAATCCGTGTCGGATGTCGGCTTCATCAACCTCGGAGCGCTCAGCAAACGGCGCACCGGAGCATCCGCAGGGGTGTCTCCGGGTTCGCACTTAGCCAACTCGCACAGTTGGCCCCAAGTCGAAACTTCCAGGTTCATGCTGTGCGAAACTTCTAACTGCTGGTTGTTTTTGGGACAAAAATAATCGTATACAGGCATACTAAAAATCTCGTTTGCGACTACTAAAATTATTAATTGCACGGTAACATTCAGTATTATAGCTCAACATTACTAAATGTTCAAGCCAAAAAAATAAAATTTACTATTTTTAACGGTTGTTGAAACACTAAATCAGCTATATTATTAACCCTGTGATGTTGCTCCCGGATGCGATCGAGACCGAGCCCAAAAGTACCCTACCCTGAAATCGTCTCGCGCGATCGCTCGATCGACGGTTAGCAAATGCCCGCAAGACTTGCCTAAATGCCGTCAAAAGATCGATCGTCAATTTCAGACTGCACCCAAATCACAAATTCTAGGTTTCAAGTTGATTCATCTACTCACCAGCGAGGATTTACCGATGAGCGATTTCAAAGTTACACCAGAAGTAGAGCTGAACACAGCTCAAATGTTGGAGCGATACCAACTCCAAGACGAGACAATTCTGCGGCGTTGGGCAAAACTGCACGGCATCAACAGCACTCGCGGTTTCTTCTATCCCGGTGAAGTAGATTTGATGGATCACGCTCACCACCACATTTATAATTTGGGAATGAGCATTGGTGAATATCAAAGTCTTTTAGACCGCCACCGCAGCAATTCCCATACATCGGGCGATCGCAATAAAACAGTAGCAAATCAAGTTGCTGACGAAGCATACGATGCCATAGAAATGCTGAAAGAACAGTATTCTGAAGCAGTTGATTTAATGGGAGAACGTATAGCAGACCATTTCATCGATGAACTAGATTTATCAGTAATGCGACACCTTTCTCAAAAAGTTAAAGACCGCCGCGCTCTCAACGGTCAAGCTAAAAAACCCAACCGTTTTCTGCAAGTGATTAAAGCCGTGTTGCAACCGAGCAGCGAAAATACGCTTCTAGTTCCCAGAAAAGATGATGACTCTAGTTTAGAATTAGAACAGCATCACCGGCTCGGCTAGCCTACGAAAGTTGCAAGGCGAAGCGCTACTTATAGCGGTAAGGTGCGATGTGCTTCGCCCTACATAATTAGGTTGTGCCCCCAAGAGCATGAAGGCAATAAATTTGCTGTTTTTTACAACTCTAATTCACCTTTAAATTATGATCAATTTAAGACTGGAGAGAGATGTATTTTGTGCCAAATCTACATAAAATCAGAGTTGAATCTCAGCCGTCAATCTAACCAAAGGTAGAGAAATGATTAAATCTTGGATGGTAATTGGAGGTGTCGCCTTTGCAGTAGCACTCTTGGCTAACTTGCTCTCGCCCAGCGACATTCAGTGGTTCAACCGCTTGCAGCGTCCGAGATGGCTAGTATTTGAAAAAGCAATTCCCATCATTTGGACAGTAATTTTTATTTGTGCAGCTTGGTCAGCGGTGATTGTTTGGGAAAAAGAACCGGGAACTCAGGAGACTTGGCTGAGAATGGGTTTATACCTGCTTTTAGAAATAGTAACCATATCTTATACCTCTGTGATGTGCAAACTTAAGAGCCTAAAAGTCGGCACAATCATCGGCGGAACGGGCGCTATTTTAAGTGTGATGCTAGCTTTAAGCGTGTTGCAAGTTTCGCAGCCTGCGGCCCTGTTATTGCTACCTTACATACTCTGGAGTCCGATCGGCACTTACACGACTTGGGCGATGATGCACTTGAATCCGGCGGATGTTTAATCGCTCTAAAAATAAAGGGTAATTGGTAATTGATAATTGGGGGAAAAAAATAATTCAGTCTCGGACACAGAAACTCTATTTATAGGGTGTGTGCTGCACACCTTACCTCTAGGGAATGGAGCGCAATAGTTTTATGTATCGGACTGCAAATTTTCGATCGCAGAAATTAGGAATGAAAATTTAATAACTTAAGCGATTACTCGTTACCAGGCAGATCCTGGTAACGAACAAAGGAGGCAGAGCCTCCGGATCTGCATTACCAGGCAGAGCGAAAGTAACGAGCAATTGATGAATGCTCAGTCGGTTTTAACCGAATGCAAGCTTTGAGACGGGGGTTTAAACCCCCGCCCCATGTCGCGCCAGCGAGTTAGCCTAGCGACTCGGAGGGCTGCTCGGAGGCTCGGTTTCCGGTGGATCGGGAGCCTGGGCTGGAGACTCAGCAGCCGGAGGATTCAGCGACTCCTCCCAAATTTTGATTTGCGATCGCGCTTGCTCAAAAGCGCGAGAACCCGAAGGAATCTTCTTCAAAGTGGCGATCGCCCCAGCCAGATCCGACGACGACTGTTCCACAGCAAGCGCCACAATCCGCTGGCTCCACTCATCAATCGCCTCACTCGCCTGCCAGCGGAGCGAACTCGACTCTGGTACTTGAAGGGCAAGGGAAATTGCCGTTTCCAAAGCGTCAGCAGTCCCCGGTATGGCTGCCTGACGGGCGCTCTGCAAACCTTGTTCGCCCAAAAATTGAGACTGCCAAGTCCGAATGCTCGATCGAGCTTCCTCATACAGCACCCTTCCCGATCGAATCCGGCGCGCCATCTCAATAGCCCCCGCCAAATTGCCGCTTGCCGCTAGCTGCTGAGATCTATCCAAAAACGGCTGGTCTTGAAGGCGCTGTCTTCTCTCGATCCAAGCTTGAATTTTGGTTTGAGCTTCCCGGTAAAGCGTCCTACCTTGACCGATCCGAGACGCTTGAGCAACGGCGGCCTCCAGGGAATTTGGATCGCCCGCGATCGCCAAATCGTTAGCTCTTTGCAGGTACGGACTGTCTTCTAGCAGCTCGATTTGACGGCTCAAGTTACGAATTTGAGTGCGAACTTCCCCGGAGCGGGGATTTGATTGGGGGACTGTTTGCAATTGCGCGATCGCAGCCCTCAAATCCTTAACTCCTCCCGGCGCCGCCATCCTGCTTGCCAAATCCAAAACTTTGACATCAGCGATTTCTTGCTGCCAGCGGCCGACTAAATCTTGAGCTTGTTTGTACAAAGGGCGACCATCCTTCAACTTTTGAGCAATCTCGATCGCCTTAGACAAACCATCAACCGAGCCAGTCAAAGCCTGAGCCGTAGCACTCGCCAACTGGTTAAAATCCTCAACTTGTGCTTTTAAATTTGCCGAATCTGGAATCTTGTTAGCGATCGCGATCGCCTCCTGCCAATCGCCCGCCTGCAAGCGTTTTTGGGCGATATCCAGAATTTTCTTGCTAAATTCCGCGATCAGCTTATTGGCAGCCTGATACAAATAACTGTTTTGATCGATTCCCTGAGCCAGCTTAATTCCCGTCACCAGATTGTCCAGCCCTCCCTCCGAGGCTGTATTTCGGGCTTTGATCAACTTATTGCCTTCAGCCTTTGTCGTCTCAATTGCCTTAGTCAGTTCCTCATACTTAGTCGATTCCCAGAAAGTATTTCCCGTATCCAACAGCAGATTAGCTTGGCGGAAAGCTTGGCTCCACTCTTCCTGACGCAAGTAGGCGACTGTGGCAGCGTAAATTTTCTCTGCATCGTTCCAGATCGACTGCCACTTTTGAATCTGCTTTTCCACCGCCGGGTAAGCGGGAACGTTTTGAGGAACCTTGCGGGCGATCGCGATCGCCTCCTCCAGCTTCCCTTCTTGGAATCTAGCATTTCCCAACCTGAGAATATCCTGAGACCAGCGATCGATTTGACCGTTAATTCTCGATCGCAGGGGGTGATCTGGCGGCAAAGCATTCACTAATTCGATCGCGCGCAGCAAATCATCCACCGTCCGCTTGCTAGCTGCTTCTTGAGCGCAAAAAAAGCGATCGTTAGCAGAAGCCGTCGGCCAAAAAACCTTCGAGCAATTCGACTCCGCAGTCAAGTTTAGCAAAGACGCAATTGCCACAAACCCCATACCCACCGACAGCATCAAACTCACCGCCAGCCAAAACTGCCAGTTTTTCGACAACCTCCGCCACAACGGATTGTGTTCCTCCGGCAGCCAGTTTTCCCCAGACTCTTTGGGCCGCTGTTCCAGATATCCTCCCGGCTGTTTTCCCGAAGTAACCAACTCACGGATTTCTTTAAGTCGCTCAGCGCGGTTTTTCCTGGCGGGAATTGGCACTAGCGAGGAACTATCCTTTTTTGACTCAAAGGATTCTGATGCAGACCAAGGGCCTGGTGTTTTGCGATCTTGACTCATAAATCTCCGCTCACCACAAACAGCAACCAGCCTGTCTTAATTATTTCAAAACTGCGATCGCTGCTATCTACTGCTCTATAGAATGTCTTCATTACTTTTACATACTCCCGTCGGCCCGAGACTGCTTTGGGCCGATCGCCAAACTGCCAAAATTTTAATTTTGCGATTAGGTAATTGATAATGCGTAATTGGCAATTGGTCAAGGCCTTCGTCCCTAACTCGCACCCATCTTACCAATTACACATTATCGTCTCAAGAACCGGAGTTCGATCGCAAATCGCCGATCAGTTCAGCCAATTCGTCACTGTTAGCTTTGTAAACCTCGTTGCAGAAATGGCAAGTAGCCTCAGCCCCGCCATCTTTTTCGATCATGTCTTGGAGTTCCGCTTCGCCCAACATTTTGAGAGCTCCCAAAACTCGATCGAACGAACAGCCGCAGTGAAAGCGCACCATCTGAGTTTCCGGGAAAATTTCCAGGCCCATATCACCCAGTAACTCTTCCAGAATCTGATGCAGCGTTTTGCCCGATCGTAACAACGGCGTAAAGCCCGACAGTGCAGCCACCCTAGATTCCAGAGTTTGCACCAATTCTTCATCCGTTGCCGCCTTCGGCAGCACCTGCAACAGCACGCCCCCAGACGCTTGCACCCCATCAGCACCCACAAACACCCCCAAAACTAGAGCCGAAGGCGTCTGCTCCGAGGTTGCCAAATAGTGAGTCAGATCGTCGCCAATTTCGCCGGAAACCAATTCTACCGTACTTGAGTAAGGGAACCCGTATCCAACATCCCGCACCACGTACAAATAGCCGTCACCGATCGCCCCGCCGACATCGAGTTTACCTTTGGCATTGGGCGGCAATTCCACTGCGGGATTGCTGACATAACCTCGAACCGTGCCATCAAGTCCCGCATCAACCAGAAGTCCGCCCAGGGGCCCATCTCCTTTGATGCGAATGTTGACCCTCGATTCGGGGCGCTTCATGCTGGAGGCGAGTAACAGCCCCGCCGACATCGTGCGTCCGAGGGCGGCTGTAGCCACGTAGGAGAGCTGATGTCGCTGTCTTGCTTCTTCAGTCAGACGGGTGGTAATGACGGCTACAGCGCGAATTCCGCCATCTGCTGCTTTCGCGCGAATTAATTTATCGGCCATGAAAAACCTTACTTTTGCGTTTTGATACTTCCTTGAACTATTTTAGAAGTTCTTGAAGGTTGTCGCAGCAGATAGGGGCCCCGGAGTGCGATCGAACTTCCCAACTCCCCTATTTTTTCGCTCAAACCTTGATTGATCGACTATTTGTGAATAAATAGTGCGATCGATTCTTGAAAATACATTCCTGGACGCCTAATCCCTATCTGTAGGGTGCGCACTGCGCACCGATAGCCATATAAGTAGCGTCTAAAACCACTTTTTGGTCTGAGTCATAAAATAAATCTTTATTTGAAAAACCCAGAATAAGGATTGAATTTATTTTTCCCAATACAGCCTGTACTCAGTCAGGTTATAACTACTAGCAATTAGCTCCTAACTACCAATGCCAACTTTTAAAATTTGGCGCCAATTCTCAAGCTTATACCATTTTTAAAGCACTTACCGAGCAGGACACGGCAGTGCCGTTTCCCTACTACAGATATCGCCCTAAATCTATATTTAGCAATCCTTTTCAGAATTGGTATAACTACTAATGACTAATGACTAACAGCTAATGACTAACAGCTAATGACTAATGACTAAAGTTTATCTTCCCGCTAACCTGGCGATCGCCAAACCTTTACCTTGGTAAGCTAGAGTCAGAGCTGTAGGGCTAACACTAATGTTTTTTAGCTGGAAATAACGGATATGCCACCAACATCGAAAGCACTTTTAGCGGAAGTCCAGCATAACACGGGAGCGACTCGAAACTTGCATTTTTATGCCAAGGGCGAAACCATTCCTTTGATGTCCCAAGGCCTTTGGCGCGTTTGTCAAGGTTTAGCACAACTGAGCACGCTTTATCCCAGCGGGGAAGAAGGACTTTTGGGTTGGGTGGGGCCTTCGATGTGTTTCGGTTTGTGGTTGACAAGCTTGCAGACTTACCGAGCTACGGCGACATCTGATGTTTATTTGATGTGGTATTCTATGGTGGAAATCGAAGCTTCTCCTCAATTGGCTCAGGAGTTGTTGCCTCAAATGGTTCGGCGGCTGCGGCAAATGGAATCAATTTTGGCGATCGCCGGACAGCGCCGTGTAGAAGACCGTTTGTATCAGCTTCTGCTATTATTGCAACAGGACTTCGGTCAGCCTGTGGTTGAGGGAACTCGTTTGAGCATCCGCTTGACACACCAAGATATTGCTAATGCGATTTGTACGACGCGGGTAACGGTAACGCGAATGTTGGGAAAATTGCAGCAGCAAGGGTTAATCAGTCGAGATAAAGACCGTCATTTAATTCTTAACAAAGGTGTTTTTGCCACATCGTCTGATTTATTTGGCTGTAACCCTCAAGCAGTGTAGAACCGACAGGAATTTGCATCTACATAAACCTGTCTAATATTAATTCTCAAATTCGATCGCATAAAAACTATTTGTGTTGCTCTTGCTCCCGCTATCTACAGCAATACATTTGCAGCCAGAGAAGATATAATTAAACGGTGCATCTACTTAAAAAATAAACCAATGGCTAACTCAACTCCAGAAACACCACAACCAGACAAAAAAGAATTAACTCAAATCACGGCTAAACCTCAAGAAAAACAAGAAGAACCGCCAAATAAGGGTGACGGGCGGAAATAAATATAGTTTTGGAGGCAGAAACCGGGTTTTTCACCGAGATTGCAGTTTTAAGCAAATATTTTGGTGAAAAAACCCGGTTTCTAGTTATCCGCGTTTCCCGGAAATAATTTGACAAACTACTCGGTTTGTGTATTGCCGTTGGTCGATCGCAACTTCGGCTTTCCAGACATCTTTCTGCGTCCCTCCAGAGAAACCACCTCAGCCTCCGAACTCTCCCTAGCCACCCGAATCAGCAACCCCGACAACAACAAACTCGCCAACATCGACGAGCCCCCGTAACTAAAAAACGGCAGCGGCAAACCCGTAGTCGGCAAAACCCCCGTCGCCACCCCAATATTCAGCAGCGACTGTCCCACCATCACCACCATCACCCCAATCGCCACCAACTGACTCTCAATATTCCGGGCCCTCATCGCCACCCTCAAAGCCACAGTAGTGTAAGCCGCCAACATCAGCAATAGCGAGAAACCTCCCACCAAACCAAACTCCTCAGCAAACACAGCAAAAATAAAATCGCTGTACTGAATCGGCAAATAAAATAACTTTTGCTGCGACATCCCCAAACCAACACCCCAAATCCCCCCAGAACCCACAGCCAGCAGACTTTGAATCAACTGATAGCCGTCTTGTAGAGGATCAGCCCAAGGATTGAGAAAAGACATAATCCGGCGGCGCTGATATTCCCGCAAACTAATACTTAAAACGGCTAAAAGCATACCCCCCACAGCAGTTGCGCCCAACTGCAAGTAAGGTAAGCCCGCCGCCAAAGCCACCAGCCACAAAGTCATCCCGCACAAAGCCGTGGTGCTCAAATTCGGCTGCAACAAAATTCCCAACAGCATCGCCCCAAAAATTCCCAACCAAGTCAGTCGAACTTTGTTTGTCAATCGGGGCCAGTTGCCGAAAATACGGGCGCTTTGGAGTACGAAAAACGGCTTAATCAATTCAGAAGGTTGAATAATCGGCACCGGGCCCAAAGATATCCAGCGAGTTGCCCCGTTGACTGTGGTTCCCACTCCCGGAATTAAGGTCAACCAGAGCAATCCCAGCAGCACCAAAATTCCCAACTGAGCTGTTTTCATCAGGTAACGCAGGGGGGAGTACACCATTAAGTTAAAACCTGCCAGCCCGATCGCCACTGCGATTAGTTGTCGTTTAAAATAGTAAAGGCCGTCTCCAAATTCTGAATTTGCGATCGGATAGGAAGCCGAAAACAAAGCTGTCAGCCCTACAAACAGCCACAAAAAAGTCAACCACCTGAGCCACCGGGCCTCAGCGGCCCATTCAGACACGCCGGGGTCAAAAAATGGAATGAAGCGTCTAATATCATTAGTCATTAGTCAGTTGTCAGTTGTCAGTTGTCATTAGTTCTTAGTCTAGTTGGCGATCGCACAGACTGTCAGAAACCGGGTTTTTTCACCCAAATATTTGCTTAAAACCCTCAATCTCGATGAAAAAACCCGGTTTCTTTGTTAGCGAGTGCATAAGTCTTATCAGCGAATTTGGATTGAAATTGGGCGAAAAAAATAATTTAACTCTTGTGGGGTGGGCTTCGACGCTGCCCCAAATATGCAATTAAAAGTGGAGCAGCTTAGCTAAAATCATAACAAACAAAAAAGAGGTCGCGATCGACCTCTTGCCCCTCTATCAATCCATCCTCGGATCTTAAAGTAGGCCAGTATTAGCTCCGGGCTTACCCGTAGCCAGTTGCACTTTAATAATTTTGCCGCCCATTTTCATAATTCTTTGCTGTTCCCGGAACCAGTTGTCATAGGGAACCAGCTTAGTAAAATAGGTATTTTGCAATTCGCGCTGAGTGCGGATGCGAGTTTGGCTGGGGACACAAGCAGTCACTTTAAACATTCTCATGGGAAACAAACTCCTGAGTAGGTTTACAGATTTTTAGATGGATTTTAAAAAGATTGAAGTCAGGGAGTTAGGAGTCAAAACTAGCTCGTTAAAACTTGTCGGGCTTTCTCGACTGGCCTTTGACGGTCTAGCAATCACTCTCAACTTCCCTGACTTCTTTCAAAGCTAAAGGTAACAAGTCAAAAGTTAAAGGTTTACAGTTAAAAGTTAAAAGTTAAAAGTTAAAAGAGGCAAGAAATAAATCTTCTTCCTTCTTCCTTCTTCCTTCTTCCTTCTTCCTTCTTCCTTCTTCCTTCTTCCTTAGATTTAGCTCAAGCCAGAGCAGATGTAGTCGAAATAGACGCCCATTTCTTTACCAGCGTCAGAACCGACCAAACCGGCGGTGACTTCTTTCATTGCTTGGATAGCTTGTACGGTAGAACCGATGGGCACGCCCAAGGAATTGTAGGTTTCTTTCAAACCGTTGAGCACGCGCTCATCGAGGATGGAAGGGTCGCCAGCTAGCATAGCGTAGGTGGCGTAGCGCAAGTAGTAGTCCAAGTCGCGAATGCAAGCTGCATAACGACGAGTGGTGTACATATTGCCGCCGGGACGAGTTACGTCTGAGTACAACAGAGACTTAGCAACTGCTTCTTTGACGATTGTGGCTGCATTGGCGCTGATGGCTGTAGCGGCGCGGACGCGCAGTTCACCAGAAGCGAAGTAGTTCTTGAGTTTGTCTAATGCGCTGATGTCCAGGTACTTACCTTGAACGTCAGAGGAATTGATTACGGCGGTAATTGCGTCTTGCATGGTTGTCTTGTTTCCTAGAAAGTGGCTGAGTCAGTCCAATTTTGGAGCGAGAATTTGAGATTTGGGATTTGGGATTTGAGATTTACAAGTAGCTGGTTATCTGCAAAAGCTGTTAGCTTGTTGTCAGCAACCTTCGATTGTTCAATCAAAAATCTATCATCAAAAACCTAAATTCCTTACTGCATCGCACCGATAACGTAGTCGAAGTAAGAGGAAGCTTCGGAAGCATCTTCTCCAGACAGTAACGAAGAAGCTGCATTCTTCATAGCGCGGACGCCTTCGGCGACGGCTGCAATCGGGGTTCCGAGAGAGTTGTACATTTCGCGCACGCCGACAATACCGATTTCTTCGATCGGAGTAATGTCGCCAGCTACGATTCCGTAGGTGATCAAACGCAGGTAGTAATCCATGTCACGCAAGCAAGTTGCGGTCATTTCTTCGCCGTAAGCGTTGCCGCCTGGGGAAACTACGTCGGGGCGTTTTTGGAAAAGTTGGTCGCCTGCTGTCTTGACGATACGTTCGCGGGATTCGCTCAAAATTTGGGCGATGCGGACGCGGCGTTCACCAGAGGTGACGAAGCTCTTGATCCGGTCTAATTCGCCTGGGCTCAGGTAGCGAGCTTCAGCGTCTGCGTTGACGATTGATTTGGTGACGATACTCATCTTGTGTGTACCCGCTGGATATTTTGCTATACGAACTGCTCTGCGTTGAGCTAGCGACGGCGGGCGCTTTCATCCCGTACCTTTCGCTTTGCTGTTTGCAGGAGCTTTGACGGGGAATGGCGGACTTTCCAGGGCTAGCAAGTGTTGAAGTTGCTGGCTGGTGACTGCCTTCGGTGTTTGACGGCGCTGGTTCTTCACGCCGGTGCGCTTGTGAGTGCCGGCACTGTGCCTGTCGCTTAGAATACCACAAATGACTGATGCGATCTTTAAATCTACGATCGAGATTGCAGCAGATCGCTAAGTGGCGATCGAGTAACTGTCCGGCAGTTAGTCAGAATATTGCTGGTCTGACGCAACTACCTCTCGCAAGTATTTTGAGGCATTATGTTCACATTCTGAGTGTTACTGTAATAGTTTGTAACATTCTTTTTCATATTCGGGCCTCGGTTGGGTGCTGACTGGTGCAAATTTTACAGTAAAAAAAATCGCTAAAATTATTTTGTAGCAAAGGTTACAGGCGATCGCTCTAGGGACTGGTTTGTCCCGAAGGCGGCGGCGCGAGGATCGAAGACTTCTGTCTCAAAGAAAGGTGCGGGAGACGGGGAGGAGACAGGGTGGCGACTGGTGCGGATCGGAAATCGTGACTTTCGAGCTTGTAGCTAAATTTGACTCTGCCAAAAACGGAGACAAGCCCCCGACACTCGTCGCGATCGACCTAAAATTTTAGACTTTTGTTCAAATTCCCAGACTCATCTGTGGAATAAATCTAAAATCTAAAACCTAAAATCTAAAATCGACTGACTCTCACTTTATAATTCAGGTGCGCCGTGAACAGAAATCTATCAGCCCTTAAAAAAGCTTTGCAGTTTGGGATTAGCGGTGCTGTCGGCGGTTTCGCCGGCAATCTGATCACCGAACCTTTCATGCAGCGGCTCAATGATTCACAATCTGTTTTTGACAGTGTATTGTCCACAAGTCGTTGGTTTGGATTGGTAGGCGGTGGCATTGCCACTGCAATTATGTTCGGCTACTATTACTATATCAAAGGTAAGCCTCAAATTAAACAGGCTTTAAAAAATGGCGGGTTGTCTGGTGTAATCGCCGGGGCAATTTCTGGAGCGATCGCCGAAGGGATTTTTAGCGGGATTGGCGACGGCGAAAACGAGATATTGCGAGTGATTTGCTGGGGAATAGCTGGCAGTTTGTTGGGATTTGGACTTTCCAAACGAATTCCCAATTTAGGAGCGCTGCGTGGCTTGGGTGGTGGCGGTGTAGGTGGTGTTTTGGGCGGTTGTTTGTTTATTTTGTTTGCTTATAGTTTATCTGGGACGGCGGGCCGTTTAGTTGGCTGTAGTGCGATCGGCTTTTGGATTGGCATTATGCTAGTTGTGGCTGAAACTTTGTTCAACAAAGCTTGGCTGGTGATTAGTTACGATACCGGAGCAAATCGCACTCTGACTATTGGTGCCGAACCGGTGACTTTTGGTAGCGATGAAAATTTGTCTATTATCTGCATTCCTGATGTTTCGCCCTTAGCCATGCGGTTTCAATTGGAGGCTGGACAAATTGTTTGCGAGAATGTTGATAGTGGGGCGGTGACTTATTTGCGATCGGGCGATCAAAAAAGATTAGGAAATTGTACAATTACAGTGGGAAATTCTGATTTGCCCGCTGCAACTTCTGCTCAGGTTTCGCCTAGTATCATATCACAAAAATCCCCAGCAGATTCTTTTGCTAGCGGTCAATTTTCCCTGAAATTAGGAAGTCGAGTGATTCCTCTGAGTGCGGGAGTTCAGCTATTCACCTCTGACATCCCAACTTTAAAAGCTACGGCATCTAACGGTGTTATAGCTACGGTGATTTCTCGATCGCGAAACGAGGTATCATTGGGATTGACTAATTTGGGCGATCGGGCTTGGTGGGCCACAGACATTCAAGGCGACATGAAAATGATTGAACCTGAAAATACCCTAACTCTCGCATTGGGAACTAAAATTGAGTTTGGTGAAATTGATGGTGAGATTGTGGCATAGTGATATTATTAAGTTACACCATGATAATTCGGCGGTTAAAACCGCGTCTACACAAACAAAGTCCGCCTGCGCGGACTAAGAGATAACTTACCCTACGATCGCATAGATGATTTGGCTAATGAACTTGAAAAAAATATTCGCTGCTTTCCTATTAATTCTGACCTTGGCATTGGGAGTAGTTACAATTAGTCCCCAAATTGCTTTGGCAGATGCAATTGCAAATCCGGTAACGGCGGCAGAAGTTTTCAGTGTCAACTGTGCAGGCTGTCACATCAACGGCGGCAACATTATCAGGCGTGGCAAAAACTTAAAACAAAAAGCCTTAAAAAAATACGGCATGGATTCCATCGCCAATATTTCCAACCTAGTAACCAACGGTAAAGGAATTATGCCCGCTTACAAATCTCGTTTGTCGGAACAACAAATTATCGATGTTTCCGCCTACGTGCTATCCCAAGCCGAAACCGATTGGAAATAGAACCTCGGTAGATTATTTATAGCTTAGACAATCTTGCCACAGACATCAGATATGTCTTTACCGCAGGTTGAAGCGCGAACAGGGTTTCACTTTCTGCTGGGACTGTTTCAATTAGCGATCGCCTTAAAAGCGATTCTAACACCTTCAACAATTCTAAACCCCTCTCTTGCTGAATATCGGAGTACAAATTCTCACAACCAACAGGCTTGACTTCTTTCGCCATGCAGTGTAATAGCTGGATTTCTAATCCTGATAAGCGATTAAACTGCCGAGATAACGTATCGCTATAATCTCCCAGAAACAGCCCATTTCTTAAAAAGTTAGCAATGCTGTCCCCAAACATATCATGAATAGTTGTTGTTACTATTTTTAACGCTAAAGGATTGCTGCTGTATGCCTCTATCAGTTCTGAGAATTGACCTTCTTCAGACAAACCCTTATTTTTAAGGATTTCCACAGCCGCTTCTCCCAAACCACCCAATTTTAATGACCTTACAGATTGATTTTGACCTTCTAACGCTGCAATTTCTTTAGGTTTTTCGCAGCTAGTCAACAGCAAGCAACTTTGATGCTGCGATTTTCCTACTTGTTTCAGAAATTCCCCATACACTTGATATCCTTCTCGATAGTTTCCTGTTAACTGCTCAGTGCTGAAAACAGCTTCCCACTCATCTAAGATTATCAGGCATCGACGCTTTTGTAAACACTGAATCAGCCGCTGCATACCATCAGCGATGATTGTCGGTTCTATTGCATTTGTGGAAGCAATTAGACTGTCCAGGGAAAATTCAAGCTGGGTTTGCTCTCGGAGAGCAAACCCAGCTTGAAAAAATATTTTTTTATCCTGACTAATTAACCGCAATTTCTCTAAATCCCTTGGCGGTTTATCTGATAAAAATTCGATTAAATTTACCAGAGTATTTGCCAACAGAGGTGCATGACTGAGGTTGAGCCAAATCAAGCACTCAAACTGGTGTTTAATCAGATCTGTTAGCTTAGATGCTAAAGCAGTTTTGCCAATGCCCCCCATACCCAATATAGCAACTAAACGACAGTCTTCTTGTAAAATCCATTGCTCTAAATTAGCAAGTTCTGTTGTGCGCCCGTAGACAATAGACGTATCTACCGCCAGCCCCCATTCAGTTTGATTTTCGATGGTAGATTGGGTATAATTTATGAATTTAGGATGGAACGTTTCTCCATTACTCTTTTGTTTATAACCAAATATTTCTAGGATACTGGGGATTTCTTTCCAGTCTTTGGGTTGTTGCAGCGTCAAAACTTGAATGTAGCGATACAACCCTCTCGATAAGTCTACTCTAATACCCGCACAGTCGCGGTTGAGTGCGGCGGCAATTTCCGGCGGACTATAATTGCAAAGCAATCCTCGCAGATAAGTTTTTTCTAAAGGAGTGAGTCGCTGCTTTTTACTGCTAGCGTACTCTTGCTTGGCTGCTGTCAAGTCTGCATATAACTGTTCAAGATTCCAGCAAGCCGCAGCCTCTATAAACTTCTGTGCTGGTATTTGCAAATGTTTATTTGGAGGTGTCATGTATATTCATAAGCAGAAGCACACTCATAATTATTTATGATTTTACCAGCTTAAGGATCTAACTTTGTGCGTATTTTTACTGACTGAGAGGGGTGTTTTAGATACGTTATAAAAATTATTGTAAATAAAACCAATCCCTATGCTGGTCTACTTCTCACAAAAATACCTAATAAAAATACTAATAGCTCTTAGGTAACTTATCGGTCTTGAGTGTTTTATAATTGTAGAAGGCAGGATTTTATAACACCTGCTATCAGAAAAGTTAAGAGGACAGCTTAAATGGCATCATTAGTTCAAGTGACAAATCAGTTAACTACAACTGACAAGAGTATCCCGACTCCTAATCCGGGCGATGGTTCTGCAAGAACTCGCGCTAAAGATTACCTTTTAGTAGTAGAGTTAGTCAATCAGCCTATATCAATTGATCTTTTTAAAGATCTAAGCACTAGCTTCGACCCTTACGTGCAAGTCTTTCAGGTACCCAAAGGCAACACGGGTGCGAATGTCGCTGATACGAGTGGTCTTCTTGTTGCTCAGGATGATGATAGCGGCGGCGGCCTAAACCCAAAAATCGCGAGTCCTCCTGGTACCGAATACTTCAATGGGGCTTCTTTCCCGCTTACAAGTGTGCCTGGTGTGAACTATGTAGTCCGTGTGACTAGCTTGGATACGTTAACACAACTTCCTCAGCCTTTCACATTACAGGTTTCAACTCCCAGTGGCAATGTCACCTTGAATGACCCCCTAACAGGTGCGAATGTAAATCCAGGAGGCAGTAGTGGCATTCCCGTCGCGCGTTTCTTTGACAAGACGGCAGGAGGGCATTTTTATACTACAGACCCGATCGAGAAAAGTGACCGACTAACCAACCCTGCTCGTTTCCAGAGTGAAGGCGATGAATTTATCGCTCCAGGCGGCGGTAACGCAAGGGTTCAACGCTTCTTGAATACGGCATCAGGAACCTATTTCTTTACGAATAAACCTGGTGAGATACAGTTTGTTCGCACCTTACCCCAGTTCCGCGATCAGGGGGAGGTTTTCAATTCATATAGCACGGCTGAACAGGGTGCGATACCCATCTATCGTTTTACCAACCTGGCGAGGGAACGGGAAAATTCGCAAAATATTACACACTTTTTCACCGCAAGCGCAGAGCAACGGCGGGCGGTACAGGCGAGGTCAGATTTCCGGGATGAGGGGGTTGCTTTTTATGCTCTTCCTGCCTAAGTAGGCAGTTGGATTCATCTAGGTTTAAAATGAGTAGTAGGGTGCGCCGCACGCACCCTACTTTTTTATCTATTAAACTTCTGGGTAACAAGCGATATTTTGGTCATCCCATGAACAATCTCAGTACAAAACTTTCCCTTTTCAAGGCTTTAACTGTCATTAGCTTGTGCTTGTATCTAACCTTAGCTGTCAGCGCGCCCGCTTTCGCCTCGATTCACAAATATCCAGAAACAGCCGAGAGAGTAATGTTTCGCTCCGTACAAAGCCTGCGCGATACTGATGACAAAGCATGGCAAGTGGTTTTGTACAAGCGAGTAAGGTTGGGAGTAGTAAACTCTTTTAACCTGAGATTGGTAGGGTTTCCCGGAACTGAATTGGAGCACCCAGTGCCGCTGAATGTTGCTGCGGGAAGTCGCGAAATTGGCATGGCTAATGATATTTGGAGCGAGTCGGATTTGCCGATTAATGTCGGAGAGTACGATTTTAAATCAATAATTACACAAGTCGAAAGCAATCAGCCTTTGCGGTTGAACTTGCCTGTGAAAGGTGAAAAAAAAGCTGCGTTGCTGGTTCCTCCCTTTGCTGTCAGAGAATGGCGACTGTTGTTAGAAACCAACTAATGCCTCTTGCCAAAAATTTTGCTACAGTTTTCAATCTGATATCAATTATTAAAATTAGATGATTCCTAAACAGGGCAAGGGATTGCTATTTTTTTTAAGTGTCGCGCACTATTTATGTGTAGCTATAGTTTTAAGAATAGGTGTTAAATCATCAGTTAGATCGCATTCTCTAGTAAAAATTGATACAATTTTCAAGTGACAAATGGATAGGTTAAAATATGCCTTAAGGTAGATTTGACCTATTTGAAGGGCGATCGGGAAACAAACTAAAATCCGAGTTAGTCTGGTGACAAAACTCCACTGTTAACGTGCGTGCCTTCAGGGTGAATCTACTATGACTTTAATCAGTACCATTGTCGGAAAAGCGTTGAAAACCGGTTATTTAACGGTTGAGGCAGAAGAATTGTTGCGTCAGCAGTTGCAGATGACTAAGTACGGTTTAGAAGATTTTGAGGCTTTTATTACTTTGCAAAAAGAGGTGATGGAGGGTAGGGTAAGACATCAGGCTTTGGAATTGTTGCGAAGTAGCAGGTGTTCTGCGACTGCTTGAATTTGGATAAATTGGATAAATAAAGTCCAGCATCTTCTGTTTTTATCCCTAACAGTTCGCGACATTAAGACCAAAGAAACCGGGTTTTTACCCTTACTCTGGGTGAAAACACCTCTTTTCGTAAAAAAACCCGGTTTGTGACCGCCTTTGGGTGCAAGACTACCTAATGAGAAAATTGCGGCGCGATGGCTACGCCCCGGCTTGCGCCTACGAACTTGACAAAAATACCCAAATCAACAATAATTGTAGGTTGTCTGTCTAAATCCTGCTCGGATCAGGTCGAGACATTCCAAAAGCTGGAGAGCAGTCAGCCGTCAAAAGTCCATAACTGATGACCAATGACCAATGACTAACCAGCTACCTGTACGGCAAACCCAACGACTATCCCATGACCTACGCAATTATTGAGACCGGCGGCAAGCAATTTCGAGTAGAACCAGGCCGCTTCTACGACATCGAACTGCTTCACGTGGAAGCTGAATCACAAGTCATCATTGACAAAGTATTTCTGGTACAGCACGAAGACGATGTTCACATCGGCCAGCCTTTACTAGAAAATGCGACTGTAGAAGGAACCGTGCTCCGGCATTTCCGGGGCCGCAAAGTCCTCGTCTACAAGATGAAGCCGAAAAAGAAAACTCGGAAGAAAAAAGGACACCGCCAAGAAACAACTCGGTTTATGATTGACTCTATTACAGTCAATGGTGTTGTTTTGGCAGCGAGAGATTTAACTCAAGAAGTTGTTGAAGCTCCCCAAACCGGCGAAATTGAATCAGAATAAACAATAGTAAATAAAGTTGAGGACATTATGGCCCATAAGAAAGGTACAGGCAGCACACGTAACGGACGCGATTCTAATTCCCAGCGTCTGGGTGTCAAAAAGTACGGCGGTCAAGTTGTCAGAGCTGGCAACATTTTGATTCGTCAACGCGGCACTAAGGTTCACCCCGGTAATAATGTTGGTATCGGCAGAGATGATACTTTGTTTGCCATGATTGATGGTGTTGTGACTTTTGAAAGAAAGGGCAAAACTCGCAAGAAACTCAGCGTTTATCCTGTGGTTGCAACTGTGGTTGCACCTGTGGCTGAATCTGTCGCAGTTTAATTTTATGCGTTCCTGGGTTCTGCCTGGGAATTCATATAATTGGGGATATGTTTGCTGATTTCATATCTCAATATACCCATATCCTCGACTTCTTAAAGAAGTCGGGGATGTCATGTTTGGTAGACAATTTTTGTGAGAAATTCGGAATGATTTAACCGCAGAGACCGCAGAGACCGCAGAGGAAGAGAAGAGAGAGATGAATCATTTGGATGCCAAGGGATTTGGTATGATTCGCTAATTTGTGGCTAGCCTCCTCCGACAATTGTCACGATTTCTAAGATGTCGCCTTCTTGTATCTGCGTGGTTTCCCAAAATTGTTTGTGCAGAATTTCGCCGTTGTACTCTACAGCCAGCAATCGCGGATTTAAACCTAATTGTTTTAATAATTCTGGTAGAGGTGTTTCGATCGCACAATTGCGTTTTTCTCCGTTAACTTCCAGCGCAATTTGATTTGTCATCATTCAAATATTATCAGTTTTTAGGGCGGGTTTCGTAACAAGACTTACGCAGAACCGATGAAAAATAGATGCTGCGATTGCTTCGCGGGGACGCTCGCAATGACAGAAATACCTTATTGATGCGTAAGTCCTGTTGTACAAAAATTATATTTTATCCACAGACTCCCTGCGCGAAACCCGCCCGACAAATCGCCAATCAATCTAGGTTTTCCCGTGCAGAGCTTTCTGAGCTTTCAGACTCTGCATCCGAATCAACTGCGAGATGAAAAACTGCGTGACTAAAGTCGGTTGCTCTGCTTCCATAATCGATCGTACTGTAGCAACTCTTTGAGCTCCAGCATTCAATACTTGATCGAGGTTGTTGATATCAATTCCGCCGATCGCAAACCAAGGAACAGGCGACTTATCAGCAGCATACCGCACATAGTCCAAACCCGCCGCCTGTTTATCAGGTTTAGTAGGAGTGGAGTAAACCGGCCCAACTCCAATATAGTCGGCTCCCGCATCAATAGCTCGCTGCATTTCCTCGCCATTCGTAGTCGAACTACCGATGATCCGTCCAGGGCCGAGCAACTTGCGCGCTTCGGCTACAGGCAAATCTTGCTGTCCTAAGTGTACGCCGTCGGCATCTGCTGCGATCGCCAAATCCACGCGATCGTTCACAATCAACAAAGCATCGTAGCGGTGACAAAGTTCGCAAAGTTGTCGCACATTCGCCAACTTCACCCCATCATCCGAGGTTTTATCACGGTACTGCACCAAAGTCACTCCGCCTTGCAAAGCAGCTTCCACGACTGTTAAAAAGTTGTATTTCGGGGAAGTTACAAGGTATAACTGCGATCGAAGTAACTGCTGATAGCGCCGATAAGCCAACAAATCGCTTTCGAGAGTATAAACCCGATAGCGCATCTGCTTAAAAGCCTTGCCCATATTCGGATCGTAAACTTTGCCGTACTCTTCCAGTACCCGCAGAGCTTCTTCCACCCGACAAAAATTCGCCTCCAGTAGCTGCTGGATGCTCGAACGCTGCTCTTCCTGCGGGTGAGTCAACTCCGTCCCCGGATCGGCGGGCGTATCCCTCGCGCTGCGTAATTCTGCGGTGTGCCAAACAGCCAATTCCTGGCGCAGTTGCTTGCACTCAGCAGCTAAATCGGCGCTGTTAAGACCAAACCTGCACCATTCTTCAATAATTCTCAACCCTTCGCGCGATCGATCTAGATTTGCATCTAAAATCCGGCAGAGGGCTGACTGTGCCGGTAAAGTTCTGTTTTGTTTCTCGGTCATCAGAACCACCTTTCTTAAAATAATCCGACCAGTCTACCCGCTACATTCTCCCACGCCGTCAAGATTGTGGCAAAAGCGATCGACCTAATTTTGCCATCAACGGATCTAAATTTGACAAATTTTTAAGTTTTATTGAATTTGAGAAAAACAAAGCATAATAGATCAAACTTGATCAAAGTGGAATCGTTAAGCTGCATACCACACTTCGGAGGAGAGCCGTGAGGTTAGCAGAGCACAAAAGATTAACAGCAGAAAACCCCAGCAGGCGGGTGAAATTAAACTGCGATCGCCAAAACCAGACAGGAAACAGGGGATGCAAAACTCGGCTCAAAGATAAATTGCGTTTTTTTATGACCCTAAAATCAGAACATAGCAAGTGCCAAAAAAGTCGTAGCTTGCGGGGCGGAACGCCATCGCCCAGGAAAGCTTCAAGTTCTTGCCTGCTGCTCGTCTTTGCCAGCACCGCTTTTTGCAATCCTCAAGCCTCTGCCATCGCTGCCGAGACTGGCTCCGTTCAGCTACTTTCCCAAGCGCCCCAGAGCGACATTAACATCCTCTACGTAAGCTCAAACGGTGGTAGCGACACGGGAGGTAATGGGAGCGATCGAGCTCCGTTCAAAACCCTGACTTACGCCTTAAGCGTGGCCCCGCCCAAGACAGCGATTTTGCTAGCACCCGGTACTTACAGCGCTCAAAGCGGCGAAAAATTTCCATTAATGCTCAGGCCCAGCGTGACTGTTCAGGGAAATCCCAGCACTCGTGGCCAGAATATTGTGATCAAAGGTGGAGGAGACTTTCTCAGTCCGACTTCGGCGGGTCAAAATATCGCGATTTTAGGTGCAGACGGGGCGGGACTCAGCGGGGTGACGGTGACAAATACCAACTATCGCGGTTACGCTTTGTGGATCGAATCGAGTTCTCCGACGGTTGTTAACAATACTTTTTCCGGTAGCACTCACGACGGAATTTCGGTAGTAGGGACTGGAAGGCCGACGATTGGCGGGAATTTTTTCTCGAAAAATGGAGCTAACGGGATGACGATTTTTGGCACTTCTCGACCGGAAGTTCGAGATAATACCTTTGAAAACACTGGATTTGGGATAAATGTAGCGCAGAATGCGAAGCCTCTGTTGATCGGCAACAAAATTACTCGGAATAAGGACGGCGTGGTGGTACAAGCTGATGCTAGACCGGTGCTGCGTAACAATTATATCGAGAGTAATCAGCGGGATGGAATTGTGGCGATTACTAGAGCTCTTCCAGATTTGGGAACTTCAGCCGAACCGGGCGGAAATGTGATTCGCAACAACGGTCAGTACGATGTCAACAATGCGGCGAAAGGTCAAGTAATCCCAGCTTACGGGAATCAATTGTTGAGCAATCGCACGACGGGTTCGGTAGCTGTTGCGGGAACTTTTAGCGCGCCGCAGCCCATTCGGGGAAGTGCTTTGCAGTTAAGAGTCGATCGACCTTCGAGTATCGGCGGCCCAGAAACTTCTCT
>Ga0335397_10001588_pt1 | contig 31008 bp, 32 predicted proteins | sample MAT04_FD_205740 | JGI IMG/M metagenome (GOLD analysis project Ga0335397, IMG submission 205740) | Freshwater microbial communities from Lake Fryxell liftoff mats and glacier meltwater in Antarctica - MAT-04 (spades assembly) (version 2) ... | reverse complement strand
TTTCTTTTTTTAAAAGCAGAATCGCCCGTCGTTTTTTCATCTTGTTCCTTGGTTGTGCTTTTTTACCTCTTGCCATCTTGATCGGATACTCCTTCCAGAGGGTCGAAAATCAGTTATACGAACAGAGCACGCTCCGTATGGAAAAGGACTGCCGAGTCTTCGGCATGGCTCTTATGGATCGTCTCGTCCATATGAACAACCTTATCCAGATTTATGCCGCACATCTCGCCGGCGGGCAAAGTCCTGTGGACGCCTCTAACACACTGCACGATCAAGTTACTCCCCTGTTTGTCGGACTGGGGTTGTACAAAACCGGATCCGGTCTTGAAACACTTTCTGGCCGCATCGACCTGGAACCCGATGTTGCTCTCTTTGATCACTTGCTGCAACGACAGGGAAGGTCCACTATTTACACCAGAAAAACAGAGACTTCGAGCAGAACCGTGTTTCTTCTTGTACCGTTTACGGTTGCCGGTAGCCAATGTCTTTTTGTCGCCCAACCCGAATCCTCTTTTTTATGGGGGGTCGGGGTAAATTCCATGCTTCCTTCCATGACCGAATTGGCGGTTTATGACGAAAAAGGTCAGCTGATCACGGCAACACAGATCTCTCCTGGTCCTGCGCTGCCGGCCATGGCCAGCCGATCGGATAACCGTAATTACTTGCGCTTCGAGTACCAGAAAGATGGTGAAACTTACCTGGCCAGCGGCTGGGCACTCTTTCTTAAGTCCCAATTTGAAGCTCAGACCTGGACTATCATCCTCAGTGGTACTCGTACCAACATGCTCGGTTCTGCGCTTCAGTTCAAACGAACATTTTCCCTGATCATCATTCTCGTGCTGTGGAGCATTCTTTTCCTTTCACTGTTTTTCATTCGGAAAACGCTGACCCCCCTGGCAATACTCCAACAGGGAACCGAACGGGTCGGGAACAAGGATTTCAACAGTCGGGTGGAAATCGACAGCGGCGATGAATTCGAGCAACTTGCCGAGAGCTTCAACTCCATGACCAGCCAATTGAACAAACAGTTCAAGACCCTGGCCCTTATCGACGAGATTGACCGTTCCATTCTCTCCAGCCTGGATTCTTCTGTGATTATTCCCCTGTCTTTGCGCATGATTTCGGAATTCTTCTCCGACCATTTGATCATGCTGGCACAACGCACGCCGGGGGATTTGCATCGGCTGCGGTTGACTATTCTCACGGGGGGTCACCACAATGATATCGCAGAAGAATATGTCCTGTTAAGCAGCGAAGAACAAGAAATGCTTTTTACCGGAGAGTCGTTCGAGGTATTGAGCCGCGATATTACTCTACCCCGTTTTCTGACGGGCAGAGGCACCAGTGATTCTTTTCTCTTTCTGCCGCTGGATAGAGAACGGCAGGTCATCGGAGCCTTGATCCTGGAATTTAACACTTCGGATGGACAGAATTCGGTGGAACAAATCGGTCAGGCCCGACAACTTGCTGACCAATTAGGTATAGCTCTGGCCAACGCTCGTCTGGTTTCCGATCTTGAACGGCTGTCGATTGGCACAGTCGAGGCTCTGGCCCGAACCGTTGATGCCAAAAGCAAGTGGACGGCGGGGCATTCGGAGAGGGTAGCGGAATTGGCGGTAAAAATCGGTGAGGCGATGGATTGGAGCAAGGAGCGTCTGGAATCACTGTTTCGCGCCGGATTGTTGCACGACATCGGCAAAATCGGTATACCTATCGTCATATTGGACAAGCCTGGCAAACTCAGCGAAGAAGAATACGACACGATAAAAACGCATCCGACTCTCGGCGGCAAGATTCTAGAGCCGATCCAGGTCTACAAGGACATTCTCCCGCTGATAGTACAACATCACGAACATTTTGACGGCAAAGGCTATCCAGAGGGATTATCCGGCGAAGATATCGATATAGGTGCCAGAATTCTTTGTGTGGCTGATGTATATGATGCCCTCATCAGCCAGCGTCCGTACCGCGATGGATGGGTCAAGGAAAATGTCCTGAGCTTTATGCGGGAAAAGCGAGGAACCATGTTCGATCCAGGCGTGGTTGATGTATTTCTCTCCATGGATATCTGAATAATTTTCCTCGGAACATTGAGGCGAGAAAATCATATGATCCACGCAGATAGGTAGCAAGATGAGAATTCTTTCCATATTACTCTTGGTCATTGCTTTGTGGGCAACTGCTGGGTGTGAGAAAAAGTCCCCCTCCTCGCCCCTCGATTTATTAGAAGCAGCGGCTTATGGCAATCTGCCCGAGGTAAAAAACCTTCTTGATAGAGGGGTTGATGTAAATGCTAGGGATAAAAGCGGGATAACCGCTTTGATGCTGGCCTCTGCGGACGGCTATAAGGATATAGTCGAGCTGCTGCTTGCCCGGGGTGCCGACGTCGGTGCCAAGAACAATAACGGCGAAACTGCTTTGCAAATTACTTCCTCTACGGAAATAAAGGTATTACTCCGCGACTACGGACAATTAGCAATACCGGCTGATTTATGTTATGCCGCACGAGTTGGCGACCTGTCTGCCGTTACCAGCTACCTCGCCAGAGGAGTCGACGTTAATTCCAAGGACAACGAGGGGATGACCGCTTTGATTGAGGCATCTCAGGAAGCCAACACAGATGTTGTCGAGTTGCTGCTTGCCAAAGGGGCCGACATTAATGCCAAAACAGATTACGGCCTGACCGCCTTGATAGCTGCTTCCCAAGCTGACCGCCGGGATGTCGTGAAGTTGCTTCTTACCAAGGGGGCCGAGGTCAATATCAAAAACATTTACGGCGACAGTGCGTTATCCGTCGCTTCCAGTCAAGGCCACCGAGACATCGTGGAGTTGCTACGTCAGTACGGGGCGACGGCAAAATGAAGTGTGACTTTTACCCTCATCAATCCGCGTCCGATCTTTCAGGTCGTATAAATGGCGTTAGAGTCAACTTAGATTTGATGATAAATGATTTTTCGATTTGACACTGACCCCATTTACACTGACCCCATTTACAAGCCTTTTTTGACAACGCCTTAGGGCAAGCCTGCCACTTGTAGGCTCGCGACGATTGGTGTAAAATGTCAATCCTGTCGATCCTGTATTTGTCTCCACGCTGCCGGATCGTAGTCGAGCCTGCAGAGTGCCTTTGGAGTGAGCTATGCGGAAAGGATAACGCCACCAATATCAAAATTTTAATATCAGCATAAGAGGGGATGAGAAAATGACATTCAAAATGAAAAAATGGTTTTTCAGGGTTGCTGTAGCGGCATCATGCATCTTCGGGGCAGCTAATGCGACAGCGGCGGAACGGGTCGTCATAGGAACTGGTACCACCGCAGCCGGGAATATTTTCTTTCGAATCCAAGAACCAATTAGTATTTCAGATGATATCAAACTGGTAATTATTGCTGGTGGTCCTGTGCAGGCCCTCAAGGACCTCGACATTGGCATGGTCGAAGCCGCTGTAGGCGGTGCTCCTTTTTCCGACTGGATGACCATGATGGAAAATGCTGGGTACGCAGTTCCCAATTCCCAAGCATATAAAAGCCAGGTTATCGGCAAGGATATCATTCAGGTCATTACCAACAAAGATGTGATGGTTGCAGCCCTTTCGAAGGAACAATTGGATAGTATATTCAGCGGAAAAACCAAGAATTGGTCGGAGGTTGGAGGGCCGGACAGGTCGATTGTCCTGTTTATGAATACCAAGAGCCCCGGCACCCAATTTGTTTTCCAGAAACAAATACTTGGTGGTAAAGCATATGCCTCAGAGATGATTATGCTTAATTCCGACAGTGAATTAAAACCACGGGTGAAAGGCACTCCCGGTGCCATCGCCTTAGCTACTCAGGCGCAAATCGATGAATCGGTCAATGTGCCGACTATCCCGATAGTTGAACGCCCCATAACCCTTATAACAAAGGGCGCACCTTCCGACAAATTGGAAAAAGTCTTGGCCTTCATCCGCGGACCGGGGCTGCAATACATCGTCAAATAATCCGTCATGCAGGGTTTGTTCTTCGCGGATTAATGTCCGGGAAATCGGGTAATGATTGCAACCATACTCAATGTTGATCATGTAAGGTTTCCATAATCAACTCCATCCCGTACAAATCCTGGCCAACTTTATTTTCGTCGGCAAAGTTGCTTTTGTTCTTTGTGTTCGAACATACTCTCTTGATTGTCAAAGGAGCGGGTTGCGCAGCCCTGCATTTTCTGCCTCCAAAGTACATGAGAGCTCCTGCAAACAAAAGCAGAACTGACCGACCATCCGCTTGGAATGGAAGCATCAACTTTCTCTCCCTTTCAAAATTCGAACATGGAGATCTTTATGGGTACGGATTGCCATTCAGTGTCGCTTGGGTTTACCGACGAGCAGGTTCCGGTGGGAACGCACATGGATGGCGTCAGGGTCAACTTAGATTTGATGATAAATGATTTTTTAACTGCCTCTGACCCTATCTACTTGACCCTATTTACTCAAAATCTTGAAACAGTTTTTTATCAATAGAGGTTTGTAATGCAAAATGAACTCACTCCGGAAAGACGAGAATTTCTTGAAAAGGATTATCAGAGAGGATTTATAAAATTCTGCGGCTTGCAGCCATCTAAAATTGAAATTGGACTTTTTGAATCCACCATCAAAATAGGAAGAAACCACAAAACCCAGGATAATTTTATCCATGCCGGATTGATTGCGACCATGTCTGATCATACGGCCGGATATGCCGCCTACACCCTTGTTGCCGATGATGTCAGGATATTGACCATTGAATTTAAAATTAATTTCTTGAAACCCGCCTATGGCAATGTGTTAAAATGCAGATCAGAGATCATCAGCCAAGGAAAGCAAATTATCGTAGCCCAATCGACTGTCTTTGATATCAGGGATACCCATGAAAAAATGGTGTCCAAAAGCACCATCACCTTGATGGTTCTCGCTGCCGAAAAGCTTGCGACAAAGAGCCACTAAGGGAAAAGAAATTCAGGGCAACGATCTTCGTGAGAGCGACAGGCAAGAAGCATCACCGATGTCCATCAGAAGCAATGCCAAGAAGATACTCAGGCAATTAACCCGCATTGAGGTTGGAGCATGGTCAAAATTATCGCGATTTACGGCAGCCCGAGACATGATGGCAATACCGCTGCACTTTTGAAGCAGGCGGTAGCCGGGGCACAGCTCGAAGGGGCGCATGTGGAAGAAGTGTTTCTTCGAGATTATAAAATTGCCCCCTGTCTTGAAATTTATGGCTGCCTCAAAAGCGGTGAATGCGCCATTCAGGATGATTTCCAAAGCATTCTCGCCAAGATCGATTCCTGTTCCGGCATCATGCTTGCCTCACCAATCTTTTTTTATACTGTCAGTGCGCATACGAAAATTTTTATGGACCGCTGCCAGTCGCGTTGGGTGAGGAAATACTGGATTGAAAATCAAGCGGCTGGAAAGGCGTCGGAAACACGTAAAGGGTTATTTATTTCTGTTGGCGCCACAAAAGGTAAAAAACTCTTTGATGGCGCCATACTCACCGTCAAATATTTCTTTGATGTCCTGAATGCCGGGCTTTGGAAAACCGTTCTCTGCCGAGAGGTGGATCGGAAGGGTGAGATTGAAAAACGGGGGGCTTACCTCAATGAAGCATTTGAGGCCGGAAGGGCCTTGGCAAGGGTACTGCAGGAGCGGTGAGAGTGCCATTTGTGCACCATTTCTCCTCTTGAAAGCCGATATCATCGCGGCCTCATTGCCAAATTCCATTTCTAAATCAAGATGGGAACGAGAAGGCAAGCGAGCAGCGACGAGACAGTACAAAGAAGTACGGCGAGGAGCCGCACAGCGCAGCCGCCGAAGTTAACGCTTGATTTAGAAATGGAATAACCTAAAAACGGAAACGGATGCATTGGCCGTATGACGGCGAGTCCAACACTTGAAACAACCAGCAAGGTGACCAGACAAATCATGTACAGACCACAGACCCACTCAACCCTCATCGGCTACCTCCTCTGGATCTTCGGCTTCCTCGGCGCCCATCGCTTCTATTATGGCAAGCCGATCTCCGGAACCCTCTACTTTTTCACCCTGGGTTTGTTTTTCATCGGCTGGGTCGTCGATCTCTTCCTCATCCCGGGCATGAACCGCGACGCTGATATCCGCTTCAACGAAGGCGAGATCGAATACAATATTACCTGGCTGCTCCTCACCTTCCTCGGCCTTTTCGGCATTCACCGCATGTATATGGGCAAATGGCTGACCGGCTTGCTCTACCTCTGCACCGGCGGTCTGTTCCTGCTGGGATATATCTACGATTTCTGGACCTTAAACGATCAGATCAGCCTGATCAACGGCGCCGAGCGCAGGACTTGACGCCAGCGGCGGCGCGATAAGCGAGGGAGACTTCAAAGGATATGTTACTATTCAATATTCCACATACCGGCCTTATTCCATTTCTAAATCAAGATGGAAACGAAAAGACAAGCGAGCAGCGACGAGACAGTACAAAGAAGTACGGCGAGGAGCCGCACAGCGCAGCCGCTGAAGTTAACGCTTGATTTAGAAATGGAATTAGAGCCTAAACATGCGAATCAGCAATCTCTTCACCGATGCACAGCCGCCAGAAGCAGGCGAGCGCTTCGATACTCTGCTCGACCACAAGAATCTCGTTGTTGAACGGATCGTCAGTTCCGCCGATGTCACTGCCCAAGAGTATGTGCAAACTCAAGACGAATGGGTCCTTTTGCTGCAAGGGGAAGCCGTTTTGCAAGTCGCCGGCGAATCAATTTCCCTTAAGGCAGGCGATCATCTCTTTCTGCCGGCCGGGGCAGCACATAGGGTCACGCACACTTCGGAGGGCGCAATGTGGTTGGCTGTTCACCTCCATCCCGAGTAAACAGCGGCGCCTACGCTTTCCGACAATAACAATAAGGAGGAGATGAAACCTGTGTCGTCGCCGGCAAACACCTTGCCGAACAAGGCTTCCAACCTCCTAATGGGCAGTATGCGAGTAGCGATTAAGATCAAATAGTCCACTGCGGACCGGCTCATCTTCGTTGAAGCGCTGTTGAAACCAGTCGTAGGTATCCCAGAACCGATCATCGGCTCGATTGATTCCGTACTTTGCCAACCGTTGCAGATCGTTTGGGCTTCCTACAAAATGCTCCAGCAGGTCGAAGAAATCAGGCAGATCCTTTTCAAGCACATCGAAGAAATAGTTTGGGTAAGAGCCGATCAGGCCCCTGATAAAATCAACGCTATCTTTGCTTGCATCGAGTTTCGCGTCTTCTCCCAGCAGGAAGGCCACATTATCATGCCAACGATTGACCACGATACTGCCGACCGCGTCCTTGCCATTCTGCAAGCGGATCCTCAAATACGCAAGATTGGCGTTGTGATCGTTGACCTGGGTCAAGAACGACATACCCGGCCGAGAAAGTGCCCGGAGCGCCAGCAGGTAATCCTCAGTGGTTGTGTATTTTTTCGGCAGTTCCGGGTAGTTGGCATCTGCCCGAAGGTAATTGATCGGGTCAAAATTAATGTTGCCGGTCGGCAGCAGATGCCGGTCCACCACATATTCGACGAACTCACGTTTGGGGTCATCGGTCATGAAAGACACCGCGGCAGGCAGGGCAGACGGGCAATAGTTCATCTCATCGAGGTCCTCCCCCAGGTACCACGACTGCATCAACTCCGGTCGCTTGGTCGGAGGAAGAAAATCGAGAAAATAGCTTTCCCCTTCCACCCGCAGCCTGTCCATGTACAGTCGGACAGCCAATTGGTGACCGGCGGTTCCGTAAATATCGAACCCGGCGACAAGGGCGTAGTAGAGCCGCTCAAAGAGCGGATAGTCAATGACCCACAGGGTCTTGGGCAGGTTCCCCAACGCACCTCGGTGCACCGATGCACTGTCGAAGTGGCGGTAGATGGTAAGCAACGGTGCGTCGCCGGGCCGACTTCCCTGCCAGATGGCATCGTAACCAAGACCTGCGTAGTTATGCGACATATAGTAGTCCTGGCGGGCCTTATAAAACTCCACCGCCGCTTTGCGGTGCTCGTCGGTAAGTGCCGAAAAGAGTCTTTCGCCACTGCCACGCTCTATGGGCATGGCCAATTGCTCGGAATGCAGCTTCAGAAACGCTGGATAGGTCACGCTCAAATCATGATCGGGGTCCATAAACATCACCCAGAAGTGGTCGTCGATGACATTGAGGGCAATCTGACCCTTGCATACCGGTCCATGGATGAAGGTCATGATCATGTACTGGGCGTTGTCCAGCAGGAACTGATAACGCGAGCGGGGAGGAATCTGCTCGAATACCGTGAACGGCCTGGCACTGATTTTCGCCGCATATCCCATCAGGTGCGGTGGCTGCAGCCACTCGGGCTTGATAAACAGATCATTGAACCGCTCAAAATGCGCGTCATCAAGATCGAACACCATGTGCGTCTTCTGGACGATGGTAGAATGGATTTTCCGGAAACGGTAGAAAAATTCTGCAACGCCCGGGTCGTCGTAGGGGCGGACGGTGGCAATGATGTTGATGGGTTGACCCGAAGGGGTGGTGGAGCGCACCAGTTCATAGAATTCATTGGTTGGGGTAGCAAATTTCAGATGCGCCAAAAACAGGTGCTCGTAGAGGTAGCGCGCCGTCACGGCGTGTTTGGCGTCCTTCTTGTTAAAAAATTCCTCCCACTGCTTTATGGCCAGGGCATCGGCGGGTTTTGGCGTGGTAAGCACGGCCTGTTCGGCGGTATCAGGCCCTTTTGCACCCTGTACAAGCCAACCGGCGATAGTTTCAAACTCGTCCTGCTTCAACGGCGGGAAACCGAACGGCATACCGTTATTGGGGTGTTTTTCCAGATACGCTGCCAACTCTGTGCCGTTTTCGGCGCAGGTCAAGTCACCGGCTTCAGACTTGTATTCGCCGGCACTTTTCGGGTTTTTCAGTTTGTGGGCGAGCAACTGTATCATCATCGAGTCGCTCAAACTCATCGATTCATTCAAACCATTCCCGACCGTGCTTTCGGTAACACTGAAAAATTTCTTCTCCCGCCATTCCTTGGTGGAGTGGGCATCGATAAACAGCCGTGTGGGGTCCATGGTCTTCAGCCGTGAGGCGTTGTAGATTGCCTGTTTTGTCGCACCCCTGTCGGTCCCTTCGAAAGAATCGAGCTTGAGCTGACAGGGCGAGTTATAGCAGGAGTGGCAGACGGTGCAACGCTTGTCCAGCAGCGGTTTGACCTCCGCTTGATAGTTAACCATCCTGTTTGGAACCTGCACAACCACCGGCGGCAGGGGTTTTCCGGCACAGCCAGTAAGGCATGACAGCAAAATGAGTGTGAGAATAGGGAGAATTTTCATGCATTTCACCAAAAGAAAGGAGCCGGAATACGTCACGACGAGAGGGTCGGTTAAACTCTTGCCCAGCGAGTTGAGGTGTGCGCCGATTTATGAACGTACCGGCCGCACACCTATTGGTTATCTTCTACCTTGATACGACTGGAGACGCACCCATGACATGAACCGGATCGACCGCGGGCCGCATCCGAGAGGGAAAGAACACCGACGATAGTATCGACATTGCCTTCATGGACGAACAGTCTATGGATATCCGTTACGATCATTTTTTTTACTGCCTCTTCCAGCAATGAATTGAGGTCGCAGGTATGAACCGGTGTGCACATCACCTGTTCGGCACTTTCGGCAGGATTGATGCCCCGTTTATAGGCGAGGGCTAGATCGGTTTTCGAGATCACTCCACGGGGCAGGTCTTCTCCATCGGTAATCAGCATGGCCCCGAATCTATAGGCGGAAAGGCTTTCCATGACGGTATTTAATGTTTCATGCATGGGAAGGCTTTTCACACCGGCGGCCATGAGTTCTCGCACTTTGAAGCGGTGGACGGCATCGGTTTCGCCCAGATGTTTCTTTCGGTTCAGATGGCTGTATTCACACTGGCGACAATATCGGTAAAGAAGTCCGACAATGTCAGGGTATGCCAAAGCCCCGACGAGTACCCCTGTTTCGTCGTCGGCAACATAGAGGCGGTATACCTTGTTGCTGCGCATCTGCTCAAGCGCAGTTTCCAAAGAATCACCAGCCTTGCAAAAAAGTGGCGGTGCTACCATGATATATTCAAGGGGAGAATCGATCGGCAAACCAGCATAGTAGGCCCCCATAATGTCGGTCTTCGACACCACACCGACTGGCTGCTGCATGGAGTCAACAGCGAGAAGAGCATTTACCTTGTGTTTGATGATGACATTGATTCCATGACCGATGGATTTGCTATGATCAAGGGAAATGATCTGCCGGCGCATGGCTCGGTTGACACTCAGATTGCGAAGGGTATTGGTGGACTGTGCCATAACTTCTCCAGATTGCGCTTACATCCGGCAAAAAGAGTACCCATGAAAACCATTGCCCGGCAGGCCTTGCATGGATCGAGTATGTCTTGTTCAGTCGCCGATTCGCTCCAACAAATGATTAAACAGGTCGGAAATATAGATAATACCAATGATGCGTTGATCCTCCACCACCGGTAGCCTGCGGACGTGCTTTTTTATCATGATATCGAGGACCATCAACAGGTTAACCTGCGGACCAATGGTGATGACCTCGGGGGTCATAATATCCCCAACCAGGATCGACTTGAGTCGACTGCCGGCGGCATCTATCAATCCGCTGACATCAAGATCCTCCATGGCGCCCCAGACCTGGATGTGTTTTGGTCGCACATACAGGAGAATATCGTACATCGAAAGCATTCCGACCAAATGTCGATTCTTATCGGTGACGATTATGCCAAAGAGCCGGCGACCGTGTTGCCGGGAGGACTCACGAAAAACGCGAATGGCATCAATGAGCGGTGTTTCGGGAAAAAGAGTAGGAAACTCCGTAGTCATGATACTGGCAGCAGTGGTTTTCATTGCCTATCTCCCAAACCCAAAATATGAAATTTCAGCTTTTCCACAACAGAACAATGTCATCCGGGAACCGATCTTTAGTGTAAGGTATTCAATTCGTTGTATCGATGCAACATTTTTAAACGCGCAGCGAGGAATACTTGACAATGAGGCTGCGCCCCTCGCAGTCTGCGGGCGCATTGTTTACCCGGTGGTAAATAGAAATTGCAAAACAAAATAGGATAGTGTTCTTTAATCTCTTCGGTGATGGTCTGCGGGCAGCTCTTGATGCCAAAACAAAGTAAGGTTTAAACCGCGCACCAAGCGAAACTGATACTCAAACGTCCTCTATAGAGCCTTCTCCTTTTATGAAACCCATTATTGGCATTGCCGCCAACATCGATGTGAATCGCCTTGGCATGGCGATAAATTCTCTGCCCCTGGCCTATCCTGCGTCTATTGGAAAAGCCGGCGGCCTGCCACTGGTCCTTCCGTATAGTAGCGATCAAACACTTATGCGCCTCATGGTCGAAAGGCTTGACGGGCTTTTGTTGCCGGGAGGCATCGACCTTGATCCGGCGTGGTACAATGAGGCGGCTGCCGCCGGACTTGAAGAAGTAAACCGCGATCTGGATATCTTTCAGCTCCACCTGTTCGATGTCTGCCGCCGGATGAAAAAACCGATTTTCGGAATCTGTCGTGGCTGCCAGCTGATAAATACGGCGTTTGGCGGAAGCCTCTTCCAGGATATTGACGCAGAGTGGCACACTCCGGCCCTTCGCCATCGTGGCCCGGATCACGATACTGAGCACCTCGTCACCATCGAACCCGGCTCACGGTTGTTCGGTCTTTTTGGGAGTGAAGTGGTCGTCAACTCCCGGCATCATCAGGCCATTAAGAAGGTCGGAAGGGATTTGCGGGTAACGGCTGTCGCCCGGGATGGGGTCATTGAAGCGGCGGAGCACTGCTCTCTGCCCATCCATCTCGTGCAATGGCATCCAGAACGGATGCTTGCCAGTTCCGACAGTATGTTACCGCTGTTTATTGATTTTATTGAACAATGCAGAAGCTCCTAAGATTTCTCATATCTCAGGAAAAGGTACTGGCCTTGTTCCAGCCCCGTTTCTTTATCCGTGATAGCAGTAAAGTCCTTCAATCCTTGTGGTTCCACAGCCACCGAACAGCATTCGCAGACCATCTTCGGTTTCATGCTTCCGAAGTTTGACAAAACTTGGATTATCAAGCAGTGCGCCCTGTTCGACCATAAAATCCCCATCCCAGCGGTTTTCCGCGAGCAGCCGGTATCCAAAGGCGGCATTGCCCGATCCGGTGGCTGGATCCTCCAGATAGCCGAACTTCGGGGCAAATACCCGGGTGCGGTAGCGACAAGAGGCCGTCCGGGTCTCCTTAACTGACACATGGACGATGTCGATGCCGTTTTCCAAACAGAAAATTTGAGGTTTTTCAAAATCGGGGCCGACCGAGAGGCATCCGTCCAGACTGCGGACCGGGACCAAAAGGGTTCTCAGGCCTCCGTCGACCAGGCGTAGCGGCATCTTGTCATCGATCACGGCGGTATCGATGCCCAGGGCATCGGCGACCTGCGGCACGGTCAACCGGCAGTCGAGATACTGCGGGGCGGGTGCCATGATGTAGACGGCGTCTTCTTCTCCGATATGGTTGAAGACAGAAAGCTTCCCGGCCTTCACATGGGCAGAGACCTCTTTTTCCCCGAAAGGGGATTCAGTCAGGTTCAAAGGATCGCTGCCCCACGAATTCACAAACCCGCCGGAGAAGGCACGGCTGATATATCCTCTCTATGCCGAGGGCACCTGCAACCACCTTCCGCCATCACTGGAACGAATGACCGCATCGATAAAAAGGGCCCCGGCCAGACCATCGGCCGTGGTGGGAAAGTGCAGGGCCAGGGGATTGGGTTCGACCCCGGCGATCCTCGCGGCGATGGCCTCGGCGGCATCCCTGTAGAGGTTGGCAAAACCTTCCGGAAAGCCCTCGGGATGGCCGGCCACCAGTCGGCTGGAGCGGGCGGCAAGCGGTGCATGGGGCCGATGAACGAGCCCGGCCCACCGCCGATCACTGCCAGACGCAGCCTTCTACCGAGAAGCGAGAATAGCGGATTGCTCTGCATGACATCCTCCCGTATGAGATTTTATCTGGCCAGCCAGCCGCCATCGACGGCGAGGGTATAACCATGGATATAGTTTGCCGCCTCGGAGGCAAGAAAAACCACTGCCCCGGCTAGATCGCTTGGCCGGCCCCAGCGGGCGGCGGGAATACGCTTCATGATGTCGACGCTGCGCACTGGGTCCTGTTGCAGGGCGCGGGTATTTTCCGTCGCCATATAGCCGGGGGCAATGGCGTTGACATTGATGTTCTGGGCCGCCCATTCACAGGCCAGTTCGCGGGTGAGGCCCATGACTCCGCTTTTGCTGGCGGTGTATGACGGCACCAGAAGGCCGCCCTGAAAGGACAACATCGAGGCGATATTGATGATCTTGCCGCCGCTCTTCTGGGCGACAAAGCGCTTGGCTGCCGCCTGGGCGAGAAAGAACAGGGCGCGCAGATTGAGGTTCACCACCTCATCCCAATTTTCCCGGGTAAATTCCAGAGCCGGCTGACGGCGAATGATCCCGGCGTTGTTGACGAGGATATCAACCCGGCCAAAGGCCTCCACCACCTGCTCGACCAGCGGTTCGATCTGGTCAAGATCGGTGAGGTTGGCCTTGATGGGAAGGAACCTGCGGCCCATCTTGGTTATTTCCCCGGCGCAGTCCGGCTCGCTGTTGTTATAGACCCCGGCAATATCCGCTCCGGCTTCATCCAGCCCTAAGGCCATACCCCGACCAAGGCCGGTGCCGCAGCCGGTGACGATGGCCACTTTGCCACGGAGATTGAATGCATCGAGTATCATGGTTTCACCCTTATCCCGGCATGGCGCCGGAATCGCATGGTTAGAATAAAAGGCTTGAGGATTTAGCGCAAACGGGCCATGGGCACATGGTCCATGTCACTGAAGTTCTGATTCTCGCCGGCCATGCCCCAGATGAAGGTATAGTTGGCCGTCCCTGCCCCGGAATGGATGGACCAGGAAGGCGACAGCACCACCTCGCCCTCGCGCACCACCAGGTGCCTGGTCTCTTCCGGTTCGCCCATAAGATGAAAAACCACCGCATCCGCCGGCATATCGAAGTACAGATAGGCCTCCATCCGCCGCTGATGGGTATGGGCCGACATACAGCCCCTCGCCGCGACCAAGATCAAAGCGTGTGCCGTCGGCTACCACCCGGCCGGATTCGCCGATATTGATAATGCCCAGTTCCCGCCGTTCAAGGAGGAATTCAGCGCCGATGATCTTCGGGTCGACGGCAAGAGTCACCGGCCCCACCGGGCAGACCCCGCCGACGATCAGCCGATCGTAAAAACAGTAAACGAGTTTCGACTGGCTGGGGACAAAGAGTCCTTGCACGAGAAAGTGGTGGCGCATCTCGTCGGTATCAAACATCAGCATATGTTCCGGGTGCACCGGATGTCGTACTTCCATGATCGTTCTCCTTGTTCCGGGCCGGCCGGCCTTTATTTTTTCAGAAAATCTTCGCGCAGGGGCGTGAAAGTATCCACCAAACGCACATGTTCACTGAGCAACTGAATGGTATGGGGAATATCCGGCGGGACCGTAAAGATATCTCCCTTGCCGAGGCGGGTCGACTCATCACCGACGTGGACGATCAATTGCCCCTCGGCCACGTAGGTAACCTGCTCATGTGGATGGGAGTGCGGCGGATCATGGCCTTCGCTCGGTCCGTCGTCGAAGTCGATAACCACCACCATCAGGCTGTCGGTATAGCCGAGGTAGCGACTGCGCCCTGTACCGATGATTTCTTTGCTCAGTTCAACTTCTTTTATAAAAGCCATACTGCACTCCTTGTTTTTCAATTGCTTTATCTTTCAGAATCCCCTCAAGGGGATACGGAGGCATAAGGCAATGGGAAGAAAAGACCCATTCCCTAACGGCTCCTAAATAATCGGCACAACCCGGTTGGCCGGGCTCTGGTAAACCTCCTGCAGAACCAGGGCACCCGCGCCTCTGGCATAAAGACTTGGCTGCCACTCCTGGATATGGAGCCTGACCTCGGCGCCTAGCGCAAAAGAAATGGTCGACGGCAGGGTCTCGCGCATCGGGCCAAAGAGCAGTTCTCCGGCCAGGACACCCTTGCCGGTGATGATGATCTTTTCCGGGTCGAAGAGTTTACAGATATTGCCAATGCCTATGCCGAGCGTGCGACCGGCACGGCTGTAGATTTCCCGTAAAGCGGCATTGCCGCCTTTGGCCTCGGCAAGAACCTCTTCAATGGTGGGCTCTATTCCCTCCGCGCGCCAGTCACCGCACCGCATCGCTTCTTGAGCGTCTCGCAAGATGGCATTATTGCCGCAAATTGCCTCAAGGCAGCCGGTTTGGCCGCAGCGGCAGAGCGGGCCCTTCGCATCGATCACCGTGTGGCCAAATTCCCCGGCAATGCCACGACAGCCACGATAGAGCTTGCCGTCCAGCACCAAACCGGCGCCTATGCCATGCTCGGTGGTGATAAGGAGGAAGTTGTCGGTGCCGCGACCGATACCGAACCACTGCTCGTAGATAGCCAGGGTATTGGCGCTGTTCTCGACATAGACCGCCACGCCCATCCGCTCGCGCAACCGCTCGGCGAGGCCGATATTGGTCCATTTATAATTCGGCACATAGTGGACAAAACCGGTCCGCGAGTCGATCAGGCCAGGGATGGCGACCCCTATTCCGGAGATTTGTTTTTTGCTGAAATCGGCCTGCCAAAGGCAGGTCTGCACCGACTCGATGAGCACCTCGATCATATGTTCTGCAAGGTAATCATCTCGTTCCAGCTTTTTCACGTGGGTCTTGAGGATACCGGCCTGCAGGTCCATAAGCACCACACAGATGTGATCCACCGACAGATGCACGCCCACGGTATAGGCCCCTTGCGGATTGAGGGCAAGCGGCACCGGCCGCCGGCCACCTTCCGACCGGCCACTTTCTTGCTCCAAGAGCATGTTCTCACCGAGGAGTTCGGCGGTTATGCCGGTGACCGTCGCCTGGCTGAGCCCGGTGCGGCGAGCAAGATCGACCCGCGAGATCGTGCCCGCATCGCGGATGGCATGGAGAATGGCAAACCGGTTGATCGCCCGCATAAGATCCCGGTTCGCTACCGCCATGTTGCACCCCGCTCATGTCTGCCGGCCAAGCCGGCATCCCGACAGGTCAATGGATTAGAGGAATTTAATTGCATGAATGAATTAATGTTACAAATTTTCCCTTCTGTTATTATCGAACCGGCGAGAGTAGCGGGCGAATACGGACATACATCCATTTTAATAACACAACAACGACGTTATACATTTTGGAGAAAAATTACAACAACATATTTTACTGAGTGAACAAAGCCCTTGACAAGACCTTCTTCCTCCGCTAAGAATTCGCCAATAGACAACACAAAACCCGTTCCGTGAAGGAAGCAGCCCATGAGCTATCTCGAAGAACTTTTCAGCCTGGCCGGTAAAACCGCGGTGATCGCCGGCGGGGCCGGGGCCATTGGTACGGTGATGTCCGAAGCGCTGCTCCACGCCGGGGCAAATGTTGTCGTCCTCAGCCGGACCAAGGGCTCCATTGATGCCTTTCTCGCCCGCTTTCAGGACGACCCGGAACTGCGTAAGCGCGTCCACGGTATTGCCCTGGATTGCCGCAACGAGCAGGAACTGGAAGGGGCATATGTGCAGGCAAAGGCCCACTTCTCAGCACCGGAAATCCTCGTTAACGGCGTCGGCGGCAATCGAGGCAAAAGCACATTTATCGACATCGACATCGCTACTTTCCGGGAGGTCCTCGACCTCAATCTGACGGCCGGCCTGGTCATTCCCACCAAGGTATTTTGCCGACGATGGATCGCCGAAAGCATCAAAGGTTGCATTATCAACCTTACCTCGATGGCCTCCTACAATCCGCTGTCCGGGGTCTGGGCCTATGACGCCGCTAAGGCAGCCACCCTCAATTTGACCATGGCCGCCGCGGCCGAGTTCGCCCCTTACGGCATTCGGGTCAACGCCATCGCCCCTGGATTCTTCCTCGGCAAGCAGAACAAAAGCCTGCTGGTCGACGCGGCAAGCGGTGATTCACCGAACGGGGCAAGGCAGTACTGCATCATACCCCCTTCACTCGTTTCGGGGATGTGGCGGAACTGGCCGGGACTACCGTCTTTCTCGCCAGCCCCAGGGCCTCGGGCTTTACCACCGGGGTATCGATCCCGGTAGATGGTGGCTATTTGGTCCATAACATATAGGGGGAAACCGCATGATCCACGGCATCGGCGCAACGGATAAGGTCCTGAGTGAAATTGAAATCCGCGAGATTATCGAACGCACGACGCCGGCCTCACTCTTTGTCGGAAAAAAGGTCCTGGTTCTCACCCCGGACACCACCCGCACCTGCCCCCTGCCCCTGATGATCCGCTGCCTCGGCGAACTGATGGGCAAAGCGGCTGCTCGCCTCGATTTCATGGTGGCCCTCGGCACCCATACCCCACTTGCCGAGGAACGTATACTTGCCCTCTACGGCATCTCGGACCAAGAAAGGCAGGAACGCTGGGCGGGCAGCCGCTTTCTCAACCATCGCTGGGATCTACCGAATACCCTCGCCCGTATCGGTTGGATCGAGAAAGAGGAAATTGAAGAACTGTCCGCCGGCCGCCTCAGCGAGCGGGTGCCGGTGGACATCAACCGGACGATCTTCGACTACGACCGGATCGTCGTCCTCGGACCGGTCTTTCCACACGAGGTAGTGGGCTATTCTGGTGGCGCTAAATATCTGTTCCCCGGCATCTCCGGCGGCGAGTTCCTGCACGCCTTCCACTGGCTAGGGGCGGTGGTCACCTGTCCGGGGACCATCGGCATCAAACACACCCCGGTGCGCGAAGTCATCAACCGAGCCATGCGCTTTGTCGAGGTCCCGGTGCATTGCCTGGCCATGGTCGTCAAATCGGCAACGCAGCTGTATGGCCTCTTCGGCGGCGATCACCACACAGCCTGGTCAATGGCCGCCGACCTCTCGGAGCGGCTGCACGTGGTGGTGAAAGAAATGCCCTTCCATACCGTTTTCGGCATCTGCCCGCCGATGTATGACGAGATCTGGACCGGCGGCAAGGTCATGTATAAACTCGAACAGGTGGTGGCCGACGGCGGCCGACTGATCATCTACGCCCCGCATATCAACGAGGTGTCACGCACCTGGGGCAGCTATATGGAAAAGATCGGCTACCATGTCCGTGACTATTTTCTTGCCGACCCGGTCCGCTTTTCCGACATCCCGCGCGGCGTGCTGGCCCACTCGACCCACGTTCGGGGCCTTGGCAAAATGGTGGAAGGAGTGGAGCAGCCACGCATAAATGTCATTCTCGCCTCGGCCATCTCCCCGGAAACCTGCGCCAAAATTAATCTCGGCTACCTCGACCCAAAAACCATCGATCCGGAGCAGTATCGGAACCGGGAGGCCGAGGGCATCCTCTTTGTGGAAAAAGCCGGCGAGATCCTCCATCGCCTGCCAAACCCCATCCTTGCGTGCACGCCATGAAAGCCTTTCTTGACGAGAATTTCCTCCTGGAAACAGCAGCCGCCGAGCGGCTGTTCCACGAATACGCAGCCGACATGCCGATCTTCGATTACCACTGCCACCTGGAGCTGAAAAACCCCTTCGGCATCACCAGCACCCTGCTGTCACCGGCCACCGCCGACGCCATATATGAGCAGTGCTCGGAGATGCTGCAGCGTGACGATTTTTCCACGCGCGGCCTGTTACAAAAGATGCGGGTCAGGGTGGTCTGTACCACCGACGATCCCCTGGATAGCCTTGAGCACCATAAAGCCACTGACGGACTAAAACTATGATCATCGTCCTCATTGGCCCAATGGGCTGCGGCAAAACCACCGTCGGCAAGATACTTGCGGCACGGCTCGGCTGGCCCTTCGACGACGCCGATGACTTTCACCCCAAGGAAAACGTCGACAAGATGCAGGCCGGCATTGCGCTCGACGATCATGATCGGCAGGGCTGGTTGACGACGCTGAACGAACGCATCAACAGGAGAAAAACGGCCGGGGAAAATCTGATACTCGCCTGCTCGGCCTTAAAGAAACAATATCGCGACCTGCTGGGTATCGATCAGCAGCAGGTATTCTCGGTCTACCTGAAGGGCGATTTCGACCTGCTGCGAGTGCGAATCGCAGGAAGAAATCATCAATATATGAACAAGGATCTACTGACCAGTCAACTGGCTGCCATGGAGGAGCCCGAGAACGGCCTGACCCTTCATATCGGCCCCGGCCCGGAGAAACTGGCCGAAGAAATCGATACCTGGATGCAACAACTGCAAGGGAGCAAATAATGGACAAAATATCACAGATAGGGGTCGCCGGTCTGGCCGTAATGGGCGAAAACCTGGTGCTCAATATGGCCGACAAAGGCTTTTCGGTCGCCGTCTTTAACCGGACCACCGCCAAGGTCGATACCTTTCTCGCCGGTCGAGCCAAGGGCAAGACGATCAACGGTTTTCATACGGTAAAAGACTTCGTTGCCGCCCTTGAGAAGCCGCGCAAGGTCATGATGATGCTGAAAGCGGGCGAGGCGGTGGACCAGTTTATCGAGCAACTCCTGCCGCACCTTGAAACTGGCGATATCGTCATCGACGGCGGCAATTCCAACTACCACGACACCATTCGCCGCACCCGTGCTTTACAGGAAAAAGGCTTGCTATTTATCGGCACCGGGGTGTCCGGCGGCGAGGAGGGGGCGCTCAAAGGCCCGTCAATCATGCCGGGCGGTTCGGTCGCCGCCTGGCCACAGATCGCAGAGATCTTTACCGCCATCTCCGCCAAGGCGGACGACCGGGAACCCTGCTGTGCCTGGATGGGTCCGGACGGTGCCGGCCATTTCGTCAAGATGGTCCATAACGGCATTGAGTACGGCGACATGCAGCTGATCTGCGAGGCGTACCAGATCATGCGGGAACTCCTTGGCCTGCCATCGGAGGCGATGCACTCGGTGTTCACCCGCTGGAACGAAGGCGATCTGCAAAGCTACCTCATTGAGATCACCGCCGACATCCTCGGCCACCGCGAGGAGGATGGACAAGCGACCGTTGATCTGATCCTTGATACGGCCGGCCAGAAGGGTACCGGAAAATGGACGGTAAACGCGGCTCTCGACCACGGCGTCCCCTTGTCGCTGATCAGCGAATCGGTCTTTGCCCGCTGCATCTCGGCAGAAAAGGCCATGCGCCGCCAGGCCGCAACCCTCCTCGCCGGTCCCACCCGAGATTTTTCCGGCGACAGTGCGCAAGTCCTCCGCCACCTGGAACGTGCCCTTTACTGTGCCAAGATCATTTCCTATACCCAAGGGTTCACCCTCTTACGGGCGGCATCCCTTGCCCATGAATGGAATCTCGACTACGGGGCCATAGCCCGGATCTGGCGCGGCGGCTGCATTATCCGCTCGGTCTTTCTCGACCGCATCGCCGCTGCCTATAAAGCCTTGCCGAATCTTGCCAACCTGCTTTTTGCTCCAACCTTTAGCACCGAGGTGAACAAGGCCCAGGCCGACCTGCGGGCCATCGTCGGTCTGGCTACCAGCCACGGCATCGCCGCACCCTGTCTGTCGGCGGCACTGGCCTACTACGACGGCCTACGCACGGCGAGGCTGCCGGCCAACCTGCTCCAGGCCCAACGCGATTACTTCGGTGCCCATACCTACGAACGAATTGATCGGCCACGCGGCGTTTTTTTCCATACCGACTGGACCGGCAGCGGCGGGGCCACCACCTCGACCGCCTACAGTCGGTAACCCATGATATTCTCACAGGAAGAGCACCTATGAAACTTGGCAAATACTCCTTCGGTACCGGCGACCGCTTCGGCCTGCAGGGCACGGCACAGCTTAAGGCAAACTCGAAAAATTACCGGAGGCATAGAGTTAATATTCCGAAGATAATTTTTCGAGTTTAACGAAGATATGGTAAAAAAGGGCATTCTCGGACAGCCTCCTAGTCACACAACCTCAAGTGTCAATGCAACAATAACTTTATACAGGAGAAAAAATCTGTGAAAACAATCGGATTCAACGGCAGTCCCAACAAGAAAGGCAATACCTACCATGCCCTGCAAATGGTCATTGATGAACTTGAAAAGGAAGGGATAGAAACAGAAATCCTCCATGTCGGCAACAAGGCTATCAGAGGCTGTCTCGCCTGCGGCCAATGTGCTAAGAAACAAAATGAACAGTGTGTGCAGACAGAAGACGAGGTCAACGGCTGGATTCAGAAAATGAAGGAGGCCGACGCCATCCTTTTAGGCTCCCCCGTGCACTTTTCGGCCATCGCCGGCACCATGAAATCGTTTCTGGACCGAGCCTTTTACGTCACCGGAGTCAACAATCGCATGCTGCGCCACAAGGTCGGTGCGGCGGTGGTTGCAGTACGCCGTTCCGGCGGGTTGCCGACATTTAATCAACTCAATAATTTTTTGTGTTATACTGAAATGCTGCTGCCGACAGCCAACTACTGGAACGTCATTCACGGAACCCGGCCGGGAGAGGCAACCCGGGATGAAGAAGGCAAACAGATTATGCGTACTCTTGGCAAAAACATGGCCTGGCTGATGAAGTTGGTAGAACACGGCAAGGACACGATTACACCACCGGCTATGGAGAATAAAATCTACATGAACTTTATTCGCTGAGGTTGTCACCATGGAATTCCTCGAAGCCATTAAAACCAGGCGAAGCATCCGCCCGTTTGAAAACCGGAACTGATACACAGGGAAGTCTGGTTGACTGGTGATGCCGAATCCCAAAAAAATCCTTATACTTTTTGCCCACCCAGCCTCTAAGCGATCGAAGATGAACGTCGCCCTGCGCGGTGCGATTGAGGGTCTGGCCGATGTGACCGTCCACGACCTGTATGCCCGGTATCCTGATTTTTTAATCGACGTGGCAAAGGAGCAGCAACTGTGCCTCGACCACGATGTGCTCGTCATCCAGCATCCTTTTTACTGGTATTCCACCCCGGCCATCATCAATGAATGGCTGGATTTGGTTCTCGAACATGGCTGGGCCTACGGAACGGGCGGTAGAGCACTTGAAGGCAAAATTTTTCTTCAGGCCTTGACCGCTGGAGGCGACGCCACCGCCTACAGCGCAATGGGCAGCAATCGTTTTACCCTCCGCGAACTCACCCTGCCTCTTCGGGCCACCGCCAATCTCTGCCGGATGCGCTGGCTGCCGCCCTACGCCGTGCTCGGCGTGCATCGCGGCCTGCATTCGGATGAACTGGCTGCCCATGTCGCAAACTATCGCCGAACCATCCTGGCCCTGCGCGACGACAAGATAAACCTCGACCTGGCCGCATCGTTTGAGTTCCTTAATAGTGATCTTACCAGCCTCATCGGGGAGGAATAAGTAATGGAACAATTTCTGGCGCAGCTCCTTATTTTTCTCGGGGCCTCGGTTATCGCCGTGCCCCTGGCGCAAAAATTCAAACTCGGCTCGGTCCTCGGCTATCTTCTCGCCGGGATGATCATTGGCCCTTACGGCCTGTCGCTCATCGGCGAGATCGAAAAGGTCATGCACATCACCGAATTCGGGGTTGTGATGATGCTCTTTCTGGTTGGCCTGGAGCTACAGCCATCCCTCCTCTGGCAGATGCGGGTCCCCATTCTTGGAATGGGCGGAACCCAGGTTTTATTAACCTGCGTCGCGGTGGCCCTTACGGCCCTGGCACTTGCCATGCCCTGGCGACAAGCAGTGGCGGTCGGGCTGATCGCCGCACTGTCGTCAACGGCGATTGCCCTCCAGACCCTCCGCGAAAAGGGCTTGTTCAATACCTCCTCCGGCCGATCGATTTTTTCGGTCCTGCTCTTTCAGGACCTGGCGGTCATCCCGATGCTGGCGATCCTGCCGCTGCTGGCGATGACCGCTCTAAATAATGGCGCTCTGCCGGGTGGGTCGCTGATTGACATCACCCAACTACCGACCTATCAACGCTTTGCCATTATCATTCTGGCCATCGGCGGCATCTATCTGATCGGCAGGTTCGGCAGCCGACCGCTCTTTCGTGTCATCGCCGCCACAAGGCAACGGGAGATCTTTGTCGGCACGGCACTGGCCCTGCTTATCGGTGCTTCGCTGCTGATGACCATGGTGGGATTGTCGCCGGCCCTTGGTGCCTTTCTGGCCGGGGTAGTTTTAGCAGACAGCGAGTATCGCCACGAGCTGGAAAGTGATATTGAACCCTTCAAAGGACTGTTGCTCGGAGTCTTCTTTCTTTCCATCGGGGCAAGTATCAACTTCACCCTGATTGGCGAGCGAATCTGGCTGATTGGAGGGCTGGTGGCGGCGCTGATCGCCATCAAGTTCGCCATGCTGATTATCACCGCACGGGTATTCAAGATGTCTCGCGATGGTATGTGGCTCTTTGCCGTAGCACTTGCCCAAGGCGGGGAATTCGCCTTCGTCCTCTTTCAGTTTGCCAGGATCAACGGCGTACTGCCGGCCACTATGGTCGAAACATTGGTTTCAGTGGTCGCCCTGTCAATGTTTCTGGCCCCTGTCCTCTTTCTTACTTACGAAAAATTGGTGGCCCCCCGCTTTCAGGCAAGCGAGGCAACGAAGCCTGCCGATATCATTACCGGGCACGTCTCCCGAGTTATTCTCGCCGGTTTCGGTCGACTCGGCACCGATCTTGGTCGCCTGCTCCTATCCGCCGGCTGCCGACCGGTCATCCTCGACAACGATCCTGCCAATGTTGATCTCCTCCGCCGCTTCGGTTTTGAAGTGTACTACGGCGATGCCAGCCGCCTCGACCTGCTGGAAGCGGCAGGGGCTGCGGAAGCGAAACTGCTCATCATCACCTTCGGCGATCTGGAAAAGGCCTTGAACCTGGTGCGCCTGGCGGGTAAGCATTATCCGCATCTACGCATAGCCGTCAGTTCCGCCGACCGTTCCGCCACCTATGAATTCATGGATCTCGGGGTTACCTCCATCCGTCGCGAGACCTTCGGCAGTGCCATGGAACTGGGCAGGGACGTCCTGGAAATGCTCGGCCATGACCCCTATGAGGCCTATCGCATCACCAGGCTTTTTCATAAAAAAGACGAGCAGACCATGCCGGAACTCTACAAGATTCACCGAGAGGAGAGGCAGAATTACATTTCCATGTACCAGCAATACAATGCCGACCTCACCGAACTCCTGCAAAAGGACCGGATAATTAACCTTGAAGAAGTTGACAAGGCCTGGACTGCCCCGAAAGCGGAAACTTGAGAGAAAGGAACGCCGTCACCGCACTTTTATACTCCCGGGAATGTCACCTCTATTTCCCTATGCCGTTTTCCAACATCCTTGGGGACAGAAAAGCGGTCGATCACTGCGTTTATATGCAAATATCAGCCACTGCAATCCGGCACAAAAAAATCGTCCATGCCACCCTTCACTATTACTAAATTTCATGATAGCATAGGCGTATTGTACTGGAACTCAACTATCATCAATCGGTTTTCTTAGCGGGCAGTGATGATCAACTTCAAAATGGAGGTACGTAGGGAATGACAATACAGATTTGCAGACAATTTTTTAAGGTCGCTTTCGCTGTTACCTTGATCAGTGGCATTGCCGGCACAGTGTTGGCTGAAGAAGTAAAAGTGGGCACGGGTGCTGCGGCAACTGAAAATATCTTCAACAAGATAAAAGATCCAATGGAAAAGGCCAATGGTGTCAAGTTGACTCTTCTCTCCAGTGGGCCTGTCCAAGCACTGAAAGATTTGGATGCTGGAAGCGTTGATGCTGCCGTCGGCGGTCTTACCTTTCCTGACTGGATGGTGATGATGGAAAAAGAAGGGTATGCTATTGCCGACAAGACGATCTATAAAAACCGGGTCATCGGCAAAGATGTCATCAAGGTTATAACCAACAAAGACGTAACGGTATCAAGCCTGTCCAAAGAACAATTGACTGCCGTCTTCACCGGGAAAGCCAAGAACTGGTCGGAGGTCGGAGGGCCGGACAAGGTGATCGTCGTCATGGTCGGAAGCAAAATCCCCGGAACCCAAACAGTGTTTCAAAAACAAATCATGGATGGTGCAGCCTATGCTAAAGATGCCGTTGAGGGCAGCACGGTTGAAGACTTAAAAACCAGAGTGCAAGCAACACCAGGTGCCGTCTGTTTAGCAGCAATGGCCCAAATTGACGGTACCGTCAATGCTCCGGCCATTCCCGAGGTCGGCAGGCCGATAACCTTGATAACCAAGGGTGCCCCGTCCGGAGGTCTACAGAAAATGCTCGATTTTATCAGTGGGGAAGGAAAGCAATATATCGCCAAATGATTGTCCATCGGGAGGTATTCGTTTAACCTTTGCTCCCGACTATCTATGGGAGCATAATTGGCGACCACCTGATCTCTCTACAGAGGAGCCGCCTCGGCCGAAAAGAGGCAATGGCATGGGGCGGCTGCGAAAAATATTCGTTTACACAGGCTAACGGGTGCATCATGTTAAAGCTTAACACCAAGACAGTTCGAGCGAAGATCCTTATGGCAATGGTTTCGACAACCGCCTTGCTTCTATTGTGCATGGGAGCTTTCATGATGTTTAGAAGCAACAGCTTGATGCAGAAGGCGCTTGACTCCAAAGCCTACTCATTGATTTCCCTGGCTGAACAGGTTGGCAGCCCGTATATCGCCAACTATGATTATCCGGCGCTTGACGCCTTTGTCAAAGAAGTGGTCAAGGACTCCGATGTAAAGTGGATGGTCTTCTATGATCCAAAAGGAGCGATCCTGACCAAAAACAGTCAGGAACAACCGGCAACTTCTCAATCCATACTGATTGAAAGGAGCATAAAAGCCGTGGATGGCAAGGAGGTTATCGCGCAGTTGAAATTCAGTTACAGCAAGGAAAGGGTAACTGCTCAACTGAGGAGCGATGTTCTTGCTACCGGAGCGGCGATTTTTCTCGGTGGTATATTTATGACGGGGCTCACCGCCTTGATGACCAAAGCCATTGTCAAGCCTATTGGCCATGCAGCGGGAGTGATGCAGGATATAGCCGAGGGCGAGGGTGACCTCACCAAGAGAATCCTGGTCGACTCCAATGACGAAATTGGTGCACTGGCAAAAGGATTCAATATCTTTGTCGAAAAGATCCACGACATAGTTAAACAGCTTTCCAGTAATGTCGTTACCATGGCGTCGTTTGCCGATCAGCTGTCAATTCTTTCCAACCAGATGGGCGATGGCGTTGAGGTGATGTCGGAAAAAACAGGTACGGTATCGGCTGCCGCCGAGGAAGCGAGGGTGAATACGCACTCGGCAGCTGAAAGCATGGAAGAGGCGACGACGCGTCTTGCAACGGTAACCGACGCGACCCATGAAATGAACAATAACATCGGCAAGATAGTCCTCAATTCGGACGAAGCAAGGGGAATCAGCGAACAGGCCGGCGAACAGGCCCTTCGGCTTACGACGGTAATGCAGCAGTTTGGACAGGCAGCCCAGGAGATTGGCAAGGTAACAGAGACAATCACCGATATTTCTTCACAAACCAACCTGCTGGCACTGAACGCCACTATCGAAGCTGCCCGGGCCGGTGAGGCAGGAAAAGGTTTTGCGGTAGTCGCCAGTGAAATTAAGGAGTTGGCTCGACAGACGGCCAGGGCCACTGAAGATATCAAGGGCAGAATTTCCGGAGTTCAGCAATCGGCTGGTGGAGCTATGGCCGACATTGAAAAAATTACCGTTGTTATTGGCGAGGTAGGTGCTTTGGTTGCAGGCATTGCGACAGCAATCGAGGCGCAGGCGCTGATTACTCGAAATGTGGTTGATAATGTCGCCCATGCCGCCGCAAGTATGCAGGGTGCAAACGAGCAGGTTGCCCAGACAGCTGTTATTTCGCAGGAAATAGCGCAAGAAATAGCGGGGATTAACAGCGTAGTGTTGGAGCTACGAGACGGCAGGGAACAGGTTCAAGCGAATTCTACGGAGCTATCGCTTCTGGCGTCAAACCTGAATGCGTTGGTTGGTCATTTTAAAATATAAGGGCATAGATAGATCCAAGGCAGTAAAAAGAGTTTTGGGCGGATTTTTGCCCACCAGGAACTCTTTTTGCTATGTAATCCCCCTTTACCATCAAATAGGCGCGGCCGAGAACTCCCGGTTACAACAGCCTTACCTGATAAAGGTAACCTGCTCCTTTTCCGGTACATGGAGTGCTAATTTTTCCGCAGCGATTACCCGTACCCGTTCAGGTAAAAGCATTTGATCCCTTTTGGCTTTCAGACTGATTTGATTTTCCATGAGTTCATACCGGACAATTTCATCTGCCTGCACGGATTTTTGCAAAGTATTGAAGGAAGAGGCAAGCCACAGATGCACTGCCAGCAGTATCGGGCAGAAAACAAGCAGCATCTTGCCAACCGAGAGCGCGAGTCGTCTATCACCCCACGGGGGGCAGACCTTCTGGTTGCTCAACTGTTGGAAAAAATGCAAGTTTGCCCGCGGCCGGAAATACGATTGAGTTGGGTTATATAGATTCATTTCTGCCTCCGCATTGCTTCAACTGCGCCTTCCCCGGTTTCCATCAGATAATTCCCCTCTTTTTGATACTTGCTTTCAGCGCACCGAAATGTTCGCGACTAACCTGACGCTCCACATTCCAGGTATCTTTATCCCAGATCTCTACCCGATCAATCATTCCTATCAGGACAATATCCCTTTTCAAACCAAGGTCGGTTCTCAATGCAGGCGGAAGCAGAATCCGCCCCTGTTTATCCAAGACACATTCGCAACTTTCTGACTCGAAGTACCTGATAATCTTGTCTAAGTCTCCCGACTGCCCTTCATCTCCGGCCTTGAGTTTGTTCTCAATGTTTTCCCACTCCTCTAATGGATAGGCTCGCACATGCGTATCCCAGGGAATAGCAATGAGGATTTCGGACTCATACTGACGCAGTACCTCTCTGAAGCGGCTAGGAAGACTCAGCCGCCCCTTGTCGTCCATGGTATGATCGAATTTGCTGCGAAACCTACTGCTGACCATGACACTCCATATCACTCTACATGATCCCATTTTATTCCATTCTTTTCCATATACATCGATAAAGCAGCTGATGTCAATAATATAAATACGTATGTTCAGTTATTTATACAGATTAAACGTCGATCCCCAAAGCAACCGACAGAAACTCTGCATGATATTTTTATCCTCTTCAGGACAAAAAATGTCATCCTCGTAACTGATCCCTCAACCGCGGAAAAAATTTTATATATTTGATTATATGAATATATTACAATAAAAAGATTGGAATATTTTTCCTTTCGAAAAGTTATTCAAATTTTAGTGGTTTAAAGTGGGATACAATGGAATATGGGGAGGAAAAAATAGCCTTTTTTCAATGGGCATAGATATATTTCCAGGGGGTTGATCAATGCAGCAAGATATGGTACTTACTCCATGTCAATGGGCGCAGCTCCTTACTCCGGAAATATTTTTTATGACCACCTAGCATTGGCTTTTGGCCATTTTCAACAGTTTCACAAACAGGAGAAGATAATGCTACAACACTATCCGATTTGCTTTCTGGCTCTATTTACTTTACTCACTGCACCTCACCTCCTTTACGCAGCCGATGACAGCATAAAACTCGGTATCAGTTCGAGCAAGAGCGGAAGTTTCGCCAATGTCGGCACCAGCACAAAAAACGGCGCCGAATTGGCTCAACGTGAAATTAATACCTCCGGTGGCTTGAAGATCGGCGGCAAAGCATACACCCTTGAATTTGTCTTTGTGGACAACACCTCAAACAGATCATCTGCAGGCGCCAACGCTCTGAAGCTGATCACCCAGGATAAAGTCATGGCCATTGTCGGCCCCCAGAGCAGTGACCGGGCCATTGCCGTTGGAGAGGTCGCCAACTCATTCAAGACACCGATGATAACCCCTTGGTCCACCTCGCCGCTGACAACTGTTAACAGGCCATTCGTTTTCCGGATGCCGGTTTTATATGATATCCAGGCGTTAGCAACCACCAAATTCGCCGCCAAAGAGTGGAAAGCAACCAAGGCTGCCGTCCTCTACGATGAGGTTAGTCCTTACCCGTCAGGCATGGGCAAGGCTTTCAAGAAAATATTTGAAGAAGCAAATGGAGTTGGTTCGGTAGTTGCTTTTGAGACCTTTCGTACCGGCGACACTGATTTCGGCAAACAGATACGCACCATCATAGGGTCAGGGGCGGAATTCTTATATACCCCACAGCACTATGAAGAAATTCCTATCATTGTTCAGCAGTTTAAGCATACGGGGTGGAACAAACCGATAACCGGCTCTAATTCCTGGTCGGGTGGCGATCTCATGAGCCTATGTGGCAATGATTGCAAGGGGTTGTACTTCACCGGGAACTTTGCCCCGGGCGGTGCCAAAGGCAAGGCCAAGGATTTTGTCGATAAATATCAAAAAGCCTACAATAAAATCCCCGATGAAGTGGCGGCCCTTACCTATGACGCAGTCAAACTGATTGGCTTGTCGCTCCAAGCAACCGGCGGATTGACCGGCGATCTTCTCGATGATAGGGTGAAGCTCAGGGATCAAATAGCCGCGGTAAAAAAGTTTGAAGGTGTGACCGGCATATTGGAATATCACGGAACCGGCGACCCGACCAAGTGCGCCGTGCTTATCAAAATCGACGAAAATGGCCTGTTTACTAGCCACGACACTGTCTGCCCGTAGTATATATCTTAAAACCGATTACTTATCACCTCTAGGAGAAACTATGAAAAAGCTGGTCATCGGGCTTTGTGCCCTGGGGCTGACCCTGCCAACCCTTTGTTTTTCTGCCGACCCGGTAAAGATCGGCATGATAACTACCCTTTCGACAAAAGCCGGATATCTTGGCGAGGAGATTCGCGACGGATTCAAACTGGCTATTGATCAGGAAGGCGGCAAGCTTGGCGGTATCGGCGTCGAACTCCTCGTCGAAGACGATGACGCCAAGCCGGAGAAAGGCAAACAAATCGCCGAAAGGTTCGCCCAAAAAGACGGGGTTAAGATCATGACCGGCATCGTCTTCTCCAATGTAGCCATGGCCGTGGTGCCAAAAATCATTAAAGAAAACGTCCTGTATCTCAGCGCCAACGCCGGTCCCTCCGACCTTGCCGGAAGCGGCTGCGACCCCAATTATTTCAGCGTTTCCTACCAAAACGATAATCTCGACGAAGTGGTCGGCCAATATGTCACCGAGGTCGGCCATAAAAATGTCTACCTGCTGGCTCCCAATTATCCGGCCGGTAAAGACCACCTCGCCGGATTCAAACGATTTTACAAGGGCAACATAGCCGGCGAGGTATATACCAAACTGGATCAGGCCGATTATGCAGCGGAAATAGCCACAATCCGTGATGCGGGACCCGAAGCGGTGTTCTTTTTTCTGCCGGGCGGCATGGGTATTAATTTTCTCAAGCAATATGCCCAGGCAGGGCTGAACAAGACCATTCCGCTCTATGGTCCGGCATTTTCTTTTGACGAGCGTATTCTAGGCGCCGTTGGTGACGCCGCACTTGGGGTAAAAAATGGTTCACAGTGGACGCACGATCTTGACAATCCCGCCAATCGCCAGTTTGTTGCCGCCTACCGCAAGGCCTACAACCGAACCCCGACCCTTTATGCCGCCCAAGGCTATGACACCGCCAGGCTTATTGGTTCGGCCCTCAAGGCAACCGGTGGCACAACTGACCTGGCAGCTCTCCGCACGGCAGTAAAAAAGGCCGATTTCGCCTCGGTTCGCGGTAATTTTTCCTTCGGCAACAACCAACACCCAATTCAGGATATCTATATCCGAGAGGTGATTCAGACCGAAACCGGCTTCACCAACAGAACGGTGAAAAAGGTCTTCACCAATCATGTCGATACCTACGCCAAAGAATGCAAGATGTAAGGGGATAAGGTCAATTCTCATATTTTTCAGCCATTTATAGAAAAAATATAAAGGTTAAGGGGGCCCAACAGGCCCCCGTTTTTAT
>Ga0335397_10001586_pt1 | contig 31011 bp, 28 predicted proteins | sample MAT04_FD_205740 | JGI IMG/M metagenome (GOLD analysis project Ga0335397, IMG submission 205740) | Freshwater microbial communities from Lake Fryxell liftoff mats and glacier meltwater in Antarctica - MAT-04 (spades assembly) (version 2) ... | reverse complement strand
TAGTTTTGCGCTCAATATTCTCCGATCCAACAACGTCAAAAATATTAGCATGGAGTTGTTCGCCAATTGCATGAACCTCTCATCTGTCCTAAATTACAGCGGCATTTGTTAGAACTGAACAGCCCTGATGCACTTGCTGCACGGCAGCAAATGTCCTGAAACGAGCAACCGAGCAATCACCACCCGCCCGCAATACACTTTACTAGCCTGTTTTTCTCTGCTGCATAAGACGCTGCCATTCAAATTTCAGACTATATGCGGCAATGAAGAGTGCGCGGCGCACTTTTTTTACAAGGCCCTCTGGCGGCTGATGAATAAAACTCCTTTGCATGTAACCCAGTTTAAACTCGCCTCGTTTCGAGTTGTGATAGGAGGGATTAGGAGTTTCAGGCACCTCTTCTTTGATTTCGGCGACAAACCACTTGCAGCCAAGCGCCAATCCCTCCTCTCCACAACGTGCTCCCAAAGCGGACTGTGCGCCGCGTCTGCGATATGATTTACGCGTGCCCATAAAACCTAACCACGCCACATCGCCGTTTATATACATGGCCGCAGCCGAGACAGGCTTCTTTCCATCGAATGCCACATAATGGTGCCACCCGGGCTTGCCCACACTGCCTTTCACCAGCGGGCGGTATGCAGGTGTCATGCCGAAGACAGGAATCACCACATCGGCATACGCATCTGCCTGGTCTTTCCCGATCTTTTCCACGCGCAAGTCAATGGAAATGGCAGGCACTGGTTCGTTTCCCCGATAAACTTTTGCCCAATTCCGACCTGGCTTAAAACCACGGGCGGCAAGCCACTCCGGAAGTTGAGCGGGTTGTGCCAATGAGCTAATCTGCGCCGAATAGTTTTTGCAGCCGTTGTTTTGGAAGAAGGCAATTGCCTCATCCAACATGGATTCAGTCGCAGGTTCGCCCACTCCCAATCCCAGAATTCGATTGAAGGTTACATTATCCGACTCTGGAATTGCGCTCACCATCACCGAACCGATGCGCTTGACTTCCAGCCGAAATGGCCGAGAAAATTCTGGCGGCGCACATAGAAAAAAATTCACATGAGCTTCCGCTTCCACAAGCTCATTGATCTCAACAATCTTTGCGGGGGTCAAATCAGTCATTGCTTTCTCCTCAGATATTTCTCAGATATTTTCCCGCAATGATGTGGATGGGCGGGCTAACATAAGATTTCATAACTTATTCTATTTCTTTTTCTCTACCGTACATCGCATAAATTATGTCGTTGCGAGCCGCCGCTCTTGAACTATGGCGGCGAAGCAATCTTCTTTTGAGCTGAAATATCCCGTAAAACAGGGGATTGCTTCGTCAGGAAGAGCAAGAACCCTCCTCGCAACGACATTTGTACGGTAGAGAAATTTCTTTTACATAATTATTTAACTGCAATCTTTAGTTTGCCGGAATCCAATACCGGGATATTAGTTACGGGTTCAATTACTACTTCTGCATCATCCCCAAGCTCGGCAATTCTTTGCAACGCTGACGCGAGGATTCCTTGAATCAGTTGTTCGAATGTAATGCCATTCAAGCGACACAGGATTGGCAAATCTGAGTGCATGGGATTAAGCCCTGCCAGGGGATTAGCTTCAATGAAACTCAACTGGTTTTCGCGATCAAAGCGAACATCCACGCGGCCGCCATCGCGAAGAGACAGGGTCCGCCAGGCCGCAAGAGAAAAATCGGCACAGGCTGTCAAGAGTTCGCCCTTAATTGGAGTATATTTGACATATTTTTCATATTCTATTTTGTTGTCAAAGGAATACGCTTCCTGATTGTTAGCCTTCTGCAGTTGAATTTCCATCGCCCCCACCACCCGCGCCGCTGCACCGGTGCCAATAATGCCAACGGTAAACTCACGACCAGGCAGATACTCTTCCACCAATACCGGTTCATGGAATTTATGCAAAAGGTTGGTGCAAACCTGCAATAAAGATGAGCTATTATTTATTTTTGAGGAAACATCGATACCTTTACTGGTCCCTTCAGCCAGGGGTTTGGCAAAAAGAGGATAAGTAAGATGGCAGAACTTGCAATCCTCTGGTTGGTATACCACTAGGAACTGGGGGGTTCTAATCCCAGCGTCACGCACCATGAGCTTGGCGAGCGCTTTATCCAGGGTATAAACCATTGCCGCTGCATCTGAAAAGGTGTAAGGAATATTAAAAGCCTCTAACAAGGCAGGCACTTGAGCTTCCCTGGCTACGCCAAGACGCCCCTCGCAAATATTAAACACCAAGTCCCATCGATCGCCCGCATATAAACGCCCAATCAGACTCTTTAAATTACCGATACGATCAACCCCATGACCTAATAACTGCAAGGTGTGGGCAATACTTTCGATAGTATCTTCTTGATCAAACTCCGCGGCCTCTTCCAAGCTTAATCCTTGTTGCAGATATTCACTTTTTAAGTCATAGGTAAAACCAATATTCATAGCAACCTCAATTTGGAGTAATTTTGGCTCGACGTATAGAGCTAGTTGATGTGACTTCTAAGTATGGCAATGTTGATACGCAGATTCAAGCAACCCTAGCCCCTACGCCCTGCGAACCTTAATCGCCGCGTCGACAATATTTTTTTGCAACACCTCAATATCTGCCATTCTATCTACATTTGTTTTTTCTTACTGACTTCACGTACCTCGCCTCCAGGTTAGTGTATGGCGGGCCTGGAAGGTAGAGGATATCCTTCACAACCGGCAGCACATCAATGTATGTCTTATACAGAATCGGATTTGAGGTGAAGTCCCAGCCCCCGATACCACGATACACGGTACCGCCAAATCCATCCTTGAAGCGGTAAACGCTCCACAATCGGTTGTCCTCGGTGAACTCGTCTGGCACGCTATACAAGTCAAAAACCTTGCAGCCCAGCGCCTTTGCCCGGCGCAAAAATTCCCAATAGAGCAGGTAAATTGGCATTTTTTCGCGATGGGTTCCTCTCCACATTCCGTAGAGACCACATGCCTGCCCGGCATGATAAAACACCGAGACCGCCGCCACCGGATCGCCGCCCACTTCAGCAATCAAGTTTTCTATGAAAGGCTGAAGGCTAAAGCCCGATGGAGAAACGCCCATAAGACTGCGCCAGACGAATTGGTAGTGACCTTCTTCCCTGAGCGTAAATCTACTCCGCACTGCAGTTTCTTCAAACATACGCCATAGAAGTGGTAAATCATCCAGCGTCCCGGCCCGCACTGTGACGCCCTTCTTCTGCGCCACGCGAATGTACTGGCGCGTCTTCTGCTTCATGCGGCTCAACATCTCGTCTTCAGAAGGAGTCAGGTCAATCAAGATAGTGTTGCGCATCTCGACCTGCTCCTTAGAAAATTGCCACCCGCGCTGTCGCAGTTCGGAACAGACGGACTGCCCTTCACTAAACTCGACGGCATCCTCCGTCCCGGGAACGCCCGTTCCCCGCGCCACGTCCGGGTCAATTTTGATATAGACGGCACCCTGACGTTTTGCGAAAGCCTGCAAATCATCCAGGACCCGCAGGCGCAGGGCAGCATCATTCCAGTCCATCAGCGGACCTCTCGGGACGTACAAAACACATATTCTTTTGGCTAACCCGGGGAGTGGGATAGCGCGTTTGAGCACCATCGCTGCTGCGACAGGTTTTCCCATTGCGTCCTGCCAGACAAGCGGAATGGGCTGCCAGCCAGACCTGGCCTTGGCTTGCGACCATTGCCAGGTTTGCATGTAATGAGATTGCTGCATGTAATCAGCGAAGGGCAAAGAGGCGATGAGTTCGTTCCAGGATTGGGGAGTTCCGGCAAATGAGATCATGTTATCAGTCCAATTTGTTTTTTTTGACTTTGTGTGTTTTGTCTCTAGATGAGTGTATGGTGTCCCGGGAAGGTGAGGATATCCCTCACAACCGGCAGTGCATCAATATACATCCCATAAAGAATCGGATTAGGGGTGAAATCCCAGACTCGGATACGTGATATAGACGGTCCACCCTTCAATAAACTCAACAGCGTCTTCCGCCCCAGCACATATTTTTTTGCAACCTGCCGACTCGGATGACGCGTTCATGACCATTGCGTCCACAACAGATTTCTCCCTCCCATCCTGCAAGACAAACGGAATGGTCTGCCAGTCGGTTCTGTTCTTGGCTTGCGGCATTTCCCAGGTCTGCAAGAGATGGGCGAGGCGATGAGTTCATTCTCCGGGACATAACTTTACGTCTTGAAGAGGATTTTCATGAATGTTACCTTGCCACGTGTAGATCAGGAAATATGATCTTCAGCAATTGCGCTACGACATTATCCGAGCGAAATTGCTGACTTTTAAGATGATTTGCCTGCCCCATTCTTATTCTCAAACTTGGCGATACAGCAAGCACAAGGATTGCCTCAGCAAGGGAGTGACTATCTTGAGTCGGAACCAGAAAACCATTGATTCCATTCGTAATCAATTCAGGAATAGTACGAGCCTGAGTGCTGATCACTGGGACCCCCGCTTGCATAGCCTCGATCAGCACCCCCGGATGCCCTTCGCAGTCAAAATAAGTGGGTAGAACGAGCGCATCATATTGTGCGATCAATTGAGTCCCAGTACCTGCTTCGACCATGCCGCAATAATGAGCATTGGGAACTGACTTTAATTCATTCAAAAACTCATCGTGAATTTCATCATAGATGGGACCAAAAAAATCACAGGTAACTTGTTCGTCACTCATTTCTGAAACGATCTTGAGGGCATCCAGTAAAATAAGCGGACCTTTAACCCGCATGATATGACCCAGGAAGACCATGCGAAATTCAGGTGAGAATTGTTTTGGAACTATGGGCATTGCAGGAAATGGCCTGCAGCCTGGTAGATAATGCGCATTCGTGCAGCCCATTTTATTCAGATTATCTCTGAGCAATTGGGTCTGCGTCAGGATGCCATCGCTGGCACGCAAGACAAAAAGCAAATATTCCCGGAATATTTTTTTCTGGGCGTTAATGAATAAATCCAGACTCGCGCCAACCGGTTTGAAATAAAAAGGTTTGTGAAAAAGTTTTGCAAGAAACAGAAACACCGGCACCAGGGTAATGGCAAACAGGTCGTTGACAAATACCAAAACAGCATCGCAGCGCGAAATTTCATAGAGGTATTGTGGCAGGATCAGCGCCGAGCGCTTAATTTTCTCAAAGTTGAAACTCGCAATCTTTTTTCTAACATCCGTTGCAGGAGATGTGTTGATCACCACTGCCTGAACAGATGGATATAACGCCAACTCCTCAAGCATGATTTGAAAAGTTACAGACGAACCGCTGGTGGGGGGCGGTTTCGGGCCAATAAGAAGCAATCTCTTAACTTGAACAGATGACTGCGCTTTTAGGCTTTTGCTGGATTCGGTGATTTGCATCGGACAGATTCCTTATGTGCTGGTTGATACTTTTCTAAAAGTTGATATCGCGCTAAGCGGAAGTTCGCTTTTTGCATTGTAGCCGAAGCGTGTACGAAAAATAGTCGTTCGACTTCGCTAAACTCAGGACGAAAAATTACTGAAATGGATTGGTACCGTTTAGAAATTCTTCAAAATTTGTATATCCGTCCCCATCCGCGTCTTTGGGACCATCTGAAGGGTCGGCTGGGTTGAAGCCGTATTTTTGTTCCCAAGAATTCGACATGCCATCATGGTCGCTATCCGCGCAGGGAACTCCAGCAACAGGCACGATCCAGCCACCAACTTGCGAAGGGTCATCTATAATTTTGCCCGTATCATTTTCAACATCGTTGACAATTCGGGCGTCAATAGAATCTCTGCGAGAATACCAGTTACCGTCACAACTTATCCCGCTTGAGTTTCCCACATCCGCGAGGACTGCATTATGGGCATCATTTGCCGTAGTCAATTTTACTTCTGGCGCGGGGGCTGGAACAGTCACCACAATATCCGTTCTCCCCGAACATTCATCATCAAGCGCATAAGACCACGCGCCGCTATTTCCCACATTACCGCTCATATAAGTTTTGCCTGATAGACACTCCCCTTCGCTAGACGGGATAATTTTCAAATCACTGCTGGATGTACTGGACGGCCCTTTTTTGTGATAATTATTGATCCAGTTGACATAACTTTCACCAAGCGGGCAATTAAGTTTTTGGTGTGAAAATGTGTACATAGGATTATAGGTTGTGTTATTCATTACCTGGGCAATGCCGCATAACTGCATTAGGGGGGTTCTATCGGCATTATGAGCCATCAGGTTATTAAGGATGGATATATTTTCTGAACCTTTTCCGCCAGATTCGCTCCCTTTATATCCACCGATCATCATCCCCTTGCTATGAGCGCCTTTCGAGTGCGTGCTATTATTCAACCCCTCAGAGATCAGTGACCACTGAATTGTAGAATTAGTGACTCTATACCAAGTCTCAATATTCGAATCAACACCCCAACTCAGAGAGTTATGGTCAATAATTATATTGTATATCTCGACGCCATTTTTTGCGATTTGATTAGCGTGATTTTCTCCACCAGGGCCAGGTCTAATGGTGATATAGCGGATAATAACATCATGGGTTTGAGTGGAAAATGCCTCGGTTGCCGCTCCTAATTTAATGGTAATCCCGCCTCCAGGCGCAGTCTGCCCTGCGATAGTGATATATGGATTGCTAATCGTTAATGGAGAATTAAGAACAATCAAACCGCCTATGTGGAATACGCATGTCCTTGCCCCACTTGCTTCAACACACGCCCGCAGACTCCCTGCTCCCGAATCATTCAGATTGGCAACTTCAAATATTGTCCCGCCACGCCCGCCAATTGCATTCACCCCGAAGCCTTCCGCCCCTGGAAAAGCAGGAAGCAGTGTGGGATTTGGAGTAAATGTTTCGGTCACGCTTGTGTTCAGTATAGGGGTAGAGGCAGGAGTAGAGATAGGGATAGTAGTTACGACAGGTGTTGGGATTGGCAAACAGCCCGCTAGATTTACCGAGATCGCCAAAAGGAACCCTATAAACAGAAATAGGCTCAACCTCGACTGAATTTTCATCAGTCTGCTCCTGTTTTGACTTCTGGCTCATTGGCATTGAGAAATCGTTTTATGCTTTTAGAAATTTTTACCTTGGTCTGCCCGATGTACAATTGTTCATAAGTGAAACTTCCTTCAATGACAATAAAACTCAGGAATAACCAGGTGGGTTTTTTGAACTCCCACGAAAGTGAACTAACACCAATAACCCACGTCAGGAAAATTGTCACCCAAAGTCCCGACTTTCCATTTGGAATATTCACTGCTTGAAAAAACACAAACACAAGGATGGTAAAAAACAATACAAACCCGATAAAACCTGTTTCAGCCACGACCGATACATACGTGTTATGAGCAACCGTGCCAATGACCGAATGCATAGTGCCGCTGCCGAGTCCCATGAATGGATGGCTGGAAAGCTTTATGATGGCTGCCCCCCATAATGCGACCCGTCCACCGAGATCTGCCGCCTCGATTGAAGCGCCCAATGTGCCCAGCCGGGCAGTGGCTGATTGTGGGATAAAGGGAATCAGCCCCAATAGCAAAATAAGCAGGATGCCAAAAACCAAAAGCTTGCGGTCAAACTTGATCTGTCGTGTCCCAACGAAATAAATACCAAAAGGGATAACCGCGAGCAGGGAAGTCCGGCTTCCAGTCAGAAGAACTGCAAAAATAGCCAAAGGGATATAAGCCAAATATATAAGTTTCAATATTGCCCCCTTTTTACTCTGCTCTGCCGCAAAAAACAAGTGCATTGCAACGGGCAAGACCAATAATAAAATCAGGGCCAGGTCAACTGCATTCACTCCTGTGGCGCTATAACGTCCTTGATAAGCGACCGCTGTGTCGCCATTAATATAGTTGTAAATCGTGCTAGCTATGGGCACATAAGCGCCGTAAACATACGCCTGAAGTCCCGTCATTAGATTTTCAGGCTTTTGGAAAACCTCCCAAAATATAAGCATCAGGAGAAAAATCTGACTATAAGTTTTTATGCGCTGGATCGTACTTTCCGTATCCACGCTCCAAAACACGCTCACAAAATTCCATAAAAAGAATAACAACACGAGAACGTGAAAAAGTCCGGGTTTCCGAAACCGTCCTTCGATTAGCATTGTTGCCGCCCAAAATGCGGCAACAATCAAACCTGTAATCCTTGCCATTGAACCCAAGGCGGCAATCGAAATGCTATCCTCCCACGGAATCATAAAAATTAAAAGAACCGCTAACCCATTTGTAATCCTGCGCATTGTTAAACTCCAAGCAGCAAATCAATATACTGATCCACTATGAAATCCAAATTATAGGGCTGCCAACTTTCCATGGGAGGATCAAGCCGGCGGCGGTCATTCATGAAACTTTCAATTGCTTCCGCTAAAATGAGAGGTGCATCCACTGGAACTAATTTGCCAAACTGCCCATCCTTCAGGATTTCCCGCGAACCACCGGGACAATCTGTGGCAATGATTGGTGTTCCCAAATACATGGCTTCGACCAAAACGGTGGGCAATCCCTCCCATCTGGATGGAAGCACAAAAAGTGCAGCATGTGCCATGTAGGGATAGGGATTTTGCACAAATCCCATTAAACTCACATCCTGTTCCAGCCCAAGTTGCTTGATCAAAGATTCAAGAGCAGGACGGTTTTTCCCTTCGCCCAGTATAAGTAAACGTGCAGGACGATTTTTTCTCACAAGGGAAAAGGCCGGGATCAGTACATCAAAGGCTTTTTGGTCTGTCAAACGACCCACTGACAATACAACGGGAGGTTCGCCATCTCTGAACCAGGGATGGTCCAACAGCGCTTCGGACTTATCCTGCAAATCTGGTGTCACAATAGGGTTGTAAACCACCTTGATAAGATTCTGGGGAACCTTGGCTGTCCGCGTCAGATCATCCGCTACATCAGATGAAACAGCTATGATGGTATCTGCCCAAGGGTAAAACCATTCAGCTAGTTTTGGATATAACTGCAAGCGGAAATCGTTATTACTTTTGACGGCTGAAGACAGGGTGTTATGTTCGGTTATTACCAGCCGACAAGGAACACCGCATAAGCGCCGCGCCCAAAGAGCAATAACATTTGCAAACAACCCGGAAAGCAAAGCTTTCGGGCGTTCATTCCGAAGATACTTAATCAGGGCAGGCACACTCCCTAATACGCGCGGCGCTTTCAAATCTATAAGTCTCACCGAATCAGGGATCTGGGACATGTAAGATCCTTCAGCCCGCGCCAATACCAAATCAACTGGATAACCTCGCGCAGAAATACCTTTTGCCAGGTTAAGGATGACGCGCTCGGCGCCGCCACCATATAAACCGGGTAAAAAAAGTGCCAATCGTTCTTTCGATGTTTTCATGTTAGGTCTCTCAAGCCGAATCGAATTCAATTAAAAGTTGACTTGCAATTTCTTGCGGCGACTTTTGGCTCGTATCAAATCGAAGTATTTTGAGATTGTTATGATTTGCAGATAAATTGGAAATTGTCCGCTCGTAAGCCTTACGGTAACGAGCCAAAAACTCAAAAGTAGTCTCAATCGATTCATTTTTGACAACATGCTCTTTGTCCCGGTTGCGGATGCGTCTTATTAAATCTGTATCTGTCGCGTCCAGCCAAACGATCACGTCTAGCCTGTCAGCCCATTGAGAATATAAGTCTTGCCACATTTTCTCTGCTTCCTGTCTTTTCAGAAATTCGGGACCGGACTCGCTTAACTCAGCCAATAAATAAACCGGACCTTGATCGAGGATAATGGTCTTGTTAATTTTCAACTCTTTTTGCAGTACAGCTGGCCATCCATTCAGAATGGATAGGTATGCAAACTCCCGACGAGTAGGTTTTCTGTCGTTGTGCCGGAGTAAATTGAAAAGATTTGGAAATATTTGAAAACCGTTCCAGATAAAGAAAGGCGCATCTGAAATTTTTCGAACATCGGGAAAATTGCCCAAACGAATGGTTTCACTACCCTGGCTCAACGTGTGGCATAGGGTGGACTTCCCTGCACCTGCTGGGCCGACGATCTCAACGATTCGTGAACGCCTGTTGTTCATCATGAGGATTCAGCTGTCGTGATTGCGGCTTGAACACGGCGTATCATGCTTCTGCGTTGATCACCTGACAAGCCAGAGTAGAACGATAACGACGTCACGATACCAGTAGCTCCTGCAGAAAGGATAAAAATAAGCCACTCTATTATGCCTGGAACAGGCATAATAGAGTGAAATCTATCCACTCCTATTAAGGCTGAAAAAATCACGATCATAACAAGGATTGGTCGAAGCATACCATTGATTTGAGAAGATAATGAAACGCCTAGGAAGCGGCTGATCAGCATGGAATAGCTCTTTTAAAATTTGAAATACTCAGTAGCAAGTCCAACAATCTTTTCATTAATCAAACGGCTGCCAGAGAAAGTAAAAGTAGCCAACTCCAGATTAGCTGGAAAAGTAGCTAGCGATTCGATACAACTCAGCCCTCGCAGAACACCATGGAACATCTGCAAAAAAACACCATGCGACACAACCAGAATATTGTTTCCAGGATACTTCCGAAACAAGAATTTTCGGAATTTTTGTGCGCGCGCCCAAACCTCCTCAAATGGTTCCCCATTCTTAGGATTCACCGAGTGAAGATCATTCCCTACGTTGATGAATAATACAGGTGGTTGTATATTTTGAACTTCATCCCATGTCTTCCCTTCGAAGACGCCAAAATTACGTTCTATGCAGAGTCTGTTATGAACAATTGTTGTCTCTTTATCCCCAATTAGGATGCGGGCAGTTTCAATGGAGCGTTTGAGAGTGGATGTAACGACAATATCAAATTTTGAATCTGTAAGTTTCTCAGCAGCTAGGCGAGAATCCTGTTCTCCCTTTTCATTCAGAGAAATATCAATCGAGCCCGAATAACGCCTCTCTGCATTATAGCTTGTGTGCGCATGCCGAATGGTGTTAATAATGGTTTGAACAGTCATCTTACTCCTCCGTAAGTCTGATGATCTCATTGAGTCGAACTACAGATGAATAATCCGATATTAGCGGACCGATTTTGATTCCATCAACGCCATACATGCAGGAGAGAGTTGAAAGGAAAACAGACTCAGTACTGATCGAACGGTGAGAAGTGATGACAAAATGTCCTGTACGTTGGGACACCTCAATCGCATGCCGTACAGCGGTCACAGTGCCAGCCTGGTTAGGTTTAACGATAACCCCATTGGCATATTTTTTTGATGCCCCTTCTTCAATTTTTACCGGGTTGGTCGAGTAAAAATTATCACCAACAACATAACATGCTTGCTGGGAACACATAATCTTCTGCCAGGCATCATAATCTTTCTCAGAGAATGGATCTTCGAGGAATCGTAGATTGTACTGGCGGATAATGCTTATCCAATATTCAATGAATTCATCACTAGTATATTTAGACCCATCCGCAATTTCAAGATTGTAAACATTGTTCTTCCATAAATCTCCAGCAGAGGCATCTATCATAAGGTCAAATTTGTCGATGAAGCCCAACCCATCACATATGTTGAGCAAGAAGTCAAGGACTTCGCGATTGTCTCTTGTAGCGAAACAATTTACTGGGTTACCTGCAACGACTGTCTTCGTCTGCCGAGACAAGCGTTCCCTCACAACCCTCTGGATCTCATTATGAGCATTGATCGTTTCTGCCACATTATTATTCCGGGCAACAAGCATGAACTCGCTGAAGTCACTCAGTACTGGGTTTGTATAAGCATGCCAACCGCCATTCAGAATATTCAAACTCAGACAGGGTGCCTTGAGATTTGTCATGGGTCTGCTAAATAACTCAGACAATGGATTGGTCATCAATGTGGCATTGAAATATGCTTCAGAAAGTGCATATGAATTGTTACGACCAATTTCAGTAATGTGACCCTGAAGATAGGCATCGAAGGTTTCCTGTGTGAGCGATTGACCAATGATGCCAGCCTCCATTATTTTTTGAATGATGGATTCAGGGGTGATCGTGACTTTTTTGTCTTCATAAATACTGATCGTTTCGCCTTGCGGCGACCCCCCAGTACCGACGGATCCATCGTCGAATTTGATAATGTATTCGTTGGTAAATTGAACATGAGAGTTAATCACTTTGCGATACGAGATTGATTTGATTATGGACATGTGAATCTCCAAGAATAGGTGGTGAGATAATATAGAATTGTAGTGGATAAGCCCGTTTGGTTTCCTATGGGAGTTTTACACGTACGCAGAAGACCAAACCAAAATTTCAGAAATTGTATAGCGGAACTTGCCTGAATCAAAGATGATTTAGGGTTGATCGGCTCGGAAAATATTTCGTTAGACAGCATTTACCCTGATGCCATATGGTTCAATTTAATCTTTTAGACTTTGAACATATAGAATGGACATCTATATAAATAAATTCCCGACGGGTAAGTTTTCTGCGTGTGACGTAGGGTGGATTTCCCTGCACCTACCGGACCGACGATCTCAACGATTCGTGAATGCCTGTTTTTTATCATGATGATTCAGCTGTCGTGATTGCGGCTTGAACACGGCGTATCATGCTTCTGCGTTGATCACCTGACAAGCCAGAATAGAACGACACCAACAACATCACGATACCTGTTATCCCTGCCGCGATGATGAAGATAATCCAACCTTTGATCCCTGTTCCAACAGCAATGGAAAAAAATCTATCCACTCCCATTGCGGCTAAAAATATCAGGATCGTAACAAGGATCGGCCGAAGCATATGAGCGATTTGAGAAGATATTGAATCATCCAGGAAGCGGCTAATCAACACGGGATAACCGATGCCGATAATTAACCGTCCCCCTATGGTGCCAAGGCATAATCCAACAATACCCAGATTAAAGTACCCGACCAGAATGAAGGCGGCTACAATGGATACCGTTACGGAGAGAAGCCCCAGAAGAACCTTTTGGCTCATGCGCAAGGTTAGGTCAATGACGTTACCGTCGCTTCGGATGAACGCAAGCTGCATCGCAGCCACAACAATCAACAGGTTGGGAATTGAACCGGCAAAATGATCAGCGCCCACCCATAATCCCATAAAGACTCTATTCCAGATCAAAACGGATGCGCCAAAAACTGTCGCCGCCAGCCAGATAAATGAATTGATTTCATCACGTAATCGAATAGCCCTTCCATATTCGCCCGTTCCGACAATACTGCCAAGTCCGGGCATGATCCCAAAAACAATAATTACGATGATGCCGATCAAAGTTTCAGGAACATATTTGGTCAGTGTATAATTAGTCACTGAATAAACCGAGTTGAGCAAACCAAGCACCACAACATCGCCTGATAAAAGCAGACTGGTTACCAAATTCCAACCCATGAACCACACACTCAACCTCAACATTTCACGTATTTCTACATGAAGTGGCATTGCTGCCCCAAACCAGGGAGTGTGGGTACCCACAACCCAAAAATAGAAAAGACCCGATACAAAAGTTGAAACAACTCCAGCCGCTGCAATGCCAACGATGCCAGTATTAAGGTACAAAGCCAGCCAGGTAAAAGCTCCACTTGCAAAAATCAGCACGACAGACATGCCCATTCTCTTGTATTCCAGGTTTTCACCTTGCAAAATTACCTGTGGAATTGATGATAGGGCACCAAAAATGAAAGTAAACACAAGTAATCCAGAAACTGCACGCGCGGTCCAAACATAAGGAGTCGGGACATGTAACAAATAAGGCACAAACCAAGTAAGGATTCCGCCCAAGCAAACCAGAAACGGTAAAAATAATAACCAGATGATGAGCGAAGTACCCACGTAACGACGTTTTTGGTCATAATCGATGGAGGCTTGCTTATTGACAAGAGTTGCTTTAAGGGCAAATGCCGGACGACCACTGGCTGGTGTGAGATATCCAATCAGACGAACCAAAACCTGCCACAACCCAAATAAATAATTTCCCAATCCCGCTACCATTAATGGCGTAATAAGAACGCCAACCAAAAGGCCTGCACCATAGTCGAGCACTACAGTGAAAGCGTTTAGATAAGCCTTTTTGGTTAATCCTTTATCGGATAACAAACCTGAGATGAATTTCCTGGGACGGGTGATAATTGACATGTTTATAGGTGTTCCCATACGATGGCCTTGATTTGAGAGAGCGCTTCTTCTTTGGACTTGTTGCCGTCAACTTCAAAAGCTGATAGCTCTACCCAGTCCGAGTTCCAAACTTCCGATGACCGCGCCCGCACCGATATTGCTGTCTCGTCTACTTTTCGCTGAACCGCAACTTCCGGGTCCAGCTTCAAAACAATCAACAAGTCAGGCGCTTTTATTTGCTCGTAATATGATTTTTCCTTGTTAACAAGGAACTGAATAAACCGATTCGTTTTTTTTGAACTAGTTACCGCAGATTCGCATTGCGGTCCGTCCATTTTCATAAATCCAGGGAAAGGGTAACGATCGCATAACACCAGGTTTCCATTCGATGAAAACCGTCGCGCTTGAATGTAGGTCTGGTAACGGTCACGGGCGGTGCATACTGTTCGAATAAACCAAGGGTAGCCGTGTGGTTGTAAAGATTCTTCATAGACATCCCCTTCAAAGGAATAAAGCCGCAAAAACGTACCAATCTTTAATATTCCCCGAACGATGGTTGTGGTCCACGACCAGACTGGTTTTCCCATATGAATTTTTTTGACTTCATATGTCTTTGAGAGCCATCTATATAATCCGTCTATCACTGTTGTCTTGCCCGCACCATCCCCTCCGACGATGGCAATGAACAAACCGCCATTTGCAAAACGGTTTTTGGACGTATATCTAAATACGCGCCTCAGAATAGGCTGCCATATTCTGTGAGAGAATTTTAAAACAATATCAAGCCACTGTGGGTGTCGCGCACAAGCCTGCAGAACTTTTTGCAATTGCTCACCTGCCTTGATGCGTGTCCAAAAAGAGCAGCCAGGCTGAAGGGATTGCAAACATAGATCAAATAAATTTCGACTCAAACCTGGCAAGTGAAGCAATACCGTTTCAACCTTCGCCAAAGCCTCTTCTGTTAAAAGATCATTCAGCTCATATCGCTCGGAAGAAGAAAGTTGACCATGCCGCATGAGAATCGAATCCCAGGTCGAGTGTTTTAAGACCATGCGTATCACCAGTACTACAAGTTCAAATTCGGGCGCAGGGACGCGAAACAAATCTTGTTGAACAGATGATTGAAGATAAACCTGCTCAAGTGGTAGACGGTAGTTCTTGGAAAGATCGTTTCCCAGAATTAATTGAAAATGCGCATGAACGTGGATAAGTCGCCCTGTTTTTTGATCGCAGCCGTAATAATTCCTAACGCCTGATATTTCTTCGTCTTTGGGGAGCAAGGCTTCCTTAAATCCCGCGCCATATAAAATTTCTGTAAAGCGTTGCGCATGAGCCAGATTTACCAACAGATCAAGATCGTTGTCCCCGCTCGCTGAACGATCCAGAAAAGAGTTGCTTTTCCAGTGGCAGTAGTCAATTTTTTTCGCCGCAAGGATTTCACAAAATTTTACAACAAGGTCGAGTGCAATTTTTTCTGCCATTTTTTCTTCGATATCCTGTGTTATTGGCTTTGCCTTCCAAAGAATTGGACATTTTATAATATTTTTTTGAGTACGGGTGAAAGCATCGATAATAGTTGGATTTCCTTGTTTCACAACTGTATGTGTTGCCAGAATCTTTTTGCCCCAATTAGGTCTGATGGATCATTACGAGATGCGGAGTTGGCTGGGATGGCATCATCATATGCTGTTAGTCTCTCTGGTTCACCATTTCCTGGTCGTTTGAGAATTCATTATCAAGAACAGGCTCCTGCGCTCACCATTTATCAAGTTCACATTTTGCTGTGCAGCGTTTTGCCATCATTTATTTTTGATGTTCAAGCTGCGTTACAGCGAGTGCGCTATTACCAGCAACGTAATTTCATCGCCTATCGTTCACATCGCAAGAAAAAACTGGCTCAATTAGCCTCTTTTGCCCCAACCTTGCGCTGTAATATTAATGCTTTTCATTCTGTTCAGCTAAAAGCCAACATTTCGTTCAAGTCAAAACCACAATCTTGCGATGGCTCGAATAACTTTCCATCTTTCACAAACAAATTGCCCACAGGTCTGACGCTTGTCATTCGCCACTGAAGAGTCCATCTATGTAAAACAGAAACTGCCGATACGTGAACCGGGCTTTGAACGTGCTCCGCCACACTGACAATCTCATTGTCAGATTTTTCTTGTGTTGCCAATTTGATAACTTTCTCTTACCCGTTCAGTTTAATTTTTTAATCCAGACGATGAACATAACTTACAGGCATCTCAACAGAAAGCAGCCGATTATCCAGTAATGACAATAGAACGCGTACCCGTTCACTCCCAGAAAATTGAATGTCAAAGATCCCTTCATAGCCGGCAAAGGTGCCATCGCGAACAGTAACAATGTCACCTTTTCGTAGCGGAATACAGTTTTTCCCTGAATCTATACTCAAACTTTCAATTCGCTCTTTGATCGTGTAAATCAGACTGTCAGGAATAAAAGCGGGCTCACCACCAAATGACACAAGTCCGGCTCCACCAGGTATCCATTCGAGAGCTGATCTGCCTGTTAGTTCCAAATCAACATGAATGAACAAGTAGCCTGGAAAATATGGTTGTACCTGCTGCGCTCGTGGATTCACAGTTTTCACCTTGATGCAGGGATAATAAGACTCCCAATTTTGTAGGCAAAACTGCTTCCAAAGCAGTTCCTCACTTCTTGGCTTACTATGAGCTACGTACCACTTCTGCATTGGCTTCAAACTTCCTTGATATTTGTTTCCTCATGGCATCGCCTTTCGCCGCTCTTGGACTAGTATGTCTGTGTCAGCTAAAGTTAGTTAGATTGATGCTAATCTGAGGATTGGCTAAAACTGCCTGAACTTGCAGTCCAATTGCTGATTTGAATATTTGGTAACCTTTAGATTCTTAAAGAAGAACCTTGATTTGCGTGAAAATATAATTCTTGTCCGTGTTATTTTGGAAAAAGATTTCCCATTCCTACTTTCAATACATCTGCCGCCTTGCGAAGATTGCTTAGTGATATATCGTTATCGTTGAAATTCTTAAAGTTTTCGTATTCGCCACGCCAAATTTTTGCGGCAGTTGGCTCACTGCATCCGCGTTTTCGCATTTCACCAACAAATTCATCAAATGACATATTTGTCTTATGCGCTAATTGCTGAACGGTAGTAATGCTAATGCTGGTTGACATATTTACCTTTTCATCTACTTGTTGAGCACATCGTCCACATTGCTCCCTGTGGTTATTTTTACATGGTAAATTACGGAAGAATTGTTTAATGAATTTTATTTTGAACTGAAATTGAAAATTGACATAAATATACTTTACCCCAATAAACCATTAAAAATCTTTGAACTTTCTTTGAATTATTTGGAAATAACTCAGAGGGAAGATGTTGGATATTTCGTGCTGCGTCCTTACTTATTTGGATTCTGTATTCTTATGAAGTTTCATCACTGTTGCGGGGTTCAAACCAATACCCTCGCCCCCAAAGTGTGCGAATATATTGATGCCCATGCTTGCCATCTTTCAATTTATTCCGTAGGTAATGAATATATAGAGATAATGTAGCTGGGTCATTGATATACAGTTCTCCCCACGCCTCTCGCACCAGTTCACGATGAGATATGATTTTTCCCTGTTCACGCACCAGAAACGCCAACAAGTCATATTCTTTTGGGGAAAGCTCCACGATACTACCCAATAGTTTAACGATCTTGGATGAAAGGTTAATTTCTAAAACAGGGTCTGTATAGACGGTTATATAAGAGACTTCACTGGCTTTTTGATTGTTTGTGGAACGCCTCAGCAAGGCACGCACACGTGCTTCAAGCTCGTTCTTGCTGAATGGTTTTCCCAGGAAATCATCAACACCCACATTGAAACCATGTAACAAATCCCTTTCTTGAATACGGGCCGTTAGCATCATGATTGGAAAATTTGAAAATTCGCGCATACGCGAACAAACTTCAAATCCATCCATACCAGGCATGTTGACATCGAGAATAACCAGGTCTGGATGAATCGTGTAGGTTTGCTTTAACCCATCTTCCCCCGAATACGCCTGATGCACTGTAAGTCCCAGCGGCGTGAGGATCACCTCAATTAGTTTTTGCATTTCAGAATCATCATCAATTACGAGTACTTTTTTTCTCATCTTAATATTTATCCCGTGAAGTAACCTAGACTATGTCAAAAGGCAAACCATCCATTGGGTCACAAGTCATCTTTGTTTTTTTGAAAAATCAATATGTCGACCATTTTCCTCTAAGCTAGACTTTGTCCAAAAGATACACGCAGAAAGATATACGCAGAGCGTGAAAAGCAGTAAAACTGCGATGCTTGAAAATGAGGCTGTATGAGCGTTAGTTTACTTTTTGTTAATATCCAAATGGATAAGATGATGACTGCTCTTTAATGGGACAGACAAGATAAGAGAATGACCACATTTATCCAACCTACCCGACCAACCTCAAGTATACCTTTATGAATGTTGATTGTCGACTTCTTTCCAGTCACTGTTAGCCCAAAGTTAAAATGTCCCCTTCGGAGGACGAGAAAATGGAGACATTAGTACAAATGAGTAGCAAAGAATTGAGCAGGTTGGAAGTAATACAAAGGCTGTCGAAAAAACAGATGAGTCAAAAGGAAGCAGGAGAAATCTTGCATGTTGGCACGCGGCAAATCAAACGGTTGTTGAAAAGATATAGAAAACAAGGTGCAACTGGTCTGATCTCAAAGCACCGAGTCCGCAAAGCTGCGAATCGAATTTTGGAGAGTGTGAAGAAAAAAGGCTTGGGTTTGCTGAAGACAAAATATCAGGGTTTTGGTCCGATACTGGCGCACGAAAAGTTGGTGGAGAAAGAAAGGTTGGAACTCTCGGTGGAGAGTGTGCGCAAGATTATGATCGAAAAGGGCTTGTGGAAATCTCGCAAATTGAAAAAAGTCGTGGCACATCAACTGCGCGAACGACGAGCCTGTTATGGAGAATTGGTGCAGATTGACGGGTCACCGCACACCTGCACTTGCGTGCGGTGCAAGTGTGATTGGTTTGAAGGGCGTGCTGAATCCTGTGTGCTGTTGGTTTTCATTGACGATGCAACCGGGAAACTGGTAGAGTTGCAGTTTGTAGACAGCGAGAGTTTTTTCAGTTACTCTCAGGCAGCGGAAGAGTATTTCAAGCGCTGTGGCAAACCGATAGCCTTCTACAGCGACAAACACGGCATTTTTCGGGTCAATCAGTCTAGTTCTGGCTCTGGAGATGCCATCACCCAATTTGGACGCGCCATGCGCGAGTTGGATATTCAGATCATCTGCGCTAACACCCCGCAAGCCAAAGGGCGTGTGGAACGCGCCAACCAGACCTTGCAAGACCGTCTGCCCACACCTGTCCTGGCGGGCGGTGCCAGGGCAGAAATGCGTCTGTTGAACATTTGCTCTCGTGAAAATGGGAACGCCTACCTGCCTGAATTTATGGCTGACTTCAACCAACGTTTTGCAGTGAACCGAGAAGTGCTGTGGATGCTCATCGCCCGCTCACTGCCAAAGATGATTTGGCTCGTGTCTTGACTTGGCAGGAAGCTCGCACGATTTCAAAAAACTTAGCCGTTCAATTTGAAAATATGGTTTATCAAATTCAAACCGAGCGTCCCACGTATACCATGCGAAATGCGGCTGTGACTGTTTGTGTGGATGCCAAACAAAATATTACCCTGCTTTACAAAGGCAAGTCTTTGCAGGGCTGTTCAGTTCTAGATTCCAAAGGTCTCAGTCCACATCTCCAAGGCATTTTAGAGCGGAAAACGGTTAAAAAACACTGTTTCGTCGCATGAATCGCCTTCAAGATAGGATTTTGTGCTGAAAATTTGTTAGAACTGAACAGCCCTGTCTTTGCCCTACACTGTTTTTCATAAACAGACAAAACAATCTGAGGTTGTTCTTGCTAAAGATCTCAACAAAACCATCCAGGTCATACCGCATAAGCCAGCCCCTAATCACCCCTGGCGCACTTTCTCGCTTTCAAATAAAAAAAGCAGAAATGTCCCCGCCGCGCGCGGCGGGGACATTTCTGCTTTGGACAATGGGTGACATTTTCACTTTGGGCTAACAGACCTTCTGAAATCCAGAGTTAAAATGTTTATTATTTAGGACTTACGCAAGACGGACAAGGCTTACGAAAACTACCCCTATATATGCTACTATGTCCTACCAAAGCGTCGTATATGGTGCTGAATTTCTTGTTCTGCGTGAGTCCTACTATTGAAGACGAGAAATGACAACCCCCCCTAAAGGCAAGCAGCCGTAATCTGTAAAATCTATTTACTCCTATTTTGTACAAAACAGCATTCAATTAGTCTAATAACCAGTTACATAACATCCGCGCTTCGGCGACAAGGTCTGCCTTGAAGGGGAGTTCAAATTCTTCAGTGACGCGCACTGTCAAATGGTCAACGATCAACTTCATGTCGGGGGGGAGAAGCGCATCTTCCTTAAGTAGATTCAGCAGGTCGTACGCGCTCATGCTTGGGAGTTTTGTCCCGTTGCGGGTCATATAATCCCGTATGGCAATGCCAGCCGCGCGGCGCGCACAGACGCGAGCCTGTCCTTCATTTTTGTTGATGCGGGCTTGCTGGGCTTTTTCAAATTCGTTGCGTAGTTGAGTTTTCAAGTCATTCATACATGAAATTATAATATACCTCTTAAGCATGAGGCTATAATTGATTCAGATTAACATTAAAGGAGAAAATATGAAATCCGTATTTTTACGATTGTTTGGATGTCTCATCGCGGCAAGCCTTGTGCTGGCGGCTTGTGCGCCGAAAATTGCGCAGACAGTGGAAGAAAAGATTGAACCTTATCAACTGACAGGCACGTATAAAGTTACTAATGATTTTGTGCTCGCAACCTATTATGTGGAAAACGCCGTCGCCTTGACCGACATGCACGGCTTCGTAACCCGCGACCTGGAATGGGAAATACCTATTGATTCACAAACACTGGGCTTCATGACGTTTGACAAGAAAGCCTTGAGCGGCACTTTTGACTTGAGTTTGCCCGCTGTGCCACAGGGTGAATTTAATGACGTGGATAATAACAGTGTGAAAGATAAGGGTGTGCAGATCTTCGCAGTGGCGTATTCGCCCAATGTTTACGGCGGACCGTTTGCAGAAGGTGATGATCGTTCGCGCGGTTGGCCTTCGTACCTGGCTTCTATCAAAACGGATGCGGAGAACAAGGACGAAGTTATCGGCGGCAAACTTGTCGTTTGGGCGCCGGATGCGAGCCAAAAATTCTCCGCCAGTTTTGGCGCGGATGGTCTGCTCTTCACCGCGGATGATGCTCTCAGCGCAATCCCTGCTGGATATTCAATTGTGGATTTAGATCAATCGCCGTTCGCAGTTACTCAGGAAGCAACTCCGCAGTTGACTCTCTACGAGCCGCAGGATATTGCGGTCAAGGATTATTCGGGCATGCCCTACACCGAATCATTCGACAAGATGTTTGAAATCATCCGCAAGGAATATGCCTTTGCAGATGTCAAAGGAAAGGCGCCTGATTGGGACGCGTTGTACGCCGAACTCAAGCCGCGTGTGGATCAGGCTGAAAAAGCCAAGGACGCCAACGCTTTTTATCTTGCGTTGCGCGATTTCACTTGGGCGTTCAAAGACGGACATGTCAGCGTGGACGGCGGTGACTATGCCAATCAGGATTTTTCTACCGCAATCTCTGGCGGGTATGGTTTTGCCATCCGTGAACTGGATGATGGACGCGTGGTGGTCATCTATGTGATGGACGGCGGTCCCGCTCAGGCGGCGAATATGCAGGTCGGCGCAGAGATTGCCGAGTTCAACGGTCAGCCCATCAGCGACGCGATAAGCGCGGCGCAGTCATATTCAAATCAATCCTCCGAGTTTGCGATCCGTTATCAGAAAGCCCGTTATCTTTTGCGCGCCATACCGGGAACCGAAACGAAGGTCATATTTGCAAATCTTGACGGTATTCCTCAAGCCGTCACTTTGACCGCGGTTGAAGAACGCCAAAGTTTTAGCCGCACGTCGCTCTACTTTGGCGTGGATACCAGTTCGCTCCTGCCGGTGGATTTCAAGATCATGCCATCTGGAAAAGATTCCGTTGGCTACATCCGCATTAATAGCAATTACGACGACCTCAATTTGGTAATCCGCCTTTTTGAGCGCGCACTTAAACAGTTTGAAGAAAATAAAGTTGCAGGCATTGTGATCGACATGCGCTACAACAATGGCGGTGCGCCGCTTGGACTCGCAGGCTTCCTGACTGACCAGGAAATTCAGATGGGACAGTTGGAATATTACAGCGACAAGACCGGCAAGTTCGAGCCGGAAGGTTTGCGCGAGAAAGTCTACCCCAATCAGAATCAATACCATTTTGATAAGACGGTGCTCTTGGTTGGACCCGCTTGTTTCAGCGCGTGCGAGATCGAGGCGTATGGGTTTAGTCAGGTGCCGGGCATGATCGTTGCTGGTCAATACTCAACGGGCGGCGTGGAAGCCGAGACTGCGCGCGGCAGTTTCAATTTACCGGAAGGATTCAGCGTGACTGTTCCAACGGGACGATTTATTCTGTCTGATGGAAGTATCTTCCTCGAAGGGCAAGGCGTGACTCCCACGCTGCGCATCCCTGTTGACGGGACGACTGCTCTCGCCTCCGATGACATTGTCCTACAGGCAGGCATTGACGCCGCCCTCCAGCCGCTTGGCGCGGGTGTCGCTCCGAGTGCCGCGCCCAAGATCGCATCTGCCACAGAGGCCGAAGCCGCGCTGACATCGGGTATGGCGTTCCTCGAAGACCTTGCCCGTGAAAATTATGACCCCGCCGTCGCTTTTGCCCAGCCCGGTACTGTCACATATTCCGTCCCGCTGGCAGCACCTGAGCCGGTCATTTGGGCATACGTCTGGTGCGCGGCAGATGCAAAAACACTCGCCGCAAATTTTGAGAATATTCAACTTAAGTTTATGCTGGATGAGAAAGATGTTCCTGCTGATTCGTTCAGCACCTTTGAAACCGAAACAGGCGGAAAAGTTTGCCGCTTGATTTACACATCCCTAAGCGGCTGGACCGCAGGCGAACATCGCCTGACCACAACCGCCACCTTCAAAGCTAAGATCAACGACGGCACCGCCGATTACGAACCCGGCGATTATGTTTTGGATTACATGGTGTATGTAAAACCGTAAGAACCTGTATCATGTTTGGCTCTGGTCTCCTGACCAGAGCCAAACAACAAAACAATTTACAATCATTTTACATCTCCACCATACCTGCATTACTTCCTCCGCCTAAAATCACATCGTAATCTAAACCTAAAAAGGAGACTTACGATGAACAACATATTCAAGAAAATGATTTTGGCTGTTTTGTCCGCCGCTCTCGTCTTTGCCGCACTCCCTGTGACCAGTGCTTTTGCCCAGGGTGAAAATCCGCCCAAAGGTGAGTTGACCAATGAAAAACTGGAGCAGGTTTGGGCGCGTCAGTTGAAAAACTACGAAAAGATCGGTAAAGGCTTTGAAGATACCGATGCGCTCATTGCCAAATTTCAGGCAAAAATAGACAAAGCCGCCGCGAACGGTAAGGATGTCACCGCTTTGCAAGCTGCGCTGGACGCTTTTGAATCCGCGTTGAAAAGCGCCAAGCCGACCTACGACAGCATGAGCGGCATGGTCAACTTGCATCAGGGATTTGATGCAAACGGCAAAGTGACCGACGCCGAAAAAGCCAAAACCACGGTAAAGGACATGCGTACAAAGATGGAAGCACTCAAGTCTGCGATGGGCGGCACGGGCAAGGCATTGCATGAAGCGCTGAAAGCTTTCAGAGAGGCGAACAAGCCCACAGGCACTCCCACACCGCGCGGCTCGTAAATCGTTTGCTGCAATGCAACGGCGCGAGATGTTCGCGCCGTTGCATTAATCCCTTTGCGGTAAAATTAACAGAAATCTAAAAATCATATACCGCAAAGAGGTAAACCATGAAAAAAAATATTATTCAAACAGACAAGGCTCCCAAAGCTATTGGACCCTACTCGCAAGCCATCCGCACCGACTCAATGATCTACACCGCTGGTCAGCTCGGGCTTGATCCTCTGTCGGGGGAATTGGTTCCAGGCTCGGTCGAAGAACAGACACGCCAGTCGCTCACGAATTTGAAAAACGTGCTTGAAGCGGCCGGCTCCTCGCTTGAGCATGTGGTCAAGACCACTGTCTTCCTGAAAGACATGATCGACTTCCCAAAAATGAATGCCGTGTACGCCGAATTCTTCGGTGAGAATCCGCCCGCTCGCAGCACTGTCGCGGTGGCTGGGTTGCCCAAGGGCGGATTGGTCGAGATCGAAGTGGTTGCGCTGATCTCATAAGATGACCTCTGAACTGATCCTGCTGGTTGACGACGAACCATCCATTATTCAACTCTCGCGCATGTATTTTGAGCGGGATGGTTTTCGCGTGCAGGAGATCGGTGACGGCGAAGCCGCGCTGGAGGCGGTTATGAAATACCGCCCCGCGTTGATCGTGCTGGATGTGATGCTTCCCAAACTGGATGGTTTTGAGGTCTGCCGTAAATTACGCGCGGGCGGCGACCAAACTCCCATCATCATGCTCACGGCGCGTGACGAAGACATTGATAAAATTCTCGGTCTCGAACTCGGCGCAGATGATTACCTGACCAAGCCATTTAATCCGCGTGAGTTGATTGCGCGTGTCAAGGCGATCTTGCGCAGGAGTGATGGAAAAAAGCAAGCGGACGGAAAACCGATCCATCGCGGCGACTTGATGATCGATCCCGTTTCACGTGAGGCGCGCATCGCTTCGCGCATCCTCGACCTGCGTACCCAGGAATTTGATCTTTTGCTTACTCTGGCAGAACAGCCCAGCCGGGTCTTTAGTCGCGAACAGTTGCTCCAGCTTGCCTGGGGTTTTGACTTTTACGGACAAACCCGCACAGTGGATGTTCACATCGCGCACCTTCGCAAAAAGCTGGAAGGCGGTTCTGTGAAAATAGAAACGGTGACGGGCGTTGGATATAAATTAATTACGTGATGTCTTTGCGAGGGCGCTCTTGTTCTTCGCCCGAAGCAATCTCCTTCTGAATTAGAGATTGCTCACCGCACTGGCGTACGGCGCAAGTGTCGTCGGGGAGAACACCCTCCTCGCAACGACATAATTTTCCCATGTTTTCATCCCTTCGTTCCCGCCTCTGGTTAAGTTATGCTTTGATCATCGTCACGGCTTTGAGTTTCGTGGCGATGGTTTTGTTTATTTCCCTTTTGCGTAATCCCATTTTATACCGCCAGACAACCGAGAGATTGCAAGCCGTGCAATCTGTTGTGATGGAACGCCAGAGCGCGCCACAGTCGCAGTCCATTTCTGTGGCGGCGCAAAAGGCTTCGCGTACATTTGATGTGCGCGTTTTATTGTATTCAAAAGACAAGCAAGTAATTTTGGACACATATTCTGATAAAGAAGTTCCGCTGCCGTTTCCGGGGAAAAAAATACTCCCGCGCAAGAATCCAATTGTGCGAGACGAGAACGGCGGGGTGTGGCTGTATTCAGTTGGACAACTTTCTGACAAGACATATTTGGTGGTCGCTTTGCCGCGTCCGCGTATTTCGATTGTTAATTTATTTACCGATGACTTTCTACCGCTCATCCTGCAAAGCGGACTGATCGCACTGCTCCTCTCGCTTGTGGTTGCGTTCTTTTTTGCGCGCTGGATCGCTGACCCGTTACAGAAGGTGGTCGCGGCGGCGCGCGCAATGCCATCAGCGGAGGCAAAACCCATAGAATCGCAGGGACCGCACGAGGTGCAGGAATTGACCCGCGCATTTAATTCCATGATCGCGCGTACGCAGGCGAGTCAAAAATCCCAACGCGATTTTGTTGCCAACGTCTCCCACGAATTGAAAACGCCGTTGACTTCTGTGCAAGGATTTGCCCAAGCCATTTTGGATGGTACTGCGGATACAGAGGAAGCGCGTCAGCAAGCAGCGCAAGTGATCTATAACGAAGCAGGTCGTATGCACCGTATGGCCTTGGATTTACTCGACCTGGCGCGGCTCGATGCTGGCACGGCGGATATTACGATGTCACCTGTGAACATGTCTGCGTTGTTGAATGCCATTCGTGAAAAATTTACGCCGCAATCGCAAAAGGCGGGCGTGCTAGTGAAAGTGGATGTCACCGCAAAACTGCCAAACATCACCGCGGATGGGGATCGCCTCGCACAGGTCTTCACCAACCTTGTGGATAATGCGCTCAACTTCACGCCAGTTGGTGGTGTGATTTCCCTGGGTGTGTCGGTTGTAGATAAAGAAATGTTTTTTTCTGTTTCTGATACGGGTGCGGGGATTCCGACCGAAGCGCTGGCGCATATCTTTGACCGTTTTTATCAAGCAGACCCCGCCCGCAGGGGCGGTGAGAAACACGGCTCGGGGCTGGGGCTGGCAATTGCGCATGAGATCGTGCAGGCGCATGGTGGTAGAATTGGCGTCCGTAGCAGGTTGGGAAAGGGGACAACCTTTGATGTGTTTTTGCCGTTGAACAGGCAAGTGCGTAAATAAACGAGCGCACTTAATTACATATTATGCATCCCTTTGTCTCCATCATTGTCCCTTGTTATAACGAAGAGACCACAATTCGTCACTTGCTCGATGCTATTCTCGCGCAGACTTATCCATGCGCACAGATTGAGTTGATTATTTCCGACGGCATGTCTACAGACCGCACGCTGGAAGTGATCGCTGCGTTTCAAAAGGAACATGCCGATCTGGCGGTGCGCGTGGTGGATAATTCGGCGCGCACAATTCCCTCAGGACTGAACCAGTCCATTCGCGAGTCAAGAGGCGAGATCATTGTTCGCCTTGATGCGCACTCCATGCCCATTCCAGAATATGTTGAGCGTTGCGTTACTGCGCATGAATCGGGCAAGGGTGACAATGTGGGCGGTGTGTGGGATATCCGCGCTGGCGCAGATACGTGGGTTGCGGAATCCATTTCGTTTGCGGCGGCACATCCATTGGGTGTAGGCGATGCGATGTATCGCCTCAACGCAAAAGCGGGCGCGGTGGACACTGTTCCGTTCGGTTCGTTTCGCCGTATATTGATTGATAAAATTGGCGCGTTCGATGAAACGCTTTTGGCAAATGAAGATTATGAATTCAATGCCCGTGTGCGCGAATCAGGCGGCACGGTCTGGCTTGACCCTTCCATCCGCTCAGTATATTTTTCACGCAGCACGCTGGGAAAACTGGCGGTTCAATACGGGCGTTATGGTTTTTGGAAATTCAAAATGCTCAAACGCTATCCGCACACATTGCTCTGGCGGCAGGCTTTGCCGCCGTTGTTTGTGTTAATCCTGTTTGTTCTTATTGTGTTATCCTTATTTATTGGCTTTGCGCGTTATCTTCTTGTTGCACAGTTGTTCATTTATTTCTTTGCATTGACCCTCGCTGGTTTAAAACTTTCGATTGAAAAAAATAAAGGATTCCTTTTGTTTGGCTTGCCACTTGCGATCTCGACCATGCACATAGCCTGGGGCGCGGGATTTTTATGGAGCGGCATTTCAGGCACTTTCACCAAACATGGCTGATATATACCGACCTTCATTACGATTAAGACCAAGCGAACAGCGCTTTATTTTGCTATTAGGCGACCTGGTCGCTTCGGCAGGCGCAATGTTCATTGCGTTGTATGTTTGGTATGAATTTTCCCTGGCTCGCGAAATCGCGCGTTTGGTTGACAGGGGCTTTACCGAGGTCCGCGCCGAGCGCCTTGCCGCGACCATTATTGATCTTAAGACCCCGTTTTGGTTTTACCTTCTTCCTTTGGTCTGGCTTTTGTTGATGGTGGATTCTTATGAAATACACATCGCCTCAAATTGGAAAAAGACCCTGCGCGCGATTGCGGTTGCTCCGATTGTTGGATTATTGGGATATTCCCTGCTCTTCACGATTAATCAAGACCCGAACTCTCTCCCGCGTATTGGCATTGGGGCATTCCTTGTCCTCGCTTCGCTCTTAACTTTGGCTTGGCGCGGCGTCTATATTCGACTCTACACCTCATCAGGGTTGATGCGCCGTGTGGTTATTGTCGGCGCGGGCAAGGCGGGACATTCACTCGCGGATATTTACCGTAAACTCAACCCGCCGCCATTCCTTTTGATCGGGTTTATTGATGATGACTTAAAAAAACAGGGCAAGTCGCATCATGGGTTTGCCGTATTGGGAGCAAGCAAGGAATTACTTGATATTATCGAAGATTACCATGTCTCGGATATTGTGGTCGCCATCAACGGCGTGATAAAAGGCGAAACCTTTCAATCCATTTTAGATGCACAGGAAAAAGGCATTGAAGTAGTCCGTATGCCCATCATGTATGAAGAACTGACCCAGCGTGTGCCTGTTGAGCACCTCGAATCGGATTGGGTGATCCGCTCGTTTGTGGATCAGGTGCGCGTGAGCGGCATGTATGAATTGTTCAAACGGCTGATGGATATTTTCGGCGGTTTGGTTGGGCTGATGATCTTTGTGATTGTCTTCCCATTCTCTGCGCTTGCGATTGTTGTGGAAAGTGGTTTTCCCATTCTTTATTCACAGGAAAGATTGGGAAAAGGCGGGCGTGTTTTCAGGATCTATAAATTTCGCTCGATGAAGCAAAATGCCGAGGAAGACGGGGAAGCCAGGCCCGCCATTATTAACGATCCGCGCGTGACACGCGTCGGAGATTTTTTGCGCCGCTCTCGTCTGGATGAAATGCCGCAGTTCCTGAGTGTGTTGACGGGCGAGATGAGTCTCGTTGGTCCGCGTGCCGAACGCCCCGAACTTGTGGCACAGTACCAAAAGCAGATCCCCTTTTACCGTGCGCGTTTGTTGGTAAAACCTGGTCTGACAGGTTGGGCGCAAATAAATTATGGTTATGTGGCCAGCGTAAAAGAAACAGTGGTCAAACTTGAATATGACCTTTATTACATCAAACACCGCACGCTTAATATGGATTTCAGTATCATCTTACGCACCATCGGCACGGTGCTGCGAAGAACTGGAAGATAGTTTTTAAGGGGTTCGGAAGTTCTGCTTCTGAATACACAAGTAAAACTTTTCTTGGAGAAAAATCAAAATGAAATATCTCATTACAGGTGGCGCAGGTTTCATTGGCTCACATATTGCACGCGCTTTGCTTCAGCAAGGAGCGGACGTTCGTGTCCTGGATAATTTCTCATCAGGCAAACGTGAAAACTTAAGCGGACTCGACGTTGAAATCATCGAAGGCGATTTACGCGACGCCTCCCGCGTAGCCGAAGCAGTACGCGGCGTGAATATCATTTTCCATGAAGCGGCATTTGTCTCTGTTCCCGAATCCATGGAAAAGCCGCAGGAATGTTTTGATGTGAATGTCACGGGCACATCCATTTTATTTGAAGCCGCGCGCAAGGCAGGTGTACAACGCGCAGTCATCGCCTCCAGTGCCGCCGTTTATGGTGACTCGACTGCCATGCCCCTTGTGGAAGATACCCCACTGAAACAACTTTCTCCCTATGCCACATCCAAGCGCATTGACGAAATGTACGCTGAATTATTTACAAATCAATTTGGATTTGAAGTTGCTGCGTTGCGCTATTTCAATGTCTACGGTCCCCGCCAGCGACCTGACTCAATGTACGCCGCCGCTGTGCCGATCTTTATCCGCCGCATGTTGGACAACAACCCCATCACCCTTTACGGTGACGGAGGTCAAAGCCGTGACCTGATCAATGTGCGCGACGTGGTGCAAGCCAACCTGCTCGCCTCGCAACATCCCGCTGCGCCTGGGCAAATCTTCAATGTCTGCACAGGCATTGAGACTCGTTTACTTGACCTGCTTGACATCCTTTACAAAATTTTCCCCAACGCCCCCAAACATATCTATGCGGAACCGCGCGCAGGCGACATCTACCGCTCCCTAGGCACACCCAGCAAAGCAATGAACATCCTCGAATTCCGCCCGCAGGTGACTCTTGCTGAAGGTGTAAAAGAGGCGGTGGAAGTAATGAGAAACGAGCGATGAGAACTGAGGAACGGGAAATGAGTTGCAGGCAACTCATTTCCCGTATCTCGTAACTTGTTCTTTTTCATCCTTCATAATTCATCCTTCCCCATGTCTTCTTCCCGTCATCACGTCCGTAACCGCTTCGTCTTAATTGGCGACCTTGCCCTCATCGTTGTTTCGGTGCTGGGCAGTTTTGCCTTGCGTCTCGACGTGAGCCAACTCCCGTTTTATTTCCCCGCCGCGTTGACGATGTGCGCGGTGGCGTTGCTGATCAAAGTCCCCGTTTACTTTTATTTTGGCTTGTACCGTCGCTTGTGGATTTATGCCAGTACCAGCGAATTGCGACTGATTACGGTCGCAGTAACAACTGCGTCGGTGCTGACTTCTGGTGTGATGCTTCTGATATTTTATTTGGAGTGGCTACCAGGTTTTGCCCGCTCCGCTCTTGGCATTGACTGGCTACTCTCGCTTGTCCTCATCGGCGGCTCGCGTTTCGCCTTGCGGATTCTCGCGGAGCAATCGACAGCGCGGCATGACTCAAAATCCAAGCGCGCCCTAATCATCGGCGCAGGCGACGCGGGCGCGCTCGTTGTGCGCGAGTTGCAAAGACCTTCGCAATTAAATCTCGTCCCAATTGGTTTTCTTGATGATGATCCCGCCAAACAGAATCACCAGATTTACGGCGTCTCGGTTATCGGTAAAGTAAATAAACTTTCAGACATTCTCGACAACCAACAAGTGGATGAAGTCATCATCGCCATTCCCTCGGCACCTGGGAATATCATTCGTTTGGTTAATGACGCCTGTCGTCAAAAAAATATTCCTTCGCGCACCATGCCTGGGATTTATGAACTGCTCGGCGGCAAGGTCAGTGTCAACCGTCTGCGCGAAGTGGACATCA
>Ga0335397_10001585_pt1 | contig 31012 bp, 23 predicted proteins | sample MAT04_FD_205740 | JGI IMG/M metagenome (GOLD analysis project Ga0335397, IMG submission 205740) | Freshwater microbial communities from Lake Fryxell liftoff mats and glacier meltwater in Antarctica - MAT-04 (spades assembly) (version 2) ... | reverse complement strand
TCCGAAACTGGCTTGGGGCAGAGTAGTCACGGCGAATCCCTCCCAATACGGAAGGAAGCATCGGAACTGCTCTGCCCGTGACCGTCAACCCCAACTTGTGGTACAAGTTGAGGGTTTATCCCCGTGGCTCGCCTTCATCCCACGAGTTTCGCGAGCGGGCGGCCCTGCATGAAGTGGTGCGGGCGGCCGCTCGTGTCGTGAACCGCCGACGCCGACGTGTACCCCAGCGCCTGATACATCGTCGCGAAGAAGTCCGACACGTGAACCGGGTCGTCGGCCGGCAAGCCGCCGTTCTTGTCGCTGCGACCGATCACCTGCCCGCCACGAATCCCGGCACCGGCCAGCACCGTCGAATACACACGTCCCCAGTGGTCGCGACCGCCGCCGCCGTTGATCTTCGGCGAGCGCCCGAACTCACCCGTCCAGCCGACAAGCGTGCTGTCGAGCATCCCGCGACCGGTCAGGTCTTCCAGCAACGCCGAGAACGCGCGATCCACGACCGGCAACAGCTTGTCCTTCATCTTGGGGAAGTGCTTGCTGTGCGTGTCGAAGTTCTGCTCCGATTGCTTGAGCGTCCACGGCACCGTCACGCAACCGACGCCCGCTTCGACCAGTCGTCGCGCCACGAGGCAACTCCGCCCGAAGCGGTTGTCGCCGTAGCGCTCGATGGTGCCGGGTTTCTCCTCGTCGAGCCGGAACGCCTTCCACGCGGCGGATGAACGCAGCATGTCGAGGGCTTGCCCCTGGAAGCGGCCAAAGTCGAGGTCGGCGCTCCCCGTCGCGGGTCGTGCGCTTTGCAGTGTGTCGAGCAAGTCGGCTCGCGTTCCCTGCCGGGCAACATCGACATCGGCCGCAGGAGCGAGGCCGGGGAGTGGGTTGCCGGGAATCCAGGTTTCATCGTGCAGGAACAGCGGATCGTATCGCGGCCCGAGGAATCCGGCGTGCTGACCGCCCCAGTACGCGTTGTTCTGGTCGCCGACTTGCCGGGGAAGTTGAACCGCACCCGGCAGGCCATTGCGATCACCGCGAAGCTGCCGAATCACCGACCCGATGCACGGCGGATCGCGGCGATCGATCTGCGGTTCGCCAACCGATCGCGGGGCGTGCTTCAGGCCGGTGAGGTTGTAGTGAACGCCGACGCCGTGCGTATCGGAGCCGTGCCACGTCGAACGCATGATCGCGTACTGATGAGCGAGCTTCGCCATCATCGGCAGGTGTTCGCAAATCTGGATGCCGGGTACGCTGGTCGCCGTGGGCTTGAACTCGCCGCGTGTTTCCTGCGGGCCGTCCGGCTTGGGGTCGAACGTCTCTTGCTGAGCGGGGCCGCCGGTCATGTACAGCAGAATGCACGCCTTGCCGCGACTTTCGTTCGTGCCGCGTTCGGCAGCGGTGAGCGTGCGAAGCCCACTCAAACCCAGCGCGGATAGCGGTGCCATGCGCAGCAGCGTGCGGCGACTGATGTGTGATGTGGGCATGATGAACTCCCGAGCGCGGCCGTTGCGGTGGGACTGGCGGGCGTGCGATCAACGTGCGACTTCGTCGCGGGGCAGGTCGGACATTGAGAATCATACCCCAGCGAACGGAGCGATGGAAGCACGAACTTCCCGGAGTTCAGGATCGTTCGTGAGGTGTGGAAGATCTGCACCGAGTGTGGTGGAAAAGGATTCCAGGGGAAATGCCCACCCCACGTCCGGAATCATTCGATTCGTCCGCCCAGGATTGGGCCTGATCCCGCAGGCAGCAGGGCGCTTCGTGCGACGGTTCGCTCCGACTCGGCGGCACGCGGGTTCCCCATACGGTCGTAGGCTTCCGCGAGCCGCACGCGAACCTGCATGTCGCCGGGATCAAGATCCTTCGCTTCACGCAACGCTTTCATCGCCTTGCACAGCATCTCCTCGCAGAACCCCTCGTCGCGATCCGCGAACCCGTCCTGCTCCTCGGCGAGCAGCAGCAAGCCGGTGCCACGATGGAGCACTTCGCCGAAGCGGTCGTCGTTGCGTTGAGCGATTTCCATCAGCCGCGTGTGAACGTGGATCAGGTGCTTCCGGGGTGGACCGGTCGACCGGCGGGCGTCCGTCGCGAACCGCTCGAAGTGAATCCGCGCGGTGTCATCGCGGCCGACCCGCACGAGCAACTCCGCGAGTTGAACCCGGAACATCACCTGATCGGGGTTCTCGCGAACGTGGGCCTCGAGATGCACCGCCGCGTTCGCGTGGTCGCCGCGACCCAGGCACTCCGCGGCGAGCGATAGCGGATCGGGCGCCGGATCGGGTTCGACATCAGGCAGTGGTTCGGCCGCTGAAGCGGGGACCACAAGCGATTGTTGAGCCGCGACTCGAAGAGGAGCGCTGAGCACAGGCACAGGCTCTGTCGGTGCGGGGGGAAGCGAAGTCTTCAACGACTCGCAACCCACGAACCCAATCAGTGCGACGTGCGCGACCGATGCAACGATCGCCCAGCGGCGAGCCATGCCGATTCCTCCGCGAGGGGTACGCAGAGGAAATCGACTGAAGGGATTGCGCGAGATTACGGGAACGGGGAGGTCTGGCGAAGTACGGCGCGAAGATGGGTAACGTGAAGTGGTCGCAACGGGAATTCAGCCGCTCACGAAACGACCGCGAATCGGAACCGGACTCCGGCTCGCTCCGCATCGGCCAACTCTTTCTCGATCTCGACCAATTCGGCGAGCACGTCGGCCTGGCTCGACACGGCGTTGGGATGGGCCGTCAGGTGGTTGATCAGGGCACGCACCGCGAGTGCGCCCGCCGATGCTGTAAACCATTGTGCGGGTGGCGACTTGGATCGTGATCCCCCGTAATCGCCGGGATCACTACTGACATACGCCACAATCGGAGTTAACCCGCTGTCGGCAGCAACCTGATCGAGTTGCCGCTGCCGTCGGAGGACAGCAGGGTTATCCCCACCCAGAGTGCCATGCGGGGGCACATCCGCTTCGAATACAGTACAGAGACTCGCGCTCATATCGGTGCCCTGTCAGTCCGCACTGAGGCTATCGCTGAGCTTGGCCAGCGCCTCGCTCTCGATCTGGCGAACTCGCTCGCGGGTCAGGTTCAGGCTTTCGCCGATTTCCTTGAGCGTCTTCGGTTCCTCGTCGTCCAGGCCGAAGCGCATTCGGAGCACGGTCGCTTCCCGCTTGTCCATCTTGTCCAGCAGATGCATGACCTGCTTGAGGTCGTCGGTTTCCACCATCTCCATGTCAGGCGTCTTTGAGCGGCCATCCATCAGCATCTCGTCGATGCTCCAACCCTGCTCGCTCTGATCCGTCTGCGGTGCCGCGTTGTAGACGCGGATCGCCTTCTTGATGATGTTCAGCTTCTTTTTGGGAAGGCCAAGGAGCTTCGCGACTTCCTCGTGCGTTGGAGCGCGGCCGAGTTCGTCGTTGAGCTTGTTCGTCGCCCGCCGCCACTTCGCGAGCAGTTCTACCATGTACGCGGGAATGCGGATCGTCTTGGCCGTGTTCACCAGCGCCCGCTTGATGCTCTGCTTGATCCAGTAACTGGCGTACGTGCTGAAGCGAGTGCCCATGACCGGGTCGAACCCCTCGACAGCACGCAACAACCCGAGATTCCCTTCCTCGATCAGGTCTTGCAGGGCGAGACCCTTCCCCGTGTAGCCACGAGCGATGTTCACGACGAGTCGGAGATTCGCCCGAACCATCTGGTCGCGTGCTTCGGTGTCACCGACCGCGATCTTTCGTGCCAGATCCTTTTCCTGGTCTGCAGAGAGAAGGGCAGTTTCATTGATTTCCCGGAGATACGTCTCCAGTGGTGATTGCACCACATCCGGGCGATAGCGGCGAAGTCGCGACATGAGAGAGCCATCCTGTCAACTGAGTTACCGGCGTCGGTCGCGGTTGGTCGGCGTCTTGCCGCGGTTAGGACCTACCATTCGGTCTAACCGATGTGGGTTGTAAGCGACTGAACTTGGATGTCGCTGATTGAACCCGCAAGAACGTATCGACCGCTGAAACGATACCCTGGATCAAGGTGGTAAGTACTCGCTAGCAAAATGGAGAATGCGACCGATACTGGCCATACATCACGCATAACCCGAACACCACACCTGAGACTGATGGGAGCGATGGCCATGCCTCGGCCACTGAGCGAAGTTGGCGAGGAGTCAAGGGAACCGGTTGAAGGGGTTATGCTGCCACATCAACCATAGCGGATGCAGATGTCGAAGTTCAACTATTTTCTCACTTTGTCGGGAGATTCTCCTCCATTTCGCGACTATAGTATACGCATATTCAGTAAATCGACAAGTGGGAACGATTCCGAAGCGGTGCGCGTTAGTTTTTTTGTTTAGCCCGGGAAGACGTTCCAGTGATGCTGAGGCTCGACCGCAATGCCATTTGGTAGGGTGGGCCGAGTCGCGCTTCGCGACGAGCCCCACCATTTCCCCAGGGGATGGTGGGGCTCGACCCGAAAGCCGGTCTCGACCCACTCTACGGAACTTCTTCCTCCGAGTCGCCCTGCCGAGTATGGGCTGTTCCTTGCGTTCCGGGCCAAACGACAGTAACATCCGTAGTGAACTTCTCGGATCTGCCCGGCCCGGTTCTCGCGACTTTGGAGCCCACCCACAGTGGCTATTTCCCGGACTCCCGCCATGCCGACGCTCCAACTTCTCAAGGTTCCCGATGGCGTGAGCACGAGCAAATCCATCCAGTTGAACGGCGAATCACAGGTGATCGGCCGGGACGCGGATCGCTGTCAAATCGTCATCCCGCACCACGCCGTCAGCCGGGAACACGCGAAGATCACGGTTCAGAACGGCACGTTTTACATCGAAGACTTGCGGAGTCGGAACCACACGTTCGTAAATGGCAAAGAGGTTCCGCCGCCAACGCGACAGCCGTTGAAGCAGGACGACCGAATCAAAATCTGCGACTTTCTGTTTCAGTTTCGCGACGACCGCCTCCCGAGGCTCGGGAAAATCCCATCATGGATGCAAAAGGAATCTCCCGACGACGATGTTGAGTCGGGTGGCATGACCACGATCGAGGCCAGCCAGGGCACATCAAGCGCGAAGGACTTCTTGCAGGTTGCCCCGGCCGACCGTCTCCGTGCGCTGCTCGACATCAGCACGAGTCTGTCCAAGACACTCGAACTCGATCCGCTTCTGATTCAGATCGCCGATACACTGCTCAACGTCTTCAAGCAGGCCGACCGCTGTTTCGTTCTCCAACTCGACGATTCTGGTCGCCCGATCCCGAAGGTGGTCAAGAGTCGGCACGTTGGCATGGAAGACACGCGGTTCAGCCGAACCATCGTCCGGAAGGCGCTGGAGTCGCGGCAGTCGTTCCTCAGTGAAGACGCAACGGGCGACACGAACCTTGGGCCGGCCGCCAGCATCGCCGAGTTCAAGATTCGCTCCGTCATGTGTGTGCCGCTGTCGAATGTCGAAGGCACACCCATCGGCGCGATCCAGTTGGACACGCAAAATCGCAGCAAGAAGTTCAGCACGGATGATCTGAACCTGCTCACGATTGTCGCCAACCTCGCAAGCGTGGCCATCGAGAAAGCTCGGATGCACGCCTCGGTCCTGGCCCGTGAGAAGGAACAAAAAGAGATCGAATTGGCGCGAACAGTGCTCCTCGGTTTCCTGCCCCAGACGCTGCCAGCCGTGGAGGGTTACGAGTTCTTCGCACACTATTCGCCCGCCCAGACAGTCGGCGGCGATTACTACGATTTCGTGCCGCTGCCCGGAGGCCGAATCGCGATCGTCCTGGGCGACGTGGCCGGGAAGGGTGTGCCCGCGGCTCTTCTCGTTGCGAAGCTCAGTTCGGAGGTCAAGTTCTCGCTGGTCACCGAGTCGAACCCCGCAAAAGCGATCTCAATGTTGAACGATCAGATGATTCGGGGTGGCCTGCAGGATCGGTTCGTCACGCTCACGGCGATGATCCTCGACCCAGTTGCGCACCAACTTGTCGTGATTAACGCGGGGCACATGAACCCCAAACTGTTCCGCACCACGACGGGACTCTTGGGCGAAGCCATCAAGGACGAAGTGACGGGTTTGCCTCTCGGGGTGATACCTGGATTCGAGTATGAGGCCGCGACCATCCTCCTTGCGGAAGGCGACACCATCACGGTCTACACGGATGGGGTGACGGATGCGATGAGTCCGGCTGGTGAAATGTTCGGGTTCGATCGCGCCGATCACTTCTTGTTCCCCGAGCAGCTAACAGTCCCGGATAACGTGAAGCCCAAGGGGATGGGCGAGCGATTGGTGGCCGAGGTCCGCAAACACGCGAACGGAGTGCCGCAAAACGACGACATCGCCCTGGTATGCTTCGGCCGCCTGGATGCGCAACGCACGACAGGGCAGACAACCAAGGTTCCACGTGCCAATTCGACCGATGCCTGGCCCGCGGCGAGCACGGAGTAATTCCTGTCAGATGGGCGTGGAATTGCGGCTTCGTATGTCGCTCGCGTCGCAAGAAGCGGAACAACGGAGGGCACGCGATCATGAGCGGAACAACTACGCTTCCCGATACAGATGTGGAGCAAGAGGTACGCACGAAACGGCAACCGCCTTACAACGTGATCCTGCTCAACGATGACGACCACACCTACGAATATGTCATCGAGATGTTGAAGGCGTTGTTCGGGCATCCTGTCGAGAAGGGTTACCAACTGGCGAAGTTGGTCGATTCGACGGGTCGAGCGATCGTCTGCACGACGAGCCTGGAACGGGCGGAGTTGAAACGGGATCAGATCCACGCGTATGGCCCCGACGCTCGCATCCCGCGCTGTCAGGGGTCGATGTCGGCGGTGCTGGAACCAGCGGAGTGAGGCGAGCCGCAGTCCCAGGAACCGGGGTTTTATTCCCTGGGACCGCGGCCATCCTGGCCGCACAACCTCAGACTCTCGGCCAGTTCTGGAAGATCACCACAAGCATCGGGGAATGTTCAACTGCGGGCAAGATGCCCGCGGTCCTAAGAACCGAGGTTTCTTGCCTGGGACCGCGGCCATCCTGGCCGCACAACTTCGGACTCTCGGTCAGTTCTGGAAGATCACCACAAGCATCGGGGAATGTTCAACTGCGGGCAAGATGCCCGCGGTCCCAGGAAGGAAATCCTTGCCACCACCCCATCACTTCGCCTTTTCGAGTCGCACGGACTTGATGACCACATCATCTTGTGGCACGTCGTCGAAGCCATTCTTGCTGCCGGTCTTCACGGACTTGATCTTGTCGACCACGTCCATGCCCTCGGTCACGCGACCGAACACCGTGTAACCCGTGGCCGAGTCCCTGCTGCCGTTCAGACCTGCGTTATCTTTCACGTTGATGAAGAACTGGCTGGTGGCGCTGTCAGCGGCCTTGACCGCACCCACGTCGCGGCCAAGTCGGGCCATCGCGATCGTGCCCCGCTTGTTCTCGATACCATTGTCCGATTCGTTCTTGATCGGTTCGCGCGTCTTCTTCTCCTTCATCCCCGCCTCGAACCCGCCTCCCTGGATCATGAACGTCTCGATGACTCGGTGAAAGACCGTGTTGTCGTAGTGCTTGTCCTCGGCATACTTCAGGAAGTTCTTGACCGTGATGGGAGCCTTGTCCTCGAACAACTCAATCTTGATGTTCCCCATGTTGGTTTCCATGACCACCACGGGGTTGGCAGCGCGTGCGCTACCGACAGAGAGCGCTCCGAGAACAAGTAAACACAGCCTGATTGCCTTGATCGAAAGCATAACCGGGACTCCTGGGTTGGGCACCCCCCTCAAGTGGTGGGTGTAATTCGACAGTAGGATTGTACGGAGGAAATGCGGGAACGAGTGAACCTGTGAACTCAGTTCAGTGGCGTGCGTGTGAATCCGGCGGCTTCCATCTTGCGGCGGAGATCGGCGAAGTGTTCTGTGAGTTCGTCGGACGATTTCACCGATCCACGGGAACAGGAACCAGACGAGCACCCGCCCCCCGTCGAGCAACCGCCACCCGATTCCGTGCCACAGCCGGGCTTTCCACAGCCACCCTGCGATGGCTCATCTTTGACCGTGGGCGAGCGTGAGAGATCGAGCAATCGCACCTGGAAGCCGAACCGTGAAGACAGCTCTTCGAGAAGTGGCGTCACATCGCACTGATCCCACGGCAGCGCGTGAAGGATCGCCATTCCGTCGAGGGTTGCTTCGACATCCACGAACACGAGTGGAAGCGAAGCGGCAGTGGCCGCTTCAGATGCCGCCGTGAGGAGTTCCTGCGCGTGTTCATTGGCCTGGGTCGCGTGGCTCTCGTCGTCATGCGTCGCGGCCCGAATCGCCTCGCCATCCTCACCCATCCCCGCGACCGGAAGCAGAACTTCTCCCAGTTCGGTGCCGCGGACACCCCGCACCACGACCCGCTCACCGCGAGCAAGCGACGTGGCCGAATGGAACCGGCCCACGAAGCCAGGCCGGCCAAACTGGATCAGATATGCGGGGGATAGTGTCATTACGGAACCATGGCCTTCGGTTCGTCATCGAACCCCAGGAACTCGCGCATGTGGCGATCGTATTCGCCCTGACCGAAATCGGAGCTGAGATCGAGCCGGAGTTCGTTGATCACCTTGATGCTCAGATCCTTCAACCAGAGTGTCCAGCAGGCCGAGCAGATGTCTTTATGGATGCGAATGCCGATCGCGTCCGGCAGTGGGGTGACCGCCAGTTGCTTGGCTCGCTTCCCTTCCATGCATCCTGGGCGGTGGCACTTGAAGCCGGTATCCGTGCCGTCGTCCTCGACCTTGGGAGCGGCAGGGGCGGGAACCGGGGCGTCGAGAGAGACGAGCAACTTGGCCATCGCGTCGCGGGGCAAGCGGTCGCCGCGTTCATCGGCGACCTTCCACCCCCTGGTCAGCACTTCGATGGCTTTTTCTTTGCGGCCTTCCTTGATGAGGCACTCGCCGAGGTACTGGAACACTCGCGAGAATCCCGGGCTGAGTTCGAGGGTGCGCTCGAACGAGGCGACGGCATCGGAATACTGGCCGTCCTCCATCAGTGCTTGCCCAAGGCGGAACTGGGCCAGGTCGTCGTCAGGGTCGCCCTGAACCATGTTCCGGTATCGCGCGATCTGCTCGGTTCGCTCGGCAGGTGTCATTGTAGTTGCTCACTCGTGGGAGGGTTGGGTTTACTTAGTTTGCCGGGAGAATCGTCAGCGGCAGATCGTACGTCACGGTTTTGTTCGACACTTTGTCGGTAGCCGAGAGTTTCACGATGAACTTTCCTGGGCGGCTCATGAAGACTGGGAATCGCATCCCGAATGCGCCGTCGGTTGCTTCGACCCCACTGTCCTGGATGTGCGTGCGGGGCTTCATCAGGGTGGGGGTTCCCTTGTCATCGGTCAACTGGAACTGAAGCTCGATGTTCGGCTGCTTGGTCTTGGGGTCGCGCTGGAAGGTCGCGACGCTGAACTGTACGAACACGGTCTGCCCGACCACGCCGGTTGTCGGAGCCGCGAAGGTTCCCCGTTCATCGTGGCTGGTGAACACCGCGACAATACCGAACTCGCGTTTCGTCACCTCGAACTTCACGGTCACTGTGTCTTCCTTCCCCTTCACCTTGGGGTCTTCCACCTTGATCGTGCAGGTGTAGTTACCGGCGTCCTGATCCAATCCGATGGTGATGAACGCCCGAGCGGGAATGCTGTTTCCTCGCAGCGGCACGAAGTCCACCAACTCACGCGGGTCCTGCTTGAAGATCGCTTTGCCGGCTCCGTCTTTGACTTCCATCGACATCTTGTATTTCGCGGTGCCGTCGCCATCGATGGTCAGGCCGTTGATGTCGTAGCCGATGAAGAGCACGTCGCCGGGGATCAACTTGGAAGTGGGTCGGGGGCCACCAAGTTCGCCGATCGTGAGGCGGACGTTGCTGAGTTTCAGTTCGCCACCCTGCCCCCGGGCCGCGACCTTCGACAGCGGGGCGGATGGGAACAGCACGGTGAGCGTGGCAAGCATCATTGCGTGGAGCATGGGCTGGTCCTGTGCCGGTTACGGGTGCGTGGATCGTGGCGGCTCATACCGCCGAGAGACACAACAGAGGTATTGTTGCCGCCGTTGGCGGTCCCGACTACGGGTGAGCCGATGGAAGTGTAAAGTTTCGTCGCCAAAGACGCTGGGACTCCGATAGAAACGCGAGCAAAGATTGCGCCGGGTACTCCTGACAAAATGCCCACCCGCAAGTCAACCAGACGCTTCCCCCGGACACTCCGGCAGTGTATTATTCACTCGGCTCGATTGGGTCGCGTGTCCGAGGCGCGACGGGCCTAAGGCCGAGGACGATCCCTCTGGTAAGGGGCCGTTCAAGGCGTGGTCTCGTTGAAAGGAGGTGATCCTGTGCATAGTTGTAGTTACCAGGATTTCGAGGGCCGGCTGGCTTAATGGCCGCGTTACGGGCGGTCCGTATAGCCGGCTGCCCAAATTATCGAGGCGTCGTGATATCTACTCGGCGCTTCAAACGGAACGCCCCGGATTGCTTGTCAGTCCGGGGCGTTCTCGTGATTGTGTCTCACCGATCGATCACACCTTCCGCTTGCGTGGTGCGTTTCGCGTTCGCTTACTCGCCGGTTGCTTGCGTACCCACTTGATGAACGCCTGCAACTCCGGCGCTCGCCGCAGTTCCGTGAGTGTTGGATACAGCGATTCCAGCGTGCGGTTCGTGAATGTCGCGTGGACCATGCCGTGACACTGCGAACAGATCAGCTCGATGTGGTCGGTCATCCCGCCTCGCGATTTCGGCAAGCAATGGTGTTTGGTCAGCCCCGCACGGCTGAATCCACGCCCACACAAACCACACGGCAACGGTTTCGCAACTTCGGATGACATGCCCACCCCCCAGACGCACTCTTTCCCGAACTGATACGATAATCGAGAATTGGTTCGCGCTGAAACTCGCGTTTCCGTCGAAGGATCCCCCCTCATGAACTCAATGCTCATCCCGCTGGTTCTCACGCTTGGAGCACAACCAGGCGACGACTGGAACAAGGCCGAGACCGCTCACCTTGCCAACATCAAGCAGGTGACCTCCGGCTTCGTTCGCGCCGGGGAAGGCTACTTCTCCCCCGATGGCAAGAAGATCATCTTCCAGGCCGAGGAGAAGGACACCGGCAACCCGTTCTACCAGATCTTCGTCATGGATCTGGAAACAGGGAAGTTCACCCGCGTCAGCCCCGGGAACGGTCGCACGACCTGCGGCTATTTCCACCCCAACGGCAAGCGAGTCCTCTTCGCCAGCAGTCACGGTGACCCCGATACGAAGAAGCATCAGGCGGCCGAGATCGCCCAGCGCGTCGAGGACACCAAGAAAGGTGTGCGCCGTCGTTACTCGTGGGACTTCGACCCGCAAATGAAGATCTACGAGGCCGATCTCGATGGCGGGAACATCAAGTGCCTCACACCTGACGCCAAGGTGTATACCGCCGAGGGGAGCTATTCCGCCGACGGCACCAAGATCGTGTACTCAGCGGGGAACTCGGGCGACGTGAACCTGTTCATCATGAACGCCGACGGCACGGACGCGAAGCAGATCACCAAGGGAACGAAGTGCTACAACGGCGGCCCGTTCCTCAGCCCGGATGGCACGAAGGTCATCTTCCGCGCCGACCGCAAGGAGAAGGATCGGCTCCAACTGCACGTCATCAACGTGGATGGCACCGGTGAGAAAGCGATCACGACGGACGACAAGTGGGTGTACTGGGCACCGTTCTGGTACAAGGACGGTAAGCACATCATCTACACGGCGGCCGATCACTCGAACGAACTTGCCCGCCCGAATTACGATCTGTTCTGGATGAACCTGGAGACGGGCAAGACGACACGAATCACCCACGCGCCCGGTCAGGACGTGTTACCGGTGTTCAGCCCCGAATACAAGAAAGTGTTGTGGACGAGTAGTCGAGATGGCCGCTCGCCGACGCAGCTTTACATCGCGGACTTCACCCCACCGAAGGACGAATGAACTCTGGGCGAGGCGCGAAAAGGCAGCCGATCTGACGCTCCTGTATCGCACATCTTGCATTTACTCGTTGACTTCCCCTCCTGAGAACAGTGATACTGGGATCGGAGGGGATATGTCCAAGGTTGTCGGAAGCCTGACGAAGGTTTTCGCGACGGTGGCGGCCATGATGACCGTCACAGCCGGGTTGCCACTCTTTGGCTACGTGTCCCCTGATGGTCAGGTGAAACTCTCCTACCTCCATTTCACCAGCGAAGACTGCTCCGTTCCCACCTCTTCCACCTCCATCGATTCGCCAGTTCTCAACACCGCTCCCACAGGACCAGACGGTCCCCGTGTGGAACTAATGTTGATTCCGCGTGGTGGCGAGAGAACGGTTCTCGAAGACGGGGCAGCGTACACATCTGAAGTTGAGGAGGATGGCGAAGACGTTGCCGGTGAGATCACTGCATTCAACCGCTGGGAAATCACGTTCGTGATCCCAGTTCCGTTGAATCGGATGAATTTTAAGGGCCGCCAAGCGTCGATGCCGCCGACAGACCTGATCATCGAGCATTGTCACCTGACCTGTTGATCGTGCCTCCACGCCTCTCGGTTCGTGCCCCATCCGGGGCCTGCGACAACCCATTGCGTTTTGGTTGTTTCTTTTCCTTCTTAACCGTCGTTACCGGGGTCGGCCCTTTACGTCCCATTGGTCGTGGAGTCAGCGACCCCGGAACGGCAGGAGAACTCTCATGTCCACCTCTCCCAGAAACTGGACGAACGTTGTGATTGTGGCCTTTGCGACCCTTCTCGGATCTGCGGGACTTGTCTCCGCCGATCCCGGTAAAGGTCTGCGATGGAGCGACTATGCCTTTGGCCCAAGTCGCACTCAGACGAGCAGGCCGGCAACGCAGTACTATTACTCGACGGTCCCAACCACCTCAGGTATTGTCACCGCGCCATCCACGACCACCGGTCAGACGATTACGATCCGAGGAGCCGATGGCGTTGTCCGGACGTTCCCGGTTCAAGGTGGGGTCGTCCAGCAGATGCCGACGCAGAGCACGGTGATGATTCAGGGTGCCGATGGAGTGATTCGCAGCTATCCCGCCGCAACGGGTGGCACTCCGGGAACGACCACGATCATCGTTCCGTGCCCACGCCAATAAGTTGAGTTCTTTCGTTCAGACGTATCAGACGTAATTGTTGGAACTGCAACCGGTCGGGCCAAATGCATGTACCGACCGGGCGAAACGCCCGATCCTCTCCCAGTTCACTTCGTGCTGAATTCGATCCGGACGATGGTCTTGCCATCGGCAGCGAGGACGACCCGTTCAACTGCCGCGTTCGCGGGGATGTTCTTGTAGTCGGACCGTCGACCATTGAGGAAGACTTGCGTTTCTCCCGTGAGTTCGGCTTCCGCAGGAGGCGGAACTGCTGTCGTCGCAAGCGGAAGACTCTTGATCGTCAACTGGAACTCATACGATGGTGTCGCATTTCGTGGCCGATCCAGGCTCGCCGACGCCAGGTTCTCTGCGCACAAAAGGGCGACTGTGGCCCAGAAAAATCGGGTCATGAGAAGTGCTCGGTGGAAGGAGTTCACGGTTCGATTTGCTGATATTGCAAGATTGGTACCGTTGACGGTACGAACGTGCGCTTCTGCCGAAACACGAATGCCAGCAGCATCTTCGGGCCAGGGTTGTCAATCGAGTTGTGTTGAAGCGCGGGAGAGGTTGCTTGCGATATGAGCGTACGTGCCTGCAACCGCAGCACAGGCGATGACACGACGCATTACGATTGCGTCTGGGTTTGGACCAGGGCGGGTAGTTCCACCTCCGGGCGCACGTCGACTGACACACGGACGACGTGTTGCCCGCCGCCGAGAATCACGCCCTTGAGTGGGCTGACATCTTCGTAATCACGCCCCCAGGCGAGCAACACATAGCGGTCGCCCGGGATCTGGTTATTCGTGGGGTCGAAGTCGACCCATCCCAACTCCCCGCAGAAAACGCTCACCCAGGCGTGAGTGGCATCGGCACCGACGAGCCTCGGCTTACCCGGGGGCGGTTGCGTCGAGAGATAGCCGCTGACATAGCGCGCCGCGAGACCGATTGACCGAAGGCACGCCAGCATCAGGTGTGCGAAATCCTGGCACACCCCGCGGCGATTCTCGAAGACCTCCGCGACCGGTGTTGTCAGATTCGTGGCACGCGGGTCGTAGATGAACTCGGAGTGAATTCGTCGCGTGAGATCGAGAACCGCCTCCACGATGGGCTTACCCGTGGTGAACCCATGCAGCGCATACGCCGCGTATCGCGGATCGGCGGCGACGTATCGGGAATCGAACGTGTACTGATACGCATCGAGCCACGGGGGGCTGCGATCGAAGCGGAGCCGATCGCGGATCAGTTCCCAGGCAGGAGTGTTGTTCGCGACCGGGGGCACCGTGGCCCACACTTCAACGCGGTGCGTCACGCTCACTGTCAGTTCGCGGTGTTGTTCTTGAATCGTGAAGTAGCAGATCGGGTTGCCAAAGTAATCGACGCGATCCTCGATCACGGCGGGGTCAGGGCTGATACTGAGGATAGAATCCTCGGCACGCTGACGGCTGCAATCCCGGGGCACGAGATGCGCGACGTTCTGACACAGCGACACAACCTCGCTGTAGTCGTACGTCGTGTCGTGTGTGATCTGGTAGCGGATAATGACAAACCCAACCCGGGACGGATTCGGAACGATGAACTCTACAGCCGGTCGCCGCTGTCTGCGGCGGTGCGGCGAATCGGCTCTGTGCTTGCCAGATGCCGCGACGTCTGGAGATGACTCAGGTATTGCAGCGTGATCGCGTCGGAGAGGATCGGCAACCAGCCACTGACGTGATCCAGCAACTCCTCCAGCTCGACTCGCACACCATCTTGCACCGCAGCCAGCCGCTCGGGTTCCGCGAGTCGCACTGCGTTCAGTGCCGCCAGCGCGAACCGTTGCTCAGGGGCGCGAGCCGCGCCACGCGGTGGGCGTGGCAGATGATTCACATCGTCTTCGAGTGCCGCCAACTGCGAGGCGAGCGATCGTGGGTTCGATTCATCGAACACGAGCAGGTCGAGAACCGCCTCGGCTCGAAGGCTGCTGAGGTAGCGGCGGCGATACGTCATCCCGCTGTCGGCGATTTCCAGCGAGGCATCGAGGATCGGCCCTTCGTCTTCGGTGGGGTTCACCAGCGTCCCCTTGAGCATCGCGATGATGTGCAGCGTTCGCTCCAGCCGCCGACCCATATCGAGGAACCGCCACCCTTCCGCCCGCGTCATGCTCTCGACCGCCAGCCCACCGAACGCCGACAGCGTGATGACGGTGCGGTTCAGCAGATCGAGCACATCGCCCGGCGTTGGGCCGTCTTCGCCATAGGAAAGTGGATCGGTGGGGAAGTCGATGAGGCCGCTGAGAACCCGCCACATGTCGATCGAAATCAGGTCGCGCACAATGCTCGCGATTCGCCGCAGCGATCGGACCGCAGTCGCGAGGCTACCCGGATGAGTGGGATCGAACACGGTCCGGAATACGCTGGCGTCGGGGTCCGCGGTACTCGCGACGGGTGTGTTCGGCTCGCAGGTGAGCATCATCGTTTGCAGCAGCGAGGCCAGTTCTGGCAACTCCGAGAAACCGCTGCGTTCCGCCAGCCGAGCGACGATCCCGCGAAGCAGGCGAGTCGTTCCCTCGGCACGCTCGGCATATCGGCCAAGCCAGAACAGGTTATCAGCGGCACGGCTGGGGAGGTCGCCGCCTGCGCGAGTGAGTTGAACGCGGCTGTTCGAGGGGAGCAGGCTGAAATCGCTGACCGGTCCATCGGCCAGAACCCAGGTATCCTTGCTTCCGCCGCCGCGCTGCATCGACACAACCATCGTGTCGGCCGACGCGCTCACGCGGGTGAGGCCGCCGGGCATTGCCTTGAACGTATCGCGGTGCGAGGCCAGGTAGGCGCGAAGGACCATCTTCCGGGGCACGAGCCGCCCGTTGTCCAACACCGGTGTGGTGGAGAGATCGAGTCGTGACTGGGCCACGAACTCGTGCGGCTGGGCCTTCAGTCGGGTGGTGAAGGTGCCCAGTTGCTCCGACGACAGTTCGGACGGGAACACCGGCTCCATCCGCAACGAAGGGAATACCGGCTTCAGCACCATGTCGGAGAAATGATCGAGCACATAACGCAGCGAGTTGGGTTCGCCGCACCACCACGTCGGCACGGATTCGAGTTTCAACTCCTCGCCGAGCAACTCGCGGCACAATCGCGGCAGGTATGCCAGGAACGCCGACGTTTCGAGGACGCCCGTCCCCAGCGCATTCGCGACCGCGACGTTTCCGCTTCGAACCGCGTGCATCAACCCTGGCACCCCGAGGAAGGAATCGGGCCGCAGTTCCAGTGGATCGCAGAAGTCGTCGTCGAGGCGACGGAAGATCACATCGACTTGCTGAAGACCGCCGAGCACCTTCAGGAAGACGCAGTTGTTGCGAACCGTCAGGTCGCCGCCTTCGACGAGCGTGTAACCGAGGTAACGTGCGAGGTAAGCGTGTTCGAAATACGTCTCGTTGTATGGCCCTGGTGTGAGTAGCACGATGCGCGGGTTGTCGCGGTTTCGGGGCGCGATCGCTCGCAGGGTGTCGCGGAACGCCTGAAAGAACGGCGCGAGCCGATAGACCTGGCAATCGCGGAACGCCTCCGGCAACGTACGGGTCATGACGATACGATTTTCCAGCGCGTATCCCGCACCGGAGGGAGCCTGCGTGCGGTCGCCCAGAACCCGCCAGTTTCCGTCGTATCCCCGACCGAGATTCGCTGCGTAGAGGTGGAGATATCGCCCCTCGGGAAGTTTCACGTGATGCGCGGGGCGCAGGAACCCGGGATTCGGGAACACGAGTTCCGGTGGAATCGACCCCGAGTGAAGCAATCGCTGCGGGCCGTAGAGATCGGCGAGAATCAGTTCGAGCAACTTGGCCCGCTGCACCAGCCCCACTTCAAGGCGAGCAGCTTCCATCGGAGCGATGAGGAGCGGGATGGGGTCGAGTTGCCAGGGACGCGAGATGCCGCGAGGATCACCGTAGACGTTGTACGTGACGCCGTTATCGCGAATGAGATGCTGGGCGTCTCTCCAGCGGCGGGTGAGTTCAGGTGGGCTGAGTTCTTCGAGCGACTCGAAAAACTGGTTCCAGTGTGGGCGGGGAACACCAGCGGGATCCGCGGCCTCATCGTACCCCTGAAACGGCGAATCATATGCGGACCGCCCCGGTGGAATTCCCGGTGGATGATCGGCCGGTGGTGGAGAGAGACTACTCGGCATCCGAATGCGTAATGAGGTAGGCAAGGTGGGAGGGCAGTCTCCCCGGTTAGTTCAAACACTGGGGGACCGGAGTCCCCCATAACCAGGCAGCGAGCATCACTCCGAATTATTCTAACACACCAACCGAAGCGTGGCTTACCACAGGTTCGGTTACTCTCGGATTCTGCAGATATCGTGCCGGTTCTGGAACGCGAAGGTCCAGCGTCAGCGGGAACTCGGGGTTCGATTCGGTGGGCGGGATGCTCACCGAACCGGGCGTGTGCCCGAACGCGAAGAACCTCGCCATCCGTCGGCTTTCGGCTTCCAGTGCGTTCACCGGGACCGCGTCGTGCGACCGGCCCCCCGGATGCGCGACGTGATACGTGCAACCACCGATGCTCCGGTCGTTCCAGGTGTCGAGTATGTCGAACACCAGCGGCGCGTGAACCGGGATCGTCGGATGGAGGCAGCTTGGCGGCTGCCAGGCCCGGAACCGCACACCGGCGACATATTCACCATTGGTGCCGGTCGGATGCAAGGGGACTCGTCGTCCATTGCAGGTCACAATGTGCCGCGGGTCGGTCAGACCTCGCACCTTCACCTGCACCCGCTCCACGGAGGAATCGACGTAGCGAGCCGTGCCGCCCGCGCCGCTTTCCTCGCCGAGAACGTGCCACGGTTCGATGGCCGTTCGCAACTCCAAATTCACCCCACGATACGTGACCTCGCCCAGCAGTGGGAATCGGAACGCAACGTGAGGAGCGAACCACGCCGGGTCGATGGCGTAACCGCCTCGCGTGCGCAATTCCGCCAGCGCATCGGTGAAGTCTTCTTCCACGAAGTGCGGGAGCATGAACTTGTCGTGCAGTGCCGTGCCCCAGCGAACGAGTTTGTGGTCGTAAGGCTTGCGCCAGAACCACGCCACGAGCGAACGGAGGAAGAGTTGCTGGGCCGAACTCATCTCGGAGTGCGGCGGCATCTCGAAGGATCGCAACTCCAGCAACCCGCGTCGGCCTTCAGCAGCATCCGGGTTGAACATCTTGTCGATGCAGAATTCCGCCCGGTGGGTGTTCCCCGTCACGTCCACGAGCAGGTGACGGAACAACCGGTCCACGAGCCATGCGGGAACGTGTTCGCCGCGAGACTTCTCGACCTGCCCGAAGGCCAGTTCGAGTTCGCGCAGGGCGTCGTGCCGTGCCTCGTCCATGCGTGGGTGCTGGCTGGTCGGCCCCACGAACAACCCGCTGAACAGGTACGACAACGAGGGATGGTTACCCCAGAACGAAACGAGACTCTTCAGCAGATCGGGGCGGCGCAGGAACGGGCTATCGGCCGGCGTCGAGCTGCCGAGAACCATGTGGTTACCGCCACCGGTTCCGGTGTGCCGGCCGTCGATCATGAACTTCTCGGCCGTGAGCCGCGTCTGCCGTGCTTCCTCGTACAGCGTCGAGGTGATGTTCACCAACTCTTCCCACGATTCGGCCGGGTGCATATTCGCTTCGATGACGCCCGGATCAGGCGTGATCGAGAGGTGCTGGATGCGGTGGTCGCCCGGTGGACGATACCCTTCGATGAGCACCGGCATCTTCAGTTGGGAAGCGGTCGTCTCGATGGCCGCGACGAGTTCGAGGTAATCTTCGAGGTATCGCGCCGGTGGCACGAAGACGTACAACTTCCCCTCGCGTGGCTCGACGCACAGGGCGGTTCGCACGATCGGGCCGGGGAGCGGGTTGGGGGTGTGCCCCGTACCGTTGTCGTGGAAGCCAGTTGAGGTTCGCTTCGAGCCGTGACCGTTTGGCGAGAACCCGAAGTATTCGCCGGGCAGCCCGGTTCGTTCGGGAGCCTGGCTGGTCGTCGTGTCTGCGTTGACCTGTCCGCGAGTCTGGAGCCGGGTGAACGCCGGTAGTGCGTCCCGACGTGCGAACGGGTCACGTTCCTCCATGAACTGCCGGTTCGCGGGATCTTCGTGCAGCACGGAGTCGAGCGGCAACCGGAAGCCCATCGGGCTATCGCCGGGGATCAGGAACAGATGTTCCTGTCGGAGGAACCACGAACTCGATTCCCACTTCGATCCGGGGCCGAATGCCTTCCGCAGCGGGAGCACGTGCCCCACGGTCGAGCCGAGCTTCGCCTCGAATACCTTGGCGATGCGGGCACGCTCCTCGGCGTCCTCGATCTTGTTCTTGAGCGGATCGACATTCGTCGGGAGTCGGCGTTCGCGCCACATGTAGTACCAGGCATCCTCGTAACCCGGCATGATGTACTTCGACGAGACGCCGAGGTTCTCCGAGAGCCGCGTGATGAAGCGCTCGGCATCGCGGGCATCATAGCCGTAGGCCACGGCCTCATCGCCGATGAGTTCCGGGTCGGACCAGATCGGCTCGCCGTCCTTGCGCCAGTAGCAACCGAAGGCCCAGCGCGGGAGTTGTTCGCCGGGATACCACTTCCCTTGCCCGAAGTGCAGAAGCCCCGCCGGTGCAAAGCGATCGCGAAGCCGCTTCAGGAGCAATTCCCCCTGTCGGCGCTTCTTCGGCCCAAGCGCGGCGATGTTCCACTCGGGGGCGTCGCGATCGTCGATGCTGACGAACGTCGGTTCGCCGCCCATCGTGAGGCGAACATCCCATTCGCGGAGGTCCACGTCGATCTGGCGACCCAGCGAGTCGATCGCGTTCCACTGCTCGGGCGTGTACGGCTTGGTCACTCGCGGGAGTTCATTCATCCGCGTGACCGACATTTTGAACTCGAAGCCTTCCTCGACCTTTTCATCCTCGTTGTCGGTGAGCTTGGACCAGGTGAAGGAACCATTGACCGGTGCCGCGGATTGGGGATCAGCCGTGCAGGCGAGGGGAATGTGGCCTTCGGCCGTGAGCAATCCCGAAGTGGGATCAAGCCCGACCCAGCCTGCACCGGGAATGTAAACCTCGGTCCATGCGTGGAGGTCGGTGAAATCCGCCGTCGGGCCTTGTGGGCCTTCGATCGGCTTCTCATCTGCGACGAGCTGAATGAGGTAGCCCGAAACGAAGCGAGCCGCGAGGCCGAGGTGGCGACATACCTGTACAAGCAGCCAGGCGGAATCGCGACACGACCCGCGACCGCACTCGAGCGTAAATTCCGGCTCCTGGACGCCAGGTTCCATTCGGATCACGTAGTCCACGGCCTTGTTCACGGCCCGGTTCAACGCGACGAGGAAATCATTCATCGGCAGGCCGCTGCGTCGCTCGCCTTCGATCAACTCTCGCAAGCGTGGCCCGGGTGGCTGCGTCTCCAGGTACGGCACGAGCTCCTTGGCCAGCGTTTCGTCGTACTTGAAGGGGTACTTCTCGGCGTATTCCTCGACGAAGAAATCAAACGGGTTGATCGTCGTCAGATCGGCGATCAGATCGACGGTGACCTTCAACTCGGACGCGGGCTGGTTGAAGACGAGACGAGCGAGGTAGTTGCTGTAGGGATCTTGCTGCCAGTTCAGGAACTGATCGGCCGGCTCGACCTTGAGCGAGTAGCTCAGGATCGGCGTCCGGGCGTGTGGAGCCGGCCGCAACCGCACCACGTGTGGCATCAGCGTGACGGGCCGATCGTAGGTGTATTTCGTGACGTGGTTCAGTGCGACGCGGATGCCCATGGTGTTTCCTTAGTTCAGATAGCCCGGCGTTTACGCAGGGTCTTCCGCAACCACGCAGCCCCGGCAAGCCGGGGGCTAAATAGTGCGAATCACTTCTGTGTCTGCGTCATTCCGCCGAGCGTTTGCGTTTGGGTCTTCCCGTCCTGGGCTTGAACGGGTTCCTTCCGCAGGGGAGTGACTTCTGGCGCGAAGAACGTGGAGTGGATCGCGTCCCCGATTTTGTGGGAGGAATCCACTACATGAGTCAGCGACTCGTGTAGCCCTTCTCGCACGATGGTATGGATCGTTCGGGCGTCGAGCCATGCGACCAGTTCCGAGATTGCCGCCTCGGCAGGAGTTGCCGCCCTCCCAACCGGATTACCTGCTGCAGCCGTCGCCGCGCCCTCGCATTCCCAGAGGCAGCGGCGAATCGAACGCGGGAATTGGTCGTCGAAAATCAGAAACTCCGCAACGGCCGCGCCGGGGTCGATCGGGGCGGGTTGGGGCTTCTTGGTGAACGGCTCGTACCCCGAGCAACTCATCAGAATTGCGACCCAGTGCGCGCTATCGATGGGGGTGCCCACATCCTCCGTCTTCGGCAGCATGGTGTGATACTTCACGTCCATGACGCGAGCGGTTTGTGAGGCACGCTCCAGGTACGTTCCCATCTTGAAGAACTCCCACGCCTCGCCGTGACTCATGGTCGTGTCGGCGATTCCGTGGATGAGTTGGTTGATGCGCCGCACCTGAGCGTAGAACTCATGGCGGTTGCTCTCGTAGGCATCGCGGCCGACGGTTCCTTGCATCCAGAGGTGGTAGTAGTTCAGGCGCTCCCACATCTCGCCCGAGATCACCTCGCGAATAATGCGAGCGTTCTCGCGAGCCCAGAACAGCGACGAGATGATGCTGAACGGGTTGTCCCGTTCCCAGGTCATGTATTCCTGGATGTTCTCGGCGGTCGTTTCGCCTTCGTAGTCGTGGATGCCCGAGATGATGAGCAGCGGCTTCCACTGCTGCTCAACAGGAACGTGGAAATCGAGCAGGAGGGTTCGGTTCACCTCCAGCACACGTGCGGTGTTCTCAACCCGTTCCAGGTACCGAGCCATCCAGAAGCATTGTTCCGCAACGCGGGATATCATGGTTCGCTTCGCTCACGGTAAATTCGGAGTGCGGAATTCGGAGTGCGGAATCTCAGCAGTGGAAGGCAAATCAGGGTCTTCTGATTCTCAATTCCACATTCCGAATTCCGCATTCCGAATTAATCGACCACCCACGTATCCTTGCTGCCGCCGCCCTGGCTGGAGTTCACGACCAGCGAACCCTTCGTCAGCGCCGTGCGGGTCAGGCCGCCGGGGAGCACCCAGGTCGTCTTCCCGCTGATGATGTAAGGCCGCAGATCGACGTGCCGCGGGGCCGTGCCCTCATCGGTCCACGTCGGGCAGGTGCTAAGCGTGACAACGGGTTGCGCGATGTAGTTGCGGGGGTTCTCGCGAATCTTCGCCGCGAACTCGGCACGCTGCGCCGCGGTGCTGCTTGGTCCCATGAGCATCCCGTAACCACCCGACTCGTTCACGGCCTTCACCACCAACTCTTCGAGGTGGTCGAGCGTGTACTTGAGATCGGCGGGGCGAGCGCAGATGTACGTCGGCACATTCTTGAGGATGGGTTCTTCGCTCAGGTAGAAGCGAATCATCTCTTCGGTGTAAGGGTAGACGGCCTTGTCGTCGGCCACGCCCGTTCCCACGGCGTTCGCGAGCGTAACGTTCCCGGCACGGTAGGCCCGGAACAACCCCGGCACGCCCAGCAGGCTATCGGCCCGAAACGCTTCGGGATCCAGGAAGTCGTCGTCGATGCGGCGGTAGATGACATCGACCTTCTGCGGCCCGCGGGTCGTCTTGAGGTAGACCATGTCGTCTTGCACGAACAGGTCCGGGCCGAAGACGAGTTCGACACCCATGTGTCGGGCCAGGAAGCTGTGCTCGAAATACGCCGAGTTGAACTGGCCGGGGGACAGCACGACCACGCACGGCGGCGTGTTCGCACCCTTGCAGGTCACGGAACTGAGCGCTTCTCGCAACCGCTGTGGGTAGTCTTCGACCCGCTTCACACGGATATCGGCGAAGAGTTGCGGGAAGACTTTCTTCATCACCGTGCGGTTTTCGAGCACGTAGCTCACACCGCTTGGCGTGCGTCCGTTGTCTTCGAGAACCAGGAGTTCGCCGTCCTGGTCGCGAATCAGATCGGTGCCGCAAATGTGGATATACACCCCGCCCGGCGGCGTGAACCCGATCATCTCCTTGCGGAAGCCTTTCGATCCAAGAACCAGATCCTCGGGAACAACCTTCTCCTTGATGATTCGCTGATCGTTGTAAACGTCATGCAGGAACAGGTTCAACGCCTTGATTCGTTGCACAAGTCCCTTCTCGAGCTCGGCCCATTCCTTTGCGTGGATGATGCGGGGGATCAGATCGAACGGGAAGATTTTCTCGGTTCCCCGGCGGTCGGAGTACACGGAGAATGTGATCCCTTGATTCACGAACGCGAGATCGGCGCTCGTCCGCTTCGTGTGGAACTCATTGATGAACAGACGGCCCAGGCGTTCCACGAGCGTGGAACAGTGTCCGTGGGGGTCTCCCGCTCGATTGAAGAGTTCATCCCATGCCGTGGCATGGGGACTGTATTTGTCGAAGAGCCTCGCAACAGTTGCGGCGCTCCCATTCAGACTTCGAGACAAACCGGGTGCGTTGAGAGTGGTTGTCACAGGGTCCTGCCTTTACCCAGACTGGCTATGCTCAGATATCGGGCAGAAGTGCGGCACTTCTGCGCAGTCGAGCAACTTTTATCCAGTCATTCCGGAGTATTGCCCACGTTGAGCAATTCCAGTGCCCAGCCGCAGAGTGCGTCGATCTTTGGCGAAGTTGGGACTTCGGAAGACTGGAATCTCACGGCTAACGGTGTGGGGTTGACATACCCCGAACGTTCCGGTTCGGACACAACAAATGGACAAAAGATTCGACGAGTTTTCCGTGATCAGCTTACCGCAAGAGTAACCGTTGAAATCGAATCGCCGCACAGTTCGTAAATTGTCGGAACCTTGCGACTCTCAATGGGTTGGGAAGGTAGAGAACGTCAATGGGTGCATGACTCAATCTGAGAAACTGGTGATGACTGCGTCGAGTTGTTGAACACGTGCTACCCTCGTGAAACGACTTCCTTCTTGTTAAACTTTGGAGTGCTCGTCATGTGTTTGCGTTCCGGACTGGGTCTGCTCCTCGCGGGAATTGTTGGGGTCTACGGGTCGAACGGCAGCGTGCGTGCGGAACCCGTAACGCTGGCACCACTCGAACCTCGCGCGGATAAGGTGCCCAGTTTCAAGGCCGACGTGATGCCGATTCTGACCAATTCCTGCATCAACTGCCACAACGACAAGAAGAAGAAAGGCGGCGTCGATATCAGTTCCTACGAAGCGGTCATGAAGAGCGTGAAGGCGAGCGATGCCGACAAGAGTCGCCTCGTGAAGTCGGTTCTGGGCAAGGGGGCGAAGCTCATGCCTCCGAAGAAGGGACTTGGGGAAGATCAAGTGGCGATCATCAAAGCCTGGATTGCCGCAGGCGCCAAGAACGATTGATGGTGTTGGCGAGCGGGGGACGTGAGTCCTCCGCTCGCCTCAACTACTCATTTTGCATCCGCACGCAGCTGTAGCTCGATCACGGCACGCGGGGGCGGGACAGCGGCCACCAGTCGTCGGGCAGCAGGCCACTGAGGCGACGGTACAGCGGGCCGAGCCAGTCCGGCAGAATCCGCGCGAGCACCGACCGCTTCGTTTCCCCAACGTACACTTCATCCGACGGCTTCAGCGGAACATTCGTGGCGTGGTTGTTGTCCACCAGAACGGCGGGCACATCGACCTGGAACACTTCCGGCCGCTCACCCGTCGCCACGTTTGGCCGCACCACGTAAACCTGATTCAGTTTGGAACCTGGAGGCAAGCCGCCGACTCGCTTCAGGAAGTCGATCACCGGTTCCGGACCCTGATACGGCACGACGCGGCAGCGGCCACGGATCGGTCCGTGCAGGAACACGCGCGAACTTCGCGGGGCCGCCAACTTCACGGTCACGCTCTCGGGATCAACCCCTGCCAGGCGTGCCAACTCGTGCCGCACATCGTTGAGCGTTCGCCCTTCGACCCGCGGCGACCCGGGTTGAGCCAGCGCCAAGCGGCCATCCAGATCGACCGAGGCAAATACATCCCATTCGGGATGGTCAGCGAACATGACCTGGAGCACGTCCGGACAGCCGATGCGGTAAGCTGTGTCGGGCGCGGGGGTCTGGGCAGCCATCACGGGATCGGGTGGCGTGGGGCAGGTTGTGCGCAGGAATTTGGAGTCCGCGCAGCCCGCAACGAGCAGCGACAGCAGGAGCGGCGCAGTTCGGACCCATCCCCGCTGTTTCCGGCGAAACGGCAGGGTGGGTCGTCCAACTCGCCCGGCGATAGCAGTGCGAGATTCCACACATCCGGAATCGTCCGTGTAACACGCACGACTTCACTATTTTCTCGCAACGGATTCGGCGCCGCTCGACAGCTCGGGTACAATCACCCCCGCACCATTGTCAGTCCGGAGCGTCTAGATGAACGACTCTGAGTTAGATCCAACGCGTACACAATCAGAAGTACCGTTGTCTCTTCTACCTGTGACAGCGACCGGTTCGGATACACTCGGGCTTTCCCCAGGTCAGGGTGGAAACGCCCCTGTTCATCTGGGCGAGTATGCGCTGCTCAGTGAACTCGGTCGTGGCGGCATGGGTGTTGTTTATCGTGCCGAAGATCCGCGATTGAAGCGGGAAGTGGCCCTGAAGGTGATGTTACCGCAGTTCGCCGCCAACCCGCAGGCGAAGGCACGATTCGTTCGCGAAGCGCGTGCTCAGGCGAAGGTCGAACACGATCACGTCGCGGCGATCTTCACGGTGGCCGATCACGATGGGCTACCGTATCTCGTGATGCCATTGCTCAAGGGGATGACGCTTCAGGCGGCGCTCAAGGCGAACCCGCGACCGCCACTGAACGAGGTGATCCGCATCGGTCGCGAGGTTGCCGAGGGACTTGCAGCAGCGCACGAGAAAGGCCTGGTTCACCGCGACATCAAGCCGGCGAACATCTGGCTGGAGGGGAAGAAGCTCCGCGTCAAGGTTCTCGACTTCGGGCTGGCACGAGCCACGGATAACGACGCCACCGAAGGGACCGACGGACCGGTCACGCGGGAAGGTGCGGTCGTGGGCACGCCAGCCTACATGTCGCCGGAGCAGGGACGCGGGTTGACCGTCGATGGACGCACGGATCTGTTCTCGCTCGGCGTCATGCTCTATCAGATGACCACTGGCGAACTCCCGTTCCGTGGCGCAACGACACTCGCGATCCTCACGTCGCTTGCCCTCGACAACCCGTCGCCGCCGATCGCGGTGAACCCGGCCGTTCCTCCGCATCTCTCCGACTTCGTGATGCGCTTGCTGGCGAAAGACCCGGCGTATCGCCCGCCGACAGCCGAGGCCGCCGCCGATGAACTCCGTGCCATCGAAGCCGGAATGGTGAACGCGGTGCGGGTGATTCCGCTCGACTCGCCTCCACCGATCGTGCTGGCACAGGTTGGCCCCGATCCGTTCGCCGACCTCGATGCCACCGAGGCGAACTCCGAACCCGACCCCGAATTAGCGGCGGGCTTGCCCGCCGAGCCAGAAGCACCGACGAAACCTCGTGGCGGCTTCCCTGTGTGGGCAATGGTGGGCGTCGTGCTCTTGGCCGTCGCCGGGATCGTGGGTGTAGTAGCTTCGCAGATGGCCAAGAAGCCGACAGAAGTGGTGCTGGTAGAGCCACCGAAGCCGGGGCGCACTCCTGAACCGCCAGGCGTTCCACTGCCGGGAGACGCCCCGCCGCCGGCAGTGGCACCGTTCGACTCGACCGCCGCCGCCGCGACGCAGGCGGCGTGGGCGAAGTACCTCGGTGAACCCGTCGAGACGGCGAACTCGGTCGGGATGAAATTCGTCGTGATCCCGCCGGGCAAGTTCACGATGGGCAGCCCGCCCGACGAACCTGGTCACGAGGCAGACGAGCAGCAAGTGCCGGTCATACTGACTCGGTCGTTCCGCTTCGGCGTGACCGAAGTCACGCAGGGGCAGTGGGCGGCCGTAATGGGCACGGAGCCATGGAAGGACCAGCCCGAGGTGCTGGCCCAGGCAGACTGCCCCGCGACATACGTGAACTGGACCATGGCGGCCGAGTTCTGCAAGAAGCTGACGGAAACCGAGCGCGCCGCCGGGAAGCTCGGGGGTGACGAGGAGTACCGGCTGCCGACTGAGGCGGAGTGGGAGTGGGCCGCACGAGCCGGGACGGCGACCGCGTACTCCTTCGGCAGCGAACCGAAAGCACTGCCCGACTACGCTTGGACCAAGGCGAACACCACGGTCGCCGGGGAGGCGTACGCGCACCCCGTCGGCCGCAAGAAGCCGAACCCGTGGGGCCTGTTCGACGTCCACGGCAACGTGAAGGAGTGGTGCGAGGACGGGTACGCGGGCCCCCTGCCGGGCGGGACCGACCCGGTCGTGCCCGCCGCGCCTGGGGTCCAGCGGGTCGTGCGGGGAGAGAGTTGGTGGTCGTACGAACCCAAGCACGTCCGGACCGCGACGCGGCAGCACCGCATCGGGGGTTATGCCGTCCCGTTCATCGGCTTCCGCGTGGTCCGCACCGTGGGGAGGCGGTCGCCGCAACCCAACCCGATCCCGACCGATCCGGCGTTCTTCAATGGGAAGAATCTGGACGGTTGGGTAGACGAACTGAAACAGTGGAAGGTCGAGGGAGGCGAACTGATCGGCAAAAACCCGAGCGAAACCGAGTATCTCTCCCTTGTTTCCGACCGCACCGTGCGAGATTTCGAGATCACATTCGATGCTCAGTGTCAATTCAAAGTCCCCGATCCCACTGCCAACAATATGGCCACGAGCTTCAACTTTCGGCGTTCGCTGAACGACAAGGACAAAGGGGTGCTAGAACTTGGCCGGCAGCTCGGGCGAACATTTGTTGTTCGAGACAAGAAATGGACCGAACCAACGGCGGTTCCACGCGGGGTCTACGACTCGTTCAAAAGTAACGGATATAACTCGTATCGACTCCGGATCGTCGGCCAGAAGGCGACCGTATTCGTGAACGACATTCTGACGTTCGAGGGCGACCTCCCCAGCCTACCCGAAACCGGCAACTTCATGTGGAGCGTATCGCCGAAGTGTGCCGAATTGCGGGTGCGTAACATCGAGTTCCGCGACCTGAGCAAGCCGACCGACCCGACGTTCTTCAACGGGAAGGATCTGACCGGGTGGACGTTTCGAGAGGGCATCTGGAAAGTGACTGATGGGGCGATCGTGGGTTCGTCGCCCGGGAATCCTAACACGTTTCTTTACACCAAGCAGAAGTACACCGATTTTGAACTCTCGTATGAGATCAAGGTTCCAGGCGACGTTTATTCTGGCCTTCAATTCCGCAGCGGGGTGCTGAACGCGGAAATATTCCAACTGTTCGGCCCCCTGTGCCGGAACGGGGGATCCCCCGGAGGTTGGGGTAGCCTTTGGGGAGAACTCTTCTCCAACGGCACCGGGCCGACGGTAGGCGCGATGATTCAGGCCGCACCGGCGACCGCCCCGGCAGTGGCCGCGGATCAATTCACCGCCGTCACCGTTCGCTGCGTTGGCAAGCACGTCACGGTCTGGCTCAAGGGCGAGAAGATCATCGACGGCGACTTCAACATCCCGCCCGACGGGCTTATCGGCTGGCGGCTTCACTTGCCGAAAACGGCACCCATGCAGCGAGCAGAGGTTGCGATCCGCAACATCCGCTTCACCGACCTGAGCAAGCCGACGGCGACCGACATCCTGACGTCGCCGGATTGGGAGTGGACGAAGCCCGAGAACCTTGGGCCGAAGGTCAACACCGCCGACGACGAGAACGACCCGACCGTGTCGGCCGATGGCCTGCGGCTCATCTTCTCGTCGTTCCGCCACAACAACTGGGCCTTGTACGAGAGCCAGCGAAAAACCACTTCCGACCCGTGGGGCGAGGCTGTACGACTCGATGCGTCCGTGAACGAAACGATAAGCCGTTTCCCGTTCTTGACGGGCGACGGGCTCACGCTGCTCTACTCGTCATCGCGCAGGGGTGGGCATGGGGACTACGACATCTGGATGACCAGCCGCTCGAATCGGGACGCCCCGTGGGGGAAGCCCGAGAATCTGGGTCCGAACGTCAACAGTGGCCTGAAGGAAGAATCGCCCGCCCTCTCGCCCGACGGCCTGACTCTGTACTTCGCCACCAACCGCGTCGGCGACAACTACGACATCTGGATGAGTCGCCGGCCCACCAAGGATGCCGCGTTTGGAAAGGCGGAAAAGGTCCCACCGCCGGTCAGCACCGGCGGGTTGGAGGACGGGCCGCGACCCACCGCCGACGGCCGCGGCCTTACGTTCTACCGGAAACAAAAGCGTGACGATGGTTGGAGCGGCACAGAATGGTTGCTTGCCACGTCGAAGCCGAACGGCGATTGGGAGGTGCGGTCGCTCGGAACCTTCACTGCTCCGGCATTGATGCAGCCGTTCTTTTCGGACGACTGCGGCACCGTGTACTTCCACTCGAGATCGAGCGGCAGCGGCAGCCACGGCAAAGACGACCTGTGGCAGATGCGCCGGGTGCCGAAGGCGAAGGCCGCCGATCGCGAACGCAAAGCCGCCGAAGTGCTGCATCAGCACTGCAATCTCAGTATCGTCACCGAGTCCAAGAAGATCGATCACCAGTTGCCTCCCGACGCACCGTTGCCCAAGGAACCGTTCCGTGTCGTGAGCATTGGCGGGGCGAGTACGCTCTCTCCGGATTTCCGTGAACCCTACTTCATAGCGGTTGCGGACCTGCCGACCCTCGAAGGGATCTCGGATTGGTTCAACAAACTCAAGTGGGTGGAAGCCGACTTCGCACGACTCGCCACGTTCCCCGCAAAGGACACGATCCGCTCCTTAACGTTTCCGTCAGTCGAACTCACCCCAGGGATTCTGGCTGAACTGAAGAAGTTTCCAGCGCTCACGTCCATCAGCTTTGAAGCTCGCAAGGCCGACGACGCGCACCTCGAACGGATCGCCACCGAACTGCCCGGACTCACGAATCTCTCGCTCACACGAGTCGGGTTCGACGCGTTGCCGACCGCGAAGCCGGCCGCCGCCCTTGGGAGGCTGAACCTCGAATCGCTGACGTTCCTCGAATGCAAGCGAATCGACCGCGACTGGTGCAAGGAGATCGCGAAGATACCGACTTTGAGGATCCTTTCGTTCGGTGGAACGCCGGTCGACGATGCGATGCTTGCCGAGATCGCGAAGTGCCCAAAACTCAGAAATCTTTCGACGTTCAAGTCAGGCGTAACACCCGCTGGACTGGACTCGCTCAGGGAGTGCCGGACGCTCACCGATCTGAGTGTAAAAGGGAGCGACGCGGTGACGGAAACCGTGGCGAAGCGATTGGCCTCACAGATGCCGCAGTGCAAAATCATCTGGGACGGGCCCACCATCGGACCAATGAAGAAACCGTGACCGTGTTAAACCCGGGGGCAGTTTGACGGATGGTGCCTGAACTACGTTCGATCAGTCCGACGCGAGCCACAAGTCTCGAACTCGTGGCTCGCATCGGACAACCTCAGCTAATCAGTTCAGTGTCACAACCTCGCCACCAGCACGCGTGGAGATTTGCTGGAGTGTGAGCACTGGAGTCGCGTTGTTCATGAACCGAACGCTGCCGTCCGCGAACAGCATGTTCGCCCCGCCGGTGTGCCCGGACGAGAAGGGGATGTTGGTGCCGGCGTTATCGTTCGTTCCGTTCGTCGCGCTGTTACCAAGCCCGATCTGATTGATCTGCCACCGGGTCGTGGTGCAGTTGAAGGTCCGCTCCGCGTAGGTCGCACCGACGTTCGTATTTCCCGCCCCCATTGTCCAGCCGTGCGGCCCCTGACTGGTGATTCCACCGTATGCGGGGACGACAGGTTGGTTGTTTGCATCCCGAATGTGGTTGCTCTGCTCGCCGACGATGAGGGTGTTGCTCGTCCCGTCTGTGATGCCCACCATCGTGACCTGACTGTTGGCGAACAGGATGCCACCAGCACCGTTGA
>Ga0335397_10001582_pt1 | contig 31034 bp, 29 predicted proteins | sample MAT04_FD_205740 | JGI IMG/M metagenome (GOLD analysis project Ga0335397, IMG submission 205740) | Freshwater microbial communities from Lake Fryxell liftoff mats and glacier meltwater in Antarctica - MAT-04 (spades assembly) (version 2) ... | reverse complement strand
GACGCCTTGTTCCCCGGAGGCAACGATTATCCGGCCAAGGAGGCCGGCGTCGTCTCGGTCCAGGTCCGGGACAGCCGTGAAGCGAAGCGACTGATCGAGACAATCCTTGCGTGCTCGAGCGGCGTTTCGCGCGCGCGCGCGCGCGACAAGCAGGCGGCGGGACCAGGTGTAAGATCGCCGCCATGAGCTCCAAGAAGAAGAAGGCCGCGAAGGCGCCGAAGAAGGCCGCGAAGGCGAAGGCGAAGGCGCCCGCGAAGGCGAAGGCGAAGGCGAAAGGGGGCAAAAAGGGGAGCGTCGGGGCGGCGAGCACCAGCGTCGTCAAGCGGCGTGACGGGACCGGTCACCTCGATCCGAAGTACGCCGCCGATCTCCGCGCGAAGAGCCGCGAGAGCGTCGATGACCTCGGAAACGACCCCGCCTTCCTCAAGGGAAAGTTCCACACGAAGGACAGCCTCGCCGAGGAGCTCGGCGAGGACGCGGTCCGGACGATGACGAGCGGCGAGGACCAGAGCGAGCGAATCCAGCTCCGGGTCGAGGAGGAGATCGGCGGCCCGTTCGTCCCGACCTCCGGAGGCCAGGAGTTCGCCCGCGGCACCGACCGCTCGAACCCGCGCAAGGCCACGCGAGAGCCCTTCCCGAAGACCTGATCCGACTCGTTCGCACGCCCCCACGGGAATGTCAGTCCCCCTCGGCGATACGCCGAGGGGGAACGTCGACGGCGGCGCCGGACGAAGCACCAGGGGCGGTCACGCTCCGTCGAACGGTCAGGGGTTAGGGCGTGCGGGCCTCCTGCGGGCGCACGCGCAGGTGGTTGTGGACGTCCTTGACGCCGCTGACGTGGTCGCAGGCTTCCTCGGCGGCGCGCTTCGCCATGCGCGCGTCGACGGTGCCGGCCAACGTGACCTCGCCCTCGCCGACGGTGACCTCGATGTCGCTCGCGTCGACATAAGGATGATGCGTGAGGTGCTCGCAGACGTCCTCGCGGATGCGCTCGTCGGAGCGGACGTAGTTCTTCGGGCCCTTGCCCGAGAAGGCTCCCTTCACGCGCTGCCAGAGGCTCGGATGAGCGCCGTGGTACGCCTCGTGGCGCTCGCGGCCCCAGAAGTCGTAGTCCTCGTTCCGCCCACGCCAGACGTCGGGGTTCGTGCGGCTCGTCGGGTACGGCTCGTTGGCCGCCGTGTTGCCATAGTTGCTCCGCGGGAAGCCTGCCGTGTCCGCGGTGTCGCTCACGCCGTACATGCCCTGGTGGTAGCGACCTCCGTAGCGATAGTCGGCGGAGCGGTCGAGCTGCTCGGCGTGGCCGTGATCGAACGGACGATCGGCGGAGTGGTTGGTGCGCGCGCGCATCTGATCGGAGCGGCCGGTGCCGCCGTCGGGATCGACGCCGTTGGCGCCCATGCGAAATCTATCGAAGCTCTGGTTCATCGAAGGCCTCCTCGTGCTCACTGCGGACATGCGTGGGCGCGATCGATCTGCAACGCGCGTTCCGTGCCGTTTCCGCGCCGCCACGCCGAACCGGCGCCGCATGCGCCGCCGGGCTACGCAAGCGACTCGGCAGACGCGGTCGCGTCGTACAGGAGCGTCCCTGCCTCAGGGCGTCACTTTTGCGCGGTCGGGATCCTGCTTTCCGGCGGAGGCTCGATCGTGCGGCCTTCCTTCGCGTCCCAGAGCGATTGATTCGGCTGCGAGATCCCCACCTGATTCTGGCGGTAGGGCTCGGCGACGGGCTTGTTGTCGCGCTTCTCCTGCTTGGTCTTCTCGGGTCCCATTCCGCGGGACGGAGCAAGGCTGATGCCGAGACGTCCTCGCCACGAGACGCTCGCGGTCGGCTCGCATCATGGTCGGCGGACTGCTCGAGGCCCTTCGGTGCCGTCGCGTCGCCATAGCCTCCTTCTCCTCCGTCCTCCCTCAACGCATGTGACGCATGTGACCGCCATCGGGCGCCATCGACGCATCGTGTTCGACGCCCGGTGCCATGGCGTGATTCGGCCCCATTGGACCCGGGCCCATGTGACCAGGTCCCATGTGACCAGGTCCCATGTGAATCGGACACGAGGCGCAGGCTCCTGGTCCGGCTGTTGCGGTCGGACTGCCTTGCGGCGCGTTCGTACCGTTCGCCCCCGATCCCGCGCTCACGTTTCCTTGGCCGGCGACCCCAGCGCCAGTCGTCGTTGTCGTACTCGAGCCAGGGTCCTTGCTCGTGTCTTTGGCACACGAGAAGGTGAAGAGCAGGCTCGCGGTTGCCGCGATGCTGAGTACCCGATGTCGAAGATTGAGCATGAGTGTTCCTGTCGGCTCCGACGCGTTCCATCGGACCTTGGTGGGGGTTGGTCTTGCGAAGTGCGCATTCAGCAATGAGCGTGCCCGTTAGCTCCGATTCGTCGGCGAGCCGCTTGGTCTGGTCCCGCGTCGTCACGGCTCCTTCAATGCGGGACTGTCGTGCGCGCTCGGGCCCCGAGCGAAGCGGCGCTGGATCAACTTCACGACCTCCACGACGGCGAGGGGTAGAAGCGCGCAACCAGCCACGACGCCCCAGTCTTTCGCGCCAAGCGGAACGGTGTGGAGGAGGACGCGCAAGAACGGAATGGTGACGGCTGCCACTTGCAACAGAACGGAGAGCGCGACGGCACCCCACAGCCAGCCGTTCTTGAAGAGACGTGCGTCGAAGGCCGAGCGAGTCTCGGACCGTGAGCTAAAGACGTGAACGACCTGAACGAGCGCGAGGGTCATGAACGTCACCGTGGTCGCGCGCTTCAACCCCTCGCCTTCCGCACCGTGCATTCGCATTCCGAGGAAGAACGCCAGCAACGTGACAGCTGCGAGTAGCAGCCCTTGCCAGCCGATCATGACCAGAAGCCGCGCCGGGAGTAGAGGCGCCTTCGGATCGTGCGGAGGCCGGCTCATCATGCCGGGCGCCGAAGGCTCGAGGGCCAACGCGAGCGCAGGGAAGATGTCGGTGATCATGTTCAGCCACAGGATCTGAAGCGCGGCGAGGGGCAGCGGCCAACCAACCATCAGAGCGGCGAACACGGTGAGGAGCTCGGCGAAGTTGCACGAGAAGAGGTAGCGGATGAACCGGAGGATGTTCGCATAGATGATCCGTCCCTGTTCGACCGCGCGGACAATCGTGGCGAAGTTGTCGTCGACGATGACCATGTCAGCCGTCTCCTTGGCAACCTCCGTCCCTTTGATGCCCATGGCGACGCCGATGTCGGCCTTCTTCAAGGCCGGAGCGTCGTTCACACCGTCGCCCGTCATGGCCACGATCTGTCCCTGCGCCTGAAGCGCTTCGACAATCTGAAGCTTGTGCTTGGGCGACACGCGGGCAAAGACCGCAGCCCCCTTCACGGTCTCCTGCCATCCCGCGGCGTCGAGATCGGTCAGCTCCCGCGCATGCACAATCCGGAGCCGCTGGCCGTCCAGGTCGCGGTCGATGCCGAGCTGGCGGGCGATCTCGGCCGCGGTGATCTGCTGGTCGCCGGTGATCATCACCGAACGAATGCCAGCCTCGCGACAGGTGGCAATCGCGGCTTTCGCCTCCTCGCGGAGCGGATCGGTCATGCCGACGAGGCCGACGAAGACCAGGTGGTTCGTGGCGTCGGCGTCCTTCTCGCTCTGGCCTTCGGGCATGTCTCGATAGGCCAACCCGAGCACGCGCAGTGCGGCCCCGGCGAGGTCCTGATTCAGCGCGTCCCATCGCGCGCGATCGTCAGAGGTAAGGGGCGTCACTCCGTCGGCGCGAACCTGGGAGGAGCTCGCCGCGAGCAACGTCGACGGCGACCCCTTGACGAACATGATCAGCGGGCCCTGCGGCGTCCGGTGCACGGTCGTCATGCGCTTCGTCGCGCTGTCGAAGGGCTGCTCGCCGAGGCGGGGGAACTCGGCTTCGAGCGCATCCTCCTTCAAGCCCGCCTTCTCCGCCGCCACGATCAGCGCCGCCTCGGTTGGGTCGCCGAGCACGGCGTCCTTGCCATCGGCGTGCGCGACCTTTGCGTCGTTGCACAAGACGCCGACGCGCAGCGCAAGGGAGAGGTGCGCGTCGGCACGAGGGTCGACCGGTTGACCGTCTTCTTGAAACCCGCCGACCGGCGAGTAGCCGGCGCCGGTTACGTCGACCCGTCGCGTATCCAGGACGAACGCCGCCACCGTCATCTCATTTCGGGTCAAGGTCCCGGTTTTGTCAGTGCAGATGACGGTCGTGGAGCCGAGAGTTTCGACCGCAGGCAAGCGGCGGATCAGGGCGCCCATGCGGGCCATGCGCTGCATCCCGAGCGCGAGGGTCATCGTGGCTACGGCGGGGAGCCCCTCGGGCACCGCGGCGATCGCGAGCGAGACGCCGACTTCAAGCATGTAGAGGAAGCTGTGGCCGCGAAGCCAGCCCGCGAGGACGATGACCGCGGAGAGCACCAGCACGATCACGAGCAACAGACGACCGAGGCGGGCCAAGTTCTTCTCGAGAGGCGTGTCGTTGCTCTTGGCTTCGTCGATGAGGGCTCCGATCTTTCCCATCTCGGTCGCGACGCCGGTGCCCGTAACGAGAAGCTTGCCGCGACCGTTCATGATCGTCGTACCCATGAACGCCAGGTTGAACCGCTCCGCGAGAGGTGCCTCCGCGTCCGCGATCGGTTCGGTCGACTTCGTGACCGGCTTCGACTCCCCGGTCAGCGCGGCCTCCTCGATCTGCAGGCGCGCGCTCTCGATGATCCGCCCGTCCGCGGGGACACGCGCGCCCGCCTCGAGGACGACGAGATCCCCCGGAACCAGTCCTATCGCAGGGAGTTGACGTTCCACGCCGTCGCGGACCGCGCGAGCGATCCGCACCGTCTGCTTCTGGAGAGCCGTCAGCGTTTGTTCCGCTTTCCATTCGGTGAAGAAGCCGATCGTCGCGTTCAGGACGACGACCACCAGGATCGCACCTGCCTCGAGCTGCTCGCCCGTGGCGAACGCAATCGCGGCGGCCGCGAACAGCAGCAACACGAGGAGGCTCTTGAACTGGTTGAGAAGGATGGCGAAGCGAGTCCGTCCGCGCGCCTGCTCCAGCCGATTGGCGCCGAAACGCGTGAGGCGCCGTGCCGCCTCGTCGTTCGTCAATCCACGCGTCCCGTCGGTTCGCAGATGCCGCGCGGCTACAGCGACGGCCAGCGTGTGCCACGCAGCACCGCCCTCGTTCTCCCAGCGCTCCACCGCACGCTGTGCGCGCTTGCCGCTTTGCGCCGGACTCGGGGTGACGGATATCTCGGTGTTGTTCATTGGGGCGCTCACGCGCATCGCAAGCGCGCTAGCGATGGTCTTGTAGCCGCCCCAGGGTGCTCTCGAGAGAGCTCTTCAACTTGTCCGCCGCACCGGCGACCGCCTGTTCCACGGTCGCGGCTTCGCAGGTCACCGCGGCGGGCTGGCGCCCCTCGAAGCGGGCTTCCATCATGCACCGCTTGTCGTGCTGGCCATTCTTGTCGCCGTTTTCGTCGCTGAGATGAACCTCGACGCGCGTGATGTGCGCGCTGAAGTGGCTCAGCGATTGGGCGACCGTAGCTCTCACCTGGGCCGCGAGCTCCTCGAGTCCTTCAATGTTCTTGTCGGTGTTGACTTGAATTTGCATGATCTTGTTCCTTGGTTGAGTTGCTTCAGTATCGATAGATTGCGGCCACGCCGGTACGCGTGGGCATCCTCGCCGCCGGGATGACCAAGACCTCGCCCCCTGTCCTGCCAACCAGCTCGCCCAAGTCATCGAGCACGTCATCGACTCGCGGGTTGTTCAGCGCGCCGCGGACGACCTTCCCGGTCCCTTCATCGAGGTGACCAGCGATCTGACGATCAGCCTCGATGAGTAGCGTGGCGACGCGCCCTGAGGCTGCAGCTGCGGTGATCTGCGGCAGGCTATCGCTACCGCGCCCGGTACCTCTGGCTTGCTCGAAGTCGTCCTCCACCTTTGCGAGCCTCGCCTCGTACCGCGGCTCGACGACCTGCCAAGCGAGCGTTCGCAGGGCATCGTTCGTCACGGCATCAGGATTGACCATGATCCCCTCGGTCAGCAGAAATGGATTCCGACTGACGCCGTGGAAACGATGCTGATGCTCCGGTAGCGCTGCCAAGATCAGCGGCAGGCCTGTTGGGCGCGAGTAGTGCTCGAGCACCGCCCGGTCAATCGAGCGGAAGAACCTATCCGCGTCGATGTCCGCTTCGTCGGCCTTTCCGCCGTGGCCGTGGTGCATCGGGTTGCTCGCCCCACCGACCCCCCCGTAAGAGGCGACCGTCTGGTGCGGCTCCGTGAGCTCCGCGCCGAGCGCGTCGGCGATGGTGCGCGGCACCCCGGCGGTCAGCTCTACCTCCTCGAGGGCGTCGCGATCTCCTTCGAAAAGACGGATCTTGTCGAGACTCACCCCGAGCACCTGATAGCGGTCGACCGACTGGAGGAACTGCCACAACGGCTTGACGTGAAAGCTGTCCGCCACGAGAGCCAGTCCGGTGACAGGACGCGGCAGGCGGAAGACTCGAAAGAGGTCCGGCGCGCCCAGCACCGCTAGCCCGTCGAGCGCGTGGTTCCAGAAGTCGTGGTCGTTCGCGAGGGCGTCGAATGGCTTCAGAAGCAACCGCACCTCGGTCGTGGGATAGGCCTGCAGGAGAGATGCCTCCAGCCCCTTCACGAGGTTTCGAAACCGGATCGGGTCCTGCTGGTTCTCAGGATGCCGTCGGTGCGTCGGCTGGTACAGCGACAGACACGGTCCCGGGTGAGGGGCCAAGAGCTCGTTGAGCGATTCTTTCGTGAGTGAGGTCATCGTTTCTCCTTTGGCGGCGGGAGTCCCGGCCGCGACCGGAGCGCGGCCCGGCGGGGCCCGGAGGTGCACGATCTACGCCGTCGCCTCAGCGCCAGGAAGTCCGCAAACCCCGTGGCGCGAACGCGAGCTCGGCTGGCGAGCGTGCGGCCGCAGGACCCAGCGAGGGCTCCTCGAATGGGTTCAGCCGAGTCTTTGCAGCGGCCGCCGCGCAGCGAAGACTCGGCGCGCGATCGATCTGCGAGGGCGCGCAACCGCCCGCTGAGGCAGAAGCGCCACACTCATCGTGGCGCATCAGGGATCGGCGACGGAAATGCGCAGCCAATAGTCCTCGGTGAGCTGCGACGTTCGCCATGCACGCGGACTCCTCCGGACAACATTTGTCCGCCGTGCAGACATCGCAGGCGTCGTCACCGGCCGCGGTCATGCACGCACCTCCCGAAGTGCCTGAGGTCGGGCGTGGTGCCACCGCGCTGGCTCCGCCGCATGTCGCGGCGCCTACGGCAGTCACGATCGCGAGCGATGACGGAGCGATCGAGCATACGGCTCCGGACCTTGCCATCGCGCCGTCGGGTGGGAATGTCGCTCGCCACGGATTTCAATGTGCCACCTTGCTGGCGCGCTGCGGGAACAAGAGGATGCAACCGATCATCGCCGCGAGCAGCACGCCAGACGCAGCGTAGCGACTCAGTGCCAGGCCGCCCGCGCTGCGTGGCTTGTCGAGGAGGTCGCCGAGAGCGTCACGTGGTTGTTGTCGTAGAGGACGATGAGGCGACCGAGTCCGAGGTGGCCGGCGAGCGAGACCGCCTCGCTCTGCACGCCTTCCATCATGTCGCCATCGCTCGCGAGAGCGTGGGTGAAGTGGCCGGTCAAATGAAGGAGCGAGTAGAGGAGGGCCGACCCATGCCCTGCCGAGAGGAAGAAGCGATCGCGATCCCACCAGCTCGGGTTGCTCGGACTGGCCGGGATGGCCGGAGCTCGCATGCTGGACCATGTCCACGGAGAGCAAACGGAGGAGTCGAGGGCCTTGCGCAAGAGATCGAAGGTCTGCGGCTCGCGGTAGTCGCCGTCGACGTACTTCAGGAGCTCCATGAGCTTGCCGAAGGCCGCGCGGTCCGCACCTCCGCCGTACTTCTCGAGGCTGTCCTTCGCTCGCGCGCGGAGCTGCTCGAGGTTCCAGCCTGCCTTGGCAACGCGCGCCGATCTTTTCATGATCGCGTCGCTGCTCGAAACGTGCCCGCCACTTCACGACCGAGTCGTCTGTACTGCGCGCTGGACGTCGCGGCGGCGGCCGAGCGGTCGAGCACCTTATCGACCTCGGCGCCGAGCAAGATGGCCCATCCCACGAGGAGCAGCCACACGAGCAGCACGATCACCGCGCCGATGCTGCCGTAGACGGCGTTGTAGCTACCGAAGTGATCGGCGTAGAGCTTGAGGCCGAGGGATGCGAGGAGCAGCCCGACGGTCGCCGAGACGCTCCCCGGCGACACGAGCCGGAACGGTCGCTCGACGTTGGGCGCGAAGCGATAGACGAGCGCGAGGGAGCCCAGCATCGATCCCAGAATGACGGCCCAGCGGAGCGCGACGAACGGCGCCGCCGCCGGACCGCTCCAGCCGAGCCATCCGCCTAGGCTGGACTGCAGCCACTCCCCGAACACGACGAGCCCCAGCGTGCACACGACGAGGACGAAGAAGACGGCGCTCAGCAGGAGCGCGACGGCGCTCGCCCTCCAGAGCGACCGCTCTTCTAGAATGCAACCGCCCCCGCGCCGTTCGAGAGGTGATCGTCCTTGATCCCGCTCAGGAGCGCCCGGGCGAGGCCACGCCAGCCCTGGGCGTTCGTCACGGTCGAGGTGTCTGCTGAGCCCAGGCGCATGCGGAGCCGCAACGGTGCAAGAGCCGTTCCTGGCTGAACCACCGGAGCGCCGGAGCCCCCGAGGCCGAACGCTGCCCCATGTCGTCACGGGGTAGCCTGGTCGAAGTGCGCCTTCGTGCTCCGTCGGAACGGCGACGTGGAGCGCGGGCCGCGTCCTCGCGAATCACGGGACGCAACGATTGCGCGCATTGGATCGGACTCGAAGGACCGGCGACCTTTGCAGGTGAGGCGGCGGCGGTTTCAACGCTCCTCGCGGCGCGGCAAACGTGGGCTCCTGATGCGTGCACCATGCATGTTCGCGTCGAAGCGATGCGCAGAAGGCCTCGCATGCGACTACAGCAAGGCGGTGCCCGACGGCGCCGGTCGCTGCCGCGCCCCGTAGTGGCTCTCGAGCGTCAGCCTACGACTCGTTCGCGGGTCGGTCGGTGCCCGTGGGGGATGATCGCGTTCGGCCTGACGAACCCCCAGGAATCGCGAACGCTCGCGGGCGATGGCCCCGCTCGGCCAGCCGCTTCGCCTGCCGTGCGGCGAATCGCTGCCGAACCGGCTCGCCAAGGCCGCGATGTTCGACGCTTTCCGGTGGCGGTCGATTGCCGTCGCGCTCGCGCTGGAGGCGGAGGGGATCGAGCTCCTCTCCGGAGATGGTCACCAGGCCCATCCACTCACCCGCTGGAACGCCTTGATCCTCCCGGCCTGGTGCGGTCGCTGTCTCCTTCGCGCAGCGCTTCACCTTCTGCGGGCCTTGGCGGCCCGCGCGCGCACGCCTCTCCGTGTGACCATCCTCTGACAGAGGGTCGACCCGGACGGGGTAGAATTATCCTGAAGTGGAAGCAGAGTCGGCCGTTCAGGAGGCGTGGACGCGAGATGGCTCGCGGGCGATCCGCCCGACGCATGCCACGCGCCCGACGAACATCACGCGCACGGCGGTCCACGCCGGCGCCGCGGCCGTGGCGATCACGGCCGTCCTCACCTTGCCGTCGCGAGCGTGGCTGATCGCCATCCCCGGCGCGTTCGCGGTCTACGCGTGGAGCATGGAGGTGGCACGCCGCCTGAGCCCGCGCGTCAACGACGTGCTGATGCGTTTCTACGCGCCGATCGCCCATCCGCAGGAGCGCCACCGCGTCAACTCGGCAACGTGGTTCGGCACCGCGCTCCTGATCCTCGCGCTGTTTGCCACTCCTCCCGCGATGATTGCGGGGTGCGCCATCCTGGGGGTCGCCGATCCGATCGCCGGCATCGTCGGGCGGCGCTGGGGCCGACACCGCCTGCGTAACGGACGCTCGCTCGAAGGGGCGCTCGGCTTCTTCGTGGCCGGGACGGTCACGGCCGCGTTCGCGCTCGGCGCAGTGGGCGCCGGAAGCGTGGGAATGGTGCTGGCGCTCGCGGCGGTGTGCGCGCTCGCGGGCGCGCTGACCGAGCTCCTGTCGGCCCGCCTCGACGACAACCTGACGATCCCGCTCGTGGTGGGCACGATCGCGACGCTGGCGACCCCGCTGCTGGGGTAGGGCCTACCGCGACCGAGGACCGTAATGACGATGTCATTGCGCCGTGCTACGCTGACTCCATGACCGCCGCCCGGAAGCGACAGACCCGGCCTCGCGAGACTCTCAACATCCGCATCCGCGCCGACGAGCGTAGTCTGATTGACCGCGCCGCCGCGGCGCGCGGCACGACTCGCACCGACTTCATTCTCGACGCTGCCCGCCGCGCGGCAGAGGACACGTTGCTCGACCGTGCCCTCGTGCTCGTGAGCCCCAAGGCCTATGCCGAATTCGTCGCGCGCCTCGACGCACCCGCGAAGCCGAACACGCTCCTCAGGCAGACCATGCGCGCGCCGGTCCCCTGGAACACTGGCTGATGCTCGCCGCGCCTGAGCCGCTCTCTCTCGACCACGAGATTGCCGGCTTCTCTTGCGGTGAGGCGTCCCTCGACGACTGGCTCAGACGTCGCGCAAATGCGAACCAGGTGAGCGGGGCATCCCGCACTTTCGTCGTCCAGGATCGAAACGCCGTCGTCGCCTATTTCGCGCTGGCGTCCAGCGCCGTTGCCGTGGCAGCCGGAGTCGGGCGGTTCAAACGCAACATGCCTGATCCGATCCCCGTAGTCGTGCTCGCACGGCTTGCCGTCGCACAGTCGCACCACGGCCGCGGGATCGGCCGCGCACTCTTCCAGGACGCCGGGCGTCGCGTTCTCCACGCGGCGAGCTCGATCGGCATCCGCGGCCTCATCGTTCACGCCCTCTCGGACGACGCTGTTGCGTTCTACCGACGACTCGGTCTCGATCCGTCGCCGCTCGATCCGCGGACGCTCATGGTCACGGTGGCCGACCTGCGCGCAGCGTTGGAGTAGCCCACGCTCCCGCTGAGGTCGACCTTGGCGTGACCAGTACCGCTCGCTCAGCGCGGGCAAATCCAGCGCGGCGATAACGGCTCCGGTCCGGGACGAATCCTGGGGGGACGACAGCATCGCTAAACTCTCGCGTCGATCGCGCAGAGGACGCGCATCGCGGCGCAGGCGGCGCCGTGGCCGTTGTCGATGTTCAACACCGCGAGCCCGGGCGAACAGCTCGCGAGCACCGCGCGAAGCGCGGTCTCTATACCGGCGACGACGATGACGACTAGCGAAGCGTGCGCGAAAGTTCGCGCGTCACGAAGGCATCCGAGGTGCCAGCCGCGACCACCGCGACACGGGACGGGCGCGTGGGCTCCGGCAGCTTACGGAACCCGAAGTAGGCCGTGCGGGGGAGCGGCTCATAGACGAGCTCTTCGCGGTGCTCCACGCGAAGGGCGGCGACCTGCTCGGTGGTCATGCGCGTGAGGAGCAGCGTGGCCCCGCGAGCCGCCGCCTGCTCGAGGATCGAGTCGAGGTGCTCGCGCGTCTTGCCGGGACAGAGGATCGCCTCCTCGAACCCGATTCGTTCCTTCGTTGGGAAATCCAGCTTCAGCTCGTCGTTCGTCATTGAAAATGTTCCCGTTTCATTCAGCCATGCGAGTGCTGCACGGCGCGCCCGGTGGCGCCTCAGACCTCAGCGAACGTGTCGCCACTTCGATCGTAGAGGAGCAACGTTCCGCGCTCGAGGTCGAGAAAGAGCGCGTCGACCTGGAGACTCCCATCGTCGACGCGCGCTCTCAGCCACGGGAACGACAGCAGGTTGGTCCATGACGACTTCAGAGCCTCGAGCTCGCAATCCCGCTGCCGCTCCTCCCTCGATAGCCCCTCCTTGCTCAGGGTTCGGTCGCGCGCGGAAGCCGCCATCTCGAGCCAGAGGTTGATGAAGTCCGTCGGAGGCGCCGGCGGATCCAGCAGCGCCTGGATCCCTCCACAGCCGGCGTGGCCGAGGACGACGAACTGACCGACCTTGAGAATTCGAACCGCATACTCGATCGCTGCCGAAGTGGAATGATGGTGCTGGTCAGGCTCGTAAGGCGGCACGAGGTTGGCGATGTTGCGAATGAGAAACACCTCGCCAGGCAGCGCGTCGAAGACGCGTGTGGTGTCGATGCGGCTGTCGCAGCAGGTGACGATCGCGTAGCGCGGATGTTGAGGCCTGCCTGCGAGACGCTCGAATCGCGCGCGGTTGGCCTCGAAGTAGTCGGCGCGGAAGCGTTGGAAACCCTCGATCAGTCGTTCCATAGGGGTCTACTCGCAGATCGATGTCATGGGTTACAAAGGGGACACTCGAAGGCAGTCGCGTGCGAAGGCCCTGCGAGCGCCCGCTCCTCCCGCTGGCCGCAGCCGGCACAAGCAAGGACTTCCGCGCGAGCCTTGTTCGTCGACTCGCCGCAGTCGGCGCATGGAAGTCCGCCAACGCGCTCGACCGGGACGTAGCCAGGTCGCGCGCACGCGGGGCAAGGGCTGTGCGCCGCGCGAGCCAGCGCCCGAGTCGCGCGCTCGATGCTTCGCATCCGGGTCGGGTTGACGTGCGCCCGCATGTCCGTCTCGAGCCAGGCACGATCGTGCAGCCGCAGCGCTTGCTCGACGGCCAGGTCGAGGTCTGCCGGGTCGACGATGCCCTTGGTCATGCCGAGAGCGGGCTCCGGCTTCCCGTGTGGCGCGGCGATGACGATGAGTCCGTGGGAAGGGAACGAGACCTGGCTCGCAAACGACCTCGCCTCGGCGATCGTCAAGACCGAGGCGGACGAGAAGTTCGTCTCCATGGTGACGTCGAGGCCAGTGAGCTCGAGTCCGGTCTCGCCATCGACGAGCAGGACGAGCTCCACGCCTCCAGGAACGAACGGCACGGCCGGATGCGATCCGAAGCTGCCCTCGCTCGACAGGCCGAAGCGCGCGCTCCCGTGCGCCTCCAGCGAGGCGCGTGCTTTCGACCGTGCGGTCTCGAGCGCGGTTCCCGCTCGCGGGATCTCCCGGGTGAAGGTTCCGAACCGATCCGTGTCGAGATCGCTGACCACGTCGACCCGAACCCCGAGCTCCACCTCGAGCATCGGACCGATGACGCGCTCCTTGCCGTGCTTTGTGCCCAGCGCGGCTATCATCCCGGCGAACGCGCTCATGCGGACAGCTCGTCGAAGCGGGTGAACATCGCCGCGAGATCGACGTCCTCCATGCAACTCGCTGGACGCCCCTCGAAGTCACACGCGTAGATGTCGTGCGAGGCCTCCTCGAACCAGAGAGCCCGTATCGTCACGCGCGCGCGGCGTAGAATGGGCCCCGTGTGCGCGTCGTCGACAAGAGCGCGACAGCGCACAACGAGCGCAGCCTGGCTCGCTTCGGGTGTAGGCGCGTCTCCGTCCCCGCGGCAGCTCTCGTGACCGCAGACCACGACGTGGAGAACGCCTTGTACAAGGACGCCGTACTCGAGCGTTGCGCGCGTTGCCGTGTCGAGGTCGCGCGGCAGGCCCGTGAAGGTTTGCTGCACGTACGCCGTCGGAAACGCGGCGAGGAGCGACGCGGCTGCGGCGCTCTCCGAGCAGGCCACGAACATCAGCCGGGCGTGATCCCGATCGAGACGCTCGTGGTGCGCCTCGCGATGGGCGCGGAGCGCGAGCTGCCAGCGTGCCTGCGTCATGCCGCCAGCTCCGCATTCGTCGGCACCACGGGCTCCCACGTGAGCCCGCCCGCGTACCTCAGGGTCACGTGCCCGGCGTCGCCGAGCGCATAGAGGTGAAGCCAGCCGTTGTCGACGAGCGCGCGCACCGACGGGTGCTTCTCGAGGATGGCATTCATGGCCTCGACGGGCGCCGCGATGACGACGTTGAGGCGCATCGGCTCGTGCACCAGTCGCTCTCCGTCATGCACCGACTGCCAGGGAAGGCCGACACGAAGGTCGCCACCATTGCCCTCGAGCACGCCCACCGTACCGACGACGTTGTGCAGCACCTTGTTCCCGCAGCCGAAGGCGCGGTTGTCCACGGTCGACGCGTAGTACTGGAGGCTGATCCAGCTGCCGACCACCATCGGTGCAGTCATCACGAGCTCGAGGACTCCGAAGCCGGCGTCCTCTTTCCACTCGTAGGAGTGAAGGAACGAACGGCCTCCGAAGTCGATCCCCTCCGTCCGGTCACGCGGGGCCACGATGAACGCAGCGCAGCCCGCGAGTCCCCACTCCGGGCGCACATTCGACCAGTCGCGGCTTCGCGCCAGCAGCCCCGTGTTGCCGGCGGTGTCCGGTGTCTCGCGCAAGAGCGGTGCCCGCATGCCGCGAGCGCGCGCGCCAGCCTCGGCGAGCTTCGCGTCGAGCCGCTCGAGATCGCTCGCGTGTGTCGCCGGGACGACGTGGCGATCGAAGATGCGGACCTCGTCGGTCGTCGTGTCGTGGAGGCATCCGAGGAAAAGTGTGTCCTCCGGGATGACGACGCCGCGCTCGGCGAGCGCCTCACGCACCGACGGCTCGTTGAGCACGGCGGCGGCGACTCGCGCATTCGCTTCACCCGTATGCCCGCCGCACGCGCCGCAGTCGAGTCCTGCGGCGTGAGGGTTGTTCACTGTCGTCGAGCCGTGGCCCACGAGCATGACGACGCGCGCGAAGTCGGACGTGAGTGACATGCCGCGCAGAAGCCCTTCGGCCATGGCCACCCGCTGCTCCTCCGTCAGCCCGACCTTTCGCCCCGCATGCGAGCGCGGCGCAAGGCTCGGTCCAAGCTCGACGTCCGCGTCGATGTTGTCGCGCGACGGATGCGGCACCGTTCGCGTGAGCCCCAGCGCGTCCGCGAGGAGCTTCGGCGCAAAGGCGAGGCCCACCGGGCCGACGAAGCTGAAGCACGCGATCGCCCCTGACTTGAAGGCCTTCCACGCGTTCTTCGCGCGCCTTCGGACGATGCGCGTCTCCGCTACCCGCCGCGCGGAGTCATCGACCGCGCCGACCACCGACTCCGTGATCGTGGAGCTCGTGGTGAGGAGCACGGGGCACTGCGCGAGACCACGCTCGTGGCCGAGCGGGACGTACTCGATGGGGAACCCGAAGAACCCGGCAAACCCGATCGTCTCGCACTCTGGCTCGGCGGCTTCGAGGGCGCGTCGATAGACCTCGGAGCGGACGTCGATGCAGAACGCTGCCTGGACTCGCGGACGCCCCTTGGGAGGCTTCGGGGTCTTCGGCGCGGCGAGCTTGCCGATCAGGCTCTCCTGCCAGGCCTTCTCGTACGCGGACTGCAAGACGAGGCCGATGGCGAGATCGGCCGCACGAGGGGCCTCGCTCCGCGCACCGTACGCCTCTCGGGCGGCGGACCAACGCTCGGCAACTCCTTCGCTCGCGAACGCCTCGAGCAGCACGACCTCCCACGCCAGGCGGATCGCCAACACCTGCACCAGCGTCTCGTCTTTCTCTTTCGCATAGAGCTCGCGATCCCACACGAGGTGGCGCGCGTAGGCGGCCCAGCCGCCGACGCTGTAGAGGAGTCGCTGGAGGTAGGCATCGACGCCGGCACCCGAGATGCCCAGGCGAGCGATGGCGGCTTCGATCGCGCGAGGTGCTTCCGTGGGGAGCTGCTCGACGAGCCGTCGAAAGTCACGAGCTCCGTGGACCTCGGGCGTCGCATCGAGCACGGCTTCGGCACGCCACGCGTCGTATGGCGCGAGCGTTCGCCAGGGGGAAGGCCAGGAGGCTTGCCCTTGATCGAAGTAGGTCGCGGCCCACGCGCCGATGCGCTCGACGACGAGCTGCGCCCAGTCGGTCCCCGTCTTGTCGCTCACCACGTCCGCGACGGTGGGCAACGGCGTAGGCGCCTGCCCATCGCCAGCGCGCGCGAGCCCCTCGAATCGCTGGTCGGGAGGAAGACCAGGCAGCCCCTGCGCACGCGCCTCAGCGAGCGCGGCCCGGAGGTGCGTCGCGCCGATTCGTCCCGACGCGAGCGCGTCGGCGTAGAACCGACGCGGCATCGTCATCCGGGCGCCGGCGACGCGAGCCATGGTCTCGGCGGCATCGGCGAACGAGCGATCCGCAAGGCCCAAGAACGGGTTCACCGCGACGAAATGCTCGAGCGGCCAGACCGGCGCGAAGCCCTGCGTCACGCGAGAGACCGAGGCGTCGATGGCCTCCGTGGGAAGCACTGCCGACACGAGCTGCCGCGCGTGTGGACCGGACGTCCCCCACCGTGCCGGGGGCCGAGAGGCTGGCCGCCGCGCAGCGCCGATCATGCGATCGAAGTACGCGTTGGCGTAGAGGCCATTGCGCGCTTTGACGTAGACGCTCCGCAGGAGGCGCGAAGCCGAGAGCGACGGCAACATCACCTGGACGACGCTCACGAGCCCAAACCCCAGGAGCACTGCGATCGTCAGCCCGAGCGTGATCGCACCGGGCGCCGCAGCCTCGGGGATCGCACGACCGAGCGCGACGGCGCCGCCGAGCTCGAGGGCAAAGAAGGAGAGCGCAGTCGCCGCCGCGGACAGCGTCGACTGGCCCAGGAGCCTGAGGCTCGGCTCTCCGCGCAGTCCCTGAGCGATCAGGTGCCCGAGGCCGAGGGTGAGCACGGAAGCGAGCGCGATGCTCGTGGAGTGCTCGAGGACCGCGAATCCCAGCAGCCTCCCGACGCCCCAGACCAGGCCTGCCGCGAGCAGGAAGCTTGCGAGCATGGAGCCGAGCGCGACCTTGGCGTCCTTCCCAGGCACCCGCGCCGCTCGCTGGGTGTCGACGGCGCTGCCCGACGAGAGGAACGCGTGCGCCTTGTAGAACGAGTGGGCGACGAGGTGCACGATCGCGACCGAGTACGCGCCGATCCCGCAGAGCAGGAGCATGAACCCCATGTGGGCCGCGCTCGAGTAGGCGAGCGCGGTCTTCACACGGCTCTCGGTGACGAGCACCACCGAGGCGAATGCCGCCGTGAAACCTCCGATGACGATCAGCGCGCCGAGCGCCGGCGCGGACAGCTGCACGATCCCCGCGAGCCTCACGACGAGAAACGTCCCGCCGTTGAGGATCCCCGCGTGGAGGAGCGCGGACACCGGCGTTGGCGTCTCTTGCATCTCGGCGAGCCACCCGTGCGCCGGGAACTGCGCCGCCTTGAGGGCGGCGGTGAGCACGATCAAGATCGCAGCTGCGTGCACCGCTAGCGGCACCTCGCCGCGCTCGGCGATCGCGCGCGCGTGCTCGAGCAGCGCGCCGATATCGCCCGTCCCGAGCGCTCGCACGAGCAGCACGGAAGCGCCGACCAGGCACGCGTCACCGGCGCGGGCGACGATGAACTTCTTGCGCGCGGCGACGACCGCGCCGCGGCGGTCCGGATAGAAGAGCAAGAGCCGGTGCAGCGCGAGGCTCGTCGCGCTCCACATGATCGTGAGCTGCACGAGGTTGCCCGAGAGCACGAGCAGCATGACGCACGCGACCGTGAGGGCCAGGTCTCCCATGAAGACCGCCTGTCGCCCGTCGCCGTCCAGGTAGTTGCGGCTGAACTGGAGGACCGAGGCGCCGAGCGCGGCGACGAGGCAGAACATCACGGCGCTCAGCCCATCGATACGCAGGGAGAGCCCGAGGCCGCCTCCGCCCAGCAGGGAGCTCATGAGCGGTGCGCGCATCGCGGCGAGGACGGCGGTTCCGCAAGCGACGAGGAGCGCCACCCGAGTCGCGGCGCGTGTCGCGCGAAGCGCCACTCTCGGGTGCTTGCCCGAGTCGAGATACGCGGCGAGCGACGCCAGGGTGAGCGACAGCGGAGCTAGGAGCGGAAAGAGAGCTGCGAGGTCCACGGGGAATATGTACGGACCCGTGATTGATTGTTCCAATAGATTGAAGTGAACGTATCGTTCGCTAGGATAGAACGGTCGAGATGGTCAATTTTCACCACCTCCACTACTTCTGGGCCGTGGCGCACGAGGAGAACCTCACCCGGGCCGCCGGGCGGCTTCACGTCTCGCAGTCAGCCGTTTCGATGCAGATCCAGAAGCTCGAGGCGGAGCTGGGCCACGCGCTGTTCGAGCGGCGTGGCAAGCGACTGGTGTTGACCGAGGCCGGTCGCATCGCGCTCGACCACGCGGACGCGATCTTCGCGCGAGGCGAGGATCTGGTGAACGCGTTGGGTGAAGGAGGACGCGAGCGGCGCGTGCTTCGCGTCGGTTCCCTGGCGACGCTATCGAGGAACTTCCAGCTGCGATTCCTGAAGCCGCTCTTCCGGCGCGACGACGTGGAGCTCGTGGTCCGGTCGGGAGGCTTCGCGGACATGCTCAGGGCACTGGAGGCTCACCTCATCGACGTCCTCCTGGCCAACGCCGCGCCGCCGCGCGACGCGGCCACGCCCTGGGTCGCTCATCCGATCGCCAAGCAGGCCGTCAGCCTCGTCGGACATCCAACCCGGAAGAGACGGCCGAAGGATCTGAGGGCGCTCCTTGCGAGCGAGCCACTGGTTCTCCCGGCCGCAGAGAGCAGCATTCGCGCCGGGTTCGACGCCCTGGTGAACCGCCTCGGCGTCCGGCCCCGGATCGCAGCGGAGGTCGATGACATGGCGATGCTGCGTCTGCTCGCTCGCGAGCGTATCGGCCTCGCGGTGGTGCCGTCGATCGTCGTAGAGGACGAGCTGCGCTCGCGGGTCTTGGTCGAGATCGCCCCTCTGCCGCTGGTGGAGACGTTCTTCGCCATCACGCTCGCGCGACGATTCCCGAACCCCCTGTTGAAATCGCTCATTCGCGAGGGGGACCCCGGCGGACACCACGCTTAGCGTGCAATCGGTTCTGCCAGCGAAGGACCGAACGTGCCGTCGGGGGCCGCAAGCGACTCGGGATGCGGCGGCAAGTTCGGATTTGTGGCTGCCGGGCACGCGCGCGGGCCCGCTCCATCGAGATACGATCACTCGGGGGAGGTCCCGTGCAGCAAGCGCCGCGCCATGCTCTACGTGCCGGCGCGGGCCAGCGCGTAGAGCAGCGCCTTCGCGAACACCGCGGCCTTCTTGGAGCAGAGATGGCCCTGACCGTCGCCGTCGACGCCTTGTCCCTTGCTGGGGCACGCCGTCGTCGAGCGATTCGCCTGACAGATGCGCCACACGCCCGAGACCTCGCAGCGCTTGCCGCCGTCCTGGCTCTCGATGTCCTGCAAGTCGAAGATTGTCTCGGAGGCGAAGGTGGAGAGCATCCAGGTTCGCATCTTCATCTTCGGGCCGTTCTCGGCGACGTCGAACACGAGCGGCGGCGTGACGTGGAGCAGCCGCGCGCCGGTCTTGCGCACCTCGCTCGCCACGCGGACGTACTCCGCCTCGACCTTCGCGAGATCCTCGTCGCGCACGTCCGCGTAGCCGAAGCTGAAGGCCAGCACCTTCAGCTTGCCTTGATGGCGCTTGGCGATCTTCTCGATCAGCGCGAGCTTCTCCATCGGCTTTCCGTTGTCGATCGGCCCGACGTCATTGAAGAGGCCGCCGTTCGGTCCCGCGGCCACCGACGATGCGCCGGGGCCGTAATACTCGAACTTGAAGCCGAGCGACTCGGCGCCGTCCTCGAGGTCTTGCCCGACCGACTGATGCACGTAGATGGATGGCGACGCCTTCAGCTTGGCCTTGTCCGCGGCCGAGAGCGCGTCCCATGCTGCGATGCCCGAGGCACCGATCACCCCGGGGCTGGTCGGCGCAGCTGCCGCAGCAACGGGGGAGCTGGGTTTCGCTCCTCCGGCGGACGTTGCCGGCTCAGACGCCTCGGCCGCCGTGCCACGCCCGGCTGCGGAGAGGCGATCGCAGGATGACGAAAGCGCGCCGCAGAGCGCGAGCGCGGTCAGAAGCGGGAGCGGTCGGTCGTTCATTCCGTTCGGGTCTCACGGGCTCGCGCCGGGCTCAATACGAAACGAAGAATGACCTGCGCTCGTCTCGTGCGCTGGGCGCGAGCACGTCGGCGGTCCCCCATCTCACGTTCGCCGAATTCTCCGCGTCGCGGCTCGCGCTCTCCTCAGCGCGCGGTGCCAGCTGGCGAGTATGCGATGCACTTGAAGCCAGGTTCGACCCGATGTCGAACGCGCGCGTGCCGGACGCCCAGACCTTCCCGCTCGAGGGCACGGCCAAGGACCAGAGCTCGTCCTTGTTCGTCGACACCTTCTCGATCCCCGTCGCCGTGAAGGCCTGCGCCGCGAGGTCGAACCGGACGACGCTCCGCACGCTCGGCGCGGGCTGATTCTCCATCATGTAGATCGAGCCGCCCGCGAGAAGCGGCGCGCGGAGCGACGTCGCCGGCTTGCCCGCCACGAGGGGCGGATCGAACGTCTTCGTGATGGCGCCGGCGCAGATGTCGACGAGGCCGAGCCAGCCCGTGCCGTCGCCCGGCGACCCGGACGCGGGGATATCGCGACCGATCGCGACGTACGCGCGGTCGGAGGCGGGGTCGAATGCCGCCTCGACCAGGGGGCCCGGGAGCGGGATCGTGTAGGACGCAGCGCAGGTCGCCGCGTCGCCGCCTGCGTCTGTCGGCGTCACGCCGGAAGTCTCGTTGCCCGCTCCGACCGCACGCTCGGCGGGCGTGAGGTCGCCGTGTCAGTGGCTCATGTGCGCTCGGCCTGCCGGCGTCACGCCGGCATCGTGAGCAGCGGTCACGCGCGGCCGTACACGGGGAGCTCGGCGCCGCTGACGTCGCGCGAGTCCTCGGAGAGGAGGAACGCGATCACCGAGGACGCCGAGTCGAGCGAGACCCACTTCGACGGATCCGCGGAAGGCATCGACGAGCGATTCGCCGGCGTGTCCATCGTGCTCGGCAGGATCGAGTTGATGCGCACGCCGTGCTCGAGCACCTCCTGCGCGACCGTCTGCGCCATCGTGACGACCGCCGCCTTCGACGCGGCGTAGGCCGCCGAGCCGGTGCTCGTCCACGGGCGCTCCACCGCGCGTGAGCCGATGACGACGATGCTGCCGTGCTTCGCCTCGACCATCGACGGCAAGAGCGCTCGCAGCGCGCGATAGGCGGTGTCGACGTTGAGCGCGATCATCTTCGCGTAACCGGTGTCGTCCTTCGCGGCGTGAAGCGGCGCGCCGCCGTCCCAGCCGCCGGCGACCAGCACGCCGTGCGTCGGCAGACCGCCGAACGCCGCCTTCGTCGCCGCAAGCGCGCCCTGCCAGGTCGCTGCGACGCCGAAGTCGCCCGCATGACCGAGCGCGTTCTCCTTGCCGAGCTGCTGGACGAGCTGCGCGAGGCGATCCTTCGCGCGCTCGGTGTCGAACAGCGCGACGCGGTAGCCCTTGCCGACGAGGTGAGCCGCGAGCGCGCTGCCGAGCGCGCCCGCTCCGCCGGTGATGGCGGCGATCCGGGTCGTGGTCATGCACGCGATCCTACGCGTGAACGAGATGCATGCGCGGGTTCACGAAGCCTGCGGTGGGCGTTCAAGTCGCCTGCGTGCCTCGTGCATTTCGATGCGATCGACGAGCGACCGGACTTTACTCACGATCGTGATATTCTCTCACCAATCCGGGCGTTCGGCGCCAACCTCCAGGGTGGAGCTTCCTCCCGGCGCCGACCTTGCTCATCCTCACGACTCGGCGGGATTCATGAGCTCGATCACCAAGGCAAACCTGAACAGGTTTCTCTCGCGGCCCTGGGACGAGCTCGCAGCGCTCAAACAGCGGCACTGGAGCGAGGCTCTCGAAGCCGATCCGCTGGCGACGTTCCGCGCATCAGAGGAGCTCTGGGAGCTCCTTCGCGAGAGGGGCCACACGACCAACCCGAGCGAGCGTGCCGCCGATCTCGACGCGCATATCCGTCTTCGCGCACTGCTCGACCGGACGCGACATGTCAAAGTCCAAGCTCGTTGAGACGTTCGAGGCGCTATCCGCGGCGTTCGAAGATCTCGCGCTTCGTTGGTATGTATTCGGTGCTCAGGCGGCCATCTTTCATGGCATCACGCGCGCGACCGCGGACATCGACGTGACCGTCGACGCGGGCGACCATCCAACGGCCGCCGTCGCAGATTCGCTGACGGCTCACGGGTTCACCTTGCGCGTCGCCGACCCAGCATTCGTAGAGCGAACGCGTGTGCTCCCCGTCGTTCACGCGACAGGTGTTCCCGTCGATGTCGTGCTTGCTGGCCCGGGCATCGAGGAGCTCTTTCTCGATCGCGTCGTGCATCGTCGCGTCGGGCAAGTCGAGATCCCGATCGCGGCAGCGGAAGACATCATCATCATGAAGATCCTTGCCGGGCGGCCGAAGGACCTCGACGACGTCCGCGGGATCGTCTCGGCCAAAGGCGACCTGAATGTGTCGCAGGTTCGAGAAACGTTGACGATGCTCGAAGGCGCTCTCGATCAGAGCGATCTCACTCCTGTGTTCGAAGGGATCTGGCGAGCCTCCGGCAAGCGATAGAGCCGCCTGGACTCTGCCAAGACGTCGCGACGGTCACCTCAGCTGGAACCGCCCGACGATCGGCACGTGATCGGAGAGCCCGCGGAAGACGCCGTTCCGCTGTCCGAAGCGGTGCGTGCTCTCGAAATCCAGCCACTTCAGGCCCCCGCCGCTGAACATGTGATCGAGATGCATGCGCAGGTTCATGAAGCCTGCGGTCGGCCACTTCACGAGCGCCTCCTCGTCGAGGCGGTAGTAGTCGGCGAACGGATCCCGGAAGCCGATGTCGCGGAGCGCGCGATAGACCGGCGAGCCCGGGAGAGCATTGAAGTCGCCGACCACGACGAAGCGCTCGCTCCTTCGCTCCTTCGTGACGAAGCGCGCGAGGTTCATCGCCTCCTCGAGCTGGTTCGGCCCCCACCCCATGCGCCTCGGCTCCAGCCAGAACGCGGACGAGAACGTCGTCGGCAGGCTGAGGTGCGTGTTGAAGATGTCGAGGTCGAGCCCCGACTTGTGCACGACGCGCAGGTGCGCGCAGATGCGCGTCTGCTTCAGCTTCTTCACCGGGTGGATGCGCGAGCGCCGGTGCGTGATGTCGTGCGGGTCGAGCGCGTTGTGATGCGAGACGCTGAAGTCGCGCTTCGCGATCACCGCGAGGCCGGTCGTGTAGAGCGGCGCGACGCTCAGCTTGTAGGCGTGCGCCGGGAAGTAATAGGCCTCGTAGGTGTCACGCTTGCCCGCCGCGTGGAGCGCGCGATGCAGCATGGCCATGAGCCGCTCGAGCTGCGTCTCGCCGTCGGGCGACGGGTGCGCGAGGTTCGAGCGCAGCGAGGCCGTCTCGACCTCCTGCAGGCAGATCACGTCCGCGAGCGGGTCGAGCGTGGCGAGAGCGCCCGCGATGCGCTCCATCGCCTTCGCCGTGCTCGCGATGCCGCGCGTGCCGTGACCGAAGTAACGAACGTTGTACGTGAGGACGCGTACGGCAGGCATCGAAGCTCCCGATTGTAGACCAGCGCGAGGTGCATGCGTGCGCCGTCGCGTTCAGGGGTGTGCGTTGATCTCGACGGAGCCGGCATACGCGTAGGTCCCGGAGCCAATGCGCCAGAAAGCTAAGCACGACGACGGCGTTTCGCCAGTTTCGGCTACACTCCGCTCGTGAATCAACCGCGCGCCACGCTCGCGGCAGGCATGGAGGTCACGCCCAGCGTGCGCCTCCTCAGCCCGATCGGCGAAGGCGGCATGGGCTCGGTGTGGCTCGCGGACCACACGGGCCTGAACACGCGCGTCGTCGTGAAGTTCATGCTCGACGGCCTCGACTCCAGCACGACGGCGCGCGCCCGCTTCAAGCGCGAGGCCGAGGCCGCGTCGCAGGTGAAGAGCCCGCACGTCGTCCAGACCTTCGACTACGGCGTCACCTCCGAGGGCGTTCCGTTCATCGTGATGGAGCACCTCGAGGGTCGCGATCTCGGCGCCGAGCTCGCGGCTCGCGGCGCGCTCGATCCGGCGACGGTCGTGACCATCGTCACGCAGGTGGCGAAGGCGCTCACGAAGGCCCACGCCGCGGGGCTCCTCCATCGCGACATCAAGCCCGCCAACATCTTCCTCTGCCACGGCGAGGCGGAGGACGAGCTCTTCGTGAAGCTCCTCGACTTCGGCATCGCCAAGACGCCGAACGTCGAAGGCGAGGCCGACCTCGACGGCCAGACGAAGACCGGACAGGTCGTCGGCACGCCGTTCTACATGAGCCCAGAGCAGGTCACGGCGCAGAAGGTCGTCGATCTGCGGAGCGATCTCTGGTCGCTCGGCATCGTCGCGTTCGAGGCGCTCACCGGGCACCGGCCGTACGACGGTCCCTCGTTCGGTGCGCTTGCCGTGAAGATCGCGACGGGCGAGCAACCCAGGCCGTCCGCCGAGAATCCGGCGCTCCCCGCGAGCGTCGACGCGTGGTTCGCGCGCGCTTGTGCACGCGACCCGGCCGCACGATTCGCCTCCGCACGCGAGCTTGCCGACGGCCTGCGCGGTGCGTTCGAGGGCGTCGTCTCCCTGCCGCCGGTGGCCTCGGGCGGAGCGATCTCCGATTCGCGCCCGGCCAGCTCCGGGTCGCGTCCCACGAAGCCGTCCGCGGGCTCGGAGGAGACCGATCGCCCGTCCTTCGTCCTCGCCTCGACCGTCCAGACCGACGACCCCACGGGCGATCCCTCCGCGCTCGCGAGGAGCGAGCCGGGGCGCGCCGTCGTCGCGTCGGCCGAGCGCACGGGAGATTCCGCGGCCTCGTCCGGCAAGGCGCCCGCGCGTGGCAAGCTCGTCGTCCCCGTCGTCGCGCTCGCCGTGATCACGCTCGCGCTCGCCGCCGGTTGGATGGCGCGGGAGCACAGCGGAAGCGAGCCCGCCCCCTCTACGCACGCCGCGGTCTCGGTCGCGCCCTTCGCGTCGGCGTCGCCTCCCGCATCGACGACCGCCCCCGCCGCTTCGCAAGCCGTCGTGCTCGACGACGCGGGCCCGGCGGCGTCAGCCTCGGCCCCCGTCGGTCCGCCAGCGTCAGCGCGCGTCGCGAGCTCGGCGTCCGCGGTGCCTCGCGTGCCCACCGTCGTCGTACGCCCCTCGGCGACGGCCTCCCCCACGAAGCCCGTCCCGAGCTCCGACGTCGTGCCGCGCGTGCCTCCTCGCCCGAGCGCGACGGTCCACGACGACCCTCTCTTCTGATGCGTAGCTCCGATGCGTAGCCGCTCGTTCGCCGTCGCTCTCTCTCTCGTGCTCCTCAGGCAGGCGGCGTCGCCTTCGCGCGCGCACGCGGCTCCCGCCGGTACCGAGCCCAGTGCAGGCGATCTCGCGACCGCACGCAGCGCCCTCAAGGAGGGCCTCGTGCTCCGAGAAAGAGGCGATCTCGTGGGCGCGCTCGGCCGCCTGACGACGGCGCACGATCTCGTCGCGACGCCCGTCACGCTCTTCGAGCTCGGAAAGACTCACCTCCTCATGGGCCACGTGCTCCAGGCCCACGAGCTGTTCATCAAGATCGGTCGCCTTCCGCCCGCGCTCGAGGAGTCGCAGCGTTCCACGACGGCGCGTGAGGAGGCGAGCCGCCTTGCCGCCGATCTCGAGCCGCGCATCCCGACGCTGCGGATCCGCCTCGCGAAGCTCCCTCCCGAGGCGACCGCGGTCGTACACGTCGACGAGGAGCCGGTCACGATGACCGGCGAGGTGACCCCTCGCGCGGTCGAGCCCGGCAAGCATGTCATCCTCGCGCGCGCCGGTGACGGGCCCGAGGTGCGCGTCACCCTCGAGCTCGCCGAGGGCGAGACGAAGGACATCGAGCTCGCGCCGCAATGGATCCCGCCGAAGGTCCCCGTCGCTCCGCCGCCGGGCGGCCAGATCGTCTTCCTCCGGCAGACGAACCCGCTCGTGTTCCTCGGCTTCACGGCGGCGTCCGTCTCGCTCACGCTGACGGGCGTGGCGTCCGTCCTCGCCGTGAACGCCGCCGGCCGTGCTCACGATCGCTGCGGCTCCGACTATTGCCCGCAGCGCATTCGTGACTCCGACATCACCGAGATGCGCACGTGGATCGCCGTCTCTGCCATCGCGGGAGCGGCGACGCTCGCGTTCGTCACGGTGGCCGTCCTCAGCATCTCGAGACCCGTGAACGAGAAGGTCACCGCGGGCGTGAGGCCGTACGTCGGCGTGGGCTCGGCCGGCGTCCTCGGGTCGTTCTGATCATGCGGCGCTCCTCTACCCACGTCGTCGTCGCCGCGGCTCTCGCCGCGCTCGGCGCCGCGCTCTCGTGCAAGACGTTCGATCTCCCAGGCGAGATCTGCGACCCGTCGAAGCAGCACGGCGGCGAGCTCATGACTCCGCTCTCCGACGCCACCTGCAATCGCTGCCTCGAGGACCGCTGTTGCGACGCGGTCGGCGTCTGCGAGCGAAAGGAGGGGTGCACACCGGTGGTCTCCGCCGTCCACGCGTGTGTCATCCACGAGGGCCTCGCGGGCGCGCGCAAGGAGACCGCGTGCGCGGAAGGGCAGAAGCTCGCCGATCTCCAGGAGGCCGACACCGCGTATCGGTGCATGCGCGATCAGTGCGGCGCCGAGTGCGGCCTGCCCGTGTGTCGTGTCGATCCGGCGGCGCTGCTCATCCACAGCGCCAACTGCGACGGCTGCTTCGCGAGCTCGTGCTGCCCGCAGCTCAACGAGTGCTACGCGAGCCGCGCCTGCAAGCTGACGATCGAGTGCATCGTCAAGGAGTGCGGCACGGGCTTCGGCACGACGCTCACCGCGGGCATCCTCGGCGGCGCTCCCGATGCCGGCACCGGCGTCTTCGACGGACAGGACGTCTGCGCGCGGGACGGAGGCACGAGCTCTGGCGGCCCGCCCGCGTGCGTGCAGAAATGCCTCTGCGCGTTCAAGGACAACGACCAGGGGCTCACGCCGACCGAGACCGCCAAGCGGCCGGTGAGCCTCGCGCTCGCCGTCTACCAGTGTGGCGTCAGCGCCGGCTGCGCGCCTTCGTGCACGGATCCGCCGGACGGCGCCGCTCCCTGAACTGCACGGAACTCCGTCGTTTCCATGCGGAGGGCGCGCCTCGATGGATCGCAACTGGTCCATGTAGGTGCCTGGATTCCTTGAGTTTTATGGTTCATCGAAAAAACCGGTGCTACGGTTTGATCGTGGGGTCGGCATTGATTCATCCGTTCCGTTCGCGCGTCGCGCTCGGCACCGTGCTGGGCGCGAGCCTCGTGGCGCTCATCGCGTGCACCGCGCCGTCACCGCCTGACGAGATCCTCACCGGCGACCCGCAGCCGACGAAGACACCGGTCAACGGCACGCCGAGCACGACCGAGACGAAGCAGGCCGACGCGAGCGTGCCGGACACCGCTTCGCCCGAGGCCTGCAAGACGGTCGCTCCGAACAACCGTTGTGGTCTCGTTCCGCAGTGCGGCTGCGGCATCAACGAGACATGCGACGTGACGAACGAGACCACCGGCGCGACGTCGTGCGTGACGGCGGGCGGCGCGACGCTCGGCAGGCCTTGCGTGCAGACGGGCGATTGCCTCGCGGGGCTCACGTGTCAGTTCGGCGCGTGTCGTACGTACTGCGGCACGGCGCGATCGAAGTGCACGGTCGCCGGCACCGACCTCTGCGTCGAGATGCTCGGCGCCGACGACAAGCCCATCCCGAACAAGAACTTCTGCACGCTGACGTGCGACCCGCGCGTGCCCGCCGCCGTGTGTGGCACCAACTCGTGTCACTGGTTCGAGGACTACTACAAGCCGAATTCCGTGAGCGACTGCAACCGGCCCGGCACGACCGCGCCGTACAACCAGTGCCAGGGCGACATCGATTGTCAGCCTGGCTTCGCGTGCAGCAACCATCCGAAGTTCGGCCTCGAGTGCGAGCGCTGGTGTCGGGTCGGCGTTGCCGGCGACTGCCCGACGACCCCGGCTGGGCTCAAGTGCGTGGACGTGTTCGGGGCCCTCGCGCCGGTCATCGGCGGTGTGAAGGAAGGCCTCTGCCAGTAGAGCGCGCGAGTGTGGTAGCCCTTCTCCCAGGACTTCCACATGTCGGACCGAATCAACGTACGCACTCTGCTCGAGCAGAAGGGTCAACTCGCCGATGACGTCGTCGCCATCAAGGTAGACGGCAAGCTCATCGATCTTCACTCCTCCGTCGACCCCACGGCGAGCTTCGAGCTCGTGCGCACGACGGACAAGGACGGCCTGCAGGTCATTCGCCACTCCACCGCGCACGTCATGGCGGACGCGGTCCAGAAGCTCTTCCCGGGCACGAAGGTCACCATCGGTCCCGCGATCGAGGATGGCTTCTACTACGACTTCGACAAACCGGGCGGCGGTTTCACCGAGGAGGACCTCGCGAAGATCGAAAAAGCGATGCGCGACATCGTGAAGAGCAACACGCCCTTCCGTCGCGAGGTCGTCTCGCGCGACGCGGCCATCGCGCTCTTCGAGAAGATGGGCGAGACCTTCAAGGTCGAGATCATCAAGTCGATCCCCGAGGGCGAGGAGATCAGCCTCTACAAGCACGGCACCCACGAGAAGTCCTCGAACTACGAGAAGGACTGGGTCGACGTCTGCGAGGGCCCGCACGTCCCGCGCACCAGCCACCTCGGCGCGGTGAAGCTCACGAGCGTCGCCGGCGCGTACTGGCGCGGCGACGAGCGCAACCCGATGCTCCAGCGCATCTACGGCACCGCGTTCGCCACCAAGGAGGCGCTCGACGAGCACCTCCGCCTCATCGAGGAGGCGAAGGCGCGTGACCACCGCAAGCTCGGCAAGGAGCTCGAGCTCTTCATCTTCGATCCTGTCGCCCCGGCGATGCCGTTCTTCCTCCCGCGCGGCGCGTTCCTCTACAACGCGCTCGTCCAGTACATGCGCGAGATGTACGCGATCGATGGCTACGACGAGGTGATCACGCCGCAGGCGTTCGACCCGAAGCTGTTCCGCACGAGCGGCCACCTCGGCAACTACAACGAGAACATGTACCGCCTCTGGACGGAGGACCTCCTCGAGGAGCTGACCGCCAAGGACAAGGACGGCAACGACAAGAGCGCCGCCGACTTCGTCAAGCAGCTGCAGGACAACTCGTTCGCCATCAAGCCGATGAACTGTCCGAGCCACTGCGTGATCTTCGGGTCACGGCGGCGGAGCTACCGCGAGCTCCCGTGGCGCATGGCCGACTTCGGTCGCCTCCATCGCTACGAGCGTGGCGGCGTCGTCCACGGTCTCTCGCGCGTGCGCACGTTCTGTCAGGACGACGCGCACATCTTCTGCACCCGCGAGCAGGTGGCAGGCGAGATCGAGAAGTTCATGAAGCTCTTCTACCGGGTCTACAAGGCCTTCGGCTTCGAGAAGATCGACGTGAAGCTCGCGACTCGCCCCGAGAAGCGCGTCGGCAGCGACGAGTTCTGGGACATGTCCGAGACCGCGCTGCAGAAGGGCCTCGAGAGCGCCGGCCTCACCTTCGAGACCCTCCCCGGCGAGGGCGCGTTCTACGGCCCGAAGATCGAGTTCCACGTGCAGGACGCGCTGAAGCGCAGCTGGCAGCTCGGCACGATGCAGTACGACCCGAACCTGCCCGAGCGCTTCGAGCTCGACTACGTCGGCGAGGACGGCAAGGAGCACCGCCCGGTCATGCTCCATCGCGCGATCTTCGGCTCGCTCGAGCGGTTCATCAGCGTCTACATCGAGCACTGCGGCGGGAACTTCCCGGCGTGGATCGCCCCGATGCAGGCAAAGGTCCTCACGGTGAGCGACAAGAGCGAGGCCTACGGGCGCGACGTGCTCGCGCGCCTCAAGGCCAAGAGCTTCCGCGTCGAGGCGGACTTCACGGGCGACAAGCTCGGCGCGAAGATCCGCAACGCCCGGAGCGCTCGTCACCCGTACATGATCGTCATCGGCGAGAAGGATGCCGAGGGCGGCACCGTCTCGGTCCGCTCGCGCGACAAGGGCGAGCTCGGCGCGATGCCGTTCGATCAGTTCGCCGCGATGCTCACGGAAGAGAGCAAGCTCCCGGTCTAGCAGATGGGGCTCCGCCCCCTCACGTTTCGCGCGAGCCCGTCCGGGTCGGGCGACTGGAGCGGCGTGACTTGCCCGCGGCGAGCGGCGCTTCGCGCCGAGGACCCGCGTGGTTCGAGCAGACGCGGAACGCCGGAGAGGGCTCGGGAAGCCACAATGCGCAGGCGCCGCGTCGCGGAGTAGCCTCTCCGCAGAAGTTTGTCGGCGTTCGCTGGCGGAGGGGCACCGATGACGGGGGCGGATCGCGGAGCTCGGAATTCGGAATGTCGGACGTTGGAGACGGGCCGCACGCGCCTGACGCTCGACGTCCTCGTGGTGGACGATGACGTGCTCGTTGGCCGAGCGGTGAAGCGGCTGGCGCCTCCGGACGTCAGCGCGCGGTGCACGACGACCAAGCCGCGCGCGATCGAGCTGCTGCGCGATCGCGCCTGGCCGTGCGCCGTCGCGCTCATCGACGTGAAGCTTGGCAACGAGCGGTTAGGCGGACTCGACGTGCTCGACGTGGCCCGCGTGGAGCGGCCGGCGGTGCGGTGTGTACTGGTCACGGGGTCGAGCGACATCGAGGTGAAGCGGCGCGCGTTTCTGCATCGTGTGCACATTCTCCCCAAGCCATTCACCAGGGAGCAGCTCGCGACAATCTTCGACGAGGTGCGCCCGCGAGCGACTCCGTCACCGCGCGATACGGTCGCCGACTGCGTCGCGCGACGCGCGCTCGAATGGCGGCTCTCGCCGATGCCGTGCGAGGTCTTGCGTGTGCTCGCGACGAATGAGAAGCGTCCTCACGAAGAGACGGCGCGCGCGCTGGGCGTCGCGCTGAACACGCTCCGCGCGCACATCCAGGTGATCCTCTGGCGGAGCGGGCTGCCGACCATCGACGCCGTGAGGGAGACGTTGTTGCGTGACTCTCTCTCTCTGCGAGGGGCGGGCCAGGTAGCTCCTCGTAGTCCGCGCGGACGAGGACACGCGTTCAGGATTAGTCCGCGCGGACGAGGACAGCTGCGCAGATTGCGAACGATCGCCGCATCGCATCTTCTCACCACACGCCGAGCTGCTTGGTGCAGCTCGACCGTGTGTCGCAGAGAGGAGAATGCCGTGTACGGATACTTGCTGCAGGACTGGCTGACGGTTAGGGGCACGCAGAACGGAGTCGCCATCATCCAGTCGGAGGCGGACTGGATGAGCT
>Ga0335397_10001580_pt1 | contig 31070 bp, 23 predicted proteins | sample MAT04_FD_205740 | JGI IMG/M metagenome (GOLD analysis project Ga0335397, IMG submission 205740) | Freshwater microbial communities from Lake Fryxell liftoff mats and glacier meltwater in Antarctica - MAT-04 (spades assembly) (version 2) ... | reverse complement strand
GTTAAAACCCCATACAATTCAAAAAAGCAGTGATGTCAATATCTACCGGAATTGCCGTTCCTTCTTTGTTGGGTAGTCAGCAATTATACAACCCATGTGGCTTTAGCACATTTTTAGTTCTTCTCTAGCGCCCAAACATTTTATCCAGCTCTTCTTTTTTAAAACTCATATAAGTGGGTTTGCCATTGGGTGTACTGTTGGGCACCCCACAGGCAAACAAATCGGTTACCAAAATATTCATTTCCTTTTGGCCTAAAGACATCCCGGTTTTAATAGCCTGTTGCAGTGCCATGGAACGAAGCAGTTTTTCTCTTTTAGAAAATTTAAGATCGGTGCTAAAATGTTTGTATTGCTCCAGTATTTTTTCAATTGCCATTTTTTCATTTCCGGTGTCCATGTCTGCAGGGGTACCCTGAATTACAAAAGTGTTGTTGCCAAAAGGCTCCAGCAAATAACCCAACAGGTGCAGGTCTGGCAACAACTCTGTGAGCAATAGGGCATCAGCCGCAGAGAGTTCGATGGTGCCGGGGAATAAACTTCTTTGAGTGGCAATTGCCTTGCCCGAAAATGCATTCATAAATCTTTCATACAAAATACGCTCATGCGCATTTTGCTGATTGATGAGTAAATAACCACGATCGTTTTGCACAACAATATATGCGTTGTGAATCTGTAATAAATACTCAGTTTTAAGCCCAGAATTTTCCGAAATATTTCGGATGCTTGTAAACTCATCAACGGCAAATGAGCGCTGGCCCTGAACGTTTAAATCTGAACTTTGAACTTTTGAATCTGAATTCTTTGAAGCAGGTTCATAAAAATCTTTCCAGTGTTTTAACTCACTTTTGTTTTCTATAAAATGAGCCTGGTTCTTTTGCGAAAATGTTTGATACAATGAAGAAGAAGCTGCAGATGATTTATGCTCTTCAGTAAAAGGTTTGTTCACTGCATCCAGGTTTTGTATATCCGCATCCAAATCAAAATCCAATGTGGGTGTAATACTAAATTGAGCCAAAGCATGTTTCACAGCACTTTGCACAAAAGCATATACAATCTTTTCATCCTCAAATTTTATTTCCTGTTTGGTAGGATGCACATTAATATCCAACTGTGCCGGATCCAGGTCTATAAACAGAGCATACATCGGGTAACTGTCTTTGCCAATCATTTCATTAAAAGCATTCATCACCGCATGATTGAGATAGGCACTTTTTATAAACCGGTTGTTTACAAAAAAATATTGATCACCCCTTGTTTTTTTAGCCGTTTCCGGCTTACCAACAAACCCTATAATATCCAGGTAATCGGTATGCTCCTGCACACTTACGAGTTTAGCATTATAACTGCTGCCAAGAATTTGAACAATCCGTTGTTTTAAAGAACCTTTTTCCAGGTGAAAAACCTGCTGCCCATTGGAAGAAAATGAAAAGAATATTTCAGGAAAAGCCATAGCTACCCTTATAAATTCATCTACAATATGTTTTAATTCTGAAGCATTGCTTTTTAAAAAATTTCTACGTGCAGGAACATTAAAAAATAAATTTTTCATTGCAATACTGCTGCCGTTTTCCATTGCCACAGGCTCCTGTTTTTTTACCACACTATTCTCAATTTCCAAATACACGCCGGCATCATCTTCTGCCCTTTTGGTTTTCATTTCTACCTGGGCTACTGCGGCAATACTGGCCAGGGCCTCGCCCCTAAAACCCATGGTTTTAATCCTAAACAAATCATCTATATTTCTAATCTTAGAAGTAGCGTGCCTTTCAAAAGCCATGCGGGCATCAGTTTCGCTCATACCCTTGCCATTGTCTATCACCTGTATCAATGCTTTTCCGGCATCATTCACCAGCAGTTTTATTTCATCTGCCCCTGCATCCACTGCATTTTCCAGCAATTCCTTTACAGCACTGGCAGGCCGCTGAATCACTTCACCGGCAGCAATCTGGTTGGCAATGTTATCTGGAAGTAATTGAATAATATCGGGCAAAATAAATTTTTCTTTAGTGTTGCTGCAAAAATACGCAGTTAAAAAGTTAATCATTCAATATTGCAAAAGTTTCATGTTGATGGCACTATCATTTTATCACTTACTTTTTTGCTGCTGAAGTTTCTTAAAGTTAAAAATTACATTTGCTATGACCTTAAAACTTAATTCTTCTTAATTTGTGACTATAAAAAGAACGTATGTTGAAATTTATCTGTTTGATTGCTTTTGTTATTTTTACCGGATTTTTAAAAGTATCTGCTCAAAATAATAAATCTACCCTTTGGGCAGACAGTGTCTATAAAACCTTAAACAATGATGAACGCATCGCACAATTAATGGTGGTCCGTTTGTCAACCATAGATGGTAAAACAAAAACAGTTACTTTTTTTGAGGCCCAGGTAGATTCGCTCATCACCCAATATAATATAGGAGGAATCTGTGTTTTCCAGGGAAGTCCTGTAAAACAAGCAGAGATCATCAACAAACTGCAGGCAAAAGCCAAAACCCCCATTTTAATGTGCATTGATGCAGAATGGGGTGTTGGTATGCGAATGACAGACAGTGTACTGCCCCTGCCCAGGCAAATGATGTTGGGAGCCATGCAGGATGCATCAATTGTTTATCAATATGGAAATTTAGTAGGAGAACAATGTAAGCGTGTAGGCCTTCACGTTAATTATGCGCCGGTAGTAGATATAAACAACAACCCTAATAACCCGGTAATTAACGAACGTAGTTTTGGCGAAGACAAATATAAAGTTGCCCGTTATGGAATTGAATATATGAGGGGGATGCAGGATGTGGGTGTTATGGCCTGTGCCAAACATTTTCCCGGCCACGGTGATGTGGATGTAGATTCGCATTACGATCTTCCGGTGATTAATAAAACCATGGCCCAACTTGATTCGCTGGAGCTATACCCATTTCGCCAAATTTTTAATGCAGGTGTAAGCAGTGTGATGGTTGCTCATTTATTTATTCCTTCTATTGATACAACGGCCAACAGGGCCACTTCTCTTTCGCCACTAAATATTAATGGCCTTATGCGGAACAAACTGGGCTACCAGGGACTAACTTTTACTGATGCCCTGGAAATGCAGGGTGTAAAAAAATTCTTTCCCGATGGAGAAGCTTCTGTATTGTCGCTGATTGCCGGCAATGATATGCTATGCCTGCCCGGAGATGTACCACTGGCTATTACAAAAATTAAAGAAGCCATTGCAAACAATAAATTAAGCTGGGCCGATATAGAACTGCATTGCAAAAAAGTATTACAGTCAAAATATGAATATGGTTTAAATAACTACACTCCCATACAAACAGCCAACCTTACGGCCGATTTAAATGCAGGGATACCAGCTATGCGCAAACTGGTAGCAGAAAATGCCATTACACTTGCCATAAAAAAAGACGACAGCTTTTTTCCTTTATCTACCTGGAACAATAATAAAACAGGCGATGTAGCTTTTATTGCTATTGGCACTAAAATAGAAAATGCACTGGCACAAAGAATGAAATCAGATTACAATGCCACTATATTTTATGCCGCTGATGAAGTTAAAGACAGTGCTGATATAACCGGATTTGTAAATAACATCCATAAAAATTTTAAAAAAGTGGTGGTTGGTCTGCACAATTTAGGACGTAGCCCCGCAAGCAATTTTGGTCTCAGTTCATTAACGATTGCATTGGTAAATGAGTTGCAGCAAAAAACAAACAGCATCCTCTTACAATTTGGGAATGCTTATGCAGCAAAAAACTGGTGCGATGCAAAAAACCTGGTTATATGTTATGAAGATGATGATATCATACAGGCAGTAGCTGCGGATTTGCTGCAGGGTAAACTTGATTACAAAGGGGTATTACCTGTAACCGTATGCAATAATTTAAAATTTGGGTATGCCATTAAAACTCCGGTTAAGGCCTCATCCACCAACCAATGGAGCATGGATTTAGCAGGCATCAGCAAAATTGATTCTATTGCCAATGATGCCATTGCCAATAAAGCCGCACCAGGCTGTGTAGTACTCATTTTAAAAGACGGAAAAATTGCTTTTGAAAAAGCATATGGCAATTATACCTATGATGCAAAAGAAGCGATGACCATTGAATCTGTTTTTGATATGGCATCTGTAACTAAAATTTGTGCAACTACTATTTCTCTAATGAAGTTGTATGACGAAGGCAAAATTGATCTTAATAAAAAATTAGGCGATTACCTTCCATACGTAAGGGGAACCAACAAAGAAAATTTATTAATTAAAAAAATATTATTGCATGAGGCCGGCCTGGTTTCTTATATTCCTTTTTATAAAGAAACCCTGGATGCTGAAGGCAAACCGCTAACCAATATTTACTCCGATAAGAAAAAGGATTCATTTAATATCAGGGTAGCCGATCAGTTATATATGGCCGATAGATGGATTGATACCATACAGCAAAGAATTTTAAAAAGTCCGCTTGGGCCGGATAATAAATATGTTTACAGCGATAATGATTTTATTTTCTTAGCCGGTATTGTAGAACAAGTGAGTGGGATGACCCTTGATGCATATGCAAAAAAATATTTTTATGCGCCCATGAGTTTGCCCTCTATTGGTTTCAATCCTTTGCAGAAACATGCGGTGAGCCTGATTGTACCTACAGAAGAAGAAACCAAATTTCGCAACCAGCTTATAAGGGGAGATGTGCACGACCCGGGTGCTGCAATGATGGGAGGTATGGCTGGTCACGCAGGATTATTCAGCAATGCATATGACATTGCAGCTCTTATGCAAATGCTAATGAATGGAGGCACTTATAATGGAAAACGTTACCTGCAGGAAAAAACAGTGGCGCTATTTACGGCTTACCAAAGTACTATCAGCAGGCGTGGTTATGGTTTTGACAAACCGGAGAAAGACAACAATACCCGTAGTGAACCATACCCAACTTTATCAGCATCTGCCAATAGCTTTGGCCATACCGGCTTCACTGGCACCAGCACATGGGCTGATCCTGTAAATGGCCTGGTGTATGTTTTTTTAAGCAATCGTGTTCATCCTTCTGGAAGCAATACTTTGCTAAAAATGAATGTTAGGCCAAAAATTCATGAAACCATTTACCAGGCGATGGGAATTAGCAACATAAAATAACTTTAGGAATATCATAATAGCATTTCGTTCACTTTTTTTACCAGTTCTCTTGTGCTGAATGGTTTACTGATATAATATGAAGCACCTAAGTCGTATCCTTTTTGTATGTCAGCTTCTTTTGATTTAGCACTCATAAAAACAACTTTTGCGTGTTTGATTTTAGCTGTTTTTTTGATGTACCTGCAAATTTCATAGCCATCCACATCGGGCATCATAATGTCTAATAAAACGAGGTCTGGCAATTGTTTTTCCACCAATTCCAGTGCTTCTTTTCCATTGCGGGCAATCATAACATCGTAGCCATTTTTTTTCATTAAAAATTCTAATGACATTAATATATAAGGATCATCATCCACTACCAATATTTTTTTTAGTGCTTTCATTGATTTCTTTAATTTAATGGCAAAGTAAAAATAAATTTAGATCCTTTGTTTATTTCACTGTTCACCCAAATGCTGCCCTCATGCAAATCAATGATCTTTTTGCAAATGGCAAGTCCTAAACCACTGCCTTCGGGCTTTCGCAGGTTTTGATTTTTTGCCTGGAAAAATTTATCAAAAATTAATTCATGCAGGCCGGGTTCAATGCCCTTGCCATTGTCTTCCACCCAAATTTGAAGCCCATCAAGATTGTTATGAACTGACACTGAAATCCGGCCTTTTTCCGGCGCAAATTTTACAGCATTGGATAATAAGTTCGTCAGCACCTGCATAATAAGATCTGCATCGCACTGTACCAAAAATATGGTATCAGGAATATTTATTTCTGTAGTAATCTTTTTTTCATTGGCCAGAGGCCTGATGGATGCTACTGCCTCTTTTATTAAACTGTTCAACTGCACGCTGCTGATGTTCAGTTGCTGTTTTCCGCTTTCATATTTTTCAAGATTCAGCACCTGTGTTATCAGGTGACTCAGCCTTTCTGTTTCTTTAATAATGCCTGATAAAAAATGCTGCCGCTGTTCTTCATCCATCTCTGTATTATCATGTAAAATTTCCGTCATGGCCCTGATGGAAGTGAGTGGTGTTCTCAGTTCATGAGTTACAGTGTTTAAAAATTCATCTTTGGTTTTATCAATATCCTGCAATTGTTTATTAACATCAATCAACTGGTCTCTTGCTTTTTGCAGCTCAACAGATTTTTTTCTGAGCTCTTTATTCAGTACCATTATTTGTTGAGATTCCATTAATATTTTTAACACTTCATCAATAGTTAATTCTTCTTCTTTGGTAACACTGCTTACCATAATACGTGCTGATGCAGAACCAATGGCACCACCCAATATTTTCTCTGCAAATTCCACCATACGTGGGTCTGCCTTTTTAGTATCCAATGAAATTTTATTACGGTTGGCATAATTAACTAATATTTTTTCGGCTCTTTCATTGCCAAGAAAATTTGCCAGCAAAGAATTCAGATCGGGAAGATAGGCCGTTCCTTTCCAGATCATATTAATGTCTGGTTTAGCCGAATGGCGAAAGATGTCAACAAAAATATCTGCCTGGTAAACTTCCTGTGCCGATTTATTACTATAGAGAGATACCGATACAAAAGCAATGATATTAAACAGCATGCTCCAGAAAAAACAATGTGTTACCGAATCCATTCCCTGCATACCAAAAAGTGAAAATGGTTTTAACCACCCCATACCAAACAGCCCTTCATTTATAATACCTGCATTGATAAAACCTGAGGCTGCAATAGATGGGATTACTGCTGTATAAAACCAGGTAACAAATCCCACACAAATGCCTGCCATAGCGCCTTTTTGAGAAGCCTGTTTCCAGTAAATGCCACCCAGCACTGCAGGCGCAAACTGTGCCACTGCAGCAAAAGAAACCATACCAATAGATACCAGGGAAAAATTTTGTGCTACTAATTTGTCATACAAAAAAGCCAATGCTATAATCAAAAAAATACTAAACCTCCTGATGTTTAAAATGGGGTTTTTCAACTGTCCGTCGCCTTTGGCTTTAAATTTTTGTGATGCCAGCAAAAGCGGTGTGGCAATATTATTACTCATCATGGTGCTGATGGCAATGGTTTCTACAATGATCATGCTGGTGGCTGCAGAAAATCCGCCAATAAAAGTAAACAGGCTGAGGAATTTTGCACCATACTGCATAGGCAATGCCAATACATAGTTGTCTGCATTGATACCTGTTTTACCCAATAACAGTGTTCCTCCAAAAGCAATTGGCAATACAAAAAAAGTGATTAATAAAAGATAGAGTGGAAATATCCAGATGGCTTTTTTTAAATGGGTTTCTTTTACATTTTCTACCACGCTCATGTGGAATTGCCTTGGCAGAAAAATGATTGCCAGCATTGATAATAAGATCAAGCCCGTCCAGGTAGTATAATTGGTGCTTTCACTAAATTGAAATAATTTTTTTAGTGTTTCATTACCGGCAGCCTTTGAGAAGATATCGCCAAACCCGTCAAATAATCCAAACGTAACAAACAAACCTACTGCCACCAGTGCTACTAATTTTACAATAGATTCAAAAGCAATAGCCGCCACCAGGCCCTCATGTTTTTCAGATGCATCAATAGACCTGGCACCAAACAGGATAATAAAAAAAACAAGTACCCCGGAAATATACAAAGTGTTATCAGCGAAAATATTTTTTAGCCCGGTACCTGTTTCAGCAGCACCGGTTAAAATGTTCATACTGTCTGAAATGGCTTTCAGTTGTAATGCGATGTAAGGAATAATGCCCACCATACAAAGAATAGTGACTACTACGGCCAGTGAAAAGTTTTTTCCGTAGCGGATAGAAATAAGATCTGCAATACTGCTGATGTGTTGTGTTTTGCAAATGCGGATGATTTTGCGTAACACTGGCCAAAACAATGCTGCCATGATGGTGGGGCCAATGTACACGGCTAAAAATTCAATGCCTTTAGTAGAAGCCTGACCCACACTTCCGTAATATGTCCATGCAGTACAATACACTCCCAGCGATAAGGCATACACATATCCATTGTTAATTATACTACGCCCTTTTTTTAATCGGTACTCAGCATAATAGGCCACAGCAAACAAAAGCCCCAGGTAAAACAATGCGCACAATATGGCAACAAAATTATTCATCTTCCTTCTTTTGTTTACGGTCGGCTAAGCGGTACAAAATGATAATGGCAAAGATCCAGGTTATTAAAATATAGAGAAACAAAACAGGGATGCCTGCAAAAAGATAGGGCAGGTTTGCAATGGAAATGATGGGGTAGGTAAACGACAACATGAGCAGGATACTCACCAGGATTAATTTTTGCCGTTTAAGATTGTTTTGCATTTTATAAAAAATAAAAAGGATAACATAGCTACCGAATGTAGGTAAACTATGTTATCCCGTCAAATCATTCTGAATTTATTAATCAGTTATTTCTGCAGAACTTTCAGGAAGGTGTTCGAAATATCCTTTTAAAGCATAGTAACCAAAAATGACTAACCCAATGCAAATTGGAAAGAAGATGATCAGTATGATACTCCATTGAAGTGTTACATTGGCTTTAGTAGCTTCTGTAGCATTACCAATTTTATCAGCAGCCTGCCATATTAAAAAGCCAACAATAGCCGGGGCCAGCAATATCCAGATGATGCCCAAATATTTTTTTATCGTATTCATATTTTTAAGTTTAAGTTTTTTAAATTAATCCATTACATCTTTGTCAATCTTATTACGTAGGTAAACAGTACCAATGATGAGGCAAAGTGCTGCAATGCCTATCGGGTACCACAATCCTGCCAACGGATCCCCACCCGGATTGTCTTTATTTTTGGTGAACTCCACAATGAGTGTTCCTAAAAAAGGAACCAGGCCGCCAAACACACCATTGCCAATATGGTAAGGCAAAGACATGGATGTATAACGAATTTTGGTAGGAAATAATTCCACCAAAAAAGCAGCCATTGGGCCATATACCATGGTTACAAAAAGAATCAGGATAAATAACCAGCCTACCATCTTCCAGAAAGTATTGCTGCCTAAAGATTTTTCTATTACCACCCCGGGTTTGGCTGATTTTTTATTTACACTAATGTAGGTAATACCATCAGTTAACGTGACACCTGCAGTAACTTTCGATTTAACAAGAATGGTATCAAAGGCAGCAGGATTTTCTTTATTAACTGATATATGACCAATGGAAGCAGTTAAACCTGAATAGTCATTGGCATAGTGAATCGTATCCACTTTTGTATAAGTATATACGGCTCCATCGGTATAGGCGGTATCATATTTTGTAGTTACCAGCATCTTCATTTTATCTTTGGAATCCAGTGATGCTACCGCATCTGATTGGGTAGTTTTAGAAAGATCTACCATATCTCTTCTTTCTGCAGGGCTGGTATAATCCAGAAAAGTTTGATAGATGGGCCGGTAAGAAAATATAGCCAGCAACATGCCCAGCATCATGATCCATTTTCTTCCGATACGGTCACTTAAAGAACCGAATACTACAAAGAATGGGGTGGCAAATAAAATAGCAATCAGCAGGATATTCCTGGAGTCTACAAAATTTACCTTACAAATATTTTCTATAAAACTTTGAGCATAAAACTGGCCGGTGTACCAAACTACACCCTGCCCCATCACTGCACCAAATAATGCCAACAGCACCATTTTAAAATTAGTCCGGTGGCCAAAACTTTCTTTCAATGGATTAACAGAAGTTTTTCCTTCGGCCTTTACTTTGGCAAACATGGGCGACTCACTCATCCGCATCCGTATAACGATGGAAACAACTACCAGTAAAGAAGATATCCAGAAAGGATAACGCCATCCACCCCATTCAGCAGAAAAATTTTCTACTCCCTGCTGCTGACGAATTAAGATAATAATACCGAGCGCAAGGAATAAACCCAATGTGGCAGTAGTTTGTATCCAGCTTGTCCAGTATCCGCGACGATCTGCAGGAGCATGCTCTGCAACATAGGTAGCTGCACCACCATATTCACCACCCAATGCAAGGCCCTGAACTAAACGCAGGAATAATACAATCACCGGCGCTGCCCATCCAATGGTATTAAAACCAGGCACCAGGCCAATGGCAAAAGTTGAACCACCCATCAGTATCAGCGTAAGTAAAAAAGTATACTTACGGCCAATCATATCTCCTATCCTGCCAAACACCAATGCACCAAAGGGACGCACAATAAAACCTGCTGCAAAAATGGCCAGCGTACTTAGCAAAGCAGATGTTCCTGAATCTTCCGGAAAAAACTGCTTAGATAAAATGGTGGCAAGCATACCGAATATATAGAAGTCGTACCATTCTATAAGTGTACCAACGGAAGAAGCCCCGATGATAAAGCCCATGCCCTTTTGTGGTTGTTGAATGTTATCCATACTGTTTTTTTAAATGATTATAGTTGGTTTAATTTAAAGAAAAATTTGTGTTTGCAAGATAAATGCCCCTTTACTTCCATTGCGTTCCGGATTACCGCTTTCTGTTTTATAAACCGGTCTTGTGCTGTATTGCATAGTTATTTTAGCATTGTGATTATTGACAAGGTAATTCAGGCCAAGGTCGTACTGCCCCGAGGATTTACCTATGCGTTCAAATTTCTTAACGGTATAAGAAGCATAAGGCATAAATGCCGTACCGTTTTTTAGTTTGGGTAAAAGGTAGCCAGCCTGTGTGTACCAGATATTTCCCGTACCAATGGTGGGTTGCAGATTACCCCCTCCTGACCAACTTACTTTATTATCAATTGAAATTGGCTGGGTGCCGGCATGAAGGTTAAGTATGCCAATATTGCGCAGGTAATTGGGGCCATAATCATAATTGTAAAACACGCTGTAAACACTGATGGCAGTACCCTTCTTTTTATTAAGTGGCATATCCAGAAAAACATCAGCCCCCAGGTTTCGCTGGTTATGCTCTTTTACAGCATCAGTGGCTGAAGCCTTGCTTGCAGTAGCGCCTTTTTGGCTATACCAGCCTGCACCAATATTGAATACCTTTTTTGCCCCCAGGTAAGTACCAACAAAATAAGGCAAAACATTACTTTCCTTATCAAAGAACATATAATTTACATAGCCTCCCGTACTCCAGTGTTCATTTAAAATATTGGTTGCATTTACTGAATTTACAGTAGACGAGGCAGATCCAAAAGCAAATGGTTTGTTCACATGAAACCTGTAATCTACCCTGCCCACCTGGCCTTTTGCATACATCCCCAACTGGCGTGCAAACTGATCTGTTGCTTCAATATTGTACCAGTTAAAAACGGGTGCATCCAATGTCATAAAATTTAGTGTGCTATGACTGCTCATACGTGAAACCCCGTTCCAGTAATGCAACCCGGTGCCCAGGTGCAACTTGCCGGGTTTTACGGCAAACTCCGTCCATGCATCATGAATATAAAGTTGCGGTCGCTTGCCCCCTTGTGCGCCTGCACTGGAACCTGTTCCCATTGTTCCGGAACCACCCCCATTGATAAAACTTTGATTATTGATGCCCCAATGGCTAACAATCATAAACCTTGGTGATACCTGGGCCTGTATCAGAAACCGGGACCGCCGGATGGCCATATCAGTTGTTGAATTTTGAACCTTGCCATTTACATCTAATGTTCCCGGATTATTAATGGTATGTGATACCCACATCTGGTGCCAGGTAATGAGGCGGATAAACTTTTGTCCTTTTTCATCCAGTTTAAATGTCATTGGTTTATAACTGTGATCTATTCCGCTGGCGCCAACACCCTGGGCATTAAGATAAGCAGTCCATAAAATAAATACAGCGAGTGCAATCGATTTTTTTAACATAAGCAACGTTTTTAATAATCAGGACAATTTCGCAAAAGAAAATAGCCCTTTCCAAACACGATGTATAGCGCTGCTAACTGTATACTTTTTAAAGCATATTTTTTCTAAACCGTTCCCATTTTATCAGCATGAATTTATCTCCCAATTCTGTTACGATACAGCCTGCACTTTTTAGTGATTCTTTATTACTAAAAAATTCCACCAGCTCCGCATGGTTAAGCACTTTGTAGGCAGGGCGGTACTCAGGGTTGGCCGGTGCTTTAATGTTGTATTTTTTTACCCAGTTCATTACCGATACATGACTGATGCCCAGTATCCTTTCAATTTCTCTTAACGTAACACCTTCCAGGTATAGTTGCAATGCTTTAATAACATAGTAAGGATCTATGTTTTTTCCTTCTTTCATTACTGTAAAAAAGTAATTACAATGTTTACAGCGAAACCGCTGGCGTCCTTTAATAACGCCGCTTTTAGCCAGGTCTTCGCTTTTGCATTTGGGGCAGGCAATCTGTTTCATAAACCTAAATTAAAGGATTAGCTATACTTGTTTAGCATAAATATACCAATTTAGCAACATTTAAATTCGCTGCTTTAGAATGTTTCCTATTTTTAACCCATAAAAAAAATGCTATGTCATATCCTTATCAGATTAAAAGTTTAGAACAGTATCACAGCAATTACAATAAAAGTGTAGAAGACCCCGAAGGATTTTGGGGGGATGTAGCTGAAAACTTTTTATGGAAAAAAAAGTGGGACCAGGTGCTGAACTGGAATTTTACCGAGCCAAAGATAGAATGGTTTAAAGGTGCCAAATTAAATATCACTGAAAATTGTATTGACCGTCATTTGCCACATATGGCTGATGCGCCTGCATTTATATGGGAGCCCAATAATCCGGAAGAAAGGGTGCGGGTGGTTACGTATGCACGCCTGCACAAAAGGGTTTGCCAGGTTGCACAAATGTTGGTGAACAACGGAGTGAAAAAAGGCGACCGTGTATGTATTTATATGGGTATGGTGCCGGAACTGGCTTATGCAGTGCTGGGTTGTGCCAGGATTGGCGCAGTGCATAGTGTGATATTTGGCGGCTTTAGTGCACAAAGTATTGCAGACAGGCTATACGATGCACAGGCAGATTTTATTATTACCTGCGATGGCGCTTACCGTGGCGGAAAAGATATTCCTTTAAAAGCAGTGATTGATGATGCATTAATTGGCAACAGAACCATTAAAAAAGTAATTGTATATACCCGCACCAGAACCCCGGTTTCTATGATAAAAGGGAGAGACGTGTGGTGGGAAGATGAAATGGAACATGCATTGGAACAGGTGGAAAAAAACGGGCTTATCTCTTTCCCTGCAGTGGAAATGGATGCAGAAGATCCATTGTTTATTTTATATACTTCAGGCAGCACCGGCAAACCTAAAGGAGTGGTGCATACCTGTGCCGGCTACATGATATGGACCACTTATACTTTCGTAAATGTGTTTCAATACCAACCGGGCGATATACATTTTTGCACAGCAGATATTGGCTGGATAACGGGCCATAGTTATATTGTTTACGGCCCATTAAGTGCCGGCGCTTCTTCAGTTATGTTTGAAGGCATTCCTACCTGGCCGGATGCCGGACGCTTTTGGGATATTGTAGAACGGCATAAAGTAAATTGTATTTACACTGCCCCAACCGCCATTAGAAGTTTGATGAGTTATGGCACCGATCCAATAAAAGGAAAAGACCTCTCTTCTTTAAAAGTATTGGGCACGGTGGGCGAACCTATAAATGAAGAAGCATGGCATTGGTACGATGAAAATATCGGCAAGAAAAAATGCCCCATTATAGATACCTGGTGGCAAACAGAAACGGGAGCCTGCTTAATAAGTAATATGGCAGGTGTTACACCGGCAAAGCCCACCTGGGCTTCGCTTCCCATGCCTGGTGTGCAGCCATTGCTGGTAGATGAAAACGGGCATGAGGTAACCGAAAAAGATGAAAATGGTATCATGAAAGGAAACCTTTGTATCAAAGCACCTTGGCCCGGTATTTTAAGAACTACCTGGGGCGATCATGAGCGCTGCCGCATTAATTATTTTGCCACTTACCCCAATTTATATTTTACAGGAGATGGAGCATTAAAAGATGCTGATGGCAATTACCGCATCACCGGAAGGGTAGATGATGTTTTAAATATCAGTGGGCACAGAATTGGTACTGCCGAAGTAGAGAATGCCATTAACATGCATTCCGGTGTGGTGGAAAGTGCAGTTGTTGGCTATCCGCATGATATTAAAGGACAAGGCATTTATGCATATGTTATTTATAACGGTCATCATGGAGACGAAAATTTAAGACGGCAGGATATCAGTATGACTGTTTCAAGAATTATTGGCGCTATTGCCAGGCCAGATAAAATTCAGTTTGTTTCCGGCCTTCCAAAAACAAGAAGCGGTAAGATTATGCGCCGCATTCTTAGAAAAATTGCAGAAGGAGAAACAAAGAACCTTGGAGATATCAGTACTTTGCTGGACCCTGATGTGGTGGAGGAAATAAGGGATGGGAAGTTGTAACGCTTTCTTTTGATTTTAAAATTTGTGGCCATAATATTCAATCAGGCACAATAAAAATTTTACACTAATAAAAAAGCTGCCATCAAATTTTGAGATTGATGGCAGCTTTTTTTAAACACCCCGGTAAGGCTTAGTACCCAAATATTTCTTCCAGGCTCAATTTTTTAAACTCACCCAGTTTTTTTAGATCATCCATTTTAATCTTACTCTCAGAGGCTACAATAGCATAAGTATAAGGTTTGCCTGCAATATTTTTACTGTGAAAATCTTTCAGTTCTTTGTACCCTATTTTATCTACAGCAGCATATTTTTTTACTCGCAGATCTTCTGTTAAACCTTTTTGTTCGGCATCCAGAAAATTAAAAATAATACCATCCTGTGTGATGCGCTGTGTTTCGATATCCTTCTTGATACCGCTTTTTGCAAACTCAATATTAGAAGGTATCTCAGGAATTTCAGTTAGCAACTCATTCATGGCTACTACAGCTTCGTTAAATTTATCTGCCTGGCTTCCTACATAGGCAATGGTGTAATAAGGATCTTCCTTTTTCTCTGGTGTTACAAAATAAGCAAAGGTAGAATATGCCAATGCTTTAGATTCACGAATGGTTTGAAAAACCACTGCTCCCATACCACCGCCAAAGTAGTTATTAAACATATTTACCACAGCTTCATCATTGGCATTAAATAATCCATTGTTTCTTATCCAACGGGTTTCTGCCTGCACCATATTATAATCTGCAAACAAAACCTGGTTAGCATTTTGAGTAGCAGGTACAAAATTAATTTTAGCAGGTGCCTTTGTAAAGGAAGCCGGCATCTTATGCATTTTCTTTAAAGAAGCCGTTAATGCAGGCAATACCTGGGGACCATAATACATTACCTGGTGTGGGTATTGATTAAGGTTATGCAGCATGCTTACTAAATCTGCAGCATTTAAATCCTGCATTTCTTTATCGCTCATTACATTATTAAATGGATTGTTGCTGCCAAATCTTGCATAGGCAGTTAAACCATTCAGGATGGCCCCTTTATTTGCTTTGGCATCTGTTCTCGCTTTTATCATACGGGCTTTTAATGATTTCAAAGCGCCTTCATCTTCTTTGCAATTGGCCAGCAGGTCTTCAAATAACAAAACTGCTTTATCAAAATTTTCCTGCAATCCCTCTATCATCACCGTGGTATATTCGGGGCCGGCACTTATATTAAAACTACAGGCAATTTTGTAAAACTCTTTGGTTATATCTTCTGCAGTTTTATTACCGGTGCCCAGAAAAGAAAGATACTGTGTGGCAACACCCAGTTTTTTATCGTTCCATGTTCCAAGGTCAAAACGATAGCGCAAACGGAAGATGCTGTTGTCTTTATTTTGAACATATAAAACCCGTGCTGGGCCAATGGTAGATTTTTGCAAATCCTTATTATAGTTTATCCAAACAGGGCTCACCGGTGTAGCTGGCATATTATTCACCGTTCTCACAAATGGCGATTGCTTGGTACTGTTGGTTTCTACCGGGGTAATTGCAGGCTTATCTACTTTTACAATATTTTTATCTTCCCCTTTTCTTTTAATGATGGCTACATAATTATCTCCAAAATATTTATTGGAAAAAGCCACGATATCATTTTTAGAAATTTTAGATAACTGTTCTACATACGCTACCTGCCCTTTCCAATCCTGTTCATTGGTAAATGCATCCATCAGGTTAGATGCTCTTGAGCTATACGTTTCTGAGGAAAGAATGGTATTTTTTTTAAGGTTATTAATAATAGAAGTAATCAGGTTATCATCAAAATTTCCTTTTTTAAGATTCTCTATTTCGCCGAGCATTAAAGATTTTACTTCTTCCAGGCTTTGGCCCTGGGTAGCATTGCCGCTCATGTAAAGGATACCATAGTCTATTAAAGTAAATGCAGATGCGGATGCTCTTAATAATTTTTGTTTTTTTACCAGGTTCAGATCCATCAGTCCGGCTTTGCCGTTTGTAAGAATCTGGCCTACTAAATCTGCCAGTAATACATCTTTCGACTTATTGCCCGGCAACCTGAAACCAATGGTTACACTTTCTGCATCCGGGCCTACCACTTCTGCAAGTATAGGAGCTGTTATGGGTGCTTCGGGGCTGAAAGTATATTTGGGTACGGGGTTATTTTGCATGTACGAAAAAGCTCCGTCAATTTTTTTGATAAGCACATCCGGATTAAAATCGCCACTCATAATTACGGCCATATTATTAGGCACATAATAGGTATTGAAATATTTTCTGATTTCTACCAGCGAAGGATTTTTTAAATGTTCAATAGTACCAATAGTGGTTTGCAAACCATAATTATGATTTTTAAACAGTTCGCCAAATAATTTTTCAATTACTTTTCTGCCGTCATTGTCCAATCCCCTGTTTTTTTCTTCATACACCGCTTCCAGCTCGGTATGAAATATTCTTAATTGCAAATCCCTGAAACGTTCAGCCTGCACTGCAATGTATTTATCTATGGAAGCTGCAGGCACATCATCTGTATATACTGTTTGCTCAAACGAAGTAAACGCATTGGTTCCCTGGGCACCCATCGAACTCATCATTTTATCATATTCATTTGCAATAGCATATTTACTGGCCACGCCACTCACAGAATCAATCTGGTGGTAGATGGCTTTGCGCTTTTCTTCGTCGGTGGTTTTATTGTACACTTCGTACAATGCATTTATTTTATCCAGCTCTGGTTTTTCTTTTGCCCAGTCCAGCGTGCCATATTTGTTGGTGCCTTTAAACATCATATGCTCCAGGTAATGCGCAAGGCCGGTGTTGGAGGCCGGATCTGTTTTACTACCTGCTTTAATTGCGACATACGATTGAATACGGGGATCCTTGTTAGTTGGACTCAGGATAACGGTAAGACCATTTTTGAGGGTATAGAATCTTGCCTTTGATGGATCGTTGGTTACATATTTATAAGTATAACCGCCAGACGTGGCCTGTTTCCATTCAAATTTAGATGGTTGGGAAACGGCAGTTAAAGAACCAATGCACAGTACCGCTCCGAGCATCTTTTTAGAAATTAGCATATAGATTGTGATTTAAATTTTAAATTAGTCCATAAAAATAATGAATAACAACAAACAAATTTTACCGTTTGTACATTGATTAAAGTATTTTTGAAATTATAATAAAGGATAATGAAAAAATCAGTAAAACTGCTTTTGAGAACCATATTCGTTCTCTTTTTTTTGTTTAATATAATAGTAATTTTTCATGCATATAAACTAACGCATTTTTATGAGCGCAGCCAGGTGACTATAAAAAATGCGGCGGACAAAACTACCTGGGATAAAACAACTGATATCCTTTTTGGAGCAAAAGCTGTGAAGCAGCAAAATATAGAACCAGATACTATAGTAAAAGCTGTATATTTTACTACAGCAGATAATTTGAAACTGGAAGGCTGGTATTTACCTGTACTGTCTGCCAAAGGTACAATTGCCATTTTTCATGGTCATGGAGCTAAAAAATCATCTTTACTTCCGGAGGCAGCAGCTTTTCGTAAGCTAAGGTACAATACATTGTTACTGGATTTTAGAGCGCATGGAAACAGCGAGGGAAATTACTGCACCATCGGTTACAAAGAAGCAGAAGATGTAAAACTTGTGTATGATTACCTGGAGAAAAAGGGTGAAAAAAATATTATCCTGTATGGTGTATCGCTGGGAGCTTCTACCATTACCAAAGCTATTAATGATTATAACCTGGCACCTGCCAAAGTAATACTGGATATGCCCTTTGCATCATTGGGCGATGCTGTGGAAGGCCGCTTAAAAATCATGAAATTGCCTGCAGAGCCATTGGGAACAATGCTTACCTTTTGGGGAGGAGCCTTACATGGTTTTTGGGCATTCGATTTAAAACCTTATGTATATGCAGGAAAAATTAATTGCCCTGTATTATTACAAAGGGGTAGAAAAGACCCAAGGGTAACGCAGGAAGAAACAGAGAAAATATTCAACAACATTCACAGCAACAAAAAATTAGTGGTTTACGAAAACAGCGCCCACGAATCGCTCTACAAAAAAGAAAGCGCTAAGTGGACCACTGAAGTAACTGCATTCCTGCAATAATGAATCCATACCAAATATCCATACAGGATTATTCCTATCATTTACCCGAAGAAAAGATAGCCCTGCATCCGCTTGCACAAAGAGATGCATCCAGGCTGCTTATCTACCAAGAAGGTAAGATAACAGAAAATATTTTTGCAAATATTGCTTCGCTTTTACCTGAAGAAACCCTGCTTGTTTTTAATAATACAAAAGTAATTAATGCACGACTGCGGTTTAAAAAACCTACAGGTGCTGCAATAGAAATATTTTGCCTGGAGCCACAGGGAGATATAACAGAATACAGTACAGTAATGGCAGCTACCGGGCAATCGCAATGGAAATGCCTGGTAGGTGGCGCTGCCAAATGGAAGGATGAAGAGCTCCATAAAAACATAAGTATAGATGGTAAGCCGGTTGTTTTAAAAGCCAGCATGATCAATAAATTATCAGACGCTTACAGCATTCAACTTTCGTGGAGCCCGGCCGCTTATAGTTTTGCGGCTGTTATTGAAGCTGCCGGCGATACGCCGCTGCCGCCTTATATTAAACGCAATACTGATAATGAAGATAACAGCCGGTACCAAACTATTTTTGCACAGGAGGATGGTTCGGTAGCAGCACCCACGGCGGGGCTACATTTTACCGAAGCCATTTTTACAAAACTGGCAGAAAGAAATATCAGCAAAACATTTGTAACCCTGCATGTAGGCGCCGGTACTTTTAAACCTGTAAAAGCCGCCATTATGCAGGATCATGAAATGCATGCAGAATACTTTGATGTGGATGAGAAAAATATCAGGCAACTAAAAAACAATATTGGAAATATTGCAGCAGTAGGTACCACTTCTTTAAGAACAATAGAATCGCTTTATTGGCTGGGTGTAAAAGCTTTTTTAAATCCCGGAGAAAAAAAACTGGGTTTACAACAATGGGATGTTTACCAGGAACCATTGCTATCATGTGCTATACAACCTGCAGATGCGCTGGATGCTTTGCTTGTTTGGATGCAACAAAAAAATACATCACATGTATTTACTCAAACACAATTACTTATTGCCCCCGGCTATCGTTTCAGGATGGCCAATATATTAATCACTAATTTTCATCAGCCACAATCTACTTTGCTCTTACTGGTGGCTGCGGCTATTGGAGAAGACTGGAAAAAAATGTATGATTACGCACTACAAAACGACTTTCGTTTTCTTAGTTATGGAGATGGGAACCTAATTTTTGATTTATGATTTTTGATGTATGATTTTTGATGTATGATGTGTGATGTGTGATTTATGATGTGTGATTTATGATGTGTGATTTATGATGTGTGATTTATGATGTGTGATGTAAGCTCACTGACTTTAATAAACCTTCGACTGTTACAGATATTTTAATTCAAAAATCGCACATCAAAAATCCAATATTATTTCAGGGTTGTATCGTAACCGGGGTGCCAACGGGTATATAAGAAAACAAATCTTTCATTTCCGAATATTTTACAGAAACACATCCGTCGGTCCAGTTGTAAAAATTATCAACCGTCCATTCTTCTTCAGGTCTTGTAGCGTGTATGGCAATACCATCTCCAATACGGGCAGTTTTAGGTATAATGCCTTGTTGTTTTCTTTCATTAAATCTTTTATAACTATCCGGCGTAGGATAATCCAGTAATAATTCGGGGCCCCACTTTGGATGAATTTTTTTTAGTACTATTTTAAAGCTTCCGGTAGGGGTTCGTTTGTCGCCTTCCCGCATTTTATCGCTCAGGTCACGGCTGCCAAATACAATTGGATATGTGGCATACCAACCTTCGTCGTCATATACTTTTAATTCGTAATCACTTTTATCTACAATAATATAATATGGGTTGTTTGGGATAACCTGGTAAGAAACCGCTTTAGGCTTTTGTACCCGGACGACACTTTTTACACCTGCCGGCACAAATGCCATTAATAATACAAGTGAAAGTAAAGCTGCTGCAGGAAGATAAAAGCGGTGTTTCATTTTTAAAAAGATTTTTGCTTTTAATGACAAACGTTATGCCATCATCTATTATTTTACGACTGTGGATAATATTAACAAAAGCATAGTGAATTTACGTGTTTTTATACCCAATTAAAGTTATAAAAGGAGCAGTAAATCTACCCGTAATCTTCACCATTCCATTTAAAATTTTATTCACATATTTTTTAAAGCCGGGTGAATATGCATTATAAAAACCATTTTTTGCCTGCAGTGTAAATCCATGCCTGGCATAAATATCTTTATATTGTTGTACAGTTAAAATGCGTTCTGTCCAGCTTCCGGAATATGGGTTGCAGGTATTTAAAGAAAGCTTATCCGGCATAGGCATATTGCCTGTTTTTAAAAAAGCCTGCACTGCTGTTATGATATCAGGTTGATTCATCCCACGGGTAGCTTTGCCCAGGGCCAATATATTTTCACTCTGCAATCCCGGAAAATTTTGTTCAATTATTTTTTTTCTTATTTCAAAAAAAGCCTCATGTTTTTCTGCTCCTGCCAGCAAAAAATCTGAGGGATCACTGCCATGCCATTCATCTTTTAACTGCAGCTTTTTTAATTGCCTTGTTTTTATAAAATTAGATGGGTTGGATGCTGTAGTAAAAACAGTAAGCATCCCCCGATTTATTTCAGAAAGGGATTTAAAAAAATCATCCAGGTTGTAAATGTGTTCAATTACATCTGTGCCGGTTATGGCATCAATGGTTTCTTTCTGCAAAGCAGCTTTAAGAATTTCTACATCCCCTGTAATAAAATCATTTATCTTAATATTCAATTCAAGGGAAGTTATTTTAGAAGCATGCACAAAGGCTGCGTCCATATCGCAGATAAATATTTTTTTAAATCCGCAAAATTTTGCAAAAATACCCAGCAACCCATTACCTGCTCCATAATCTACAAGGGTAATCTGTTTGGCAGTTTTGCCGGAATGCTGTAATACCAAATCCAGTACATGCGTATAAATTTGCAGGTAATAAAAACGATGTGTTATTAAATGATGCAGGTATCTTTTGCTGTAATCATTAATAGGTAATGTAGCGGTATTAATATCCAAAAGCTTTGCAGCAAATACAGGAATATTATTTTTAAGAGATACTGCTGGTTGCATTGCTGCAAAATAGGAAGAATAACATAAAAAACCTTCGCCTGCTTTGAAAATTCATTCATTGCAAACGAAGGCTGAGAGAGAGAAAAGATTTATTTACCAGTTGCTAAACCGGAAGCCTACAGTGTAGGGCCTTATATCCAGGCTGTTTTCGTACATTGATTTAGGGCTATAACTTCCATACAGGCGGACAGGCCCAAGTCCCAACTCTGCTATATAGGAAAGTTTAAATTTTTCCATATCGTACTCACCCTTATTTTTTTCTTTGCCACGCCCATCGCTTTTTTGTTTATTGCGCTGGCTATAAAGGTAACCTGCACTTGCACCAAAGCTCATACTAATTCCTTTTTTAGATGAATTAGGGTGGGTGGTAAAATTGAGCATGAATGGAATGGTTAGATAATCTGCTGCCAGTTTATTTTTGCTGAAGGCGATAGAATCCCTGAAAATAAAAGCATTGCTCGTTTGCAAGCCTGCGCTGTATGGCACCAGCCCATTTTCTTTGTAACTCAGCGCCGACTTATAACGATAGTTATTTAACTCAATACCTAAACCATATTTTAGATTTACATAATTTTTTACGAGACTAAGGCGCTGCATAAAAAACCAAATATTCACGTTAATACTTTTGCCTGTGCGCAATTTAAAATCACCCTTTCCAAATGCAGGACTGCCCGGTCTGTTTATAAGATAAGAGCCCGTATTGGCATAGTTGGTCTGATCGTTGTAATTGGAAAAACCAAAATCTATTACACCCCAGTTGGTACTCACTTTTGAATTTTTTTTCCTTTCACTGCTGTTTCTTCCCATGGCTACATTTACATCATTATCTTCATTGTCGCCAGTCTTTTTATTTCTTTTGATGATCAAAATATTTCCAACCCTGATTGTATCGTTTTTAGTAACCGGCTGAATGGTATCGGTCGTATTTGATTTTACAAGACTGCTGTCGTCCTGTGCTTTACTGTTCAGGCCAATTAATACAATGGCCATTAAAAGGGTAAACTTTTTCATGATATACTTTTTTATGTTGATGATTATTTTACTGCAAATTCAAATCCTGCAAACTTTAAACTACTACCGGTTTTTATATTGGTGGAGCGGGCCACTGTTCTTTTAAGCTTTTTAAAAAAAGCACCTGTTTTAGACCTTGTTACTTTTTCTTCATCCATAAACAAAATGTGATTGTTATTTGTTTCTTCGGCATCCATCACAGCATTTTTAGCAAAACTATTTTGTACCGGCATTATATTTATATCCATAATTGGATCACCCACATTGGCAGACGCTTTTTTATTAGCTAACGATACGGTGATGGATTTTGCATCATTGGCTTCTGTTCTTTTTAAATTTTGTTGATCATTATTTAAGGCAAGTATATTATCATAATCGTTTGTTTTATTTAAACCCGGCAATTGCTTTTTGGGTTTTGTTTCAAATGGTATTTTAGCTAAAGTTGTCTTTTCTCTAAAAGCATCCTTCTTTTTTAGGTTACTATTTCTTTCTTCGTTTATTGCAGCATAACCGCCACGTTTGTTATCAATACTTGTTAGCTTTTGCTCCCGTGCCGGACGCTTTAACCCAGGCTCTTTTTCATCTTTACTATCTACCAAGTCCTTATTTGTATTATTATTAAAAGCCGAATCCAATCTTTCTATTTTATCGGGATCATTTTTGGAGACTTCTACTCTTGTATTACCCTGATTCTTTATAACTGATATTCCTACAAAAAAACCTGCTCCTATCAAAGCCGCAGCCACAGCCAATCTTACAAACCTGCCTGTAATTAATCTTCCTGCCCCTTCTTTTCTATATAAAATACTTTTATCCGGAAAAGAAATCGTGTCGGTTGCATTCAGTTTTGTTTTATTCAGTAGCGCCCAGTTTGCCTGCAATTTTTTATCAGATTGCATTTGCAACAGCAATCGATCCTTTGCAGCGCCCTCCAGTTCATTATCCAGGTGCAGCAACATAGCTTCCTCTAAATTTTGTTCTGTGGCTGCAGTTCTGTATAGCTGTTGTTTGTCAAAAATAATATCATCTGCAGGCAACACCATTTCTTTCAGCAACGCCAATTCTCCATTCAGGTAGGGATATTCCAGGATGAATGCATCTACCAATAATTTTTCTGCTGCAGACAATTCATTGTCTACATACATCAGAAAAAATGATTCGTAATTATTGAGGTTGATGTTCATTTTATGGTCTCCTAAATCCTCCCGGGGGAGAGCTTTAAGTATTTTATTTAATTATTAGTTCAAAATACTAATACAGATTAAATCATTTTTTCATATCACATTTTCCATCTTTACTATATATGCCTTTAATTGCAACCTTGCCCTGTGCAGGTAAACTTTTACCTGGCTTTCATTCAGCCCGGTTATCTCCCCTATCTCTGCATAATTATATCCTTCATAATCTTTCAGCATCACCAGGCTTCTTTGTGTTTCGTTTAGCTTGCTCAGTGCTTCATCTAAAATACGTTTGGCATTATGTTGAATATAACCAGACCCCATTGCCGTTTCGCCAAATTCATCTCTCAGGCTGATGCGTTTTTGTTTTCTAATAAAATCTATCATCTGGTGATAAGCAATCGTAAACAAATAACTCTTTACTTTATCCGATTGCACTTGTTCTCTTGTAACCCATAGTTTTTCAAATGCTCCCTGCACCACATCTTTGGCATCTTCCTGATGACGTAAATTTTTCAGGATAAAACGATAAACGTTATCCGCATATAGATTTACACATTCATTGTATTCTCTCTCAGTCATAAAAAATTGTAATGCCAAAAATAAATGATCCAGTTGGTTTATAATTATACGCCGGGGGCACATAAAAAGTTACAGCCCTAAAAAATAAATTATGCTTTATAGCGAAGGATGCCTTCTGTAATGGTATTTAATGGCGCTGCAGAGGGAGATGGTTTGGGCAGATTACAACATTTGAGTCCCGGTTTTTTTACAGGCAACTTTTGCGATTGTTCTTTATCTGCAGCAATAATTACTCCTACCGATACGATAAGGAGAATATAAAACAGTAATATTTCTTTTTTTAGTTGCATTCAGTTCTTTTACAGGTAAAACGAAAATACTTTTAAAAAGTTACAGCTCATAGATACCGGATGTTAAAAAATATTAACATCTACAGGACGACGATTTCTTTAAAAACTGTTGAAATGAAGGAAAATATTTTTCCCGGGCTTATACAAATCCATTTTGCAGGGTTTGATTTATTAGCTTTGCGCATCTATTTATCTCCTTTATAATCATCAACAATATGAATAAAAATTTTGCAGCAAGAATTGGTGCCGAAGTAGAAGACATTAAAACAGCGGGACTTTTTAAAACCGAACGCATTATCAGTAGCGAGCAGGGTGCCGAAATTATTGTAAATGGCAGCACCGTTCTTAACTTTTGTGCCAATAATTACCTGGGGCTTTCATCGCATCCTAAAGTGCTGGAAGCTGCTAAAAAATATATAGACTATCGTGGTTATGGCCTTAGCAGTGTAAGGTTTATCTGCGGCACCCAGGATATTCATAAAGAGCTGGAGAAAAAACTGGCCGATTTTCTGGGCACTGAGGATACCATATTATATGCCGCTGCTTTTGATGCAAACGGGGGCGTTTTTGAACCATTGTTTAATGAAGCCGATGCCATCATAAGCGATGCGCTGAACCATGCATCTATTATTGATGGCGTAAGATTGTGCAAGGCGCAGCGCTACCGTTATGAGCACAATAATATGGATGACCTGGAAGCCAAACTAAAAGAAAGTGCTCATTTGCGTAGCCGTATCATTGTAACTGATGGCAGTTTTAGTATGGACGGAACCATTGCCAAACTGGATAAAATTTGTGACCTGGCAGACCAATATGATGCGATAGTAATGATAGACGAATGCCATAGCAGTGGCTTTATAGGCAAAACCGGGCGTGGCACACATGAGTACCATAATGTGATGGGACGTATTGATATTATTACCGGAACACTTGGAAAAGCATTGGGTGGTGCAAGTGGAGGTTTTACTTCGGGCAAAAAAGAAATCATTGATATGCTGCGCCAGCGCAGCAGGCCTTACCTGTTTAGCAATACCGTTGCTCCAAGTATTGTTGGCGCCTCAATAGCTGTGCTGGATATGCTAAGCAACACGACAGAACTGCGTGACCAACTTGAATTCAATACCAACTATTTTAGAAAGCAAATGACCGATGCTGGTTTTGATATCAAACCAGGCGATCATCCGATTGTACCTATTATGTTGTATGATGCCGTAGTGGCACAAACATTTGCAAGCAAATTATTAGCAGAAGGAATTTATGTAATTGGTTTCTTTTTTCCTGTGGTGGCCAAAGGGCAGGCAAGAATAAGGGTTCAGCTAAGTGCCGCACATACCCAAAGACATTTGGATAAAGCCATTGAAGCATTTACAAAAGTGGGAAAAGAGTTGGGAGTTTTGAAATGATATAATTGAAAACATAAAACAGCAGCAATTATAAATAGATAGTTGCTGCTGTTTTATTATTAGAATCTCTTATTTTTAAAGCCCTCTTATCCCGGTAATTCCTCCTGAATTGCTTCATCTAAATGATTTTCCTGCTCCGGAATCCATTTGGGTAATTCCTGTGGAAGGATACGCCAGCCACTCTCCGCTTTTTCCATGTAAAACATAATACGGTTCCCTCTTTCATCAATCGTATCTACGCTCAGCTTTCCCTGCAGGCTTGGATTGGACTTACGAAAATTAAATTCTTTCAGATATCCTTCTACCTTAAACAAACGGGTGAATTGTATATTTTTAATTATGTGCATCATATTAGTACGTGTCAATGCAAATACTATACTACAATGCCGGATTGTGGATATTTAACGAAATGATAAAATAACCTCGAAATTTTTAATATTACTAAAAGAATTTGCCTGATTATTAATCAAAGATGAGTCAGTGCTAAAGTGACATATCGCCAGAGATTACTATGGGAAAATGGTAAACCTTTCAAAACATTGCCTTTCTAAAAATTCCCTGTCATCGGGATGTGCAATATTGATCAAAGCCCTTGCCCGCTGCCGCAGGTTTTGCCCGTATAAAAAAGCAGTTCCAAATTCTGTAATAATATAATGTACATGGCCACGGGTGGTTACTACGCCTGCGCCTGGTTTGAGGGTAGGCACAATTCGTGGCAAACCCTTATGGGTGCGGCTGGTAAGTGCAATGATGGGTTTGCCTCCTTCGCTTAATGCTGCTCCTCTCATAAAATCCATCTGGCCGCCTATACCGCTAAAATGTTTATTGCCAATACTATCGGCACATACCTGGCCGGTAATATCTACTTCAATTGCGCTGTTAATGGCAATTACCTTGGGGTTTCGCCGAATCACATGCGGATCATTTACATAATCTATATCAAGAAAAGCAAAAGCAGGATTATCATTTACATAATTATACAATAACTGTGTACCAATTGCAAAGCCGGTAACTGTTTTATTAGGATGTATTTTTTTCTTTATATTATTAATTACATCCTTCTCAAATAATTCTACAATACCATTACTGCACATTTCGGTATGCACTCCCAGGTTTTTATGATTGTGCAGACATTTAAATACAGCATCGGGTATGGTTCCAATACCCATTTGCAATGTACTTCCATCATCAATCAACTCTGCAATATATTGCCCAATTTTAAATTCTTCCGGACCTGTTTTGGAAGCATAATCTACCTGTATTAATTGTTCTTCGTGATAAACCATATGCGTAAATCGTTTGATGTGTATCAACCCGTCGCCATGAGTGCGTGGCATTTGAGGATTTACCAATGCTATGATTTGTTTGGCACAATTCACTGCCGAACGGGCAATATCTACTGATACACCAAGCGTACAATACCCATGTTCATCGGGTGGAGATACCTGTACAATGGCTACATCCAGCACCATAATATTTTTCTTAAAAAGGTCTGGTATGTCACTCAAAAAAATGGGTACAAAATCTGCTCTTCCTGCGTTTACCGCTTCCCTTATAGGCTCGGATACAAATAATGAATTGATATGAAAATTACCTGCAAACTCAGGTTTAGCAAGCAAAAAATCGCCTTGCACAGAAACTGATACCAGTTCCACATTTTGTAACCTGTCTTTTTGCAGGGCCAGTTCACGCAACAGGAAGTGAGGCGTACAGGCTCCTCCATGAATAAAAACCCGTTGGTTACTTTGAATGATTGACAATGCTTTTTCGGCAGAAACATAGTTTACTTGCTGGTACATATGGCTAATTTAATACTGCAAAATAACTATAAAGAATCTGCTTTTCAAGGATGATATTAATCAGGATACAACTGTACCTAAATCAGGAATTTAATGCACATTTTCACTTCACTAAAAGGCTGTATTATTAATGGATAGTTACGCATTTAGTTCGCAAATGCCTTACAGCCATTAAGGGGCTAAAGCTTTGATAACGGTCATTAACAGCATCGGCAAACATTATTTTGATGGCAGTGCCGATATACCTGGACCAGTCGTTACCAGTTGCTGCATAGCCAGCATATTTTAATGAGTTGGCTATATTCTACTGAATAACGACATAAGAATTTATTTGGAACCCGATACTCTCAATACAACTTCCGGCACTAATATCAATTACCAAAATGGATCGAACAGCATGTACCAGGCAGGCAACAGCATAACGATAGGCCCTGGCTTTACTGCCTCACCGGGATCGTATTTTCATGCCCGCATTGCAGGCTGTGCTACTACCGGAATTGCAGGCGCATGCAATTAAATATTTTTATTTTACCGGATTTTTATTTGCCCGGCAATCATTTAATACCCCATACAATAACTTTGAGGTAAATAAAATTTGTTATGAGAAATATTGCCTGCCTCATTTTTTGCATCCTGGTAATTTATAAATCAACTGCTGCGCAGGATAAAACTTCCGGCTTTCCGTTTTCTTTTGTTGGAAAATGGAAAGGAACAATGCAATGGATAGTTGCAGGAAAACCCACTCAAACATTTACCATGCAACTTCGTGTACACCCCACAGATAGTGCCGGCATTTTTACCTGGCAAATTATTTATGGCGATCAGGAACAGGACCGTCGCCCCTATTTTTTAAAGCCAATAGACACTGCAAAAGGCCATTGGGTTATTGATGAAAACAATGGCATTGTTCTGGATAATTATGTGTTTGAAAATTGTCTTAAAGGGGCATTTACCGTTTCTGGTAATACAATTGCAGATAATTATTGCCTGGAAAATGGCCTGCTAAAAGTTGAGTTTACCAGTATAAAACTGGCGGATAAAAAAACAACCGGCAATGGAACAACAGATGTTCCCCATGTAGATAGTTACAGGATTGCCAGTTACCAGGTGGGACTATTACATAGAATAGATTAGTGGTAATAATAAATTCAAAGATCTTAATATCGTCATCATTCAAAGCAGGGATTAAGGGTTGCTTTCTTGCAGCGCATCCATCCCGTGAAAAGGAAATGCTCATCTAACTAAAGTTGGAGGGGATATCAACCTTGGCCGCCAGCAGTGGCGGGTTTTACACCCGCCACTTTAGATTTTATTAAATAAACGACATTGATTCATCAGTCACCATCCACGATTCACCATTTACCTTTCACAAATAAATACATCATATTATTCTTAACATAGCGCTGTTTGCTTTACTTCTTTGTTATTTTTATTCCGCCAATTATTCTTAAATGTATTGCCCTCCTTTTACTCAATTTAAGCAACCAGTTACGCAGTGATGGTTTGAAACCAGCGTTTCAGCATATAGTTTCACGCTATAGGAAATATCGTCACCATAAATATTTTATTTTGAAAAGTTTGATTTTGATTTTCATAATCACCCTTAGCTCATTTGCAATGCTTGGTCAAAGTGTGAGTATAAATGAAGATGCCTCTGCTCCCCATCTAAGTGCCATGCTGGATATAAAAAGCACAACAAAGGGTTTACTCATTCCACGAATGACGACAGTGGAGCGAACAGCTATTCTCACACCTGCATTGGGATTGATGGTATTTGATATTACTACAAACAGTTACTGGTTTCATAACGGTACAATATTCCAGCCATTATCAACCGGTGGTAATGGCTGGAATCTTACGGGTAATGCAACTACCAACCCTTCAACAAACTTTATTGGCACAACGGATAACCAGTCCCTTCGATTTAAAGTAAATAATACATGGAGCGGAGAAATAAATCCCATAACTGCCAACACATTTTACGGTTTACTGGCAGGTAACGGAAGCATTTCAGGAGTAGGTAATACAGCCGTGGGTCAAAATACGTTTTCGCAAAATACCACGGGCGGATACAATACTGCCATGGGCCTAAATACCTTGTCTAACAACCTCACCGGGGAGTATAATACTGCCATAGGCGAAAGAGTACTTCAGTTTAATAATAGCACCTACAATACAGGCATCGGCGCAGAAGCCCTTAGGCAAAATACTGCGGGCTCTAATAATACTGCGGCCGGCGTTTTTGCTTTATACAATAATTCGGTTGGATTTTTTAACAGTGCCTTCGGTTACCAGGCGCTGATAAGTAATATTGCTGGCACCACGCTTACAGCACTTGGTTATAATGCAGATGTAACCTTCGATTTTGCATCCAATGCCACCGCAATTGGGGCCGGGGCAAAAGTAGACGCATCTAATAAAGTGCGCATTGGTAACACCACCGTTAGCTCCATTGGCGGCCAGGTAGGTTGGTCTACTTTTTCAGATGGGCGTTACAAAAACTCCATCAGGGAAGATGTAAAAGGTTTGGATTTTATTTTAAATCTGCGCCCGGTTACTTATACCATTGATATACCAGGGCTTGATAATTATTTCAGCAATAAGAAATTTTCTTATGCAAAAACCATGGAGAATACTGCTCCAAAAAGGGAAAGTGGTTTTATAGCCCAGGAAGTGGAAACTGCGGCAAAAATATCCGCTTTTCCTTTTAGCGGAGTAGACCGCCCTGAGAAGCCGGAAGGCTTGTATGCGTTGCGTTATGCAGAGTTCGTAGTGCCGCTGGTAAAAGCCATGCAGGAACAGCAGTCAATTATATCCAATCTACAAAAACAGATTGATGAGATGAAAAATATAATGGTTGAACTAAAAATCGAAATAACGACACTAAAAAATAAAAACTAACTCCTCAATTTTAATTCGGTTTATGAAAAAATTATTTCTGCTGCTCCCCTTTTTCTTATCTGCTATTTGCGCAAGTGCCCAATCAGTAGGCATCAATAATACAACGCCGCATAGCAGCGCTATATTGGATGTAAGGAGTAATACAAAAGGCACGTTGCTTCCACGAACATCAACCATATCCAGGCTTGCTATCTTAAACCCTGCGAAAGGGTTAATAC